>Ga0189287_100219_pt1 | contig 23541 bp, 18 predicted proteins | sample UW86minimetaG_FD_130319 | JGI IMG/M metagenome (GOLD analysis project Ga0189287, IMG submission 130319) | Marine microbial communities from the Costa Rica Dome - UW86 mini metaG | ecosystem: Environmental > Aquatic > Marine > Oceanic > Photic zone | place: Costa Rica: the Eastern Pacific... | reverse complement strand
TGCGCCTCATCCCTTCCCGTTACGGGGCGTGTTGAACCGGATTTGATCCGCCCGCACAAGACCCGCACACCCCGGAATGCCACGAAACTTTAACGTTTTGTAAACACTCCCGCGCACCGCACGGTGCGGGATGATCCGAAAGCGGCCTATTCCAGCCGCGTCACCACCTCGGAACTGCGCTCCAGCGTCCGGTGCACGGGGCACTTGTCGGCAATCTCCAGAAGCTTCTGGCGCTGCTCCTCGCTCAACTCCCCTTCCAGCCGGATCACCCGGCGAAACCGGTCGGGCTTGGCGCCGGGCTGGCCGGCATCCTGCGCGTGCACCTTGTCATGGCAGACATCCACGCTCACCCCTTCCAAAGGCCAGCCCTTGCGGCGGGCATACATCCGGATCGTCATCGAGGTGCAGGCGCCCAGCCCCGCCGACAGGAACCCGTAGGGCGTGAGCCCCTTGTCGGTGCCGCCATAGGCCTCCGGCTCGTCGGCCAGAAGGTGATGCTTCGGCCCGGCATTGACGTCCTGCAGGAAACCCTCGGGGTCGGCCTCGGTCACCCGCACCACGCCCTCGGGCGCGCCGGGCGGGGGGCAGGGCGCCTTGAGGTCGAGATACCTGGCTGCCCATGCCGCGATCACCTCGGCGGCGTATTCGGCATCCTCGGGGTTGGTGACCAGGTGGTCGGCCTCGCCCAGCGTGACGAAGCTTTTCGGGTGTTTCGCGGCCAGGAAGATGTCCGAGGCGTTGCCGATCCCCACCACCGCGTCACGCGGGGCGTGCAGCACCAGCAGCGCCCGCTTGAGATGGGCAATCTCGCCTTCCAGTTTCTCGGCCTTCACATCCTCGACGAACTTCTTGCCGATGCGCACCGGCCGCCCGCCCAGATGCACCTCTGCCGCGCCCTCTGCCTCGATCGTCTCCAGGTCACCGCCGAAATTCCGCGTCACGTGGCCCGGATCGAACGGCGCGCCGATCGTCACCACCGCCTTGGAACTTTCGATCTGCCGCGCCGCCTTCAGCATCGCCGCCCCGCCAAGGCTGTGCCCGATCAGCAGCGACGGCGCCATGTCGCGTCCCGCCAGCGCCTTGGCGGCCAGCACGAGGTCCTCGACATTCGACGTGAACGAGGTGTTCTCGAACTCGCCCTCCGAATGGCCCAGCCCGGTGAAATCGAACCGCAGCACGGCGAACCCCGCGCCCGCCAGCCGGGCCGAAATGCGCCGTGCGGCGGGAATGTCCTTGGAACAGGTGAAGCAATGCGCGAAAAGCGCGGTGGCCAGAACCGGCCCCTCGGGCAGATCGAGCCGCGCCGCCAGCTCGTCGCCCGAATGACCGGTGAAGGTGAATCGTTCGGTCGGCATCGCCATTCCTTTCCTTGGACAGGCTCAAAGGGTAGGAAGCCCGCGTGGCCGGCACCAGACATGTAACGGCGCTGTCACGTCAAGGTGAGATGGTGAAAACACTCGTGAGGATCATGGCAGCGCTGGCGCTGGTGGCGCTTGGCCTGAGCTTTGCCGGCGCGCTGCACCCGGTGGGCGACAGCCTTGCGGTGTTCCGCCTCGCGATTGCCGTGCCGGCGCTCCTGCTCGTGCTGGCCACGGGCCTGCCACGCGGCTGGCGGCTGGCGGGCGCGGCGCTCTGCCTTGCCGGGGCAGGCAGCGTTCTGGGCCACAAGCTGCCCCAGGCCGAGCCGGGGACGCTGAGCGTCTACCAGAAGAACATGTTCCACCGGAATTCCGACATCGGCGGGCTGGCCGAGGATATCCTGGCCGCCGCGCCGGATATCGTGACGCTGCAGGAAGTATCGGTCGAGAACGAGGCGCTGCTCGACCTGTTGTGGGAGGCCTACCCGACCCAGCATCTCTGCCGCTACACGTCGCGCAGCGGCATCGCCGTGCTGACCCGCCTGCCCACCTCCGGCACGCCCTTCTGCAGCGAGGAGATCGGCCTTGCCGTGGTGCAGGTCGAAACAGCCAGCGGCCCGGTCCGCGCGATGTCGCTGCATTTCGCATGGCCCTTTCCGGGCGGGCAGCCGAAACAGTCCGCTTGGCTTGCGCGCTACCTGGGGCAGGGCGGCGGCCCGGCAATCATGGGCGGCGATTTCAACATGGTGCCGTGGTCGGAAACCCTGGATGACATCGCCGATGCCGCCGGGTTCGAGCGCGCCGGCCCGTCGCGCCCGACCTTCCAGCTCGGGCCCTTTCCCCTGCCGATCGACCATGTCTTCGCCCCCGCCGGCGGACGCGTCGAGGTGCGCGGCCTGTCGGGTAGTGACCATCGCGGCCTCCTTGCCCGGGTGCGCCTCACGGACTAGGGCGGCTGGCCGGCCGCCGGTCACGGGGCGCACAACGAGACGCGTCACATCGCGAAAGTCTTCGGAAAATGCCGGGCAGTTTTCCCGCCATCCCGCGGCCGGTTTTTTACTTGTCTTAACTGGCCCGTGACACTGTTGCCGAGACCGGCGAAGTGGAGTGCGCTGTGCAACTGCGTTTGAAACATATGCGTGACGTGCGGCTGTTCGCCGCCGCGATCACGGTGGTGGCCCTGGCGGGGAATTTCGCCTTGCAGGGGCTGCTTTACCCGGCCGACCTCGTCGACAGGTCAGGTTCGCCAGTTGTGTCATCACCGTGGCGCTGGCCTTGCCGATCTCGTTCTTCGTCGGGCTGCGGCTGCGCGACATCTACCAGCTCACCGTCAGCCTGGAAGCCGCGCGCGATCACGACCCGCTGACCGGCGCGCTGACCCGCGCAGCCTTCCACCGCCACGCGGCCGGGCTGGCCGGCACACCGGCGACGCTGATCATTTGCGACATCGACCACTTCAAGGCGTTCAACGACTGCTACGGCCACCTTGCCGGGGATGCCGCCCTGCGCCACGTGGTCGAGGTGATGGGCGCCAATTGCCGCAAGGGCGACCTGATCGCCCGTTTCGGCGGAGAGGAATTCCTGATGCTTCTGCCCGGCACCACGCTGGAGGAGGGCGGGCGCGTGGCCGAACGCCTCTGTCAAAGCCTGCGCGTGACGCCCGTGCCCGTCGATGGCACGGACAGGCCGGTGACCGCCAGCTTCGGCGTGGCCGCGGTCCGGACCGCGCGCGACCTTGTCACGGCGATCTCGCGGGCCGATGCGGCGCTCTATGCCGCCAAGGACGAGGGGCGCAACCGCGTCTGCCAGGCTTGACTGCCGGGCTTACGCCTCGCCCATCAGCGCCCGGTCGAACGGATACCGTGTCAGGTTCTCGTAGCCGTCCTCGGTGATCAGCACCTGGTCTTCCAGCTTGATCGAGAAATCGCCGCCGACCTCGCCCACCAGCGCCTCGACGCACAGCGTCATGCCAGGCTCCAGCGGATAGTCGAACGCCCCCTCGACGGCCTTGTCCGGGTAACAGACCAGCGGCCACTCGTCGCACAGCCCAACGCCATGCATCAGGCAGCCGTATTTCTGCGCCTGGAATTTCTCGTCGAGCACGTGGGTGTTCGCGGTCAGCTCCGGAATGGTGACCCCGGGCTTCAGCATTTCCATGTTGGTCATGATATGCTCGTGCGCGTGCTGCATGGCATAGACCATGTCAGCGCGCGGCTTCTCGGTGCCGATCCACCAGCTGCGCGAGATGTCGATGCAGATGCCGTAGCTGCCCACGAGGTCGGTGTCGAACGAGATGATCTCGTTGTTCTGCGCCAGCCGGGGCCCGCATTCCTGGAACCACGGGTTCGACCGCGGACCCGACGCCAGCAGCCGGGTCTCGATCCACTCGCCGCCGCGCCGGATGTTCTCGGCATGCAGCACCGCCCAGATATCGTCCTCCGAGGTCTGGCCGGCGGGCACGTTGGTGCGCGCATAGGCCTCCATCGAGGCGACGGCGACCTCGCAGGCATGGCTGGCACAGCGCATCGCCAGGATCTCGTCGGGCCCCTTTACCGAGCGGGCCTTCTCGGTCAGCTCCTCGCCCTCCATGATCTCGAACCCCTGCGCCTCGAGCGCGCGCAGGCCGTGCAGCATGATCTTGTCGACGCCCAGCCGCCGGTTGCCGGGCGCGTGCTCTTCCAGCAGCACGCGCACCTCGTTCGAGAACACGTCGGCGGCCACGTCCACCTTGTCGCCCCGGTCGAAATAGAACAGGTCCGCCCCGCTGCGCTGTTCGCGTACCAGCGGGTTGAAGGTGCTGAGGAAGGGCGAGTTCTTGTAATCCCAGATCACCATGTAGCCGTCGGCACACAACAGCAGGGCCCGGAAGGGGTTATGCGTGTTCCAGAGCTGCATGTTGGTCGAGTCGGTGGCGTAGCGGATGTTGAGCGGATCGAAGACCAGCAGCCCGGCATAGCCACGTTCCACGATATGCCGCGTCAGCCGTTCCCACCGGTAGCGGCGCATCGCCTGCAGGTCGGGCAGCTGCAGCCCCGCCTTTTCCCATTCGCGGAAGGCAAGCTGCGTCGGCCCGATCTCGATCCGGTCGGCATCGTTGGGGGTGTTGTCGCCCAGAACGGGGCCGCGGCTGGGGTCGATCTTGCGGGCGTCGCGGTAATGGGTGTTCATCTGGCTGGCCTCCTTGCTGAGACCAGCCTTTCCCGGAAATCGTCACATGCGCGCGACTGAATGCGACGCGAAACATGTCGGATTGAGTCTGCCCGCCGGCGGCGCGGGTCAGTCGTCGCGGCGGGTTTCCCTCACCGTGTCGATCATCAGCTGCACGTTGTCGGGGTCGGCATCCGGCGTGATCCCGTGCCCGAGGTTGAAGATATGCGGCCCGCCCCGGAACGCCTTCACGATCTGCCGCGTCTCGCGCACGAGATCCTCGCCGCCGGTCACCATGTGCGAGGATTTCAGGTTCCCCTGCACGCAGCCCGACACCTGCACGTTCTCGGCCGCCCATTCCGGTGTCACCGAATCGTCGACCGCGACGCAATCCGCCCCGGTGGCCTGGTGGAAGCCAATGTATTTCTCGCCCGCCTGCCGGGGGAAGGCGATGATCGGAACGTCGCCATGCCGCGCCTTCAGCTCGGTGACGATGCGCTTGGCCGGCGCGGTGGCGTACCTGTCGAAATCCTCGCCCGACAGCGAGCCCGCCCAGCTGTCGAACAGCTTCACGCATTCCGCCCCGGCCTCGACCTGGGCCGAAAGGTACTCGATCGTGGCCTCGGTCAGCCGGTCGAGAATGGCCTCGAAAAGCGGCCGGTTCTCCGCCTTCAGCGCGTGCGCCGGCCCCTGGTCAGGCGTGCCGCGCCCGGCGATCATGTAGGTCGCCACCGTCCACGGGGCGCCTGCAAAGCCGATCAGCGTGGTATCAGACGGCAGGGCTCCGGAAAGGTTGCGCACCGTCTGGTAGATCGGCGCCAGCGTCTCGTGGATGTCCGAGGCCGGTTTCAGCGCGTCGAACTCCGCCTGCTGCGTGATCGTGGAAAGCCGCGGCCCCTCGCCCGTGACGAACCACAGGTCGGCCCCCAGCGCCTGCGGCACCAGAAGGATATCGGCGAACAGGATCGCCCCGTCGAAGCCATAGCGGCGGATGGGCTGCAGCGTCACCTCGGTCGCCAGGTCGCTGTTGTAGCACAGCGACAGGAAATCCCCCGCCTCGGCCCGCGTGGCGCGGTACTCGGGCAGGTAGCGCCCGGCCTGCCGCATCATCCAGATCGGCGGCACCTCCTGCGCCTCGCCCGCCAGCGCCTTCAGGATCGTCTTCGTCGCAGCCATGGGGGGCCCTCCCTTTCGGGCACGTGGTTCTCTCCCCTCGGCGGCAATGTCAAGCGCCGGGGCGCTTGCCAGTGGGGCAACGCGGGTCTAGACCCGGCGGCATGACATTCGATCCGCCCTCTCCGACCCGCCCGCTCAAACTCGGCACCCGCGGCTCGCCGCTGGCGCTGGCCCAGGCGTATGAAACGCGCGACAGGCTGGCCGCGGCGCATGACCTCGCGCCCGAGGCGTTCGAGATCGTGGTCATCAAGACCACCGGCGACAACCGCGCCCTGATCGCCACCGACACGCCGCTGAAGGAGCTGGGCGGCAAGGGCCTCTTCACCCGCGAGATCGAGGAGGCGCTGCTGTCGGGCGAGATCGACATCGCGGTGCATTCGATGAAGGACATGCCCGTCGATCAGCCCGGCGGGCTGGTGCTCGACACCTACCTCCCGCGCGAGGATGTGCGCGACGCCTTCGTCTCGCCCGGTGCGGCGGGGCTGGCGGAGCTGCCCGAGGGGGCCAAGGTGGGCACCTCCTCGCTGCGCCGCCGGGCACAGGTTCTGGTGCGCTATCCGCATCTCGAGGTGGTCCAGTTCCGCGGCAACGTGCAGACAAGGCTGAAGAAGCTCGAGGATGGCGTGGCGGCCTGCACCTTCCTGGCCATGGCCGGGCTCAACCGGCTGGGCCGGGCCGACGTCGCCCGCGCCGCCATGGCGCCCGAGGAGATGCTGCCGGCGGTCGCCCAGGGCGCCATCGGCATCGAGCGGCGCAGCGACGATACCCGCGTGGCCCACATGCTGGCGGCGATCCATGACGGGGTGACGGGCCAGCGGCTGGCGGCGGAACGCGCCTTCCTCTCCACGCTCGACGGGTCCTGCGAGACGCCGATCGCGGGGCTGGCCGAACTGGATGGCGGCACGCTGCGCCTGCGCGGCGAGATCCTGCGCCCCGATGGCAGCGAATGCCTGTCCGACGACGCCACCGCCCCGATCGAGGACGGCTCCGCGCTGGGTGCCGAGATGGCGCGCAAGCTGCTGGAACAGGCGGGGCCGGGCTTCTTCGACTGGCGGGAGTGAGCGCTCGTCACGCCCTTGCAGGCGCGCCTTGCGAGGCCGCCTGAAAGGGTGGATGAGCGGCCCCCTCAGGGCAGCACTTTGCCCGGGTTCATGATCCCGTTGGGGTCGAGCGCCCGCTTGATCGTGCGCATCACCTCCATCGCGACCGGGTCCTTGTAACGCCCCATCGCCGGCAGTTTCGACAGCCCGATCCCGTGCTCGGCCGAGAACGATCCGCCCAGCGCGATGGTCTCCTCCTCCACCGCCTCGCCGATGGCGCGGTGAATGCCGGTATCCATCGTCTCGGGCCATGCTGCGAAATGCAGGTTGCCGTCGCCCATATGCGCCACGTGCAAAAAGCCGATGCCCGGATCGAGCGCCTTGGCCCGCGCCTTGGTCCGCTCCAGCAGCTCCTGCATCCGGTCCAGCGGCACGGCAATGTCGTTATCGACGATCGGGTCGCGCAGGCGCGACACCTCCGCCGCCGCCTCGCGCCGCGCCCACATCTCGGCCCGCTGCGCATCCGACTTGGCGACCACGGCGTCGAGCACCGCGCCGGTCTCGTAGAGCCGCCCCAGCACCTCCTCGAGATGCGCGGCAATCGGCACCTCCCCATCCGGTCCCGGTTCGGCATCGCGGGCGGCCAGCGCGCCGACTTCAACGAGGATATTGACTTCGTGCCGCTCCTCAAAGGGCGGCCGGGCGTCGGGGAAGCGCTTGAGATGCGCCTCGATATAGGCGCCGGGCATGTATTCGAACGCCTCCACCGCGCCCCCCGTTTCCGCCTGCAGGATATGCAGCAGCTCCAGCCCGCGCGTAACATCCGGCGCCGCGACCATCGCCGTGGCATAGGCGCGGGGCTTCGGAAACAGCTTCACCACGGCGGCGGTGATCACCCCCAGCGTCCCCTCCGCCCCGATAAGCAGGTCGCGCAGGTCGTAGCCCGAGTTGTCCTTGTGCAGCGCGCTCATCAGGTTCATCACCTCGCCCGTGGGCGTCACCGCCTCGACGCCCAGGCAAAGCCCCCGCGTGCTGCCGTATCGCACCACGTTCGAGCCGCCCGCATTGGTCGACAGCGCCCCCCCGATCATCGCCGAGCCGCGTGCGCCGAAGGTCAGCGGGAAGATCAGGTCATGCTCCGCCACCGCCTCGTGCAGCGACGACAGGATCACGCCCGCCTCGACCGTCGCGGTGCGGCCCGCGGGGTTGATCTCGCGGATGGCCGACATCCGGTCGAGCGACAGCATGATCGCGCCCTCGGCCGTGGTGCCCTTGACCAGCCCGGTATTGCCCGAGACCGGCACCACCGGCACCCCCGCCTCGTTCGCCAGCCTTATGATGGCGGCGACCTGTGCGGTGTCGGCAGGCTTGACCACGGCCAGCGGGGTCCAGCGGATCATGCCGGCCCAATCCTGCGACCAGGGGGCGGCGTCCTTGCCGGTCAGAACGTGATTGGAGCCGGTGATGGCGGCGAGGTCTTGGAGAATGCGCTCTGTCATGGCGGCAATCTGCGTCACAGCCCGGCCGAGGGCAAGCCGGGAGTGGACAGGCGCCGCAACCGGCTTATCTTGCCGGTCAGACCCGCTTCGGAGACCGCCATGCCTGCCGCCCTTGCCCCGCGTTCCCTCCTCGCCCTGCTGATCACGCTGATGCTGACCGCCACGGCCGCGTTTTCCGCACAGCGCGACTGGCAGTTCGCCTCGATCGATGGTGGCACGCTGTCGCTCGAAGACTGGGCGGGAAAGCCGGTGCTGGTGGTCAACACCGCCTCGCGCTGTGGCTTCACGCCGCAATATGACGGGCTGCAGGCGCTCTACGACACCTACCGCGACCGCGGTTTCGCCGTGCTGGCCGTGCCGTCGCAGGACTTCAAGCAGGAGTTGGCCAGCGACGAACAGGTCAAGGATTTCTGCGCCCTGAACTTCGACCTCGACCTGCCGATGACCACGATCACCCCGGTGCTGGGCGATGGCGCCCACCCGTTCTATCGCTGGCTGGCCGATAGCGAAGGCTGGCAGCCGTCGTGGAATTTCAACAAGGTGCTGATCGCGCCCGATGGCACGGTCGCGGGCACGTGGGGCTCGGCCACGGTGCCGGAATCGCCCGAGATCACCAGCCGGATCGAGGCACTTCTGCCGCGCGGATAAACCCGGCGAAAACCCGGCCAATTCGGGCTTGACGGGGCCGCCGGGCTGCCTTACCTAGCGCCACGGTCCGGCGGAGTAGCTCAGTTGGTTAGAGCAGTGGAATCATAATCCATGTGTCGGGGGTTCAAGTCCCTCCTCCGCTACCAACCCCCACGACAGTCTAAACGATCACACCCACGCCTCACCGCGTGGTGAAGTCGCGTGTCTTCGGCCGGCGTGTCAGCCACCAGTATTTCACCGTCCCCGCCGACCAGTTGTTGATGATCTTGCCCGTCGCGGTCTTGTACCAGCTCGTGCAGCGCCCGGCCCATGCCGTGCGGGCCAGTTCGCGCGCCTGCGCCCGGCGGTGCCGTTGCAGGGCGTCCGGTGTGACCTCGATCCGCTCTTCGCCGCGGCCCCGCAGCCGGGCGATGGCCCGCAGCACGTAGTGGACCTGGCATTCCAGCATGAAGATGATCGAGTTGTGGCCGAGGTTGGTGTTCGGCCCGTAGAGCAGGAAGAAATTCGGGAAACCGGGCACCGCGATGCCCAGATAGGCCTCCGGCCCGTCGGCCTTTTCCCACGTGTCGGAGAGCCTCTGCCCGTCGCGGCCCTCGACCGTCATCCCCGGCAGGAAATCCCGCGCGTGAAAGCCGGTGGCCAGCACGATGCAATCTGCCTCGATCCGCTGCCCGCCCTTCGTCAGCAGCCCCTCCGGCGTCAGCCGGTCGACCTGGTCCGTCACCAGGCTCACGTTGTCGCGGTGGAGCGCCGGGTAGTAATCGTCGGCCAGCAGGATGCGGCGGCAGCCCAGCGGGTAATCGGGGGTCAACTCGGGCGCGAGCTCCCCCGCCTCCGCCGCGATGTGGCGCCGGTTCGCCTCGGTCTGCCGCCGCGACTGGCGCGAGCCGTCGATGAACTCGGGCCAGCTCCGCTCCCATTGCCAGTAGATCGACCAGCGATAGAGCCGCTGCAGAAACGGAAAGGCCCGGAACCGGCGCTTCTCGCGGTCCTCGAACGGCCGGTCGCCCTTGGCCACCAGCCAGTTGGGCGAGCGTTGCAGTACCGTCAGGTGGCGGGCCACCCGGGCGATCTGCGGGATGGCTTGCACGGCGCTGGCGGCATTGCCGATCACCACGACGCGCTTGCCAGTAAGATCATAGTCAGGGTCCCATTCGGCCGTGTGCATCAGCTTGCCGCCGAAGGTCTCGCGCCCCTCGAATTCCGGGATCATCGGCTGGTTGAGCTGGCCCACCGCCGAAACGAGGAACGGTGCGGAAAACGTCGCGCCATCCTCTGTCGTGACATGCCAGCGCGCCTGGTCCTCGTCCCAGCGTGCATGGCGCACCCCGGCGCCACAGCGCAGGTTCTCGGTCACGCCGGTATCTTCGGCCGTGCGCCGCAGGTAGGCCAGGATTTCCGGCTGGGTGGCATAAACGCGCGACCAGTCGGGGTTCATGGCGAAGGAATAGCTGTAATGGTGCGATTGCGTGTCACAGGCGCAGCCGGGGTAGATATTGTCGCGCCACGTGCCGCCAACATCGCCGGCACGTTCCAGCACCAGCACCTTCAACCCGGCCCGCAACGCTTGCGCCGCCATGCCGATGCCGCCGAATCCCGCCCCGATCACGATCAGGTCCGGGGTTGGCTCGGCCTGTTCATGTGTTCCAGTTCCCTGCATCCTGCCTGTCTCCGAATTCTTTCGGCCAAGCTACAGGCTTTCGCGGGAGGCTCAATGCAAGTTGCGGGTCAAATCGTCATACGGGCGGCAGCCTTGGTCCGGCGGGTTTTTCGTGTGACACTGACCCCGCTTGATGCAGGTCAAGGCATCGCGCCGTCTTTGGGGCGATGGCTGGCCCCCGTGTCCGGCCCGTCGCACGGTTGTCAAACCCGTGCGGTTCAATGGGCCGAACCCGCCCCTGACCGGAGACCGCCCGATGGATCGCAGCCCTCTCAGCCCGATGTTCAACCCGGCCTCCGTCGCCGTGTTCGGGGCCTCGGAAAGCACCACGTCCGTCGGCGGGCGCGTCTTCTCCAACATCCTGCGGGCGGGCTACGAGGGCGAGCTTTACCCGGTGAACCCGAAATACGAGAGCGTACACGGCATGGATTGCGTGCCCGACCTGTCGCGGCTCGACAAGCCGGTCGACCTTGCGGTGATCGCCACGCCGGCGGCGGTGGTGCCCGAGATCATCCGGCAATGCGGCATTGCCGGCACCACCAACGCGGTCGTCCTGTCGGCGGGGTTCGGCGAGGGTGGCACGCCCGGACAGAACAACGCCCGGAAGCTGGAGGCTGCGGCGCGCAAGGCCGGGGTGCGCTATCTCGGGCCGAACTGCGTGGGGCTGGTGCGGCCGTGGCTGAAGCTCGATGCCACCTTCCTGCGCTCCGAGACGCCGCCGGGAAGGCTGGCGCTGGTCTCGCAATCCGGTGCACTGATCTCGGCCATTTCCGACTGGGCCGCGCCGCATCACCTTGGCTTCTCGGCGCTGGTTTCTCTGGGCAATTCGCTCGACGTGGATTTCGGCGACGTGCTGCATTTCCTGGCGACCGACCCGCACACCTCGGCGATCCTGCTTTACGTCGAAGGCATTCACGACGCGCCATCCTTCATTTCGGCCCTGCGCAACGCGGCCCGGACCAAGCCGGTGATCGTGCTGAAGGCGGGGCGGCATACGCAAAGCTCGAACGCGGCGCATACCCATACCGGTGCGCTGATCGGCGATGACGCCGTGTTCGACGCGGCGCTGGCCCGGGCGGGCGCGGTGCGCACCCGCACCTTCGGAGAGCTTTTCGCGGCGGCGGAAATCCTGTCGCCGGGCAAGCGGGCCCATGGCAACCGGCTGGGGATCATCACCAACGGGGGCGGCGCCGGCGTTCTGGCGGCGGACCGGGCGGGGGACCTGGGCGTCGAGCTGCCCGCGCCGTCGGAGGAGACCCTGAAACAGCTCGATGGCGTGTTGCCGCCCTACTGGTCGCGGGCCAACCCGGTCGACATCCTGGGCGACGCGACGCCCGGGCAGTTCACCGCCGCCATCCGCGCCGCCCTGGCGGACCCGAATTTCGACGGCGTGCTGGCCATGCTGACGCCGCAGGCCATGACCGAGGCGACGGCGGCGGCGCACGCGGTGCTCGACGCGATACCGGCCGGCAGCCGCAAGCCGGTGCTGGCCTGCTGGATGGGCGAGACCTCGGTCGCCGAGGGGCGCGTGCTGCTGTCCTCCTCCGGCATCCCGGATTTCACAACTCCGGAAAAGGCGGTCGAGGCGTTCTCCTACCTCGCGCAGCATCACCATCACCGGCGCCTCGCGAACGAGGTGCCGGGGCCGTTGCACGACGACAAGCCGCCCGATCTCGAAGGTGCACGGATGATCGTCAACGGCGCGCTGACCGATGGCCGGACCATGCTGTCGGATATCGAATCGAAAGCCTTGCTGCGGGCGTTCCACATCCCCATCAACATCACCATCGAGGCGGCCACCCCGGCCGACGCCCTGATTGCCGCTGAAACGGTGGGCTACCCGGTCGCGGTCAAGATCAACTCGCCGCAGATCACCCACAAGTCCGACGTGGGCGGCGTGCGGCTTGGCGTCGCTTCGGCCGCCGAGGTGAAGCAGGCGGTGCGCGACATCACCCTGACGGCCCAGCGGCTGCGGCCCGATGCAAAGATCAAGGGCGTCACGATCGAGGCGATGGCCCATGTCGAGGATGCCCGCGAACTGGTCGTCGGCGTCAGCCGCGACCCGGTCTTCGGTCCGGCCATCTTGTTCGGGGCGGGCGGCACGATGGTCGAGATCCTGCGCGACAGCGCCGTCTCGCTGCCGCCGCTGAACGAGGTGCTGGCCAACCGGCTGATCAACCGCACCCGCGTGGCCCGGCTGCTCGATGCCTTCCGCGACCGACCGCCGGTCGACCGGTCTGCCGTGATCGACGTGTTGCTGCGGGTGTCCGACATGGTCTGCGAACTGCCCCAAATCGTCGAGCTGGACATCAACCCGCTGGTGGCCGGCCCCGATGGCGTGCTGGCGGTCGATGCCCGCATCCGGCTGGCCCGCCCGCCGGCCAAGGATGGGCCCTACGACCACGTCGCCATTCACCCCTATCCCCGGCATCTCGTGCAGACCGACTTCCTGCCCGATGGCCGGCCGCTGACCATCCGCCCGATCCGGCCCGAGGACGCGGAATCGGAAGCCGCCTTCGTGCGCGACCTGTCGCCCGAGGCCAAGCGCTTCCGGTTCATGGGCACGGTGAACGAGCTATCGGAGGAGATGCTCGCGCGGTTCACCCAGATCGATTACCGGCGCGAAATGGCGCTGGTGGCGGTGGTGGGCGAGGATGGCAGCGGCGAACAGCACGGCGTCGCCCGCTATGTCATCAACCCCGACAACACGAGCTGCGAATTTGCCATCGCGGTCTCGGACAGGCTTCAGGGCCAGGGGCTTGGCACAAGGCTGATGAAGGGGCTTTTCGATGCGGCGCGTGACCATGACCTCGACAAGATCGAGGGGGCGGTGCTGCGCGAAAACGTCTCGATGCTGCACCTGATGGAAGAGCTCGGCTTTACCGTCTCGCCGGACCCGGATGACCGCGATGTGGTCATCGTCGAACGCTGGCTTTGAGGAAAGCGCGATGCTCGGCTTCATCTCCCACCCGGCCTGTCGCGATCATGACGCGGGGCCGATGCACCCGGATACACCGGAGCGGCTGGACGCCATAAACAACCAGCTCATCATGTCGGGGCTCGATTACGTGCTGCGGCATTACGAGGCGCCCGAGGCCACGCGTGATCAGCTCGGGCGTGCCCATGACCCGGCCTACGTGACGCGCATCATCGACACGGCGCCGGGGCCGGGGGAAACGGTCGAGATCGACGGCGATACGGTGATGTCACCCGGCACCCTGCCCGCGGCGTTGCGCGCCGCCGGGGCGGGTGTACTGGGCGTCGACCTGATCATGCGGGACGAGGCCAACCCGGTTTTCTGCGCCATCCGCCCGCCGGGGCACCATGCCACCCGCGACACAGCCATGGGCTTCTGCCTGTTCAACAACATTGCCGTCGCGGCGGCGCATGCGCTGGCGACCTATGACCTCAAGCGCGTCGCCATCCTCGATTTCGACGTCCACCACGGCAACGGCACCGAGGAGATCTTCCACTCCGACCCGCGCGTCCTGTTCTGCTCGGCCTTCCAGCACCCGTTCTACCCCTTCACCGGGCACGAGAGCGATGCGACCAACCTTGTCGACGTGCCTCTGCCCGCGGGCACCGGCGGCGAGGCTTTCCGCGAGGCGATCCGCGAACACTGGCTGCCGGCGCTTGAACGGTTCGCGCCCGAGTTCCTGTTCATCTCCGCCGGGTTCGACGCGCACCTGCTCGACGACATGTCGGGGCTGGCGCTGACCGAGAAGGATTACCGCTGGCTGACCACCGAACTGGTCGGCGTCGCGGGCCGGCATGCACAGGGCCGTATCCTGTCGATGCTGGAAGGCGGGTACGAGCCCTTGCCGCTTGCGCGAAGTGTGGTGGCACACGTGAACGCGCTGATCGGCTGAGGCCGGTCAGCCGGTGAAGGCATAGGGGCAGGCCGCGACTTCTTCGGTCAGCCAGTCGGTAAAGGCCCGGGTGGCCGGTGTTTGCTCGTGATGCGCGGGAGGCAACAGGAAATAGCCTTCGGGCAGCGGGCCGGTGTCGCCGAACGGTTCGATCAGCCGGCCCGCCGCGACAAGGTCATGGGTCAGCGTGTCATGCCCCATGGCCATGCCCGCACCGTGAAGCGCCGCCTCGATCGCCACCACGTAAGTCGTGGCGAGGTTCACCGCGCGCGTGTTTTCGAACGGTCGTCCGTTATGCCGCGACCACGTTTCCCAGTTTCCCATGATGCCCGCGCAATCGAACAGCCGCGCGCGGGCAAGGTCGGGCACGCCGCCCATGTACTCCGGGTGGCAGACCGGGCGGCAGACATCCGATGTCAGGCGCGTCGCGTCGCCCGACATGTCGCCCGGCCGGCCGAAGCGGATCTTCATCGCCGCATCGCGCCCGTGCGCGTCCGGGTCCCACAGGGCGGTGACGACGTTCAGCACCAGCCACGGATGCGCGGCGTATAGCCGGTGCAGGCGCGGGGCAAGCCAGAACACAGAAAACGCCATGTTGCACTGCAGGATCAGCGTGTTCTCCGAGTCGCCGCCGATGAACGACCGCGTTCCGCGCGCCAGCACGTCGAAGGCTTCGCGAACCGTGGGCAGGTAGTTCGCACCCGACTCGGTCAGTTGCAGGGCGCGGGTCCGCCGGACGAACAGGTCACGCCCGAGGTGATCCTCGAGATTGCGCACATGCTGGCTGACCGCCGACTGGGTCAGGTTCAGTTCCTGTGCCGCAAGGGTGAACGACAGGTGCCGCGCCGCGGCGTCGAAGGCGCGCAGCCAAGTGAGCGGGGGAAGCGTTCGACTGCTCATGAATTACGCACGACGTATCCATTAATTTTCTTAATGGCATGCCGCCGAATCCATCGTTTGTAAAGCCCGCCCCGGGCTGGCACCCTGTCGGAGACCGGAACAGGAGACCCGTATGACAAGCGCCGTACAGACCGCTCACACCCCCAACATCTCGTACTGGCAGGAGCGTGTCGAACTGACCGCCGCCTTCCGCTGGACCGAACGGCTCAACATGCACGAGGCCGTGGCGAACCACTTTTCCCTCGCCGTGAACGAGGATGGCACGCAGTTCTTGATGAACCCCAACCAGGTGCATTTCAGCCGCATCAAGGCCTCCGACCTTCTGCTGATAGATGCCAACGACCCCGAAACGCTAAACCTGCCCGGCGCGCCCGATCCCACGGCATGGGGCCTGCACGGCGCGATTCACCGGCAATGCCCGCATCACCGCTGTGTCATGCACGTGCATTCCATCCACGCGACCGTTCTGGCCAGCCTTGCCGACAGCACCCTGCCGCCGATCGACCAGAACTGCGCCACCTTCTTCAACCGCTACGTGGTCGACGATGGCTATGGCGGGCTGGCCTTCGAGGAGGAAGGCGACCGCTGCGCCGCGCAACTCCAGGACCCGAAGAAGACCGTCATGATCATGGGCAACCATGGCATTCTGGTGATGGGTGCCACCGTGGCCGAGACGTTCAACCGGATGTATTATTTCGAACGCGCCGCCGAGACCTATATCCGCGCACTCCAGACGGGCCAGCCGCTGCGGGTCCTGTCCGACGAGATCGCCGAGAAGACGGCGCGCGAAATCGAGGATTATCCCAGCCAGGCCAACCGTCACCTCGCCGAACTGATGGCGATCCTCGAAGAGGAAGGCTCGAACTACGCCAATTGAGCCATGGTGCGGGGCGTCAGGCGCGCCCCGCTTCCGCCGACAGGGTCAGGGCGCTGATGCCGAGTTTCTTCAGCGCCGCCTCCCATTTCATCGCATCGGGGGTTTCGAACACCAGCTTGGTATCCGCCTCGCAGGTCAGCCATGCGTTCTGGGCAATCTCGCCCTCGAGCTGCCCGGGCCCCCAGCCGGCATAGCCCAGCGTGATGATCGCGTGGCCCGGCCCGCGGCCCTGTGCGAGGTCCTCGAGAATGTCGAGCGTCGCCGTCATGGCGAAATCTTCCGAGACGTCCAGAGTCGAGATCGACGAGTGATAGCCGTAATCGTGCAGCACGAAGCCGCGCCCGTGCTCGACCGGCCCGCCGAAATGCACAGCGATATCGCGCGCGTCGTCGCTCTGCGTGATTTCAAGCTGCTCGAGCAGATTGGTCAGGCGCAGATCGTCCGTCGGCTTGTTGATCACAAGCCCCATCGCGCCTTCCTCGGAATAGGCGCACAGGAATATGACCGAATAGGCAAAGCGCGGATCGCCCATTTCCGGCATGGCAATCAGCAGCTTTCCGTTCAGGTCGATCTCGCTCAAACCGTATCTCCGCAAGTGTTTCTACATCCCAATGATGGGGGTTGGCCTGCCGCAGTGCAAGCACGCGATCCCCGCCGCGGCGGGTTTGCCGCGGGCGTCTCGCCGTAAAGTGACTTGGCATTTCAACGCTTATCGCCCATTTCGGGTTCATGATGCGTAAATCTCTTCGCCTTTTCGCCGCCGCCTTTTGCGCGGCGCTTTCATTGGGCCCCGCGCAGGCGCAGCAGGGGTCGGACCTTGTCGAGATGCGCGTGCTGCCGGGCTGGCGCACCGCGAGTGGCGTCCACATGGCCGGGCTCGAGGTCCGGATGCGGCCGGGATGGAAGACCTACTGGCGCGCGCCGGGCGACTCGGGCATTCCGCCGCAGTTCGACTGGCGCCGCTCGGGCAACCTTTCGGGTGTCGAGATCGTCTGGCCCACTCCCAGCGTGACCGTCGAGGACGGGTTGCGGACCATCGGGTACAAGGACTCGGTGATCCTGCCGATCCGCGTGGCGCCGGGGCAGGCGGGGCGTGACGTGGCACTGAACGGCCGGGTCGAGATGGGCGTCTGCAAGGATGTCTGCGTGCCGGTCGAGCTGCAGGTCTCGGGCCTGCTGCCCGGCAACAGCCGCCAGCCCGACCCGCGCATCGCCGCGGCGCTGGCCAGCCGGCCCTATACCGCGAAGGAGGCGAAGGTGGCCCGCGTTGCGTGCCGCATCTCGCCCATCGAGGACGGCATCGGCCTGCGGGCCGAGATCGACATGCCCCGCACCGGCGGCGGCGAGACGGCGATCGTCGAGGTGGATGACCCGCGCATCTGGGTGGCGCCCGCCCGCACCGTGCGGCAGGGTGGCCGGCTGGTGGCCGAGACGAAGCTTTACCATGTCGAGGGGCGGTCTTTTGCCCTGAACCGCTCGGGCATCCGGATCACCGTGGTTGGCCAGTCGCGCGCGGTGGATATTCAGGGCTGCCCGGCCGGCTGACGCCGCCGCAGGAGATAGGCGAGCCCGACCCCCGCCAGCACCATCAGCACGATGAGCAGCGCACCCGCAAGGTAGAGGCCGAGCGCCGCCATCATTGGCGAGGCGCCGGCCAGCATCGGCAGCGCCTCGGTAAACGGCTGCGGCAGGTGCCCCGTCGCCCATGTCAGGCCCATTGTCGCCACCAGCCACGCCACCACCACGGCCAATGCGCCCGCCACGGCCAGCCGGACCGACGCCACGGGTGCCGCCAGCGCCCGCCGCAGCGCGCCGGTACGGCGTGTGATGTCGTGCTGGATGGCGATCAGCGAGGGCACCAGCAGCAGGACCAGCACCATGCCGAACCCCAGCCCGTAGACCAGCGTGATCACCGTGGGCTTGAGGAACTGAGCCTGTTGCGAGCGCTCGAACAGCAGCGGCGCCAGCCCCAGAACCGTCGTCAGCGTGGTCAGCATCACCGGCCTGAGCCGGTCGGCCGCGCCGTCGATGATCGACGGGATCACGCCCCGTTCGCTGGCGTATTCGTCGATGGTGGTCACCAGCACGATCGAGTCGTTGATGATGATCCCGGTCATGCCCAGAAGGCCCACCACGGTGAACATCGACAAGGGCACATCCCACACCCAGTGGCCGTAGACGGCGCCGATCAGGCCGAAGGGAATGACCGCCATCACCACCATCGGCCGCGTCCAGCTGGCAAACACCCAGGCCAGCACGAGGTAGATGCCGGTCAGCGTCAGGATCAGGCCCAGCCGGGCATCGTTCAGGAACTCGTCCTCCTGCTCGGACAATCCCGAAAGGCTCCATTCAACCTGGTGCGTGGCGGCAATCTCGGGCAGGATCTCTTCCTCCAGCGCTTCCATGATCTCCGAGGCGCGGGCGGCGTCGTCTTCCGAGATATCGCCGGTCACGTTGATCAGCCGCAGCCCGTTCTCGCGCCGGACGGTGGAAAAGCCGGTGCGCCGGTCGACGCTGACGATATCGGCCAGCGGCACGTAGGTGCCCGACGGGGTGCGCATCTGCATCCGTTCGAGGAAATCGGCTGTCAGCTCGCCCTCGGGCAGCTCGACGCGCACCTCGGCACTGCGCGGCCCGTCGGGATAGGTGGCGGCCTCTATGCCCGTGAGCCGGTTGCGCAGCACGCGGCCCAACTCGTCGATGGTAAAGCCAAGCGCCTGCCCTTGCGGGGTCAGGTCGAGGATCAGCTCTTCCTTGTCATAGGCGAGGTTGTCCTCCACCGCCGAAACCTCGGGGAACTGTGCCAGCGCGGCTTTCAGCGCTTCGGACGCCGCCTTCAGCGTGTCGGCGGTGGCGCCGAAGAACTCGACATCGAGCGCATCGCCGCCCGGCCCCGAGCGCCAGCCGCGGAAGCTGACGGTTTCGGCCATCGGGTGCATCTCCACCCGCTCCTGCAGTTCACCCACGAAGGCGAAGCTGGAATAGGGGCGCAGGTCGGCGTCGATCAGCTCGATGGAAATGCCACCGAGCTGGTCCTCGTCCTTGGTGTCAGAGCCCGACAGGCCGCGCCCGCTGTTGCCGCCGATCTCCGCCAGCACGAAGGCCAGCGGGTTGCGGCCGTAGCGTTCCTCGTACTCGGCCCCGAGCGCCTCGGTCGCGCGCTGCATCTCGCGCATCATCTCGACCGAGTCCTCGCGCGTGGCGCCGGGCGCCATCATGAAATTGCCGGTAACGCTGCTTTGCTCGGGCGAGTTGAAGAAGCGCCACGTCACGTCGCCCTTGATGAACAGCGCCGCCTGCGTGGCAAGGACGACGATGATCGCCGCGCAAACCACGTAGCGCGCCCGGATCACCAGCCCGATGAACGGCCGGAACAGCTTTTCCCGAACCCACACGAAGCCGCGGTTCACCACCCGGCTGGGCATGTCGTACCAGTGCGACTTGGCCGAATGGGCCAGGGCGTGCGACATGTGGTTGGGCAGGATCAGGAAGCATTCCACCAGCGAGGCCATCAGCACCACGATCACCGTGAAGGGGATGTCGATGATCAGGTCGCCGAACCGCCCGCCGATGGCGACCAGCCCGAAAAAGGCGATCAGCGTGGTCAGCGTGGCCGAGAAAACCGGAAGCGCCATGCGATGCGCCGCGCGCTCGGCGGCCTCGACGGGGGTTTCGCCCAGCTTGCGCACCCGCGCGTCGGCATGTTCGCCCACCACGATGGCGTCGTCGACCACGATGCCCAGCGTGATGATCAGTGCGAAAAGCGAGATCATGTTGAAGGTCAGCCCGCCCATGTACATCATCGCCACCGCCGCCAGCAGGGCCACGGGAATACCTGCCGCCACCCAAAAGGCCGTGCGCGCGTTGAGGAATAGGAACAGCAGCAGGACCACCAGCGCCAGCCCGGTCAGCCCGTTGTCGAGCAACAGGCTCAGGCGGCCGGAAATTGCCTCGGCGCGCGTGCGGATGAGTGACAGTTCCACCCCTTCCGGCAGGGTGTTCTGCAACTTCGCCGATACCTCCTCGACCGTTTCCTGTATGGCGATGGCGTCACCCTGGGCCGAACGGTCGACGCGCACCGACATGGCCGGGTTCTCGCCCACGAAATACTGCCGGTTCCGGTCCACCCCCTCGACCCGCACGGTGGCCACGTCGCCCACCGTTAGCTTGGTGCCGTCGCGGTTCGAGCGCAGGACGATATCGGTGATCTGGTCTGCGTTGCGCTTCTCGGTGCCGGTGCGCACGCGGGTGTTGGAGCCTTCGACGTCACCGGCCGGGTTGGCATCGACCTCGGCGCCGACGGCGGCGGCGATCTCGGCCATGGTGATGTCATAGGCGATGAGGTTGGTCGACGGTACCTCGACGATGGATTCCGGCGCGGCGATGCCCCGGATCGTGGTGCGGGTGACGCCCGCGTCGAACAGGCGCCTGACAAGCTCGTCGGCGAAGAGGCCAAGCTGTTCGGGGCCCACCGGGCCGGTGATCACCACGTCGGTTACCCGGTCGCGCCACGCCCCGCGGCGGACCTCGGGTTCCTCGGCATCGTCGGGCAGGGTGGTCACGGTGTCGACCGCGCCCTGCACCTCGTCGGCGGCGCGGCTCATGTCCCAGCCGGGTTCGAATTCCAGCGCGATGGAGGCCGCGTTCTCTCGGCTGTCGGCCTCGCTGCTCTCGACGCCCTCGACCGCCAGCAGCACCGGCTCGAGCACTTGCACGATGGCGTTGTCGACGTCTTCGGCGCTGGCCCCTTCCCAGGTGACCGAAACGCTGATGCTGTCGATCACCACGTCGGGGAAGAACTGCGCCCGCATCTTCGGAAGGGCGGCAAGGCCGAGGACCACCAGCACGACGAGCAGGAGGTTGGCGGCGGTGCGGTGGCGCGTGAAATAGGACAGCACGCCGGCAACACGTGGAGAGGGGGCGCGGGCCAAGGGCTCAGCCCCCCATCCGGCGTTCAAGCCGTTCGACGACCCGTGCCGGCACGCGCTCCTGTTCAAGCTGGCCCAGCAGGCGGCGCTTGACCTCGTCGCTCATGTCGGCGCTGGCCTCGACGAACTCCATCAGCCGCTCGCGGCGGGCGGCGGACAGCTCCAGCGTGCTTGGGTCTGCCTCCGGCTCCTCCTGAACGCCGGGGGTCAGCGGACGTACCCGGATGCCTTCGCCCAGCAGCGGCGTGCGCTCGACCACCACGCGGGCGCCGGGCAGGCCCTCGCCGCGCACGAGGATATCGTCGCCCTGCCGTCGCAGCACCTCGACCTGAAGCGTGCGAAGGCGGTTTTCCTCGTCGAGCACCAGCACCGTGCCGCTCGGCCCCAGCGAAGAGGCAGGGAGACGCACCAGCCGTTCGAGCGAGGGCTCCTCGATCCGGACGGTGACGAAATCGCCGGGTTTCATGGCCGGGGCCTCGTAAAGCCGCGCGAACAGCAGCCGCCCGGTGGTGCCTTCGCCCACCGCGGCGCTTTCGCGGCTGATCACGCCCCTGGCTTCCAGATCGAGCCCGTAGGCGCTGAGATAGGCCGAGACCGGCGCCTTGAGCAGGCTGCCGGTCTCGTCCAGAAGCCGGCCGTATTGCGGGGTGGAGATGCGGAAGGACACCTCGAGCGCGTTGCCGTCGACCAGCGTGCCCAGCTGTTCATTGGCCGAGACGAGCCCGCCCTCGACAACCGATACATCGCTCAGCGTGCCCGAGAAGCCGGCGACGATGCGGGTGTCGGCCAGCTGCCGCTCGGCCTCGTCGAAGGCGATGCGCGCGCGGGCGAGGCTGGTATCGGCCTGGTCGATGCGGGCCTCGGCCACGGCCAGCGCCTGTCGGCGTGCGATGACGGCCTGCCGGGCCTGCGCAGCCGCAAGCTCGGCGGTTTCCACCGCCGCCGAGGTGCCGACGCCGCGATCTTCCAGGTCGACCTGCCGCTGATAGGCCTTTTCCTGCAACGTGGCCTGTTCCTCTGCCGCCTCCAGCTCGTCCTGCGCCAGCTCCAGCCCGCGCACGGCCTCCTTCTTCTCGGCCTGCGCGTCGGTCAGTTCGCTCTCGGCGCGGTTCAGGGCAAACTCCGCATCGGCCGGGTCGACCTGTGCCAGGAGCTGGCCGGCCTCGACCACGCCGCCCTCTTCGAAGTTATCGGCCAGCGTGACCAGCGTGCCGGTCGTCCTGGCGCGGATTTCCAGCGTCCGGCGGCTTTGGATTTCGCCATATGCGGTCAGTTCCGGCGTGATCGTCTGTTCGCGTGCCTCGACCACGTTGACGGCGAAGACCCGTTCGCGCCGCTCGGGCACGCGCGGCTCGTCCGCCATCCGTTCCTGCACGGCGGAAAACACGATCTGGCCGGCATAGACCAGCAGACCCAGCGTCAGCGACAGCAAAAGCAGGCCGGTCAGGCTTTGGCGGAGGAATCTCATACGGCTTCGTAGAACCCCTGAAACGGGCCCCTCGGGGCGTCCGGTGATAGTAGTCGGAATGGCGTGAAAGCCAAGTGCACGGGGGTTCTACGGCCGAGGCCGTTACTTCCGTCGCAGATTTTCATCAAGCCGCGGCATGATTTCCACGAAATTGCAGGGCCGGTGGCGATAATCGAACTGCGGTTCGAGAATCTCGTCCCACGCATCCTTGCACGCGCTTGGGCTGCCCGGCAGCGCGAAGAGGTAGGTGCCGTTCGCCACACCGCCGGTGGCGCGAGACTGAACGGCGCTGGTGCCGATCTTCTTCATCGAGACGATGGTAAAGACCGTGCCGAAGGCGTCGATCTCCTTCTCGTAGATCTCGCGATGCGCCTCGACCGTCACGTCGCGCCCGGTCAGGCCGGTGCCGCCGGTGGAGATGACCACGTCGACCCGGTCGTCGTTGACCCATTCACGCAGCTGCTCGACGATCTGGTCGCGCTCGTCGCGCACGATCATCCGGTCGGCCAGGATATGGCCCGCCGCCTCGATCCGGTCGGCCAGCGTGTTGCCGGACTTGTCGTCGGAGGCATCGCGCGTGTCGCTCACGGTCAGAACGGCGATGCGGACGGGGATGAACTCCCTGCTGTCGTCGATGCGGCTCATGGCGGGTCAGGTCCTTTCGATCAGGGCAAGGCGCAGGGCGAGGCCCGTGAATATGGTGGCGCAGACATAGCCTATTCCACGCGAGAAGGCGGGGGACTGCGTCATCTTGCGCCCCAGGCCGCCGGCGAAGATGCCCACGGCGGCATTGACGACGAACCCGCCCGCGGCAATCACCGCGCCAAGGATCAGGAACTGCCCCAGAACGCTGCCCTTCGCCGGGTCGATGAATTGCGGCAGGAAGGCCAGCACGAAGAGGATGACCTTCGGGTTGGTAAGGTTCACGACCATCCCGTCGCGGAAGGCGCGGGCGGGGCGGACCCTGGGGG
>Ga0189287_100218_pt1 | contig 23892 bp, 24 predicted proteins | sample UW86minimetaG_FD_130319 | JGI IMG/M metagenome (GOLD analysis project Ga0189287, IMG submission 130319) | Marine microbial communities from the Costa Rica Dome - UW86 mini metaG | ecosystem: Environmental > Aquatic > Marine > Oceanic > Photic zone | place: Costa Rica: the Eastern Pacific... | reverse complement strand
GTGACCGACTGGCAGGGACGGCCGGCGCATCAGGGCGGCCGCGCGGTGGCCGCGGCGGGGCCGGAGCAGCACGCGGCGGCGCTGGAGATCCTGTCGAAGGTTGCGGGATAGAGAATGCGCATTCTCTATCCCGGAATTTGTGTAAATTCCGGGCGCCTGCCGTGATGGCGGTTCATTTCCGGGGGCGTTTGCGTTAAGCTTTCCCCGACCACGGGTCTTCACCCCTTTCCCCCGTGGCCCAGCTTCATGCGATCTGAGGGGGTCGGATGCGATGAAGGGGGCTTTCCATGGCTGAAATCCTGATCCGTGGCGCAGGCCACGTGCTGACGATGAACGACGCGCGCGAGGAATTGCGCGGGGCGGATATCCTGTTGCGGGACGGCGTGATCGCCGCGATCGGCGAGGGGCTGGAGACGCGTGGCGAGGTGGTGGAGGCGCGCGGCTGTGTCGTCACGCCGGGCCTCGTGAACACGCATCATCATCTCTACCAGACGCTGACCCGTGCCGTGCCGGGCGGGCAGGATGCGCTTCTGTTCGGGTGGCTGAAGACGCTCTACCCGATCTGGGCCAGGTTCGGACCGGAGGAGATGTTCGTCTCGGCGCAGGTGGGGCTGGCGGAACTGGCGCTGTCGGGGTGTTCGCTGAGTTCGGATCACCTGTACCTGTATCCCAACGGGGCACGGTTGGAGGATACCATTCACGCCGCCGCCGAGGTGGGGCTGCGGTTTCATCCGACGCGCGGGGCGATGAGCATCGGCGAGAGCGAGGGCGGGCTGCCGCCAGATGCGCTGGTGGAGGCGGAAGCGGCGATCCTCGAAGATTGCATCCGGGTGATCGACGGGTTTCACGATGCCGGGGAAGGGTCGATGTGCCGGGTCGGCGTGGCGCCCTGTTCGCCGTTTTCGGTGAGCCGCGACCTGATGCGCGAGGCGGCGCTGCTGGCACGGGACAAGGGGGTGATGCTGCACACCCACCTGGCCGAGAATGACGAGGATATCGCCTATTCCGAGGCGCAGTTCGGGTGCCGGCCGGGGCAATATGCCGAGGATCTGGGCTGGACCGGGGATGACGTGTGGCACGCGCATTGCGTGAAGCTCGATGGGGCCGAAATCGACCTGTTTGCCCGGTCGCGGACGGGGGTGGCGCATTGCCCCTGTTCGAATTGCCGGCTGGGCTCGGGGATCGCGCCGGTCAGGGCGATGCGGGATGCGGGGGTTCCGGTTGGGCTGGGGGTCGACGGGTCTGCCAGCAACGATGCGGGGAATATCGCGCTTGAGGCGCGGCAGGCCATGCTATTGCAGCGGGTGGCGCGGGGCGCGGATGCGATGAGTGCGCGGGAGGCCTTGGAGATCGCCACGCGGGGCGGGGCGGATGTGCTGGGGCGGCCGGAGTGCGGACGGATCGCCGTGGGCAAGCGGGCGGATATCGCCGTCTGGGACGTGTCGGGCGTGGAGAGCGCGGGGAGCTGGGATCCGGCGGCGTTGCTCTTGGCGGGGCCGGTGAAGGCGCGGGATTTGTTCGTGGAAGGTCAGTCCGTCGTGCGTGAGGGGCAGATGGTGACGGTGGATCTGCCGAAGTTGGTGGAGCGGCAGAACGCGTTGGCGAAGAGGTTGATGGGGTAGGGGCGCCTGCCCCGGGGCCTGTGGCGGGGCTTCTGGCGGGGCGAGGTCCCGGCTCGGAGGCCGGGACGGGGGAGGATTTGCGGGCACGGCAATGGTGGGTTTCACCCACCCTACGGGTCAGCCGAGCGCGCGGCGGCCGTTTACCCAGACCGCTTTCACCGCGCGGTCGTCGCCCATCATGATGGTGGGGAAGAGCGCTTCCCATATGTCCTCGGCCGAGGCGGCGCGCTGGGCGATGGCCGGGGTCGAGGCGAGGTCGAGGGCGATAAGGTCGGCCTCCATTCCCGGGGCGATGTTGCCGATCTGGTCGCCCATGTGCATCGCGTCGGCGGAGCCGGCGGTGGCGAGCCAGTAGAGTTGGGCGGGGTGCAGGGCCGTTCCGGTGAGCTGGCCGATCTCGTAGGCCGCCGCCATGGTGCGCAGCATCGAAAAGGACGACCCGCCACCGGTGTCGGTGGCCAGCCCCACGCGGTGCCCTTCGGCCTTGGCGAGCGCCATGTTGAAAAGGCCCGAGCCGATGAAAGTATTGGAGGTTGGGCAGTGGACGAGCGCGGCGCCGACGTCTCGCAGCCGGTCGCGTTCACGCGGTTCGAGGTAGATGGCGTGGCCATAGAGGCCGCGGGCGCCCAGGAGGCCGTGGGCTTCGTAGGTGTCGAGGTAGTCGCGGGCCTGCGGAAAGAGGGATTTGACCCATTCGACCTCGTCGGGCTGTTCGCTGAGATGGGTCTGCATCAGGCAATCGGGATGCTCGGCCCAGAGCGCGCCGAGGGCGGAGAGCTGGTCCGGCGTCGAGGTGGGCGAGAAGCGGGGCGTGACGATGTAGGAGAGGCGATCGGTGCCGTGCCAGCGCTCGAGCAGCGCCTTGCTGTCGTCATAGGCGGATTGCGTGGTGTCGCAGAGTGCCTCGGGGGCGTTGCGGTTCATGCAGGTCTTGCCCGCCGCCGCGCGCAGGCCGCGGGATCGCGCCGCGGTGAAGAAGGCCTCGACGCTTTCGGGGTGGATGGTGCAGTAGCTGGCCACCGTGGTGGTGCCGTTCGAGAGTGTCAGGTCGAGGTAGCGGCCGGCGACCTCCGCGGCGTAGGCGGGATCGGCAAAGCGCATCTCCTCGGGGAAGGTGTAGGCGTTGAGCCAGTCGATCAGGCGCTTGCCCCAGCTCGCGATCATGGCGGTCTGGGGGTAGTGGGCATGGGCATCGACGAAGCCCGCGGTGATGAGCGCGTCGCCCATGTCCTCGGGTGTCGCCTGCGGTGCGGCCTTGCGCAGCGCGTCGGCCGTGCCGGTCTGCACGACGCGGCCGTCGCGGATCAGCACCGCCTCGTCGAGCCGCGCCGCAAGGGCCGGATCGCCCTCGAACGGCGTGCCTGTATAGACGAGCACCCGGCCCGTCAGGAGAGTTTCGCTGGTCATCTGCTCATATCTGCCTGTTCGCGTACCGGTTGCACCATAGGCAGCGGACAGGGGAGGGTAAATGCGGCTATTGTCATTGTTTTCCCGAAGGTGCTTCTTTAAGGCGGAGCGAAAGTGGCAAGGCGCGTTTTTTGCGCGGCCCGGTGCAACCGGCGGCCCGCTGGCGCGTTTCATGCCAGGCTGGCCACGTATGGCTGGCCGGGCAGGTTCGGTGCGGAAAGGGGTGGCGCATGGCTGAAGACGACGCTGTGGCGGAAACCGAGACCGACCGCGAGGACGATGCCTATGTGCTCGACGATCGCGCGGTGGCGCGGATCATGTACGCGGTCGACACGGAAGACCGCACCCGCCTTCTCGAAGAGCTGGAACCCCTGCACGCGGCCGACATCGCCGACCTTCTGGAACAGGTCAACGCCTTCGACCGGCGTCGGCTGATCGAGCTGTACGGGCGGGATTTCGACGGCGACATCCTGTCGGAACTCGACGAGTCGATCCGGGAGGAGGTGCTCTACACGCTGCATCCCGAGGTGCTGGCCGAGGCGGTGCGCGACCTCGAATCGGACGACGTGGTCGATCTTGTCGAGGACCTCGAGGAAGACCAGCAGAGCGCCATTCTCGACGTGCTGGAAGACAGCGACCGGGTGGCGGTTCAGCATTCGCTGACCTACCCGGAATATTCCGCCGGCCGCCTGATGCAGCGCGAGGTGGTGATGGCGCCCGAGCACTGGAACGTGGGCGAGGCCATCGACTACCTGCGCAACCAGGACGATCTGCCGGACCAGTTCTACCACATCATCCTCGTCGATCCGCGGCTGAAGCCGGTGGGCAACGTCACGCTGGGCAAGCTGATGGCGTCGCGGCGCGAGGTGCTGCTGACCTCGCTGGTGGAGGAGACGTTCCATGTCATCCCCGTCACCCAGGACGAGGAGGACGTGGCTTATGCGTTCAACCAGTACCACCTGATTTCCGCGCCCGTCGTGGACGAGAACGAGCGGCTGGTGGGGGTTATCACCATCGACGACGCGATGATCGTGCTCGATGAAGAGCACGAGGAGGACATCATGCGCCTCGCCGGCGTGGGCGAGGGCAGCATCGCCGACCGGGTGATCGACACCACCAAGCAGCGGTTTCCGTGGCTGGCGGTGAACCTTGTCACCGCGATCCTCGCCTCGCTGGTCATCGCCCAGTTCGAAGAGGCCATCGCCACGGTGGTGGCGCTGGCGGTGCTGATGCCGATCGTGGCCTCTATGGGGGGCAATGCGGGCACACAGTCGCTCACCGTCGCGGTGCGGGCGATTGCCACGAAGGACCTTACGGGGCGCAACGTCTGGCGGGTGATCCGGCGCGAGGTGCTGGTGGGGCTGATCAACGGGCTGATTTTCGCCGTGGTGATGGGGATCATCGGCGTGGTGTGGTTCGGCGGCCCGGAACTGGGCTACGTGATCGCTGCCGCAATGGTGATCAATCTTGTCGTGGCCGGGCTTGCCGGCACGGTGATCCCCGTGATCCTTGACCGTATCGGCGTCGACCCGGCGCTGGCCTCCGGCGCCTTCGTGACGACGGTGACGGATGTGGTCGGGTTCTTCGCCTTCCTCGGACTGGCGGTTGTGGTGCTTCTATGAACGATCTGACGGCGGTGAAGGCAGAGGCGCGCAAGGCGGCCTTTGCCCGGCGCAAGGTGGCGCACGAGGCCGCGCCGCCGGGCGAGGCGGGACACCTGGCGGAGGTGCTGGCGGGCTATCGGGGCGTGCCGCTGTCGGGCTACATGGCGATCCGCACCGAGATCGACCCGCTGCCGGTGATGGCGGAGGCCGCGGCCCACGGGCCGGTAGGCGTGCCGGTGATTCAGGGGAAAGGCCTGCCTTTGAAATTTTCCCGGTGGGAGCCGGGCTGTGCACTGAAGGAAGGGCCGTTCGGGGCCATGATCCCGGAGGTGGACGATTTCCTCGAGCCGGAGATCCTGATCGTGCCGCTGGTGGCGTTCGACCGGCAGGGCGGGCGGCTGGGCTATGGCGGCGGGTTCTATGACCGGACGCTGGAACTTCTGCGCGGCAAGCGCGCGACGCTGGCGATCGGCTTCGCCTATGCCGCGCAGGAGGCCGAGGGGCTGCCGCTCGAGCCCACGGACCAGCCGCTGGACATGGTGGTGACGGAGCGCGAGGTCATCAGCCTCTGATCAGGTGAGATGCGACAGAAGCGTGTCACGCGCGCCGGTGAGGTGCGCGCGCAGGCGCTCGGCCGCCGCCGTGGTCTGGCCCGCGCGGCAAAGGTCGCGCAGGGCGGCGTGGTCGGCGAGCCATCGGTCGGTGTCCTCGGGCAGGATCGCGTAGGACGCGATCTGCACCCGGCAGGCCCGGCGCAACCCGTCGATCATGGCCTGTTGCCGGGAGCGTTGGGCAGGGGCGTAAAGCGCTGCGTGAAACAGGGCGTCACCTTCGGCCCAGTTGGCGTTGCGCGCCTCGAGATCCGAGCGGGCGAGCGCATAGTCGATCCGGTCGAGGTCCTGTGGCGTCATGCGCTTCAGCGCCCGGGCAAAGAGGTCGATTTCCAGAAGCAGGCGCAGGTCGTAGGCCTCGATCACCTCGTCGCGGGTCATCTGGACGACCCGGGCGCGCCGGTTGGGCGCAAGTTCGACCAGCCCGGCGCTTGCGAGCCGGGCCAGCGCGTCGCGCACGGGTATCCGGCTGACGCCGAACCGCGCGGCAAGCGCCCCCTGCGGCAGCACGCTGCCCGGGGCGAGGGTGCCGCCGAGAATGTCCTTTTCCAGCGCGTGAGAGATATCTTCGGGGGTCAAATCTGGTCTGGTCTCCGGTTGGTGTAAAAGTGTATACAGATATACAGAATCGAACACAACGGAGCAATGCATGGCACAGCACGACTACACCGCCCGCGTGGTCTGGACAGGGAACCGGGGCGAGGGGACGGCGAGCTATCGCGCCTATGACCGGACATGGAACGTCGAGACGCCGGGCAAGCCGGTGATCCATTGCTCGAACGACCCGCTGCTGGGGGGCGATCCGACGCTGCACAACCCGGAGGACATGCTGATTGCGGCGCTCTCGGCTTGCCATATGCTGTGGTATTTGCATTTCGCCTCGGATGCGGGGATCGCGGTGCAGGGCTATTCCGACGATCCGCTGGCATTGGGCGAGACAGAGCGGTCGGGGGCGAGCCGGTTCCTGGGGGCGGTGCTTCGGCCCGAGATCGCGGTGCCGGCGGGGACGGACCTGGACAAGGCCGATGCCATCCACCACGAGATCGGCAAGGTGTGTTTCATCGCCCGGTCGGTGAATTTCCCGGTCAGCTACGATGCGCGTTACGTTTCAGGCTGACCCGGCGCCGCTCACCAGCCCTTGCGGGCTGTTGCGCGACGCGCGCCTGTCAGGGCGCGGGGAGGGGGCGGGTCAGAGCGGCCAGAAGAACGGGATCAGCGCCGAGGCCAGCAGGCCGATCGACAGGTTGAGCGGGATGCCCACCTTGATGAAGTCGGTGAACTTGTAGCCGCCCGGCCCGTAGACCATCATGTTGGTCTGGTAGCCGATCGGTGTCGCGAAGCTTGCGGAGGCCGCGATCATCACCGCCACCACCAGCGGGCGGGGATCGTATCCCAGTGCCTCGGCCAGCCCGATGGCGATTGGGGTCACCACCACCGCAACGGCGTTGTTCGAGACCAGTTCTGTCAGCACGCTGGTCAGCAGGTAGATGGCCCAGACCGTCAGGAAGGGCGAGGTATGGGCCAGCAGGGGGGCCACCCCGGTGACGAGAAGCTCGACCGCGCCCGAGGCTTCCAGCGCGGCGCCGATGGCGAGCATGGCGAAGATCAGCGCCAGGAGGTGGCCATCGACGAAGCCGAACGCCTCGTCCGTGTCGACGCAGCGGGTGAGGAAGACCACCGCCATCGCCAGCACGGCCAGCATCAGGATCGGCGCCACCCCCATCGCCGCCAGCACCACGATGCCCGCCAGCGCGCCGACGGCAATGGGAGCATGGCTGCGACGGTAGGCGCGCTCGGTGGGTTTCGAGACGTCGACCATGTTCATCTCGGTCGAGAGGCGGTTGATGTCCTCCGGCGCGCCTTCGAGCAGCAGCGTGTCGCCCACCTGCACGACGATATCGTCGAGCTGGCGGCCGATGTTCTTGTCCTTGCGGTGCACCGCCAGCGGGTAGACCCCGAAGCGCCGGCGCAGCCGCAGGGCGCCCAGCCGCCGCCCCACCATGCGGCAGTCGGGGGTGATCAGCGACTCGACGGTGGTGGTTTCCACCGCCGAGACCTGGTCGACGCGCTTGAGGCTCTTGTTGCGCTGGAGGCTCAGAAGCTCGGTCACCTGGGTGCGCAGGACCACGCGATCGCCCACTTCCAGCATCACCCCGTCTAGGTTGCGGCGCAGCGACTGGTCGCCGCGGATCACGTCGACGAGGCGCACGCCCTCGCGCTTGAAGAGCTGCACGCTGTTGACCTCGCGGCCGACGAGGTTCGATTCGGGCGGGATGACGGCCTCGGTGAAGAACTTGCGCGACTTCCGGTCGCTCAGCAGGGTGGCCATGCTGGCCCGGTCGGGCAGCAGCCGGGGGGCGACGAAGCGCAGGTAGAGCGCGCCCCAGATTGCAAGGATGATGGCCAGCGGTGTGACCTCGAAGATGGAGAAGGCCGCAAGCCCCCCGGCGCGGGCGACGCCGTCGACCAGCAGGTTGGTCGAGGTGCCAATCAGCGTCAGGCAGCCGCCGAGGATGGCGGCATAGCTGAGCGGGATCAGGAACTTGCTGGCCGAGACATTGAGCTTGCGGGCAAGCTGGACGAAGACCGGGATCATCACCACCACGACGGGCGTGTTGTTGACGAAGGCCGAGGCGAGCATGACGAAGGCCATCAGTGCGCCGATGGCGAGGGCGGGCCGGGCACCGGCCTGGGCCTCGGCCAGTTGGGTGAACCAGTCGAGCGCGCCGGTCCGCACGAGCGCCCCCATCACGATGAACATCGCCACGATCGTCCAGGGGGCGGGGTTCGACAGCACGCTCAGCGCCGCGTCATAAGGCAAAAGCCCCAGCGCCAGCAGCACCGCGGCGCCGGAGATGGCGACGACCTCGGTCGGATAGATCTCGCGGATGAACAGCAAGAACATGACGGCGACCACGCCAAGGGTGACCAGGGCCTGCCCGGTCTGGGAAAATTCGACGAATTGCATCAGGCTTGACTGTCCCGTTCCTGTTGGCTGCCATCTTTCCCGATGGGGGGCAGCGGGGCAAGTGCGATCCGGGGTCGCGGCTGGACGAGGAAGATGCCGACCAGCATCAGTGCCAGTGCCGCCCAGATATAAGGCGAATAGCTTTCGCCGAGCAGGGTGATCGACCACGCCACGCCGAAGCCGGTCACGAGGTAGGAGACCTGGGCCGCGAAGACCGGGCCGGCCTGGGCGACCAGCCAGAAATAGCCGGTGTAGACGATGCCGTGCACCACGGCGCTGGCGACGATGGCGGCGTCGGGCGCGCCCCAGGGGCCGCGCGGGTCGATCCACTGGCCGGTGGCGAGCGCCAGCGCCAGGGCGATGGGCACGCCGGTGAGCGAGGCGCCCGCCAGCATCTGCACCGGGTCGAGCCCGTTCGCGCCGAACCGGGCCACGATATTGCCCTCGAGCCCGTAGAAGAAGGGGGCGACCAGTGCCAGCGGGATGAAGGCCGCCATGGCCGGGTGGGGCAGGCTGGCATCGGGGCCCACGATCAGCAGCACGCAGCCCAGCCCGAACAGCAGCCCCAGCGCCCGGGTCCAGCCGAAGCTGTCATTGCCAAGCGCGATGGCCACCGGGAAGGCGAAGAGCGGCACCGTGGAAAGCAGGATCGCCAGCACCCCGGCCGGCAGTTCGACGGCGGCCGCGTAGGAGGCGGAGTTGGGCAGGATGGTCCCGATCACCGCGATCAGCAGGTAGACGCGGAAATCGCCCCGGGTGAGCGGCACGCGCCGCCCGCGCAGGATGGTAGCGACGGTCAGCATCGTTCCGGTGATGACCAGTTGCCAGAAGATCAGGCCGAAATGGCGGTAGCCTTCGCTGACCGCGATCTTCGAGAGCGGCGTGGTCAGCCCCCAGCCCGCGCCGATGACGACGAGCGCCAGCACCAGCGACAGGCGGTGGGCGAGGGCGTCGCCCGTCATGTGTGCCCGGCCTCGTCGCAGGCGGGCAGGCGCGCGGCCTCTTTCGGCACGCCCAGCCGGAACGACGGCCGGGGCCGGACGAGGAAGATCCCGCCCAGCGTCAGCGCCAGCGCCACCCAGATGAAGACGGAATAGCGCTCGCCCAGAAGAACCATCGACCAGAGCACGCCGAATGCGGTGACGATATAGGCCGATTGCGAGGTGAAGACCGAGCCCGCGCGCCCGACCAGCCAGACATAGGCGGCATAGACCAGCCCGTGGGTGACGGCCCCCAGCGCCAGCGCCGCCTCGGGGATGCCGAAGCCCTGGAGCGGGTTGATCCACTGGCCCGACAGGAGCGCGATGGGCAGCGTGATGACCGCGCCCGCCGCCGAGGCGCCGACGATGGTGCGGAACGGGTCGAGCCCGTAGGTGCCCCAGCGCGCCACGATATTGCCCTCGGTTGCGTAGAGCAGGGGCGCGAGCAGGGCGAGAAAGACGAAGGCGGTCATTGCCGGGTCGGGCAGGCTGGCCTTCGGGCCGATCATCAGGATCACCCCCGCCATGCCGAACAGCAGCCCGGTCAGGCGCACCCAGGAGAAGCGGTCATTGCCCATGGCAAGCGCGATCAGCAGGGAAAAGAGCGGTGCGGTCGACATCAGGATCGACAGGATGCCGGCGGGCAGTTTCGAGGCGGTGAGGTAGAAGAACACGTCCGGCAGCACCGCGCCGGTCAGGGCCACGACGATGAACAGCCTGAGGTGGTGGGGTTTCAGCGGCACCGGCTTGCCCGCGAACCGCGTCATGGGGGCGAGGACGGCAACAACGATGACCAGTTGCCAGAAGATCAGGCCATAGGGCTGGTGGCCCGTGCTGGTGGCGACCTTCGCGAGCGGCACGGTCAGGCCCCAGCCCGCCCCCATGAAGAACAGCACGAGGACATAGAGCGGCTGGCCGGTCACGGGGCGGCCTGCTGCAGCCGCCCGCCTTCGCGTATCATGGACACGTTGACCGCCTTGCCGGTCCGGTCGTCGGTCTCGATGAACAGCCCGCAAAGCGTGGCCTCGCCCATGGCCGGGGTGAAGCGGGTCTTGCCCATGCCGGTGATGAAGCGGCGCATCGGCTCGGTCTTGTCCATGCCGATGATGCTGAGATAGTCGCCGCACATGCCGGCATCGGCCTGGAACGCCGTGCCGCCCGGCAGGATCTGGGCGTCGGCGGTGGGGATGTGGGTGTGGCTGCCCACCACCACGCTGGCACGGCCGTCGCAGAAATGGCCCATCGCCATCTTCTCGGAGGTCGCCTCGCAATGCATGTCGACGAGCGCGGCCTGCACCCCGCCGCCCGGCACATGCGCCTTCAGTACCGGCTCGATGGCGCTGAACGGGTCGTCGAAGGCGCGCTTCATGAAGACCTGGCCCAGCACCTGGGCCACCAGCACCTTGCGTCCGCGTCCGTCGGTAAACACCCGGTGGCCGCGGCCCGGCGCCTCCTTGGCGAAGTTGATGGGGCGAACGATGCGCGGCTCGGTCTCGATATACTGGAGCATGTCCTTCTGGTCGAAGGCATGGTCGCCCAGCGTGAGGCAATCGGCACCGGCCTCGAGCAGGAGCTTGGCATGCTCGCCCGACAGGCCCATGCCGCCGGTGGCGTTCTCGCCATTCACCACGGTGAAATCGACCCGCCACTCGGCCTTGAGGCGCGGCAGGTTCTCGGTCACGGCCCGCCGCCCGGCGCGGCCCATTACATCGCCCAGATACAGAAGTCTCATTATGCGGTGTTAGGGCGGCGGCGGGGCGAGGGCAAGGGGCGATGCTGTGCGCCCCTGCGCAGCAAGTAGGCGTGGCGCGGTTCGGATGCCTCCGGGGCGGGGTACTCGGACTGGACTTACGATGGGCCTCCGTGCTTCTTCTGGCCGGAAAATATCCCGGGGGTGTGGGGGCTGGCCCCCACTCCGGCCGGTGCGGGTCAGAGCGGCCAGAAGAAGAGGATCGCCGGTATCGACACCGCCACCACGAGGATCTCCAGCGGCAGGCCCATGCGCCAGTAATCCGAGAACTTGTAGCCGCCGGGCCCGAGGATGAGGGTGTTGTTCTTGTGGCCGATGGGGGTGAGGAAGGCCGAGGAGGCGGCGACCGCCACCGCCATCAGGAACGGGTCGGGCGAGACGCCCAGGCCTTGCGCCATCTGGATGCCCACGGGCGCCGCGACGATCGTGGTGGCGGTGTTGTTGAGCACGTCCGAGAGGCTCATCGTGACGATCATCAAAACGGTGAGGATGACCCAGGCGGGCATGCCTTCGGTCAGCGCCACGAGGCCGCCCGCGATAAGCTCGGTGCCGCCCACGTCCTCCAGCGCCGCGCCGAGGGGGATCATCGAACCCAGCAGCACGACGACGGGCCATTCGATATGGGTGTAGAGCTCGTTCGGGGGCACGATGCGGGTCAGCACGTAGGCCATCACCACGAGCCCCAGCGCGATGGGCAGGTAGAGAAGCCCCACCGAGGCCGCCGCCACCGCCGCGCCGAAAAGGCCGATGGCGAGCCATGTCTTGTTGTCCTGCGTCACCGCCAGCCCGCGGTCGGCCAGTGGCAGGGCGCCCAGCCATTCTGTCACGTCGGTGCCGGTGGCCTTGGGCACCAGCAGCAGCAGGATGTCGCCCGCTTGTATCGTGGTGTTGCGGACCTGGCTGGTGATCTTGCGGCCCTGGCGCGAGATGCCCATCAGCACCGAGTGCTGGCGCCAGTGCAGGCCCACGTTCTGGGCGGTTCGGCCGACGAGGCGGGAGGATTGGGGCACCACGACCTCGACGATGTCGAGCCCGTCGCCCTCGGCCCTCAGACGGTCTTCGCGCTGCTTGTCGGAGAAGGCGAGCGAGAGCGAGGCGCGGAATTCGTCGAGCGCGTCGGGTTTGGCCTCGAGCACCAGCGCGTCGCCTTCCTTGAGCAGCGTGTTGATGGCCGTGCCGTAGCGGCGCTTGCCGTCACGGATGACGCCGAGGATGGCGACGTCGGCCTTGTTGGCGGCCTCTTCCAGTTCGATCAGGCGCTTGCCGATGTGGTCGGAGCCTTCGGGGATGGTGAGTTCGGCGATGTAGTCGGCGATCTCGGAGGCCTGCAGCACCGCGTCGTCGCGCTGGGGGATGAGGCGCCAGCCGATAAGGGCCACGAAAAGGAGCCCCGCCACAGCGGTGACCGCGCCGACGGGGGCGAAATCGAACATGGCAAACGGCGCGCCCAGGGCATCCTCGCGGATCGAGGCGATGATGATGTTGGGCGGCGTGCCGATCAGCGTGGCCATGCCGCCGAGGATGGTGGCGAAGGAGAGCGGCATCAGGCTGAGCCCCGCCGCGCGCTTGGCCTTGCGGGCGGTCTGGATGTCGACGGGCATCAGGAGGGCCAGGGCCGCGACGTTGTTCATGAAGGCCGAGAGCACGCCGCCGATACCGCCCATCAGAGCGATGTGGGAGCCGAGGCTGCGGGAGCTGTCGACCATGGTGCGGGTGATGAGGTGCACCGCGCCCGAGCGGACGAGGCCGGCGGAGACGACCAGCACCAGCGCCACGATGATGGTGGCGGGGTGGCCGAAGCCGGAGAATGCCTCCTCGGTCGGGACGACGCCGAGGACCACGCCGATCAGCAGCGCGGAAAACGCCACGATATCATAGCGGTAGCGCCCCCAGAGCAAGAGCGCGAAGACCGCCCCGAAGAGCGAGAAAAGGATGATCTGGTCGGTTGTCACGGCGGCCCTCCGGGATTAGGTGCAGCCAAGCCTATTCGGGCCGGGAACGCAACCGGCTTGCGGGGCAGGCGGGGCGTGATTTATAGACGGTCCGAACAACTGACATCTGACTGGTATCTGACGGAGCGCACGACATGGCCGGCCATTCCAAATGGGCAAACATCCAGCACCGCAAGGGGCGGCAGGACGCCGTGCGGGCCAAGCTTTTTTCCAAGCTTTCCAAAGAGATCACCGTGGCCGCCAAGATGGGCGACCCGGACCCGGAGAAGAACCCGCGCCTTCGGCTGGTGGTGAAGCAGGCGAAGTCGCAGTCGATGCCGAACGACAATATCGACCGGGCGATCAAGAAGGCGATCGGCGGCGAGGGCGAGGATTACGAGGAGGTTCGCTACGAGGGCTATGGCCCCAACGGCGTGGCGGTGATCGTCGAGGCGATGACCGACAACCGGAACCGGACCGCCTCCAACGTGCGCTCGACCTTCACCAAGAACGGCGGCAACCTTGGCGAGACCGGCTCGGTCGGGTTCATGTTCGAGCGGAAGGGCGAGGTGACCTATCCGGCGGATGCGGGCGATGCCGACACGGTGATGATGGCCGCGATCGAGGCCGGGGCAGAGGATGTGGAAAGTAGCGAGGATGGCCACATCATCTGGTGTGCCGATACCGATCTGAACGATGTCTCCAACGCGCTTGAGGCCGAGCTTGGCGAAAGCACGACGACCAAGCTTGTCTGGAAGCCGACCACCACGACCGAGATGGATTTCGAGGGGATGGAGAAGCTGATGAAGCTGATCGACGCGCTGGAGGACGATGACGACGTGCAGCGCGTGACCACGAATTTCGAAGCATCTGACGAGGTGATGAGCCAGCTTGCGGCGGAGTGAATTCCGCGCAGATCGGGACGGTTCGGACGGCGCCCCTCGGGGCGCCGTTTTTGTTGGGGATGGGCCGAATTCCAACGTCGGTATTACGTCGGTATCTTGTCGGTATCGCGTCGGTGCGAATTGACGGCGGTGGTTTTTCGACCGAGTGGTCGTGCGCCGGGGCGTTGTGGTGGGACGATATCTTGAAAAGATATCGGATCGAATTCTTTTCAAGAATTCGAGTTGTTGGCGGCGGGGTGGCCCCCGCCCTATGGCGACAGGTGGGCGCGGAGTTGCGCTTCGAGATAGATCCTCGGGCTATGGCCGTCGCCGCGGAGTTCGAGGGCCTTGCCGATCTTTCCGCCGTGGGACTTGTGCGTGTAATGCGGGCTGCCCTCGGCGCCGATGATCAGGAAATCGGTTTCGCGGGTGGGGGTCTTCTGCACGGTGGCGCCAAGTTCTTCCAGCCGTGCCGTGAGCTGGCGCCGGGTGCCGAAGTCGAACCCGCCCGTCGGGACGACGTACCGGCCTTCGAACAGGATGGCATCAAGCTGGTCGGTGTCGCTTATGACCGGGATCGCCTCGCAGCTGGGGATGCCGGTGTCGGCATAGCTGTCGCCGACGAGGCTGGTGATCAGGTGGCTGATCTCGGCGGCTTCGGCCGGGTCGATGACGCCGTCGCAGAGCGCGTCGCGCACCACGTGCCGGAGGGCGGCGATGCGCGGATCGGTGTCGAGGTCGTGGGCGGCGTTGATCCGGTCATGCAGAACCTGCGCCTCGCGCGTGGTGATGATGCCGTCGCAGTTGATGCCGGCGCAGAAGCCAAGCAGGCGATTGGCCGCGGAGCGGGGGCAGGCCGGGTCGATCTTCCCGCTTCGGATCTCGGCGATCTGGGTGAGGACATCGAGCAGTTCCCCGAGGGTGTCGTGATGGCCCGCCGCCGCCTCGCTCAGGATCTCGGCCGCGTCTTCGTCGCCCACCTGCGCGCAGACGGCCCTGCATTCGGCGAGGAGCGGTTCCAGTTCCGTTTCCTCCACCCGGCCATTGGCAAGAACGCCGTCGATGAACCCGATGAAGAAGCACTCGTTCTTGGCGGTATTGGCCTTGGCGTGGATGGCCTCCAGTGCCTCGGATTCGTAGCTCAGTTCGTTTGTCACTCTTGTCCTCCTCTGTCCCTGTCCGGAGGGTGGAGGCGGGGGGTTAACAACCGGTTAAGATTACTCGGGCGGGGGGGGGAACGGGGGCGCGCGGTGGGTTGGCACCCACCCTACGGCGACAGGTGGGAAATTCGTCGGCGGCACCCGCCCCCAAGGGTGTTTCCGCAAGGGCCGGTGACCGGGCGGGGTGGCCCCCACCCGAACCCCGTTACCGATTGAAGCCGCACTCGCCATAGCCGCCGGTGCAGGCGGCGTAGTCGTAATCGCCGGTGGCCTTGCAGGCCCAGAAGCCGCGGTTGGTTTCGCCGCGTTTCAGGTTGTTGTCGGTGCCGCAGGACCAGCCGCCGTCCTTTTCACGGATGCACATCTTGATGAAGGTCGCGGAGGGGCAGTTGTTGGTGACGATGATATGCAGGGAATCGTCGCGGTTGCACTTGGTGCCCCATTGCCGGTCGAGCGAGATGCAGAGGCTCATGTCGTCGGCGTTGCCTTCGGTCGGGATCGAGAGGAAGGCGAGGAGGGCGATGGATTTGGCGATGTCGAAGCCGGTGGAGACGGTTCTGGATACGAGGGACATGGGCAATCTCCTTGTTTGAATGGGGGGGCGCCGGTCGGGGTGGGTCCGGAGGGGCGCGAGTTGAAAGGTAGTGCGTTGAAAAGTGGTGGGTTTGAAATGGTCGTGGGGGGAGTGTGTTGGGTTTGGGATTGGGTGTCAACCGTGGGGGAGTGGTGGGTTTGCACCCACCCTACGAGGATTGGTTCGCTCGTCCTGATTGGGCCGGAGGCCCCGGCTCGGGGGCCGGGGCGGGGGTGGTTAGTCCGGTGCCGCCAGATGGGTCCGGGCCGCGTGCCTGACCGCCCGTGTCAGGGCGGCCAGCGCGGGGGCCATCAGGCGCGGGGTCTGCCAGTAGAGGGGCGTGTCGACGCGGGTGCCGTCGGCGAGCGCCACCAGGCGGCCCGTGGCGAGATCGTCCGTGACGAGGGCGACCGGGTTCACGCCCCAGCCGATGCCGAGGCGGCAGGCCTGCACGAAGCCTTCGGAGGAGGGCAGGCGATGGCTCGGCGGGGAGAGGCGGGTGCCGGTCACGCGTTCGATCCAGAGATGCTGGAGCCGGTCCTTGGGGTCGAAGCGGAGCATCGGCGCGCGGGCGAGCGCCTTTGCGGTGACGCCGGAGGGGAAGTGGCGGGCGATGAAGGCGGGGCTGGCGGTGGCGATGTAGGGCAGGGCGCCGAGGGGCGTGGCGTCGCAGCCCGGGGCCGGGTCGGGCTGGGCGGTGACGGCGCCCAGCACTTCGCCGCGGCGGAGCCAGTCGGCGGAATGGTCCTGGTCGTCGATGGAGAGCTCGAAGAGGTGATCGGGCAGGTCGCTCAGCGCGTCGAGGAACCACGTCGCAAGGCTGTCGGCGGGGAGCGCAAGGCGGATGCGGGTTTGCGGCGCGGGCGCGAGGGCCGAAAGGTCGCCCGCGAGCTGTGCTTCCAGCAGGGCGACCTGGTCGGCATGGGCGGCGAGGCGGCGGCCGGCCTCGGTGCCGGTGCAGGGCTTGGCGCGGGTCACGAGCTGGGCCCCGGTGCGGGTCTCGAGCGCCTTGATGCGCTGGGAGACGGCGGACTGGGTGAGGCCGAGATCCTGTGCCGCCGTCTCGAACCCGCCGTGGCGGAGGACGGCGGAGAGGGCGGCGAGCTGGGCGGGGTCGAATTGCATTAGCAGTACTGATGCCGGATCAAGTTCATTCGTTTGCGTAATGTGACGCGCCGGGCTAGGACGGTCAAGCTTTTGACAGGAGAACCGGCCATGCAGGCATATTTCGCGGGGTTCGCGCTGGGGTTTTCGTTGATCCTAGCGATCGGGGCGCAGAACGCGTTCGTCCTGCGGCAGGGGCTCAGGAATGCGCATGTCTTCGCCGTGGTCCTGACCTGTGCATTGTCGGATGCGGTGCTGATCGCGGCGGGCGTGGCCGGGTTCGGGGCGCTGGCGCGGGCGGTGCCGGGGCTGGAGGAGGTGATGCGCTTTGGCGGCGCGGCGTTCTTGCTGTGGTACGGGGCAAGGACGTTATGGGCCGCGTGGACGGGCGGCGAGGGGATGGAGGCGGGCGAGGGCAAGGCCGGGTTGCGGGCGGCGCTTCTGACCTGCCTGGCGCTGACCTGGCTGAACCCGCATGTTTACTTGGATACGGTCGTCTTGCTGGGGTCGGTGAGTGCGCAATATGGCGACAAGCCGGGGTTCGGCGCGGGGGCGGTGAGCGCGAGTTTCGTGTTCTTCTTCGGGCTGGGCTACGGCGCGCGGGTGCTGGCGCCGGTGTTCCGGCGGCCGGGGAGCTGGCGGGTGCTGGACGGGATCGTCGGGCTGACGATGTGGGCGATCGCGGCGAAGCTGACTTGGATGTGAGGCGCGTCAGGCGGGTTTGTGGCCGGAGACGCTGGTGGCGCAGCCGAAGAAATGGCGGTGGAACGTGACGGTGAGCCCTTCGTTGCGGAGCGCCCCGGCTATGTGCGTGCAGTCGCGGAAGTTGCGGGTGTAGGGGCCGAGCATGGTGAAATCCTGCGCGCCGCGGAGGAAGAGGCGTTCGATCAGCGGCAGGGCGTGGTCGATATAGGCGCGGTAGAGCGGGCGCAGGGCCCAGCCGTGGGGGTCGGAGGCCTCGATCAGGGCGAAATGCCCGCCGGGCTTGAGGAGGCGGGCGACCTGGCGGGCCAGCGTGGCCTGCTGGGCGGGGGTGAAGGTCTTGAGGCCGAAGGCGGCGACGAGCAGGTCGGCGCGGGCCTCGGGGAGGTCGGTGGTCAGCGCGTCGGCCTCGATATGGGTGATGCGGGAGGCGCGGGTGCGGTGGAGGCGGTCGACGGCGTGCAGGTGCATGTTGCGGGAGATGTCGAGCGCGGTGATGGAGGAGAGGTCGGGGAAGCGGCGCAGGAGGTGCGGCCAGAGCTCGCCCGTGCCGGCCATCAGGTCGATCACGGTGGCGCCGGGGCCGGTGGGCGGCAGGAGCGCCACGCATTGCCGGCGCCAGGTGCGGGTGAAGCCGAAGGAGCTGATCGCGCTCCACCAGCGGTAGTTCGCGGCGCAGCGGTCGAAGAGCCCGGCGACGAAGGCGGGGTCGTAGATGTCGGGCGCGGAGGCGGGGGCTGGTTCGGGCGTGGGGGCGGGCATCGGGGCGGCTTTGCAAGTATCGCTGCAGGGTAGCCGGACCGGTGGCGCAGGCCAATCACGTTATCGGCAATGCACAGCCGGTGTGAGACAAGGGCGATTGCGGTTTCGCGGGGCTGTGCTACCTCATGATCGGGGGTATGGAGCTGAAAAGGGCGCGGCGTTATGGACATTGAACATCACACGGGTGACGGCAAGGGCCGGTTCACCGCGAGGATCGGCATCGGGCCGGAGGCGGAGATGACCTATTCGGTCGCCGGCAAGGGGATGATCATCATCGACCACACCGAGGTGCCGGATGTCTATCGCGGCCAGGGCGTGGGGCTGGCGCTGGTCGAGCGGGCGGTCGAGATGGCGCGGGAGCAGGGCAAGCAGATCCTGCCGCTGTGCCCGTTCGCCGCCGCGCAGTTCCGCCGGCACCCGGAATGGAGCGACGTGCTGAACCGCGCGGCGCCCAAGGGCCAGGCGGGATGAGCTGGGCGCCGGGCCTCGAGCCGGGAAGCCCCGAAGCCGGAAAGCTTGACGATATCGAGACGCTGATCGTGCCGCGCGCCCGTGACATCGGCGGGTTCGAGGTGCGCCGCGCCCTGCCGGCGCCGAAGCGGCAGATGGTAGGCCCGTTCATCTTCTTCGACCAGATGGGCCCGGCGGAGTTCCTGACCGGGCAGGGGATCGACGTGCGCCCGCACCCGCATATCGGGCTGGGGACGGTGACGTACCTGTACGAGGGCGAGTTCGAGCACCGCGACAGTCTGGGCACGCACCAGATGATCTATCCGGGCGAGGTGAACTGGATGGTGGCGGGCCAGGGCGTGACCCATTCGGAACGCACCAGCGCCGCGACGCGGGAAGGGCGGAGCCGGCTGTTCGGGATCCAGACCTGGGTGGCGCTGCCCGAGCGCGACGAGGAGCGCGCCGCCAGTTTCGAGCATCACGGCGAGGCCGCGCTGCCGGTGCTGGAGGGCGAGGGCAAGCAACTGCGGCTGATCATGGGGCGCGGCTGGGGCGAGACCGCCCCGGTGGGAACGTTCTCGGAGATGTTCTATGCCGACGTGGTGATGGAGCCGGGGGCGATGCTGCCGCTGCCGGAGGATCACGAGGATCGCGGGGTGTATGTCACGCAAGGCGCGGTCGAGGTGGCGGGCGAGGTGTTCGAGGCCGGCCGGATGATGGTGTTCCGGCCCGGCGACGCGATCACGCTGAAGGCGGGGCCGCAGGGCGCGCGGCTGATGGCGCTGGGCGGCGAGACGCTGAACGGGCCGCGCTATATCTGGTGGAATTTCGTGGCCTCGAGCGAGGAGAAGATCGCGGCGGCCAAGGCGGCCTGGGCCGAGGGCGACTGGGCGCACGGGCGGTTCAGCCTGCCGCCGGGGGATGACGCGGAGTTCATACCGCTGCCGGGGTAGACCCGGGGCCCGGTGGCCCCGGCGCCGGTCAGCGCGTGAAGCTCCGGGCGCCGGCGGGCTGGGCGATGCCGGAGCGGAGATCGGCGCGCAGGCGGAGGCCGCAGCGTTCGATCATCCGGCAGGAGGCGACGTTGGTGGTCCGGGCGAATTCCTGCACCCGCTCTGCGCCGAGATCTCCGACCGCCTGCCGCAGGGCGAGCGCGTTGACCCGGATGCCGACGCCCCGCCCGCGCATGTCCTCGCGCACGGCGACCAGCCCGGCCCAGGCGGTGGCGTGGTGCGGGCTGCGGCGGTTGTAGGGAAAGTAGGTGAAGGCGGTGGCGGCGATGGACCCGTCGGCGGGATCGGTCAGCACGGCGAGGAAGGCCGGGCCGGTCTGGCCCGAGAGCACCTGGGCCGGGTAGGGGGCGACGCCGCGACCGGCCATGAAGGCCTGGACCTGTTCGAGGAGTCCGGGGTCGGTGCAGGCCTGTGGCCCGGCCGGGACGAGATCGTCGCCAGGGTTGGCGAGGAGGGCGTCGCAGGTGGCCCGGACGGTGTCGCGCGGGCCGTCGAACACATCCCACCACGTGATGACGCAGCCGATCTCGGCGAGGCGGCGTTCGACCTCGGGGCAGGCATCCGTGGGAATCATCCGGAAGGTGATGGCGCCCTCGTCGCGCAGGGTGGCGGCGATCCGGTCCCAGCCGAGCCGGTCGGGATCGTCGGTGCCGGCCATGCGGGCGGCGAAAACGGCGCCCGGTATCTCGCGTGCCGCCCCGGCCGCGGCCAGGGCGGCGGCCTGCAGCCTGCGCTGGCCGTCGCTTCCGTAGAGGCCGGGACTGGTTTCGGTCATGGCATGTCCGCTTTGGGTGTCGGGGCAGTGTAGCACGACAGGCGCGGTTTTCGGACCTTTCGCGTCGAGGGGGTGGTGCGGGAAAATTCCGCGCGGAATTTTCGCCCGGAAAATGCGTATTTTCCGGGTCATTTTCTGCGCAGAAAATGACCTGTCGTGGTGGGATGGTGCCGGAGTTTTGCAAAACTCCGGGGACGGAAAATTGGAATTTTCCGGCGTTGGCGTGGCGCGCCGGGGGGGGCGGCACAGCCGTGGCCGTGCCGGGGCGGCGCGGGGCAAAACCCGCTCGACATTCCCCCGCCCGAGACGGTTAATGCGGCCCATGCAGGACGAGTCACCCGCCGTACACCCCGCCGACCCCGGCCAGTCCAACCCGATCGCCGGCGTGTGCTGGATGATCGTGACCGGCGTGATGCTGGTGGGGGTCACCGCGATGGTGAAGATCCTCGGCACGCGCATCCCCTCGGTCGAGGCGACGTTCCTGCGGTTCCTGCTGGGGCTGGTCTTTGCCCTTCCGATGCTGTGGCGGGCCGGGGAGTTCCGCTTCGACCGCGGCACCTGGGGCCTGTTCGGGCTGCGCGGGCTGGCGCACATGGTGGCGGTGGTGCTGTGGTTCTATGCCATGGCGCGGATCCCGATCGCCGATGTCACCGCGATGAATTACATGTCGCCCATCTATGTCACCATCGGCGCGGCGTTGTTCCTGGGCGAGCGGTTGGCCCTTCGGCGGCTGCTGGCGGTGGCGGCGGGGCTGGTGGGGGCGCTGATCATCCTGCGGCCGGGGCTGCGCGAGGTGGGGGCCGGGCACCTGGCGATGGTCTTCGCGGCGATGATCTTCGGGGCGTCGTACATCTTCGCCAAGCTCCTGTCGGACAGGTGCAGCCCGGCGGTGGTGGTGGCGATGCTGTCGATCTCGGTGACGATCCTGCTGGCGCCGCTGGCGGCGCTGAACTGGGTCACGCCGACGTGGTCCGAGCTGGGCATCCTGCTGGTGGTGGCGGGGCTGGCCACGGCGGGGCATTACGCGATGACGCGGGCCTTCCGGGCGGCGCCCCTGGCGGTGACCCAGCCGGTGACCTTCCTGCAGCTGGTCTGGGCGGTGAGCCTGGGCGCCTTCGTCTTCGGCGAGCCGCTAGACCCCTGGGTGATCGTTGGCGGGCTGGTGATCGTGGCGGCGGTGAGTTTCATCAGCTGGCGCGAGGCGGTGCTGAAGCGGCGGGCATTGACGCCCGCGAGTGCCGCGACGAAACTGTAGGGCATTCCGGGCCCGTTCAACGGGCCTGCAAGGCGAAAGGTTTCGGGGGGAATTGGTCATGAAACGGTTGATGGCCGGCGCGCTGGCGCTGGCGCTGTGCCCGGTGTCGGCGATGGCCGGGCTGGAGATCTGCAACGACACGGGCGAGACGCGGTCGGTATCGGTGGGGTACAAGCAGGGCGAGACCTGGGTCTCGGAGGGCTGGTGGACCATCGCGCCGGGTGCCTGTGCCGAGCCGGTGGGCGGGGCGTTGACCAACCGCTACTACTATTACCGGGCGACGGCGGCGGGGCAGGATTTCCAGGGCGAGGGGTACAGCTTCTGCACGCAAGGCGAGGCCTACACGATCGTTGGCGATGCCGACTGCGCGGCCAGGGGGTACGAGGCCGCCGATTTCGCGGTGATCGATACGGGCGAAACGGCGGAAAGCTTTTCCTTCCGGATCGAGGCGCGGGCCAGGCGGAAGGAAAGCGTGGCGAAGGGGAAATCCGCGGAAGGCGCCGTGGCGGTGCAGGCGGCGTCGGCGGCGACGGTATTGCTGAGCGGGCTGAAGCAGGGCGTGCATGGCGAGCCCTTCACCGACCGGCTGATCTTCCAGGGCTGCGATTTCTACGACGGGTTCGAGGCCTGCACCTTCATCGCCAATGGCTGGAAGTATTTCGCGGGCTATGACGACCCGACGCCGCGCGCCTTCCTGGCGCGGCTGGAGGCGCTGCCGAACAACACGCCGATGCAGGTGACGGGCGACCTGACCGGGTCTGGCGACAGCACCGCGCAGCTTGGGGTAAGCGAGATCGAGATCCTCGGGCCGGATGCCTATGCCGGGCTGCGCGCGGCGATGCAGGGGAGCTGGGTCTCGGCGGACGACCCCAACGAGACGCTCCATATCCAGGGGGCGGAGATGCATTCCTATTACAAGGCGGGCTACCTGGACACGATGTATCTCGACGTGAAGGCGGATTGCCCGGACAGTGCCGGGGCGGGGCCGGTGCTGATCCAGACCAGCGCGCAGCACCGGGACAGCTATTGCTACCTGATCGACAATCTGGCGGGCGGGTGGATGGACCTGATCCTGATGGGGCACGAGGCGATGATCAGCTACCGGAAGGCGGAGTGAGGGCGACGGCGCGCAGGAAGAGATTTGATGCCTCCGGCGGGAGTACTGGGGCCAAGAAGACGCGGCGGGCGGGGCGAGGCGCGGCGCGTGGGCCGGGCGCGGGTGGCAAGAGATTTCATGCCTCCGGCGGGGATATTTGGGGCCAGAAGATGCCGGGGCGGGAGATGGCCGAGTGATGTGGCGCGTGGGATGGGCCTTGCGCAGCAAGAGACTTCATGTCTCCGGCGGGAGTATTCTTGGCCAGTGAAAGCCGGGGGTGGGGAATGTGGCCGGGATAGGGGGGCGGAGGGGCGCTGCCGGCGCGGGGCCGGCAGGCCGGGGGCGCTCAGCCGTGGGCGGCGGGCGCTTCGAAGAGGATGAGTTCGACCCGTTCGTCACCTGCGACATAGGCGTCGTGGCCGGGCGGGATTTCGAAGAAATCGCCCCGGGTGATGGCCGTCTCGGTGCCGGTTTCGACCATGCGCACCACCAGCCGGCCGCCGAGGCAGTAGCCGGTGTGGCGCATCGGGCAGGCATCGGGCGCGCCGAGGAGCGGTTTCTCGTCGGTCTCCCATGTCCAGCCGGGCTCGAAGACGGCGCGCATGCCGGCGGTGCCGTCCTGCATCTTCACGATGTCGATGCCGCCGCGGTCCTTCATGTCGAGGGCGTCGTCGGGGGTTTCGAAGCGTCTGATCTCGATCTCTCGTGTCATGTCGGTGCCTCGCTTTCGGGTTACTGGTGGATGATGTCGGGTTTGAGGGTGTGCAGGATATCGGCGACCTCGGCGCGGGTCGCGCCGTCGTAGCCGAGCGCCTGCATGGTGCCGAGGATGTCGCCCGCGGCGGCCTCGTATTCCGGCGGGGCGATATCCATGCCGCGATGGGCCTCGGCCATGGAGCGGCCCCGGTAGGCGTCGGGGCCGCCGGTGCCCCTGGCGAAGAAGTCGCAGGTGTGCCGCTTGATCTCCTCGACCCGTGCGGGCCGGCTTTCGTAGGGGGTGAAGCGCGTGCGGATCTCGGGGTTTTCCATATGCGCCGCGATGGCGCCGTCGACGATGCGCCGTATGCCGGGCGCGCCGCCCAGGCGTTCGTAGAGGGTGACGGTGCTGATCTCTTCGGTGATGGATGGGGTCATGGCTCCTCCTGTCTGGTGCGGGGTGGCGGATCGTGCCGGGTCAGGCCGGCGTGGCGCGGGTGGCCCGGACGTCGGCGGCGGTCATCGGGGTGCCGCCGATGGCCCATGCG
>Ga0189287_100217_pt1 | contig 24558 bp, 14 predicted proteins | sample UW86minimetaG_FD_130319 | JGI IMG/M metagenome (GOLD analysis project Ga0189287, IMG submission 130319) | Marine microbial communities from the Costa Rica Dome - UW86 mini metaG | ecosystem: Environmental > Aquatic > Marine > Oceanic > Photic zone | place: Costa Rica: the Eastern Pacific... | reverse complement strand
CTGCAAGTTGTGGGCTTAAAAGAAACAGTGCGAGCGCAAAAAGCAGAGCAAATGGGACGTCAATGACGGCTGTAATGTTGCCGGGCGTATAAGCGTTCTCCACCATTTCCAGACCGCGCACGACTTCACGCCGTTCGCCCGATGGAATGCGCATCAATGCCATGGATTGGGCCGTCGTCAGGACACCAAATGCGCCTGTTGAGAGCTCGTCGTCCTTCTTGGCACTCAAACCGCGTGCCAGTTTCATTCGGACCTGTCGAAACCCGAGTTCCAGGGCAATCGCAATAAGAACACCGGATGCGAGGGCAGCAAGCGTCGCGTCGACACCCTGTCCGACATACCGGTTCAGGACCTGAATGACGAAAAGCGGAGAGGCCAGCGCCAGAATGTTCGCAAAAAATGACGCGGCAATGACTTCCGCTGATAAGCCGGGCTTTGCACGCAGTCGACGAAATAGCTCACCCATTACACAGCGCCTTGCGAAGGAGCCGGGCGGAAGGTCGGGGAAGAATGAGGATGATCGTTTATCATATGACGATTATTTCAGAAAAAGTGCCGCTTGGATACGCGGGACTAGTTCCCGTCGTACACGTCAAAAGTATCAGGAGACATAGGCTCGTACGAAACGTTGCTTACATCTGTTGTGACACCACTGAAAACGTCACTCAGGAATGCAAACACATTCCCGCTGGTGTCACTGTCAGCCGCGATATTTGTTTCGGACTGGTCAATCGCGGCGCCGACGGGATCAAGTATATCCACGTCAATCGACGAGGGTACCTGTTCGTCCGGTTGAGGCAATGCTGCAGTCTCGGCATTTGTATCTGTATCGTTAGCTGAGAAGGGGGCTTCGTCCCCATCGATTTCCAATGGTTGGGCAGACTCGAAGAATGACACAATGCCGCCAAACAAGTCGTTCACGGTGTCAGGTACATCAGGTGCTTCATCCTCCTCTGGCGGTAAAGCGGCGGTTTCAGTCACTGGTTCAGGAGAACTAAAAGTGGCATTCGATGTTTCAGAAACCTCTTCGTTAGCTCGTGCGGCCTCCTGAAAGAACGAAACAATACCGTCCAAGCTGATTGAACTGTCTGCATCTGAATTTAAATCAATAGAATCAACGTCATTAGCAGGTGGAGTTGATGCAATTTCTGTCATCATTTCGGGCGATTTTGGGTCAAATTCTTCACCTGAAATAGATACTATAATCGCCTCACTGTCGGGTTCGGTACTTACTTCAGTCTTTAGCGTAGGTACATCCGCAATCTCTTCAGGCGTCGAGTAAACGGCGGTATCGCTATCGGATGGGATGTTATTCGGGACAATCCGCATTGTCTCATTTTGATAGTCGCTACTGGCAACTTCAAAATCAATTGGGGCTTCCTCAGCAATTTCCTGGCGCGCATCCGTATCTTGGTCATGCAGGAACGTGTAACGCTGTTGCGTGGTTTCGGGTTTGGTGACAGGAAGGTCCGCGACAGGTGAAGCCTTCAATACTCGGCCATACGTTTCGACCTTGTCCGGTAATGCAGCGACGTTTGTGCGATTTGCCGCGGCAAACATGGCCTGTAAATCAGAGGCGGAGCGACCTTCAGCGACTGTTACGTCTGGTGTGACGAGATTGCTCTGAGAGCCTGGAACCGGTGTCACTCGCTGGGTTGGTGCCGCATCCGGTGCCGTCGACACAGGCGGCGATACCGCTGATGGCTGCTTGATTTCAGGTGCGGTCACACCTTTTGAGCGTTTTACCACATCATATTCAAGCTGCCCTGTTGCCGCGAGAAGCCCATAAGCGGCAAGTATGACGTCGGTTTCAGCAGAAAGCGCATCAGATTTTGCATTAATCAGGTTGGTTTCGCCGGAAAGCACATCGATCAGCGAACGACGGCCTAATTGGCGCTCGTTTCGCGCCAATTCAAGGAAAGCAGCGGCAATATTCGCCTGATTATTCAGGTGTGAGGCGGTCTGTTTCGCGGTTTCAAGTTGTTGCCAGGCGTTGCGGACTTGCTCTTCGATTGTCCTGCGGGTGTCTGCGGCTGTGAACGTGCTGGCGCTCAGGTCACTCTCGGAGGCCCGCAATGTGTTAACGGCCGTAAATCCAAGGTTGAAATCAAAGGTCATCTCGACTTTAGCAAGGCTTTCCTGCTTTGGTCCGATGGTGCCGCCAACATTCTTTTTGAGCTTCCGTTCTGCTGATGCTTCGATTTTTGGGGTGAAATTGTCCGCACGGGCAATCCGCACGTCTTCTTTAGCAATATCGGCATCGAGAATGGCGTTTTTAAGCGATGGGTTTGTTTCCATTGCAACATCAGTGGCCTGGGTCAGGGATAGCGGTAAAAACGCCGCTGGGTAAGGAACAGGGTTCAGCGCTTCGATATTATCTGGCATACGGCCATAAACTGCCTGAAAGCGGTTCAGCGCATTCACAAGGCCACCTTCGCTTTGAGCGCGTCGTGCCTGCGCACCGGCAAGTTGGGTTTTGGCTTGCAGAACATCCGTGGAAAAACCGGACCCAAGGCCGACAAGCGCCTCTTCAAGGCCTGTCTGCCTGCGAATATTGCCTTCTGACTCCTTGGCAAAACCCAAGGCAGCATTAGATCTGATGGTGTTCATATAGGCGGTAATCGCCTCAAGAATAAGGGATTGGCGGGTCTCAATCAGATCAAACCGAGCTGCTTCTACCTCAAGTCGTGCCTTATCGATTGCGGCGTTGGTCGAGCCAAAATCCCACAACAGCTGGGTTAGCGAGAAGTCATATTCACTGAAACCGGTGCGGGTATCTGCGCCACCGTCATTTTCCTGCGTTTCATGCCCGGCATTGGCGGTTTGACTAAGGGTTGGATACCAACCTCCAAGCGCCTCTCGGGCCCGATTACGGGCGGCCGTCAGGCTGGATTTTGATGCCCGGACCCGGTCATGGTTCTCAATGACATACGGAAGCAGGGTTTCCAGGCTTTCGGCGCGTGCAGATGAAGGCGCATGCACAAGAGCAAAGCTGCCCGCCAAAAGGCTGAGCGCTGTCAATCTTGATATCATTTTCAGCGCGGGACGCATCCCCATGTTTGCTCTCAACTACTCTGTTCAATGCAAGCCAAAAACCTTAGCATGCAAGCTCCAAAAATACACTGCGACTCGGCAGAAAATATACGAAAATTTAACTTATAGGAATTTGCCCTGAAATCACGCATTTATCAAATGCGCATTATCAAATATAACAATCTGATAACAATTTAATCACAAAGCATTGCAAATAGTTGGGTCGCTCACGAAGAATTATTCTGCTATGTTTTGAAGCCTGCTTCATCGCAGATGACGGGGACGAACGAAAGAAGAAAGTGGGGAACACGTGGAGTTTCTGAAAAAGCTGAGCAAAAAACAGCTATTCGGGCTCATTCTGGCTTTACTTGTGATTATGACGGTAATCGGTTCGATTATTGCCAATTTCACCTATTTGTCAGATGACGAGGACAAAACCGTTCGTATTGCCATTGTTGCGCCGTTAACTGGTGCACTGGCGGTAAACGGTCAATCCCTGCAACAGGGTGCAGAACTGTATGCCGAAGGTATAAATGACGCCGGTGGTATTGATGGTGGTCGTATTGTTGTCGAAGTATATGACGATAAAAACGATCCCGCTGAAGCCCGTAAGATCGCTGAGGAGCTCGGTTCAAACAGCAATGTGCTCGCGGTAATCGGCCATTGGAGTGTCGCGACGACCCAAGCGGCTGCGCCGATCTACGACAAACACAACTTACCGATGATTGCGCCTGCGCCCGTGAGCAAAGACATCGTTCAAGGTGCGCCGTCGGTTTTCTCAGGGGTATTCGACACAGATCATGAAACGGCGTTTGTTGCGAACTATACCCGTAACGTCCTTGGCCAGAAGACAGCTTCAATTATTCATGATTTATCACCGCGCGGTCTCCGCATGGCGGAAATGTTTGAAGAGACCTACAAGCGGTTTGGGACCAGAATTCGCTACAAATGGGGCTTCGACGGTTCAAGTGCGAACGCAAAGTCTCGCATTGACGAGATTGTTGCCGATCTCAAGCCGAAACTTGATGTGGGTACAGTATTCATTGCTGCTGAAGAAGATATGGCAGCAACGGTTCTCAAGTCACTCCGGGATGCAAAGGTCCGCAATCAGGTCGTTGGCACCAGTATTTTGGCGACACGTGCGTTCCAGAAGGCCTTAGCGCCCACAAACGAGGAAGTGGCCAGATACACCAACGGTATTGTCGCGTCGACGCCTCTTTTGTTTGATACCGCTAACGAAGAAGCACAGGACTTCAATTCCCGCTATCAGACCAAATTTGGGGCCTCATCGGATTGGGTATCTGCGTATTCTTTCGACGCGGTCCATTTGGTCGTCGAGGGCTTTCGAAACGGTACGCGTCAGGACGATGAGACGATCGTTGCCGGTGGCCGGCGCATGATTAAAGACCGACTGGCACGGGCAACCAAACTTGAAGACGGTATTCGGGGTATCAGCGGCGTAAAGACGTTCTCTGCGGAGGGCGAAGCAAAATCACCGGTATTTATGGGCCGTTACGATGGTCGCAACATGGTTTCGGCGTTGACGCAACTCCAACCCATCAAGGCTGGCGTTGCGGCGAACTTCATCGAGGAACTCAAGAAAGGTAAAGTGCTCTACGTCAACGATCGGTTTATGTACAAAACCAACGTTGTCTATACGGGCCTCCAGGTCAAAGAAGTTACCGAGTTGGACGTTGCCAAAGGCCAAGTCACACTGAATTTCTTGTTATGGTTCCGCTATAGTGGCGACTTCAAGCCCGAAGACCTGATTTTCTCGAATGCCGTGGAGCCGATTGTCCTCGATAAACCGGCAGCCGAGCAGATTTCGCGCGGCCTCAACTACAAGCTTTTCGAGGTCACCGGAAAGTTTAATTACAACTTCTCCAACGTAAAGCGGCCGTACGGCACAGTGCTAATCGGGTTTGATTTTGCGCACCGTCAGTTGAACCGAAATAACCTGCAATATGTGACAGACGTCCTTGGTATTGGGCTCGCGGGAAACACCACATTCCAGCAAATTCTTGAAAAAAATAATGTCATCAGCGAGAAGCTGGATTGGGATATTGATCGCGCCTGGGTATCTCAGGAAATCGTCCCTGTCGGTACCCGTGGGGACCCAACATATGTCGGGCACGGATCCGTCGATCCGCTGTTCTCTAGAATAACAATGGGCATTCTGACAAGTCCTGCACGGATCAACGTGCGAGACTTCGTCCCCGAAGAATACTTTGTATATCTGGCGATCTTTGGTGTGCTTGGGTCAATTTTTGCGGTGCTGATGGATGGCAAGAAGCATGGTCGCTTCTGGTCCGCTCAGTCATGGTTGCTGCGCGTGATGGCATGGCCGGTTTTATTGCTCGCAGGTGGTAACCTGCTGCTTGATTTCGCTGTTCTTGAACTGCAGGCGGGCTATGTCGACATGATCGTACTGGTGTACGATTGTCTATGGTGGCTTATCCCGGCCCGTATCTGTGGTATTGCGCTTGAGCGGTTCCTTTGGGTTCCTCTCGAGCAACATACCCGTCGGATGGTGCCGAACGTTATTCGAATGTTTGGTTCAGTAAATATCTATGTTCTGGCTGGATTTGGTATCATCGCCTTCGTTTTCGACCAAAAGATCACCAGCTTGCTGGCAACCTCTGGTTTGTTGGCCATGATCATCGGCCTGGCGATCCAGGCGAACATTTCCAACGTGTTCTCAGGTATTGCGATCAACATTGAACGCCCGTTTGTTGTTGGAGACTGGGTGAAAATGGGCGATCAGGAAGAGGGCGAAGTTGTCGACATCACCTGGCGTACAGTACGCATCAAGTCCAGAAACGGGTTCACAATCTCGGTCCCGAACGGTCAGGCGTCTGAGTGGCCGGTTCATAACTTTACCGCCGGTAAAGTCAGTCGATTGTCGTATAATCTGAATGTGGATGCGGACGCTGACCCTCGCCATGTTGAGGAAGTTCTGATGCGCGCGCTGCTCAAGTCAGACAATCTGGTTAAAGAGCCAAAGCCAGCGGTCCGCTACAACGGTACAGTGGATGGCTATAATGATTGGGGCGGGCAATTCTCAATTCAGTACTGGATTTCCAATTATTCCATGCGAGAGCAAATTGCATCGGATGTCTGGGATAATGTATGGGCGGAACTCGAACAGGCTGGTTATTGTGGCAATATTGAAGAGGCACGGACCAAAAGCGATGATGGCGAGGCACCGCAGGCTCAACCCGCGTAATTAGTTGATGTTCAATAGTTCAGGTTAGGTAGACGTTATGTTTCTCCAGTTGTTGAATGAACAGCAGCGTGAGGCTTTTCTTGTCCTCGCAACAAAAATCACCATGTCAGATGGCGAGGATTCCTCCGAAGAACTGGCCGCCATGGAAGCATTAAAGGCTGAAATGGATATCAAACATGATGTTGATATGCAGAAGGTCCTGGATGGCATCGATGTCTCAGCTTTCGATACCCACCAAAGCAGGGTTGTTGCGGCGCTAGAGCTATTGCGTCTGACGTATGCCGATGAATATGTGCACGAAGCTGAAGTCGCCGAAGTCCGTGATGTCTGCGAAGCCATGGGTTTCCCTGAGGAATGGCTGTCGACGATGGGTGAGTGGGCTTCGCGTTTCAATGAAATCGATGAGGATGATATCGAGGGCGAGATGGCTGAATATCGCGACGCCTTGATAAAACATGCGCATCAAATGATGGAAGTTTGACGTGGACGGTAACGTCCTACGGATCACACGTTAGTTCTCTAATGCCCCAGTATCTTGATCACCGCGCGCGCGAACAGTTTCACAAAGACGGTGCCACCGTCCTGCGCGGTGTGTTCTCCGAATGGGTCGACACGCTGCGCGCGGGCATTCAGATGAATATGGATGACCCGGATCCCAATGCACGGATTTACCGCGGGGAGAACGGTGGCGGTCGGTTCTTTGTTGATTATTGTAATTGGCAGCGCATCCCTCAATACAAGGATTTCATATTCAATTCCCCGGCTGCAGAAATTGGCGCTGAGCTGATGGACAGCAAAATGGTGCAGCTGTTTCACGAGCATGTTCTGGTCAAAGAGGCGGCGACAGGCGTGCCGACCCCCTGGCATCATGACATGCCGTATTACTGTGTTGATGGACCCAAGACATTAAGCCTCTGGGTGCCCCTGGATGAGGTACCAAGGGAAACCACGCTGGAATTCGTCGCCGGATCACACCTGTGGGGTAAGAATTTCCGCCCTCAGCGCTTCAATGGCGATCCGCTCAATGAAAACGATGGTCTTGAGGAAATCCCGGATATCAACGCGAACAGAGAAAACTACAACATTATTGGTTGGGACGTGTCGCCTGGCGACGCAATCGCGTTTGATTATCGGACAATCCACGGCGCACCGGCCAATAACAGCCCAAATGTTCAGCGTCGCGCCTTTTCACTGAGGCTTGTGGGCGATGGTATCCGCTTTGTCCGCCGCGAAGGCGTGGTGACGTCGCCACCGTTCACGAATGTCACCTTGAAGCATGGCGACGATCTGGTGGCTGATGAATTTCCGATCCTACAGAACGGCTAACGATTAGGCGATAATATCCGTAACGTACTGCGGAAGCGCGAAAGCCGCTTTGTGGACGTCAGGGGTATAATAGCGGGTCGTGATATCTGCTTGCTCAAACCGCGCGATCAGAGTTTCCCGGTCAATCGTTCGCAGTGCTTGATTGTCTGTTGCCCAGCCCAATGCCATGGGCCCACCAACATAGGTGGGGATTGTCGCTAAATAACAGGACGCATCTGCAAATAAATGTCTGAGGTGTGTCACCGTGTTCTTTAGCTCATCCGGCTGCATGAACGGTACGCCGTTTTGCGTTACAAGGACGCCGCCGGGGTTCAGGCAACCGCGTGCGTTCGCGTAAAATGTATCCTGAAACAAGACTTCTCCGGGGCCAATCGGGTCGGTGCTATCGACGATCATCACGTCGTATGTATGAGGCGGGTTTTTGACAAAGGCCGCACCATCATCAAACACAAGGTGGGTCCGAGGATCGTCAAATGCACCGGCGGAATGATTGGGAAGATATTCCTTCGATAGCTCAACCACACTTGGGTCAATTTCGACCATCGTGCAAAGCTCAACCGACTTATGGCGCAAGACTTCGCGCAGCATGCCGCCGTCACCACCGCCAATGATCAGGACTTTTTTGGCGTCGCCGTGCGCGAGGATCGGCACGTGTGCCAGCATCTCGTGATAGATGAATTCGTCCGCTTCGGTGGTTTGCGTGACGCCATCCAGCATCATCATGCGGCCAAAAACCGGGTTCTTGAAGATGACTAACCGCTGATGGTCTGTAGCGCTGTCGAAATAGACCTCATCGCTGCGGTAATCAGTCTGCCAGCCGTCGTATAGGGTTTCTGTGAATTTCTGATCAGCCATGACGCGATGTTATGCGCCGCGTCCGCGCAGGTGTTCTTCAACGGCAATCCGCTCAGGCGAAAACGCATTGCGAAGGACCTCAATCGTTTCATGAGGCGCCGCATCTCCACACATAAACACATCCAGCGCCGCATAGCCGCATTCGGGCCATGTGTGGATTGAAATGTGGGACTCCGCCAGGACGGCAACGCCAGAGATGCCGCCATTAGGCGTGAAATGATGCAGATGGATGTGCAGCAATGTTGCGTTTGCAGCCGTCACAGCATCGCGGAGGGCCGTTTCAACATGTTCAAGGTCGTCCAGGTGACTCGCGCCATAAACATCAATGATCAGATGTACACCGGCGTACCGGACGCCATCACGAACAATAAAATAATCTTTGTCTTCTGATCCCGAAGAAACAGAAGCGGGCTCAATTTCGTGTTGAGTCTGCAAAGCAGTTTGAAACTTTGACAAAGCGGCAACCCTTCTCACCATTTGATGCATTTTATGAACATCATATCGCATCCGAGACGCGCGTTTTAATCCCTTGCAAAGCTATGATGCAAGCGGAATTTTCGGGTCAGGAGAATTTCTTATAAATCGCGAAATCTGATCGATAAAATAATTTTGCAAAATGCATTGTTATTGTTGATATCGAAAACGGAAAGGAGTAGAAAGCGCGCACTTCTTCACAGGCCAAGGCCTGTGTTGTGTTATTGACACCTTTTTGCGGAGTTATGGCCATGTGGGGCATGCATCTCACCGTTGACGTTGCGAACTGCAACGAAAACCGTTCTGACGCGGACGCAATTGCGCGTTTTGCGAAGGATATGGTTGAGCGGATCAACATGAAGGCTTATGGCGAGCCTTGGATCGTTCACTTCGCCAAAGAGAACCCTCAGGCGGCGGGATACACGTTGACCCAGCTGATTGAGACATCAAACATCACAGCCCATTTCTGTGACCACACCGGCGAGTGCTATTTTGATGTGTTCTCATGCATGGAATTTGATGTCGATGCGGCACTGGACGTCATTGCAGATCACTTCGGATCGCGTGATTGGGTCTATAACTGCATTGTGCGCCAGGCCCCTGAAGCAACTCAGATTGCGGCAGCCGAATAATTTCGCAAGTCGTTAGTCGTCGATACTCGCTGTCACATTGACAGCGGGGGCTTCGCAGACTACCAACCACAGCCATGAATGAACCTTTGACCCAGCAATCCGGATTGCGCGGCAAGCTTACGTTGCTTGTCGACAGCCAGCGTTTCAATAATGCGATAATTGGCGTGATTGTTTTGAATTCGATTGTCATCGGATTGCAAACGTCAGATCGCGTTGTCGCTTCGGTTGGGAGCTTTCTTGAGGTTCTGGATACGACTTTCCTGGCTATCTTCGTCGTTGAATTGGCGATGCGGTTTGTCGCTTATGGTTTGAGCTTTTTCAGGCGTCCCTGGAGTGTGTTTGACTTTATTGTTGTAGGTGTCGCGCTGACGCCAGGTGCCGAGGCGTTCTCTGTTGTTCGCGCACTGCGAATTTTGCGTGCGCTTCGCCTGATCTCTCAGGTGCCGACAATGCGCGTGGTCGTTGAGGCATTGTTGCGCTCATTACCGGGCTTGGGCTCAACAGCGATCTTACTGTTATTGATTTTTTACGTTGGCGGCGTGATGTCGACGGTTTTATTTAAGTCTGCATTCCCTGAGTTCTTTGGGGATCTGGCTGGTTCGATCTACAGCTTGTTCCAGATTATGACGCTTGAGAGCTGGTCGATGGGTATCGTGCGACCGGTAATGGAGGCATACCCGTATTCATGGCTGTTCTTCATTCCGTTTGTCATCATCACATCAATGCTGGTGCTCAATCTTGTGGTTGCGATTGTGGTCGATAGTATGCAGTCCGCCAAAGAGATGATGGCAGCAGAAGGCGAGGCTGAGCGGATTGCCGCTGGACAACCAGCTGACGCGACCCTCGAGAGCCTGCAGACAGAAATTCGTGCGCTTCGTGATGAAGTCCGCGCCCTGAAATCTGAGAAAGACGACGACTGATGAACTTATTTCGCGCGTTTCAAGATGACGTTATTGCCATTGTCGAAAAACTGACAAAGGCGGGTTCATTGCCAGAGGGGCTGGATACATCCCGAATAACGGTAGAGCCTCCCCGGGATTTGTCACACGGTGATATTTCAACCAATGCTGCGATGCTGTTGGCAAAGCCGGCTGGTAAGAAGCCGCGTGATATTGCCGAGATGATTGCGCCCGAGATCGCTAAGTTAAAAGGTGTCGCCAATGTTGATATCGCTGGTCCTGGCTTCATCAATGCTGGTCTGACAGCAGAATATTGGCATGACCGCCTGGTTGATGTGCTTAAAGCAGGCACCGGGTATGGCCAGTCCGAGATTGGCAACAAAGAAAAGATAAATGTCGAGTATGTCTCGGCAAACCCGACAGGCCCATTGCATGTCGCTCATGCGCGGGGTGCCGTTGTCGGCGATGCATTGGTGAATTTGTTGCGCAAGGCCGGGTTCGACGTGACGTCGGAATATTATATCAACGATGCAGGCAATCAGGTCGATCAACTCGCGCGCTCGGCGCATATGCGTTACCGCGAAGCGTTGGGCGAGAAAATCGGTGAAGTGCCTGATGGCATGTACCCCGGTGAGTACATGATCCCGATTGGCCAGGAACTTGCGGACACGCTGGGCGACAGTCTGAAAGATGCACCTGAAGTCGAATGGATTGATACCTTCCGCAATATTGCGATTGAGCGCCTGTTAGCGGGCATCAAAGAAGACTTGGCTGCCATTGGTATTCAACAAGATGTATTCACATCCGAGCGTGATCTTGTTCAGGCCGGTGCTGTTGAGCATGTTGAAGACCTGCTTCAGGGGCGTGGTCTTTTGTACCGAGGTGTCCTTGAACCACCTAAAGGTAAAGCCGCCCCAGAGGACTATGAGCCGCGTGAACAGACATTGTTCCGCGCAACAGAATTTGGCGACGATACAGACCGTCCGCTCAAGAAATCCGATGGCTCGTGGACGTACTTCTCAAACGATATCGCCAACCATCTTGATAAGTTTGAACGTGGCTTCAACAAGATGATTGATGTCTGGGGCGCAGATCACGGCGGTTACGTGAAGCGTATGCAGGCAGCCGTTCGTGCGGTGACGGACAATCAAGGCGAACTGGATGTAAAACTGTGTCAGATTGTGCATCTCAAGAAGGGCGGAGAGCCGTTCCGGATGTCCAAGCGGGCAGGGAACTTTGTCACGCTTCGTGATTTGATTGAGGAATTGGGTGAAAACGGTAAAGACGTGGTTCGCTTTATCATGCTGACCCGTAAAAATGACAGCCAGATGGATTTTGATCTTGAGAAGGCTGTTGAGCAATCACGTGATAATCCGGTCTTCTATGTGCAATATGCCCATGCCCGTTGTCATTCAGTTCTTAGAAACGCCGCCGAGATTTTGGGCGCAGACACGCTTAACGCCGATGCGTTGGCTAAAGTTAAATTGTCGCATCTGGATGATGACGCGGAAATCGAAGTCATCCGTACCCTTGCCGGCTGGCCTAAGATGGTGGAAGCCGCCGCCGAGGCACATGAGCCACACCGTATCGCATTTTATCTGAACGATCTCGCGTCAGTATTCCACGGCCTTTGGAACAAAGGTAAGGACGATACTCGATTGCGCTTTATTGATGAGAATGACGAAGAGGTGACACGTGCACGGCTCGCGTTGGTGCTGGGTGTTGCAACTGTGATTGCATCCGGTCTCGAAGTGATTGGTGTGACGCCGCTTGAAGAACTTCGCTAGGCCGCACAATCGGCCTTACTTTTTATCTGCGGCCAATCTTTCAAGCAAAGACATGCGTAAATCGTCCGCAGGCTCGACGGCGCCTTTGGGGCTCATATCGATGCCGGGGAAAGCCTCTTCTGTTGGCATCGGCTTGCCAAAATGCCATCCCTGACCCAGTTCAATGCCGCATTGTTTAAGGAAATCTGCCAAACCCTGGTCTTCAACCATCTCCGCGATCGTCTCGACTTCGATCTCGTGGCACAAGGTCGCCATTGACGCCAAAAACGCTTTGCCTTTGCGTGTGCCGACAGCACGCTTGACGACGGGGCCATCAAACTTGACCGTGTCGACGTCGAAACTGTTCAGGTAATCGAAGCTTGCGGCACCTGCACCAAAATCATCCAATGCGACTTTGAAGCCAACATGTCTAAATTTCTGAATGGCGTTATTGACGGCTTCAAGATCGTTAATCTGTGCTGACTCGGTGATTTCCAGGCTGATATGTTCCTCGACACCGATACGCGTCGTTAAAAGGCTAAGCAGTTTTGCACAAAAATCCGGGTCACTTATCGAATGACCGGAGACGTTGATCGCAACAGGAATGCAGGGTCCGACTTCAAGAGCTGCATCGATTGTCTCTAAAGCACGTTGTGCGACGGCGAGGTCAAACTCGGAGATGATACCAACTTCTTCGGCGAGTGTGATCAACTGAAAAGGAGATTCCCCCGCATTTTCGCGGAACCGGGTCAGGGCTTCATAATGGTGAAACGTGCCATCACTCAATCGGGCAACCGGCATGTAGACCAGATCGAAGCTACCGTCAGCGCATATATTTCTGAATTTCTCAACCGCCTTAACGTTTTCAGCTAAGCGCTCTTCCAGCATCGTCGAGAGATCACCAACCGGCATTTCGCCGTCATTTTGGGTAAATTCCTGAAGTGAATACAGCATGGCTTTGGCCATCTGCTTGTCGTCCATGCCGTTTGATGCGCCGTCCATCGTCGCAACTTTTGGCATAATGCTTTTGGTTTCTGGCGCGGCAGACACCATGGCATTTGAGATTTTCGTGCTCAAATCAACAGCATCAACACCATCGCCATGAACAACCGAGAAGTTCTCATCATCGATCCGGCCGGCAGTGTCTCCACCAAGGGATTCACTATTCAGGGCCTGACCAATGGCTTTGAGGACTTCGTTCTCTTTGGCGCTGCCTGCCTCAATGCCGGCTTCGCTCAAATCGCCGATGTTAATCATACTAACCTTGGGCTTTCCGCCCGCGGCTTCGTAGGATTTCATCCGTTGGGTGGCTGCATCCAAAAACGCATCATTGCTCAGGACACCGGACTCGGTATCGCGATCTTCAGGGTTTCGGCCGATCGGAATGGTTTGTTTTGGAGCGACTTTGACCGCCAGAAAGAAATCGTTGTCGAAGTCAGGGACGCGATACCCGGATATCGCGACTTCTGCTTCAACTTTTGAGGACGTTTGCGCACGAACGATCAAGTCCTCAATGCGTGCGTCCTGCGTCCCAAAGCCAAACATTTCCTGAACGGTGCTTTGATCGTCGGGATGAATGAGATCAAGGAAGTTAATACCGATGAGTTCATGGTCTTTTTTGCCAAACACGGTTTGTGTCGGGCCAGTGCAAAATTTGATCGCAAGATTTGTGGAGACCTGAAGCAGAATATCGGCGCGACAAAAAGCCAAGGCAGCAAAGCGGCCAAGGTTCTCCATGTGTGCAGACTTTTGCGTCTCCATCGTCGCCATTAACTTCTCACTTTTTCTCACCCAAAAGCACTGTAGCGTAGCTTTATATTTTTGTCCGAATTAAAACTTCGGTATTTTCCTGGCGAAACGATTCTCCGACATCTCAATATGACACTTACATTGCCAATACACTCGCGTTTTTGAGTTCAGTATCGGACTTACATAAATTCATTGGATGCACCGTGATCCATATTCCGCTAGCCTGAGATTATGAGAGGCTTTCGGAACGGATTAAAGCATTTAAGTGAAGTATGTCCGCACATGCAACGTGCGATGGAAGCCTATGGGCGCCCAAAATCCCGAAAACGCGCACCAGGTTTTGCGACGTTGGTGCGTATTATCATTGATCAACAGGTCTCGGTTCAGGCAGGTGCTGCGATATGGCTTCGCCTGGAAACCCTTTTAGGGGCTGTGACACCGCAAGCTGTCCTGAATGCGGGTGTTGACGGGCTGCGAAGCGCCGGGCTCAGCGGTGCCAAGGCCAGGTACGTCACAGGCATCGCGCAGGCGATTGATCACGGTGACATTGACCTCGAGCGTCTTGGTAGACGCAGAGAAGAGACCATTCGCAAGGAATTGATGGCACTCAAGGGAATCGGCCTTTGGACAGCAGATATCTATCTCATGTTTGCAATCGGGCGGCCGGATATTCTGCCGATTGGCGATATCGCGCTTCAGGCTGCTGCAGGGAACTTGCTTGGCTTGAAACAGCGTCCGACGCCTGAAGAACTCGGAGAGATTGGCAAGCGCTGGCAACCCTACCGAACGGTGGCAGCCGTCATGCTCTGGCACTATTACAAGAAGATGCCAGCGCAAACCTGATCGGTAATGGATTAGCGCTCGCGGAAACTCTCAGACAATGCCTTCACGACAGGCTTCAGCAGAAACTCCAACAGTGTCTTTTTGCCGGTTTTAACATCTGCAATAACCTCCATACCAGGCAGCACGCGGTTGCGTTGCGGGTCATCGCCGACATAGTTCTTCGCGAGCTTGATGCGGGCACGATAGAACGTGTTACCTTCTTCGTCCTGCACAGTGGTCGCAGAGAATCCAGAGATGATCCCATCAATGCCGCCGTAACGGGTATAGTCAAAAGCAGTCACCTTTACCGTGGCTTCCTGATTTACATAGATGAAGCCGATATCCTGTGTTGAAATCCGGGCTTCTACGAACAGGTCAGCATCGTTTGGAATAACCTCAAGGACCGTTGATCCGGGTGCAATGACACCGCCGACTGTCTGAGTCTGAAGTTCTTGTACGATTCCTGTCACTGGGGATCGGATGGAAAGCCGCCGGATCTGGTCGTCTTTCAGGGCAATTGTATCGCGAAGTTCAGCGATTTCGCCCAGGACTTGTGCGTTCTGTTCACTTGCATCCATGCGCGAGCGGGATTCCATTTCCTCCAGCCGGCTCTCCGCTTCGTCAATTGCGTTCTGCGCGGTCTTTTGCTTGCCAACAAGTTCCGCCAGTGCGCCTTCTGCACGGGCCAGTTCCCGTTGATCGTTTAACAGAATGACCTTTGAAATGAGACCTTTTTCCTCAAGCGTTTTGCGCATCTGAACCTGTTGCTTGAGGATTTGGATTTGGCGTTTGTTGCCAGCGACCTGATCACGCAGCAATGAAAGTTCATTGCGCCGTTGACCGAGCTGATCTCTGAGCACGTCTGCCTGCGCTTCAAAGGCTTCACGCTTTGCGGCCAGCACTTCGGCCTGTGTCATGGCGAATGCGCGGTATTGAGGGGCGATGCTTTCAACATCAAATTCCTTGCCCGATGAGATCGCGGCAAGCTGTTGGGCACGTAATTCAAGGTTGGAAAGTCGTGTCAGAAGTTGATCCCGCTCAGGCACAATCCCTGCATCATCAAGCGTGATCAATACGTCGCCCCGATTGACGAGGTCGCCCTCACCAACAGAAATAGATTTAACAATGCCGCCCTCGAGATGTTGAACGCGCTGTACGGATCCAATCGGTGACACTTCGCCAGATGACACGACAACCTCGGTAATTTGTGTGACCGCCGCCCAGGCAATGAATAAGCACATCATCACGCATACAAAGAATCCAGCAAGGCGCATAAGATGGCTTGGGCCACGCTCTTCAAGCATCAAGGATTGTGCGAGGGCACCCCGACCCACGAGAAAGCCTTCGTCCGCGATCATCGGCGCACCTGGAATTGGCGGTGGTGGGCCTTTAGGCGCTGGCGCTTGAGCTTTTTGAGGCATATGCGTATCCATTTTCTCTAATCCTTACTCGGCTGCTTCCGCAGCCTTTGCCATTTCTTCAGGCGTGCCATCGAATGAAATTGACCCTCTGTTCATCACGATCACCCGGTCAGCTTCGCGGATGTAGGATGGCCTGTGCGCAACAATAACAACGGTTCGTTTTCCTCGGTATTCACGGATCAGATCGATAATGCAGTGATCTGATTCCATATCGAGGGCGCTTTCCGGCTCGTCTAGCAAGACGATAGGTGAGTCGTTCAATAAGGTTCGTGCAATCGCGAGGCCCTTACGGAAGCCTGCGGACATTTGTATGATTGAATGCTCGGACAAATGCGTTTCAACACCTTCAGACAATTCCATCACGTCATCATAAACGCCGGCGCGTTCGAGCGCGCGTTTCAATTCACTGTCACTGGCAATCGGATTGGCCAGGCGCAGGTTCTGGGCAATTGTGCCTGAGAACAAATCTGTTTGCTGAGGCAGGTAAGCGATGGATTGCCGCAAGTCGATGGTATTGATTTGGCGGCTGTCGACACCATCAATGAATACAGCGCCGGATTGTGGCTGATATAGATCAGATATCAGTTTCAGGATCGATGATTTGCCAGAACCGTTAGAGCCTGCGATAGCGACAACTTCACCAGGTTTAATATCAAAGCTGATACCCGCGAGGGCAGGGTCATGGTTAGGGGAATACCGGAGCACCACGTTCGCGAATGTGATCCCGCCCTTAAACCGGCTGCCATCAGTAACCGTATGCGACGCAGAGGTAATACGGCTTTCGGTCGGTTGCGCCATAAGCTGATCGACACGCGCCATACCGTTTTTGACTTCTTCCAGTTTTGTCATCGCGACAAAGACCATCTGCATGGGCGACAAGATACGCCAGACAAAGGCCATACTGGCAATCAGTCCACCAACGGTCATTGCGCCGTTTGATGCCGCGATCGTGCCGATTGTGAGCGTGCCCGCACCAGCCAGAACCATCATCAACTGACCAAACGTCTGAACCAGGTTCGAAACCCGCGCATTCTTGAGCGAAGACAACGCCAATCTGGTTGAACGCTCGCGATAACGGTTCATCCAGAGATCTTCCGCGCCGTCTGCTTTGATGGTGTGGGCGTTCTGAAGCAGTTCGACGAGAATGCCTTGTGCGTCGGAGCTTCCTTCAATGTTCTTTTTTACCGCAGCACGGGCGTATCTGATCATGATCGCACCCAGGATGCCAAAGATCACCATGAAGCCAACGGGGACCAGCGCGATCCATCCGCCAATAAAGGCGATTGCGATAATAAAGATGATCACGAATGGCATTTCCATGAAGGCCATTGCTAATGGGCCTGAGAAGAAGCCACGAATGCCCTCGAATTCCCTCAGGCGGGCGATCTGTGTGCCGACAGCTGCGCGTTCCAGACGGGCCAGCGGCATATCCAGAATCTTATCGACCGTTGATGATCCGACGATCATCTCAAAACGTCCGCCCAGATGGGCTAACAATGCGCCGCGTATCAGTCGGATAAAGATATCTGACAAGAGGGCGAGGCCGACGCCGACGCCAAGGAAAACCAGGGTTTGCTTGTCGCCGGTGGCAATCACTTTGTCATATACCGCCATGACAAATAATGGGGTCGCCAAGGCTAGTATATTCAGCAGGAACGTCAGTAATAATAACTGGCTGACGTAGCCATCAAACCGTTTGGCAACGGTGCGTAGCCAACTACCATCCTGAATTCGAATGCCGCCACCGCGTTGGTTTTTTGAAAAGAAATAAGCCGTTCCCTTTGGACTAAATCCTTTAGGATTACGGATGCTTTTCCGCGTTGTCCCGTCAAAGATGACAACCTCGTCATTGGGAGACAATGTAATAACCTGAACGGCACCGTTGTCGGCTTCAAACAGGCAGGGCAGCAGTCGCTTATCAATCTTGGAGCGACGCATACTTTGGCGGGTTGATGTGTAATTCAGGTTCGCCATCGTGTTTCGAACAGACTGAACCGTCATGTCATCCCAGTTGCCGGTCAGGGACTCTGCCAACTGACGGGGAGAGCCTGTCCATGCCATTGCATCGAGCAATGGTGCAAGACATGCTGCTGCCGTAGTTAGTTTGTGTGTGCCCGCAAGTCGAGCAATGAGGAATCCGGCGCCGCTCATTCTGCACCTCCAGCACTTTGTCTTTTAACCGTGCTTTGCTGTGGCTTTGGCGGCACAGGCTTCATGACTGCCGTGGCCCTTTTGGGCGCGATAGTGGTTTCGGCATTTGGTGCAGCGCGAAGTGTTGCCAGAGGTTTCGGTGCTGGTTTTGGCTTCGGCGTAAAGCGCGCAGTCGACTTTTTAGGCGCTTTCGCAGTTGTGTTTTCAATAGCCGAGTCGGTTTCTTTCAAAACGCTTGGCATTGGTGCTGGTTGCGGCCTTGGAGACGGTGCCGGTGTTGGCGCTGCCTTGAATTTTGCAGATGCAGTTTTGGTCGGCGCTGGTTTCTCAGCAGCTTTTGGCTGCGCGGGCTTTGGCTCAGGGGCGCGTTGTGGTGTTGCTGATACCGGATTTGATCGCGGTTGGACCTTTCGGGTCGGCGTTGGCTTTGCCTGTTGCGCAGGCTGCGTGTCGGCCGTTTGGCGCGTTGCCGGTTTTTGTTCCGCTTTCGGTGCAGGTACAGGGGCCTTCGGTGTAGGCTTTGTTGTAGGTGCCACGTTGCGGACGGCGGCCGGTTTGGGCTGCGGCGCTGGTGCACTGGGAACCGGTTTTGGTGCAGGTTTGGCAACCGTAGTCGGTTTCCCTGCAGGTTGAGATATCTTTGGGCCTGATTTCTTAACTTGTGGCGCGGCTGGCTTCGCAGCAGGGGCGGGAGTTGGCTTGGCACTTTGCGCGGGGCGTGCTGGTGCCGCTGAAATCTTTGGTCCGGTCTTTGGGGCACTCGCAGCAGGCTTCGCGACAGGCGCAGCTGAAGGTTTCGCAGCGGGTTTTGCGATCGGCTTTGCAATGGGCTTTGCAACAGGTTTAGGAGGTGTCGAAATCTTTGGACCCGTGTTCTCCGTCTTTTCAACAGGCTTAGCGATAGGTGCCGCGACGGGTGAGGGCTTCGGCACGCTGGTTGGTTCCGGTGCCGCCTGCTTAGGCGCCGGTGATGGCTCTGAAGGGGTAGGTGCAGGTGTGGGCTTGGGTAAAGCCGGCGCTGGCTGGGTTGGTTGTTCTTCAACGGCTTTAACTTGAAGATCGCCGTCTGTCATTACATAGCGATGATCCGCCATGCGTAACCAAGACGGGCGAGACGTCACAAGAATTACAGTGGCCTTACCATGTAGTGATCGCATGTACTCCATAAGCGTGTTGTCACTGTTGGAGTCCAAACCATTGTTTGCATTGTCAAATAAGACAACCTTGGGGTCATCAACCATCGCACGGATAATGGTAATGCGCTGGATAAAGCCAGCGGGAAGAATACCGCCCGCACCATCACCGACCTGCGTTCCATAGCCTTCAGGTAGTCGCTTGATCTCTTCATCGATGCCAAGCTGCTTCGCGATTTTGATCGCCTTGCCGATATACTTTCCACCCCGAAAATACGTCATATTGTCCAGAATAGTGCCGGAATACACATCGGCGTCGGCACTCAGGAACGCCATTTGCTTACGGTAACTCTGGCTCTTGTGCTTCGCGAGGTCGTGCCCATCAAGCAGCACCTGACCATGGGTCGGACGAATCAAACCTATCATCAATTTCAGCAGTGTTGATCGCCCTGATGAATTTTCACCCTCGACGCCAATCATCTCACCGGCCTTCACGTTAAGAGTGAGATTTTTGATGAGGGGCTCATCCATCCCTGCGTAGCCGAACGTTACATCCCTAAATTCCAGGTCGCCTAAAATTTTCGGCATGTCCGGCATGTTGCTGAGGTCTTCGGCTGGTAACTCCAGGACCGACACCGCGTTGTCGCAAGCAACTCGGATGGTCTGAAAGTTTGTCCATAGGCCCATTGCAGACTGCAGAGGCTGCATGGCACGGCCTGACAGCAGTGTGCAGGCGGCCAGTTCTCCAGCGCTCAGCGCGCCATCGATGACAAGAACGGCACCGGTGCCGATGACGCAGGCCATGTTGAGCTGACCAAATGTGCTGCCAAGGCTTTGCGCGATTGAACTTTGCATGGCAACGGAGCGTACCGCGCGTGCAGACATTTCTTGAAGTGGATCAAAGCGACGCTGAAGCAGATTCTTGAAAGCTTGCGCCTTAACTGTGTGAATGCCGTTGATAATCTCAATCAAAAAGTCGTAACGGCGGTTATCAACCTGGCTACGATTGTCGACAGCTTTTCTGAGATTACTACCTACAAGTGCAGCCATGATTCCGAACAGGCATAGCAATCCAAGAGGCACCGCGACCATGATTCCGCCAAGGAACCAAATCATGCCCAGGAAGAAAATTGCGAAGGGCAAATCGATCATCAGCGTGCCGATCTGACTTGAATAAAAGTCCTTCACAACGCCAATAGCATTCACTTTATCCAGATAGACACCTGGGGTATCACTTTCATATACGTCTTGCGGCGTCCGTAATATATGATCAACAGCTGAAACCCGCGCTAAGTGCTCAAATCGAGCGCCAGTATAGGTGGTCACCGACGCACGTGCTGTCTTTAGGAAGAAATCCAGAAGCATCACGGCAATCAAGCCAACAACCAAAAATTGCATGGTTGTCAGGCCGAGGTTAGGCAGCACCCGGTCATATACCTGAAGGATGAAAATCGGCAATCCTAGGGCGAAAATGTTGACGAACGTCGACATCAGCACCAGCTCTGTACGGTACCATTTGATTTGCGGAATGCTCCGCTCCAGGCGGCGAATTGTTCGCCAGGTCCCGCGTGGATTCTCGCGGCTCATTTCAATACTGCCCCCAGTACGCCCGACTCATAGACCAAAGCGGTCCATTCGAATCATTAAGGCGCAATAGAATCAGCCTGTTGCCGTAATGTCCACTTAAAATACGTTACGAATTGTAAGCAAATTGTTGTGCGATATTAGCGCGAAAGCCCCTATAGGTTCAGTATTGCACTCAAATTCAATGAAATGTTGATGTTTGGCGCGAATTTCTCGCGTGTAACATCATGTAACTCTTTGTCACCAGTGTATAGCGGGGCAGCGTGCTATATTTTCGAAATCTTATACTGGGCAATTTGCGCCTGATATAAAGTGATAGAAAAACTTAGGTGTTTCGAGCATTCTGAACACCATAAAAAGAATTAAGGAGCTGCCGAAAATGGCGGATACGACGGGAAACGACGGTTTCGATCAAGACGATGATTTCTTTGGCGGTGGCCGGAGGGACGGTTCTGGCGAAAAGCGCGGAGAGTCGCTTGATGAAATCTTGCGTGATGGTGGTGGGGCTGATCGTCGTGATGACTCGATCGCCAACATCCATACCGGTAGTAAAGAACCACATATTGGTGTGATGGAGAATAAGCCGCCTGAGGGTGCGCCACCTCCTGAGTTGCCCGTTGTCGAATCGGCTGAGTACATCCCAGGCGATCCGCCGCCACCAATTGATCCCATTGACGTTGATCAGTTTGCCGGGGGCACCTATCAGCCCGAAGAACGCCCGCTGGACTTTGAGTTTCGCGATGCGCAGCGCAGTGAAGATCGGGTTTTTGATGAAATCGTCAGAAATGATGATAACGAAGACGTGCGTCGTGACGGTTTTTCTCGCGACCCCAATACAGAACCGCTGATATTTACGCCCACAACACCCCGCGAAGATGATGACCCCACACTGCCACCGGATGTCGATGACAAGCCGGCGACACCATTGGCAAATAATTCAGTCCTTGATGAAGACGATCTTTCCGGGGGCACTGATGGTGATGGCCCGCGCAGCATCACGCAGCCACTCGTCATTGATTTCGGTGATGATGGTGCGGGTGCCGTGCGTCTCGAGATTCCAGATAGTCTGCGTGAAATGAATGTTGGCAAAGATGGATCGGCATTATCGCTCTCTTTGTCCGAGGATGGCTCAAAAATACAAGCCGTCGATAGCGATGGCGATGCAGTCTTTAGTGTCACGTTGAATAACGTGAACGGCAGTTACAGCTATACCTTCGATCTGCAAGGCTCAATCGACCACGGGGACTTAGATCAAATTGATCTGCCGATCGGTATTTCGGTGACGGACGCAGACGGCGATACTGCTGTTGGTGAATTCACCGTTGGTATTGTCGATGATGCGCCGGTCGCTCGTGATGATGAAACCCAAACGATAGAAGAAGGTGGTGGCGTTGTTGGCTCGGACAATGGTGCGGATAACCTACTTGCGAATGATAGCCTGGGTGCTGATGGCGCGCTGATTTTCCAGTTCACATACACAGATGAAAACGGTGAAGAGCAAACCGCACGTGCGGGTGAAACTGTCGATACGGAGAACGGCACGCTCACTGTGAATGGTGATGGCTCCTGGAAGTTCGAAGCAGACGAGAGTATCGACCACTCTTCTGGCGAGACTGTCTCAGATAATTTCACATATTCTATTGTTGATGCGGATGGTGATACATCGTCGGCGTCGCAGGTTATCAACATCACAGACGATGGGCCGACAGTTGGCTTCCCACCTGCATCAGATGATCCGGACGGTCGCGGCGATCAGGCAACTTTGTTTGAGAAAGACATTGAAGGCGGCAATGCCTCTGTCACACAAGCGCTCGAGATTGATTATGGCGCCGATGGTGAAGGATCTGTCCAACTCTCAATCCCGCAAGCTCTTGAAGATATGGGCCTCAAAGCAGATGGCCATCCGGTCACATATACACTTTCAGAAGATGGCCAGTCGATCGTTGCGACGGCTAATGGTGAACCTGTATTCACGATGTCTCTCAGTGAGGAGAATGGTACGGTCAGCTACACGTTTGAGCTGGAGGGCAACCTTGATCATCCGGGTGCGGGGTCGGATATTATTTCCAACCTGCCATTTGGCTTAACGGTCACCGATGGCGACGGCTCTACCGCAAGCGCAGAAATCAAAATCAACGTTGTTGATGATCAACCCGAAGCGGTGGGCGAAGTCACACTCAGTGTTGAAGAGGGTGGTAACACGGTCGGCTCTGCCAATGGTGGGGCGAACCTGTTGGCCAACGATGACATGGGCGCTGATGGCGGCACGCTGACTTCGTTCACGTACACCGACGAAGCGGGCAACCAGCAGACGGCGGATGCGGGCAGCACGGTTGATACCGAGAACGGCACCCTGACGGTGAACGCAGACGGCTCCTGGTCGTTCACATCGGACGACAATGCGGATCATTCTGGTGGCGCGGTCTCTGACGGGTTTACTTACACCATCACGGATGGGGATGGAGATACTTCTTCTGCCACACAGAATATCACAATCACGGATGATGGGCCGAAGATTACCCCGCCGACTGATGCCAGTGGCAATCCGTCCGCAGATGGCTACACCGTCACGTTGGACGAAGACAACATCGGGTCCGGCAGTACATCGACCAGCCAGGCGCTGAGCATCGACTTTGGTGCGGACGGTGAAGGCGCGGTTACGCTCTCTGTGCCACAAGAACTTGTCGACATGGGCCTGACGTCGGATGGCGAAGCGGTGACGTTCACCGTCTCTGAAGACGGTCAGAGCATCACCGGCGCGACACCGGATGGCTCGCCTGTTGTGACCATCACGCTAAACGAAGACGGTGGAAACTACAGCTATTCCGTAGAGCTCTCAGATAACCTTGATCACACCGGGGCCAATGGTGAGACAATCTCGGACATTCCGGTAACCCTTACGGTGACAGACGGTGACGGGGATACAGCGACAGCCAACCTCAGCGTCAACGTTATCGACGACGCCCCCGAGGCGACGGATGAAGCCACCCTGACGCTGGAAGAAGGTGGCGACACGGTTGGCTCGGCCAACGGTGGGGCGAACCTGTTGGCGAACGATGACATGGGCGCTGATGGCGGCACGCTGACTTCGTTCACGTATACCGACGAAGCGGGCAACCAGCAGACGGCGGATGCGGGCAGCACAGTTGATACCGAAAACGGCTCCCTCACAGTGAACGCCGATGGCTCCTGGTCGTTCACATCGGACGACAATGCAGATCATTCTGGTGGCGCGGTCGCTGACGGATTTACCTACACCATCACAGATGGGGACGGAGATACCTCCTCTGCGACACAGAACATTACGATCACAGACGATGGGCCGAAGATCACACCGCCGACCGATGCCAGTGGCAATCCGTCCGCGGATGGCTACACCGTCACGTTGGACGAAGACAACATCGGATCTGGCAGCACGTCCACGTCCCAAGCCCTCAGCATCGACTTTGGTGCGGACGGTGAAGGCGCGGTTACGCTCTCTGTGCCG
>Ga0189287_100216_pt1 | contig 24959 bp, 26 predicted proteins | sample UW86minimetaG_FD_130319 | JGI IMG/M metagenome (GOLD analysis project Ga0189287, IMG submission 130319) | Marine microbial communities from the Costa Rica Dome - UW86 mini metaG | ecosystem: Environmental > Aquatic > Marine > Oceanic > Photic zone | place: Costa Rica: the Eastern Pacific... | reverse complement strand
ATGCTGGTCGAGCGGGAGATCGGGGCGGTGTTCGTGGAAAGCTCCGTCTCTGACCGGAACATGCGCGCGCTGGTCGAGGGGGCCGCGGCGCAGGGCCACGAGGTGAAGATCGGCGGCGAGCTGTTTTCCGACGCGATGGGCAAGCCGGGTACTTACGAGGGCACCTATATCGGGATGATCGACCATAACGTGAGCACCATTGCCGGGGCGCTGGGGGGCGACGTGCCCGAGCGCGGCATGACCGGCAAGCTGGCGGCGGGGAGCTGAGGCGATGAACCTGACGCTTGCAGCGAAGGACGGGCGCAACCAGCCCCGCGACGAGGGGCGGGCCGAAAGCCCGCTGGCGGTACGGGGGCTTACGGTCTCCTATGGCGAGAAGCCGGCGGTGTTCTCGGTCGATGCGACGTTCCAGGCGGGGGCCATGACGGCGATCGTGGGCCCGAACGGGGCGGGGAAATCGACCCTGCTGAAGGCCGCGCTGGGGATCGTGCGGCCGCTGTCGGGGAAGGTGACGTGTTATGGCAAGCCGCTGGCGAAGCAGCGGGGTCGGATCGCCTATGTGCCGCAGCGGGCGAGCGTGGACTGGGATTTCCCGACGCGGGTACTCGACGTGGTGCTGATGGGGTTGTACCGGCAGCTTGGGCTGCTGGGCCGGGTCAGGGCCGGGCAGATGGAGACGGCGCTGGCCTGTCTCGACCGCGTCGGCATGAGGGAGTTTGCCGACCGGCAGATCGGGCAATTGTCCGGCGGGCAGCAGCAAAGGGTGTTCCTGGCCCGGGCGCTGGCGCAGGGGGCGGAGCTGTACCTGCTGGACGAGCCGTTCGCCGGCGTGGATGCGGCGACGGAGAAGGCGATCATCGCCGTGCTGAAGGAGTTGAAGGCGCAGGGCAAGACGGTGGTGGCGGTGCATCACGACCTGTCGACGGTGCCGGAGTATTTCGACCGGGTGTTCCTGATCAACACCACCCGGGTGGCCGAGGGCACGGTCGAGGAGGCGTTCACCGAGGCACATCTGCACGAGGCCTATGGCGGGCGTCTGGCGACGGCGCAGATGTCGGTGGCGGGGTAGGATTTCGCAATGGCTTGGACGTGGCACGATCCGCGCCCCGGCCCCCGAGCCGGGGCCTTGTGGCTGGCCCGGAGGCCCCGGGTCAGGCCCGGGGCGGGGTATGCCTGGACTGCCGGGCGATCGCCAGGCCGCGGGGTGGCGACGCAACGGTGGTGTTGGGCAGTTTATCCCCGCCAAATCAGTGTGACGCCAGAGGGCAGTTCTGCCTTCACCAAATCGCCAGCCCGTCGGGGCGGCCTGACGATCGCGCGGCGGCGCGCCAAGGCGCGCCTTGAATCCGCGCGCGGGGTTTGAGCCATGCTGCTTGAGGCCCTTACCCTGCAACTTGGTTACAACGCTACGCTGGTGACCATCGGCGCCACCCTTCTTGGTATTGCCGCCGGGGCCACTGGCACCTTCCTTTACGTGGGCAAGCGGGCGCTGGTGAGCGATGCGATCAGCCATGCGACGCTGCCGGGTGTCGGGCTGGCGTTCATCGCGATGGTGCTGCTGGGGGGCGACGGGCGGTTCCTGCCGGGGTTGTTGCTGGGCTCGGCCGTCTCCGCCGCGATTGGCCTCCTCTGCGTGAGCTGGCTGTCCACCCGCACGCGACTGGCGGAGGATGCGGCGATCGGGGCGGTTCTGTCGGTGTTCTTCGGGCTGGGGATCGTGTTGCTGACGGTGATCCAGACGATTAGTTCCGGGCGGCAGGCGGGGCTGGAGACGTTCTTGCTGGGCTCGACCGCCGGGATGCTGTGGAACGACGCGGTGATCATCGCGGCAGGCGGCGCGCTGGTGCTGGCGCTGGTGGTGCTGTTGCGGCGGCCGATGACGCTGGTGGCGTTCGATGCCGAGTTCGCGGCCTCGACCGGAGTGGACGTGCGGCGGACCGATCTTGCGATGATGGGGCTGGCGCTGGCAATCACGGTGGTGGGGCTGAAGATCGTCGGGCTGATCCTGATCGTGGCGCTCTTGATCATCCCCGCCGTCGCGGCACGGTTCTGGAGCGACCGGATGGGTCGCGTGGTGGGCATTGCCGGGGCCATCGGCGGGGCCTCGGGCTGGATCGGCGCCGCGCTGTCGGCGACGGCGCCGGACCTGCCCACGGGGCCGATCATCGTGATCGTCGCCGCGGGTTTCTTCGCCGTCTCGCTGCTCTGCGCGCCGGGGCGCGGGGTGCTGGCGGCAGTGCTGCGACATCGCAGGTTCCGGGCAAGGGTGCATGTGCGGCAGGGGTTGCTGGCACTGGCGCAGGAGCAACCAATCTACGAGGGTCTGACGCTGCGGCTCATGCGGCGGGCGGGGCTGATCCGCGCCGATGGCGTGGCCACGGATGCAGGGCGCGCGAAGGCCGCCCGCGCGCTGCTGGACGAACGGCGGTGGCAATTGTTGCGGGGCGATCCGCGGCACGAGGCGGCGGCGGCGCGGTATGACGGGCTGACGCCGCTGGAGACGCTTTTGACGGCGGACCAGATTGCCGAGCTGGACCGGGCGCTGAAACCGGAGGTGGCGACGTGATGGGGCTGGAATTCGTTTCGCTGTCGCTGCCGCCGCTGCTTATCGGGATCTTCGCGGCGATTGCCTGTGCCCTGCCGGGGAATTTCCTGCTGCTCAGGCGGCAGGCGCTGATCGGCGACGCGATCAGCCACGTGGTGCTGCCCGGGATCGTACTGGCCTTCCTGGTGACGGGGGCGGTGTCGGCCTGGCCGATGCTGCTGGGCGCGGGGGCGGCGGCGCTGGTGACGGTGCTGCTGATCGAGGTGATCCGCCGGGTGGGGAGGATCGAGCCGGGCGCGGCGATGGGGGTGGTGTTCACCGCGATGTTCGCGGGCGGCGTGCTGCTGCTGGAGCAGTCGGATACGTCGAGCGTGCATCTCGACGTGCAACATGCGCTTTACGGCAACCTCGAAAGCCTGATCTGGCTGGACGGGCTGGGCTGGGGCTCGCTGCTGGATTGGGAGGCGCTGAAGGGCCTGCCGCCGGAGCTGCCGCGGATGTTCTTCACGCTGCTTTTCGTGTGCGCGTTCATCTTCCTGCTGTGGCGGCCGCTGAAGCTGTCGACCTTCGACGAGGGGTTCGCGCGGACGGTGGGCCTGCCCACCGGGCTGATCGGGCTGTCGCTGGTGGTGGTGGCGGCCATCGCGGCGGTGGCGGCGTTCGACGCCGTGGGCTCGATCATCGTGATCGCCATGTTCATCTGCCCACCCGCCGCGGCGCGGATGATGACCAACCGGCTGGAGGCGCAGATCGGCTGGTCGGTGGGGTTCGCGACGCTGTCGGCGGTGCTGGGCTACGTGCTGGCGGGGTATGGGCCGCTTCGGCTGGGCGGGCAGAACGCGGTGAGCGCGGCGGGGATGATCGCGACGGTATCGGGGGTGATCCTCGGGGTGGCGGCCGTGGCGGGGCCGTGCCGGCATCGGGCGGGGGCGCCTGCGGGATAGGGCAGAACTGGGGGCCAGCCCCCAGACCCCCGGGATATTTTCAGCCAGAAGAAGCCTGGGTCAGGTTACATGCCCAGGGCCTTGCCGACGGCGGCGAGGCCGGGGGCGAGGAGGTCGTCGGGGGTGTGGGTGGCGCAGGGGACGCTTTGGGCCTTGAGCGCGGTGGCGACGGGGGCCGGGGGCGGGGCGATGACCGCGACCTGCTGGCCCAGCCAATAGGCGCGGGCGGCGGCAAGCTCGGCGCCGATGAGGTGGCCGGTGAGGGCCTGCAGGTTGCCGGAAACCTCGGCCGCGCGGAGATGGGCGGCGAGGCGTTCGGGGCGGCTGAGGCTGTCGGCGATGGCGTCGGCATCGGGGGTTTCGGCCCCGCCCAGCGCGTCGACCAGCCGGGGGGTGAGGAAGCTTTGCGAGCTGACCGCCTCGCCCGCGCTGATGTGAATCCAGTGGCTGACCGGGCCTTCGGTGGCGTTGATCACCCCGTCCCAGTCGGGCTGGGCCGCGAGGAAGCCGGCGAGCCAGACGCGGACCCAGCCGCCGATCACGTCGGGCGGGGTTTTCTGGCTGAAGCCGGGCAGGCCGGGGCCGGAGGCGGGCAGGATGGGGGCGGGCAGGCCGGCGGGGGTGCCGTCGCCGATGCGGAGAATGCGGTCGGCGGGTTCGGAGAGTGCCTCGAGCGCCGCGGCTTCGCTGCCGGCGGCGACCTGTTCGAGCAGCCGGCCCCCCTTCATGGCGCAGGCGCGCACCCCTTCGGGGGCGAGGCCCAGCGCGACCCAGCCGGTCATTGCGCGTTGAGCTGGCGCAGGAGCCCCGACACGTCATAGCCCGCCGCCGCCGCGCGGCGTTCGATCTCGGCATCGTCCATGGTGCCGTGCTGGGCCAGCGCCCAGAGCATGGTGCAGCGCGTGCCCGAGCGGCAATAGGCGAGCATCGGCTTGGGCATGGTGTCGAGCGCGGCGCGGAACTCGTCGAGCGCCTCGGGGGTGATCATGCCCGAGACGATCGGGACGGTGCGGACCTCGAGCCCCTCGGCCTCGGCCGCCTCGGCGATCAGGGCGTAGCCGGTCTGGCCCGGCTCTTCCCCGTCGGGGCGGTTGCACATGATCGAGCGGAAGCCGGCGCCCGCGATCTCGCGCATGTGCTCGACGTCGATCTGCGGTGAGACGGTGTAATCATCGGTGATCTGGCGCAGGTCCATTGGGCGGACTCCCGTTAGCTTTCGTTGGCGGTATTAGCGCTGAAAACCGCACGGATTTCAATGCCATCCGGCGTTGACATTTGCCTGCACGGCGCCAAACCTTTCCTGACGCTGGGTGAGGAGGCACGAGCGATGGGCGAGGCCCGGTGGGAATTCTGGATCGACCGGGGCGGCACCTTCACCGATGTGGTGGCGCTGGCGCCCGATGGCGGCGTGCATACCCACAAGCTGTTGTCGGAGAACCCCGAGCGCTATCGCGATGCCGCCGTGCAGGGCATTCGCGAGGTGATGGGCGAGGCGGGGAATTTCGCCGACGGGTCGATCCGGGCGGTGAAGATGGGCACGACGGTGGCGACGAACGCGCTGTTGGAGCGGAAGGGCGAGCGGGTGCTGCTGCTGATCACGGAGGGGTTTCGCGACCTGCTGCGGATCGGATACCAGACGCGGCCGCGGCTGTTCGACCTGCATATCAAGCGGCCCGACCTGCTGTACGAGGAGGTGGCGGAGCTGGACGAGCGGCTGGATGCCGATGGTGCGGTGGTGCGCCCGCTGGACGAACACAAGGCGCGGATCACGCTTCGGGGGGCGTATGACAAGGGCATCCGCGCCGTGGCCATTGCCGGGCTGCACGCCTATCTCAACCCGGAGCACGAGCGGCGGGTGGCGGATATCGCGGCCGAACTCGGGTTCACCCAGATCACCGCCAGCCACCAGGTCAACCGGCTGGCCAAGCTGGTGGGGCGCGGGGATACGGCGGTGGTGGATGCGTACCTGTCGCCCTTGTTGCGGCGCTACGTGGAGCAGGTGGCCGATGCGCTGGACGTGGGGCGGGCCTGCGAGGCGCTGTTGTTCATGCAGTCGAATGGCGGGCTGACCGATGCGCGGCTGTTCCAGGGGAAGGACGCGATACTGTCGGGGCCGGCGGGCGGCATCGTCGGCATGGTCAAGACCGGCGAGGCGGCGGGGCATGACCGGCTGATCGGGTTCGACATGGGCGGGACATCGACGGATGTCAGCCACTATGCCGGCGATTACGAGCGGAGCTTCGAGACGGAAGTGGCGGGCGTGCGGATGCGGGCGCCGATGATGGATATTCACACGGTGGCCGCCGGGGGCGGCTCGATCTGCAAGTTCGAGGACGGGCGGTTCCAGGTCGGGCCGGAGAGCGCCGGGGCCGACCCGGGGCCGGCCTGTTACCGGCGGGGCGGGCCGCTGGCGGTGACAGATTGCAACGTGATGCTGGGCAAGCTGAACGCGGCGCATTTCCCGGCGGTGTTCGGGCCGGAGGGGGACGCGCCGCTTGATGCCGAGGTGGTGCGGGCGCGGTTTGCCGAGCTGGCCGAGGCGGTGGCGGCGGAGACCGGTGAAGCGGCGCGCAGCCCGGAGGAAATGGCGGAAGGGTTCCTGCGGATCGCCGTCGACAACATGGCGAACGCGATCAAGAAGATCTCCGTTCAGCGGGGGCATGACGTGACCCGCTACACGCTGCAGTGCTTCGGCGGTGCGGGCGGGCAGCATGCCTGCCTGGTGGCGGATGCGCTGGGGATGCGGAAGGTGCTGATCCATCCGCATGCCGGGGTGCTGTCGGCCTATGGCATGGGCTTGGCCGAGGTGCGGGCGATGCGGGAGGTGCAGATGGATGCGCCGCTCGCGGAGGTGGAGGCCGCGCGGGAGGTGCTGGAGCGGATCGCCGGGCAGGCCAGGATCGAGGTGGAAAGCCAGGGGATCACCGATATCGACGTCGCGCGGCGGGCGCATCTGCGATACGAGGGCGCGCACCAGGCGCTGGAGGTGGCGTTCGGGTCGGAGGAGGAGATGCGCAAGGCCTTCGAGGCGGCGCATCGGCAGCGGTTCGGCTTCGCCTCGCCCGAGCGGGAGATCGTGTTCGAGATGCTGAGCGTCGAGGCGATCGGGCGCACGGGGCAAAGCCCCGGCGCGGCCCTGCCGGAGGGAGATGGCAGGCCGGTGGCGCAGGTGCCGGTGCATATCGAGGGCGAACGGCGGGAGGTGCCGTTATACGAACGGGAGAGGCTGTCGCCGGACAGCCGGATCACCGGGCCGGCGATCATCACGGAGCCCACGGGCACCAACGTGGTCGAGCCGGGCTGGGAAGCGTCGGTGGACGGGATGGGCAACCTGCTGACGCGCGCGGCGACCTTGTGGCGAACGCGCCGCATGTGCCGGTGCATCTCGGGTCGATGTCGGATTCCATCAAGACGGTGATGCGGCTGAACCCCGACGCGGCGCCGGGCGATGCCTATGTGCTGAACTCGCCCTATAATGGCGGCACCCACCTGCCGGATGTCACGGTGGTGACGCCGGTCTTCGTGGACGACCGGCCGGTGTTCTGGCTGGGGTCGCGCGGGCATCATGCGGATATCGGCGGGCGCACGCCCGGCAGCGCACCGCCCGACAGCCGGCATATCGACGAGGAAGGCGTTCTGATCGACAACGTGAAGCTGGTCGACAAGGGCAGGTTGCTGGAAAAGGAGGCGGAGGCGCTGCTGGCGTCGGGCCGCTACCCCTGCCGGAACATTCCGCAGAACATGGCCGACCTGAAGGCGCAGATTGCCGCGAACGAGACCGGGCGGCAGGCGCTTCTGAAGGTGGTCGACAATTTCGGGCTGGACGTGGTGCGGGCTTATATGGGCCACGTGCAGAACAATGCCGAGGAAAGCGTGCGGCGGGTGATCGACCGGCTGACCGACGGGCGGTTCACCTACCCGATGGATCATGGCGCGGTGATCGAGGTGAAGGTGACGGTGGATGCGGGGAACCGCGAGGCCACGATCGACTTCACCGGCACCAGCCCGCAACACGAGGGGAATTACAACGCGCCCAGGTCGATTTGCCGGGCCGTGGTGCTGTACGTGTTCCGGACGATGGTGGGGGCGGAGATACCGCTGAACGAGGGCTGCCTGAAGCCCTTGAACATCGTGATCCCCGAAGGCTCGATGTTGAACCCGGTGTACCCGGCGGCGGTGATTTCCGGCAATACGGAGGTGAGCCAGGCCACCTGTAACGCGCTTTACGGCGCGCTGCACGTCATTGCCGGGTCACAGGCGACGATGAACAATTTCGTCTGGGGCAATGACCGGTTCCAGAATTACGAGACCATCGCCGGGGGCACCGGCGCGGGGCCGGGGTTCGACGGGTGCGACGCCGTGCAGACGCATATGACCAATACGCGGATGACTGACCCCGAAATCCTCGAGAAACGGTTTCCGGTGCGGCTGGAGGAGTTCTCGATCCGGCCCGGATCGGGAGGTGCGGGCCAGTGGCGCGGCGGGCACGGGGTGATCCGGCTGTTGCGGTTCCTCGAGCCGGCGACCGTCACGACCCTGTCGAATCACCGGATCATTCCGCCCTTCGGCGTGGATGGGGGCGAGCCCGGCAAGGTGGGGCGCAACTGGGCCGTTCTGCCCGATGGGGAGCGGCGCGAGATGGCTGGAAATGACGAGATAGAGCTGCCCGCGGGCAGCGTTTTCGGCATGGAAACCCCCGGCGGGGGAGGTTGGGGCGCGCCATAACCCGCCGATCCGGCTTTGACAGAAAGATGAAATCGCGCGACACTGTGCTACCTCCAGTGGAGGAGGATCCGGTATGATCAGGAAGATCACCCTTCTGCTGCTGTCGCTGGGCTTTGTCCTGGGCGGGGTCGTGTTTGCCCTGAACGAGTTGAACCTTGCGACCGGAAGCAGCAATCAGGACCATATCTATATCGCGCTGTTCGGCGGCGGGCTGTTGGGGTTCGTCGGCGTCGTGCTGTTCTTCGCCGGGATCCGGAAACCCGATGACGAGGCGGACAGGTATTATGCCGTCGGCGGCTCGACCCTGGCCGAGGATCCGGAGGATTACCGCGACTGAGCGGCGCCGGCTACCAGCGGCTCAGCGCGTCTTCATCCTCGTCCCGGGCGGCGACCCAGTCGGCGCCGTCCTGCGCCACTTCCTTCTTCCAGAACGGCGCGCGGGATTTCAGGAAATCCATCAGGAACTCCGCCGCCTGGAAAGCGTCGGCCCGGTGCGGGGCGGCGGTGGCGACCATCATGATCATCTCGCCCGGCGCCAGCGGCCCGTAGCGGTGGATGACCAGAAGGTCGCCGGTGTGCCAGCGGTCGGCGGCCTCTGAGGCTATGGCCTCGATCGCCTTTTCGGTCATGCCCGGGTAATGCTCGATCTCCATCGCGCGGAGGCCGCCTTCGGGCAGGTCGCGGACGATGCCGGCGAAGGTGACGACCGCGCCCATGCCCTCCTGCCGCGCGGCGAAGGCGCCGGCCTCGGCGCCGAAATCGAAGGGCTCTGCCTGAACGCGGATCTCCATGCGCCTCAGCCCCCGGTCATCGGCGGGAAGAACGCCACCTCGCGCACGCCGTCGAGGGGGGCGTCGAAATCGGAAAGCTGCTGGTCGACGGCCACGCGCAGCGCCGAGAGATCGGCGAAGGCGGCGGCATAGCGCTCCTCGCGGCTGCGCAGGTCCTCGACCAGCTCGCGCACCGTGCCCGGGGGCGTTTCGATGCGGTCTTTCGGGTGGCCGATGCGTTCGCGCACCCATGCGAAATAGAGAACATCCATCGCGTCAGTCCTTCAGAAACGGGGTCGCCTTGCGGAAATAGTCGAACCCGGTGATGAGCGTCAGCGCCGCGGCGATCCAGAGAAGCCAGAGGCCCACATGGCCCGACCAGACCATGCCGGTCATCTTCCATTGCAGACCGTGCAGGTCGTCCTCCTGCCCGCGCAGGATGGCGTCGACGAGGTTCTGATCCATGCCTTCGGTGCTGGCCCAGAGGTAGTGCTCGAACACGCCCTGGGCAAAGAGCACGGCGATGGCGACCATCTGGGCGGTTGTCTTCCACTTGGCGAGCTTCGTGACCTTGAGCGTGCCGGCGGTGTCGCCGAGGAATTCGCGCAACCCGCTGACGAACACCTCGCGGAAAAGGATCACGGTGGCCGGCAGGACCAGCCAGGGCGACATGCTGGAATAGCCCACGATCACCATCAGCGCGATCACCACCATCGCCTTGTCGGCGATGGGGTCGAGCATGGTGCCGAGCTTGGTGGTCTGTTTCCACATCCGGGCGAGGTAGCCGTCGAAATAATCGGTGATCGCCGCGCCCACGAAGAGGACGAGGGCAAACCAGTCGGCCCAGGGTCGGGTGAAATAGAGGAACATCACCGCCACCGCCGGCGCCGCCAGCAGCCGGAGGGTGGTGAGCACGTTTGGTATGGTCCACGTCATGGGGCCAGTCTTAGACCTTTCCGGAGGCACGTGAAAGGTCAAGCGTGGGTCTGGCCGGGGTTGGTTGGCCGCTTGTCCTGCCGTGCTCCTCTTGGGGGTGACCCGCCCTTTGCGCCGCTAGAATGACGGCGTCAGGGGCGGTGAGGAATGGGGATGAGGTAAGCACGGGAGGGCGCCGTGGAAACCCCCGGGCGCCTACCCCTTCTCGTGGAAATAGTCGTAGACCTTCTGGGCTAGCCCTTCCGAGACGCCGTCGACCGCCTTGAGGTCGCTCAGCGCCGCGCGACTGACGGCCTTGGCCGAGCCGAAATGGGTGAGCAGCGCGCGTTTGCGGGCGGCGCCCACGCCGGGGATGTCGTCGAGCGGCGAGGCCGAGACGCCCTTGGCGCGTTTCGCCCGGTGGGTGCCGATGGCAAAGCGGTGGGCCTCGTCGCGCAGGCGCTGGATGAAGTAGAGCACCGGGTCGTTGTGTCGCAAAGCGGTGGGGCGCTTGCCGACACGGTGGAATTCCTCCTTGCCGTGGTCGCGGTCGATGCCCTTTGCGACGCCGACCATGGGGATGTCCTGCACGCCCATCTCGCGCATGATCTGGGCCACGGCGCTCACCTGCCCTGCCCCGCCGTCGATCAGCAGCAGGTCGGGCCAGTGCCCCTCTTCGCGGTCGGGGTCTTCCTTCAGCAGGCGCTTGAAGCGGCGGGTCAGCACCTCTTTCATCATGCCGAAATCGTCGCCCGGGGTCAGGTCGTCGCCGCGGATGTTGAACTTGCGGTACTGGTTCTTCATCAGCCCGTCGGGGCCGGCCACGATCATGGCGCCGACGGCATTGGTGCCCTGGATATGGCTGTTGTCGTAGACCTCGATGCGTTTCGGCGGCTCGTCCAGCTCGAACGCCTCGGCCAGACCCTTGAGCAGCTTGGCCTGCGTCGCCGTCTCGGCCATCTTTCGGGCGAGGCTTTCGCGAGCGTTGCGGAGGGCGCTGTCGACCAGCTCGGCCTTCTCGCCGCGCCGGGGCACGAGGATCTCGACCTTCCCGCCGCGCTTGCCGGACAGGGCGTCGGCCATCAGGTCTTCGTTCTCGATCGGGTGGGAGAGGATCACCTGACGCGGCGGTTCCTTGTTGTCGTAGAACTGGCCGAGGAAGGCCTCGAGCACCTCGGCCTCTTCCACGTCGGCGCCGACGCGGGGGTAGAAATCGTTGTTGCCCCAGTTCTGCCCGGCGCGGATGAAGAACACCTGCACGCAGGCCTGTCCGTTCTCGAGATGCAGCGCCAGCAGGTCGGCCTCGGTCACGGTGCGGGGGTTGATGCCCTGGGCCGTCTGCACCTGGGTCAGCGCCTTGATCCGGTCGCGCAGGGCGGCGGCGCGCTCGAACTCCATCGCTTCGGAGGCGTCCATCATCTGGGTCTTCAGCTTCTCCTGCACATCGGTGGAGCGGCCGGAGAGATAGCGCTCGGCGTCGCGGACCTGTGCGCCGTACTCCTCTTCCGAGATGTAGCCGACGCACGGCGCGGTGCAGCGCTTGATCTGGTATTGCAGGCAGGGGCGCGTGCGGCTTTCGAACATGGAATCCGAGCAGTTGCGCAGCTGGAACACCTTCTGAAGCTGCGCGAGCGTCCGGTTCACCGCGCCGGCGCTGGCGAAGGGGCCGTAATAGGCGCCCTTTTCGGTCTTGGCGCCGCGATGCTTCTTGATCATCGGGTAGGGGTGCGCCTTGGTCACCATGATGTTGGGGAAGCTCTTGTCGTCGCGCAGGAGCACGTTGTAGCGCGGCTTCAACTGCTTGATGAGGTTCTGTTCGAGCAGCAGCGCCTCGGTCTCGGTCGAGGTGGTGAGGAACATCATCGACGCGGTTTCGCGGATCATCCGGGCGATGCGCGGGGTGTGACCGGCGGGGCGGGCATAGTTCGACACCCGCGCCCGGAGGTTGCGCGCCTTGCCGACATAGAGCACGCGCGCCTGCGCATCGAGCATCCGGTAGACCCCCGGCGAGGCGTCGAGCGTCTTCAGGTAGCCCTGGATCACGGAATGGCCGGTGCGCGGCGCGGTTTGCTGGGTTTGCTCGGTCATTGGGGGTACTTGATGATTCTTGGGCCGGGCTGCAATCTTAACCGGGTGAGATCAAGAGGAAAGCTTTCCACGATTCTTGTGGATAACTCTGCGGACAACTTCTTGGCATACCAAAATTTCCGTTGTTTTTGGCTGAGTTCGTTGACCTGATTAAATTTTAGGCAGTTTTTCAATGTATTGAAATCATTGGATAAAAAACTGTATATACAGCAATCTACTGAAAACATTAAACTTTTTGTAACGCTTCCCTCACGGGCGCGTGACAGGTGTACAACTTGTGGCAGGATCAGGGCTCGACGCCCAGGATGTCGGGTGTCTGCCATCCGAGGTGCTGGCCGCCGTCGACGCAGATCAACTGGCCCGTAACGGCCCGCGCGTCGAGCAGGTAGCCCAGCGCGGCGGTGATGTCGGTGGCATCGGCGCCGCGTTGCAGGACGGTCGCCTGCCGTTGCCGGCGGAAGTGGTCGTCGCTTTGCCGGTGGCCGATGATCGTGGGGCCCGGTCCGATACCGTTGACCCTGACCCTTGGCGCCAGCCCCTGCGCGGCGGTTTGCGTCAGGGTCCAGAGGGCCGACTTGGCGATGGTGTAGCTCATGAACTCGGGCGTCAGCTTGCGGACGCGCTGGTCGATCATGTTGACGACGAGGCCCTGCGCCACCGGCTCGCCGTTCTCGTCCGTCTCCGGGCCGGGCACCTGGGCCGCCAGCGCCTGGATCAGCACGAAGGGCGCGCGCAGGTTGCTTTCGAGATGCCTGTCCCAGCTGTCGCGGGTGGCGGTGTCGATCTTGTCGTACTCGAAGATCGAGGCGTTGTTGACCAGCGTCAGGATGGGCCCGCCCAGCGCCTCGGCCGCGCGGGGGAGAAGGGCCTGCACCTCGTCCTCGACGAGCAGGTCGGCCTGAAGCGCCACGGCGCGGCGGCCCATCGCTTCGATCTCGGTCACCACGTCGGCGGCGGCGTCGGCGGAGGTGGCGTAATGCACCGCCACGTCATGCCCGCGCCGCGCCAGTTCCAGCGCCATGGCGCGGCCCAGCCGCTTGCCCGCCCCTGTCACCAATGCCCCTGCCATGTGCCCTGCCCCCTGTTTCAGCTCAGTACGACAAAGACATAGATGAGATAGAGCGCCGTCAAGGCAATGCCCCAGAGACGGTTGATATCCATCCTCAGGAACACGAACGGCCCCAGCAGCAGCGACGCCGCCAGCATCACCCACAGGTCAAATTGCAGGAATTCCGGGTCAACAGGGATTTCGCCGATCATGGTGGTGATGCCGATGATGGCGAGAAGGTTGAACAGGTTCGACCCGATCACGTTGCCGAGCGCCACATCGGCCTGGCGGCGGAGCGCGGCCATCACGGTGGTCGCCAGTTCCGGCAGCGAGGTGCCCAGCGCCACCAGCGTCAGGCCGATGACCGAGTCGCTGACGCCGTAGCGGCGGGCGATGATCGAGGCATGGTCGACCAGCAGGTCGGCGCCCAGCGGCAGGCCGGCAAGGCCCAGCACAAGGAAGACGAAGATCTGCCACCACGGCATGTCCGGATCGGCGCCCTCGACCTCTTCCTCGTCATCGGGGTCGAGTGCTGCGGCCGCGCAGGCCCGGCGGTGGTTGCGGGCGTCGCGGAAGGCATCGGCCAGCACGTAGCCCAGCATCGCGAGGAGCACGGCACCGGCCAGCATGTCGAAGGTGCCGCGGAAGGCGAGGCCGATGAAGACGACCGAGCCGCCGATCATGAACAGGTAGGTCTTGCGGGTCTCGCACTGGCTGGTGTGCAGGCCCGAGATCAGCGCGGGCACCCCCAGCACCAGCAGGATGTTGGCGGTGTTGGAACCCACCACGTTGCCCAGCGCGAGGCCCGGCTTGTCATCGAGCACCGCGTTGAGCGAGATCAGCAGTTCCGGCGCAGAGGTGCCGAAGGCGACGATCGTCAGGCTGACGATCAGCGCCGGTATGCCCACCCGCAGGCTGAGGTTCACCGCGCCCTTCACCAGCGCGTCGCCCGCCAGCAGCAGGATGAGCAACCCGAGTCCCGCGTAGAGCCATGGGATCATTTCTTGCCCTTCCGGCAGTCGCAGGGACCCTTGCCGAGCCGGAACCGGCCGCAATTGCTGCAGCGCGCCGAGGCCAGCTTTTGCTGGCCGGGGAACCTCAGCTTGCCGAACATGGCCATGACCACCATGAACACGAGGAAGAGTATGACGATCTTGACGATCACGTCAGAGGCCGAAACGGGCAAAGGCCGCCCGCTCCTCGATCGTGTCGATGGCATCCTGCGCCATGGTGGCGCCGAACCGCTGGAACAGGCCGCGCTTCTTGCCGTAACGGGCAAAGCGAACCTTGTCGCCGTAGAGCGCCTTCAGCTTGGGCACCACATGCGCCACCCCGTCGACGAGGCCCAGCTCGACCGCGCGGGCGCCCAGCCAGAACTCACCGGTGAACAGGTCCTGCCGGTCGGCGAGCCGGTCGCCGCGGCGGGACTTGATATAGGCGGTGAAGGTCTCGTGCATCTGGTCGAGGAGGGATTTGAGGCGTTTGACATCCTCCTCCTTCTCGGGAAGGAACGGGTCGAGCATGCTCTTCGATTTGCCGGCGGTGTAGACGCGGCGCTCCACCCCCTGCCGGGCGAGCAGGACATGCGCGCCGAAGCCCGCGGAGATCACCCCGATCGAGCCCACGATCGAGCTGTCGTCGACCCAGATATCGTCGGCCGAGGCGGCCAGCCAGTAACCGCCCGAGGCCGCCACGTCCTCGACGAAGGCATGCACGGGGATGGCCTTCTCCTCGGCCAGCCGGCGGATGCGGGCGGCGATGAGGGAGGATTGCACGGGCGAACCACCGGGGGAGTTGATGACCAGCGCCACCGCCTTCGGCTTGCCCCGCTTGAAGGCCTTCTCGATGATCGGGGCCATCGCCTCGTCATTGAGCTGGGCGCGCCCGCCCGTACCGATGGCACCATTCAGGCGGATCACGGCGACAAGCGGCCCGCGGTCGACAAGGGGCAAAGAAAGCTTCATCCGCCCGATGTAGATTGCGCGGGCCCCTATAACAAGGCGCGGGCCCCCGCTGTTTTCCGCCCCGGGCGAAAAAACTTGTGCGCAAGGCACATTATGCGGCGGTCTTACCCTGCGGCACGCAAGGATCGCGTGCCGCCCCGGCTTTCATCGCTCAAAAAATACCCGGAATCCAACGGCACTCACGAGCGGATGCGCCAGCCGGTCTTGAAGATCAGCCAGATGATCCCGATGCAGATCGCCGTGAACAGCCCGATGGCGAACAGGCTGAACCCGATCGCCACGTCGGCCTGCCCGAAGAACGACCAGCGGAACCCCGAGATCAGGTAGACCACCGGGTTGAACATGGTGATCGTCTGCCAGACCGGCGGCAGCATCGAGATCGAGTAGAACGAGCCCCCGAGGAACACCAGCGGCGTGATGATCAGCAGCGGGATGAGCTGAAGCTGTTCGAAGTTCTTGGCCCAGATGCCGATGATGAACCCGAACAGCGCGAAGGACACGCAGGTCAGCAGCAGGAAGGCGACCATTGCCAGCGGGTGCTGGATGTTCAGGTCGACGAAGAAGGCCGAGGTGCCGAGGATCACGATGCCGATGAACAGCGCCTTGGTCGCCGCCGCGCCGACATAGCCCAGCACGATCTCGAGGAAGTTCACCGGTGCCGAGAGCAGTTCGAAGATCGTGCCGATGAATTTCGGGAAGTAGATGCCGAAGGAGGCGTTCGAGATGCCCTGGGTCATCACCGTCAGCATGATCAGCCCCGGCACGATGAAGGCGCCGTAGCTGACACCTTCGACCTGGTCGATGCGGCTGCCGATGGCGGCGCCGAAGACGACGAAGTAGAGCGAGGTGGATATCACCGGCGAGATGAAACTTTGCAGGAGCGTGCGGAAGAAGCGCGCCATTTCGAACGTATAGATGGCGCGAACGGCTGTCAGGTTCATGCCGCGTCCTCCTCTTTGACGAGGCTCACGAAGATTTCCTCGAGGCTCGATTGCTTGGTCTGCAGGTCCCTGAGCGCCACGCCCCTCTCCGACAGTTTCTGCAGCAGCCGGGTGATGCCGGTCCGCTCGGCGTTGGTGTCGTAGGTGTAGGTCAGCGCACGGCCGTCGGGGGCCAGTTCGAGGTGATACTCCTCGACCCCCTCGGGCACGGCCTTGAGCGGTTCGGTCAGCTCGATCCGCAGGCTCTTGCGGCCCATCCGCGTCATCAGTTCGGATTTCTCCTCGACCAACAGGATCTCGCCCTTGTTGATCACCGCGACCCGGTCGGCGATGGCCTCGGCCTCCTCGATGTAATGGGTGGTCAGGATGATGGTGACGCCGCTTTCCTTCAGGGCCGCCACCACCTGCCACATGTCGCGGCGCAGCTCCACGTCGACCCCGGCGGTGGGCTCGTCGAGGAACAGCACGCGCGGCTCGTGGCAGAGCGCCTTGGCGATCAGCACGCGGCGCTTCATGCCGCCGGAAAGCTCCATCACCTTGCTGTCGCGCTTGTCCCAGAGGGAGAGCTGTCGTAGGGTCTTTTCGAGGAAGGCGTTGTCGCGCGGCTTGCCGAAGAGGCCGCGGGAGAAGCGCACGGCGTTGATGACCTTCTCGAACGGTTCCAGCGCGATCTCCTGAGGGACGAGGCCGATCATCTGGCGGGCGGCGCGGTAATCGGTCAGGATGTCGTGGCCGCCCACGAGGGCGGTGCCGCTGGTGGGCGTGGTGATGCCGCACAGCGCCGAGATCAGCGTGGTCTTGCCCGCGCCGTTCGGCCCCAGCAGGGCCAGGATCTCACCTTCCTCGATCTGCAGCGAGACGCCCTTCAGCGCCTCGAACCCGCCCTCGAAGGTCTTGCGCAGGTCTCTGACATCGACAATGGGGGCCATGATCTCACCTGTTCGCGATTGGTAATCCGGCCAAACTAACTTTCGCACCGCCAGTTGCAATTGCCCCTGACCGCAGTGCGAACTGTGCGAAAATCGCGGAATCGTCGGGCTTCCCTGCAACTGTTTCCCTTGAGCGAACAAAGAGAGTCAGAATTTTGTTGAGAATCAAACACTTTGCTGCCACGTTCTTTTTCTGGGGGCGTCACGGTCGAAGATGAGAGCTTTTCTGCTCTCGGCTTTCTCTTCGGTTGTTCAAGAGTCGGACGTCTGTTGCCATGAAAATTTCCCGTTTGTTCAAGCTGGCCGCCGCGGCCCTGTTGCTGGCCGGTTGCGGCGAATCCGTCAGCCGCGATCACCCCTCCCGTATCCTCTTCGTCGGCGACTCGATGCTGGCCTCGCACCGGATGTCCGACCGGGCGGTGGCCGATGCCGTCGAGCAGACGCTGCGCGAGCCCGTCGTAGACCGTTCGGTGATCGGTGCGCGCTTTTTCTACCCGCTTCCCATCTCGGGCAGCGCCGGGCTCAACATCACCAAGCAATACGTGCCCGGAAAGTGGGACTGGATCGTGGTCAACGGCGGCGGCAACGACCTGTGGCTGGGCTGTGGCTGCGTGGTGTGCGATGGCAAGCTGAACCGGCTGATCTCGCAGGACGGGCGCAAGGGGCGCATCCCCGGCTTCCTGTCGGAACTGCGCCAATCGGGGGCCCAGGTGGTCTACGTGGGCTACATGCGCAGCCCCGGCCGCGGCTCGCTGATCGAACATTGCCGGGACGAGGGCGCCGAGCTGGAGCGCCGGGTCGAGAAGCTGGCGGCGCTCGACAGCGGGGTGCATTTCCTGTCGCTTTCCGATCTCGTCCCCGAGGGCGACGCGTCTTATCACGCGCTCGACATGATCCACCCCTCGATCAAGGGCAGCAATGCCATCGGACAGATGGTGGCGAACATCATCGAAGGGCCGTAGGCGGCCCGACACCTGGCCGACGCATGAAAACAGCCCCGGAGTTGTCCTCCGGGGCTGTTCTGTCTTTCGGTATGCGGGCGAGGCCGGTTACTCGTTGCTTTCGCCGCTCTCGCCGCTTTCTTCCAGCGACAGGGCCACGAAGCGCGGCTCGCCGGCGCGGCGGACGAGAAGCAGGAGCGACTTGCGCCCGGCTTCGCGGGCATCGTTGATGCGGTCCTCGAAATCGCCGATGGCGCGCAGCTTCTGCTGGCCGGCCTCGGTGATGACGTCGCCGGCGCGCATGCCCTTCTCGTAGGCCTCGGACAGCGTGTCGATGTCCTTGACGACAAGGCCGTCGGACTCGGGGTCGAGTTCGAGCTGGCCACGCAGTTCATCGTCGAGCGGCGCAAGGGTCAGCCCGAGCACGGTTTTCTCGGCCTCTTCCTGTGCCTCGGGCTCATCCTCGCCCGGTTGGGCGGCGGGAATGGCGCCTTCGGCCTCTTCGCGGCGGCCAAGCTCGACCTTGAGCGTCTTGGTCTTGCCTTCGCGGAATACGACCACGCGCACGGTCTTGCCGACCGGGCTGTTGCCAACCTGCCGGACAAGGCTGCGGGTGTCGGTGACTTCCTTGCCGTCGAACGACATGATCACGTCGCCCGCTTCCATGCCGGCGTCGGCGGCCGGGCCTTCGGGCACGTCGGTAACCAGCGCGCCCGCGACCTTCTCGAGACCGATGGCTTCGGCCACGTCGTCTGTGACGTCCTGGATGCGGACGCCGAGCCAGCCGCGGCGGGTTTCGCCGAATTCCTTGAGCTGGTCGACCACGCGGGTGACGACGTTGGAGGCCATCGAGAAGCCGATGCCGATCGAGCCGCCGGTGGGCGACAGGATGGCGGTGTTCACGCCGATCACCTGGCCGTCGAGGTTGAAGAGCGGGCCGCCCGAGTTGCCGCGGTTGATGGCGGCGTCGGTCTGGATGTAGTCATCGTAGGTCCCCGACAGCGCCCGGTTGCGGGCCGAGACGATCCCGGCGGAGACGGAGAAGCCCTGCCCCAGCGGGTTGCCCATGGCGACGACCCAGTCGCCGACGCGGGCAGCGTCGCTGTCGCCGAAGCTGACGAAGGGCAGCGGCTTGTCGGTGTCGACCTTCAGCAGCGCGATGTCGGTCTTGGGGTCGGTGCCGACCACCTCGGCCGTCAGTTCCTCGCCCGAGAAGAACTCGATGATCACCTCGTCGGCGCTTTCGATGACGTGGTTGTTGGTGACGACATAGCCGTCTTCCGAGATCACGAAGCCGGAGCCGAGCGCCGAGGTGCGGCGGGGGCCGTCACCGTTGCGATCCTGGAATTCACGAAAGAAATCCTCGAAGGGCGAGCCTTCGGGGACGATGGGCGAAGGCCCTGTGCCCTGTGCCACCACGGTCGACGTGGTGATATTGACGACGGCCGGGCTGACCGTGTCGGCAAGATCGGCAAAGCTGTCAGGGCGCGCCTGGGCCGCGATGGCCTGGGCGATGACGAGGCCCATGGCGAGCGCCGTCAGCCAGAAGGCCCGCAACGCGCCGCGCCCGTCCTGTTGCTGTGCGATGGTTTGTGCTGTCAATGGAAACTCTCCTCCGGTTGATCCGATTGTCATCATCGGTAGGGCAGTTATTGTCCTGAGCTTCTATTTATGAACGGTTGCCCGAGACGCAAAACTTGGCAAGCCGGTGTCACGACCATGTGAACCTGTCGCGAGCCCCAAATCAAGCGCGCAGATCAGGCGCCGAGCATCTTTGCGCACCAGACGAGCACCAGCCCGGCGGCGATCGAGCCCAGCCCGATCAGGCGGCGGCTGTCATGCGGCAAGGCGCGCAGGGCGGCGAGCAGTTGCTCGACAAGCGAAGGGGCCAGTGCGTAGACCAGCCCCTCGACCACGAGTACCAGCCCGAGGGCCAGGAAGAACGTGGCAATCAATTGGCGACCTCCTCGGCGGGGTCTTCCGCCTCCGTCTCCTGGTCGGCGGCGGTGTCGTCGGCGGCCTGGTCATCCGTGGCGGTGTCGTCGGCGGCCTGGTCATCCGTGGCGGTGTCGTCGGTGGCCGGCGCATCGTCGGCCGCCTCCTCGGCGGTCGCGTCGTCGGTGGCCGGTTCGTCGGTGGCGGTATCGGCTTCGGTGGCGTCCTCCGTGGCGTCGGCGTCATCTGCTGCCGCGTCTTCCTCGGTGGCGTCACTGTCCGCACCGTCGTCTTCAACCCCCTCGGCGGCCTGCTCGCCCGCACCTTCCGCGGCTTCGGCGGCTGCTTCGGCCTCCTGCTCCGCTTCCTGCTGGGCCGCGTCCTCTTCCAGCCGCCGCCGTTCGCTTTCGGGCAGGTCCGGCGAGATTTCCGTCTCCGGGGCCATTTCGCGCAGGCGATCCAGGTCGATCTCGTCGACGGCAACCTCGCCCAGCCCGTCGGCGCGCACGGCGTCGAACATCGGGCCGAGGAATTCGCTGCTCGGCGAGAAGACGATGGTCGAGTTCTCTTCGTTCATCGCCCGCTCGAGGGCAGAGAGGGAGCGGTAGAAGGCGAAGAAATCCGGGTTGTTGCCAAAGGCCTCGGCATAGATCCGGTTCCGTTCGGCATCGGCCTCGCCTCGGGCGATCTCGGCCTCGCGTTCGGCGTTCGACACGGTTTCCACCACGGTCCGGTCGGCGGCGGCGCGGACGCGCTGTGCCGCCTCGTTACCGCGGGCGATCTCGTCGGCCGCCTCGCGTTCCCGTTCGGCCCGCATCCGGGCGAAAGTGGCGTCGAGGTTCTGCTGCGGCAGGTTGGTCTGTTTCAGCCGCACGTCGACGATCTCGAGCCCCAGCCCCGCCGCGCTGGCGCGGGCCTGCTCGAGGATGCGGACGGCAAGGTCGCGCCGCTGCGGCGACAGGATCGTGTCGGATGTCACCTGATCGGCACCCAGCACCTCGCGGATCTGGGCGTTCAGGACCGAGGCGAGCCGGTCCTCGGCGACGCGCGTGCCGCCGATGCCGACGGCCTGCCGGAACTGGACCACGTCGGCGATCCGGTAGCGGGTGAAGGCATCGACCACGAGGCGGCGGTCATCCGATGGCGTGACCTCGATCGCGTCGGTGTCGAGCGACAGGATCCGCCGGTCGTAGCGCACGACCTCCTGGATCACCGGGATCTTCACCCCGAGGCCGGGCTCGTCGATGACCTTCTTGATCTGGCCGAATTGCAGCACGAGGGCCTTTTCGCGTTCGTCCACGATGTAGAGCGAGGACAGGATGCCGATGACGACAACGGCAAGGATGGGCAGAAAGAGAGCGGATTTGCGCATCAGTTCGATCCTTCGTTGCCGGCGGGCCGCGAACGGCGCAATTGGTCGAGGGGCAGGTAGGGCAGCACGCCCTCGCCGTTGGCCCCGGTGGATTCGTCGAGCAGGATCTTGTCCATCTTGCCGAGCGTGCGCTCCACCGTTTCGAGGTAGAGGCGGCGCTGGGTCACTTCGGGCGCCTGGTTGAATTCCTGGGCCACGGCGATGAAGCGGCTGGCCTCACCGATGGCTTCGTTGACCACGCGGGCGCGGTAGCCCTCGGCCTGTTCGAGCACCTGCGCGGCTTCACCGCGCGCCTCGGCCAGGACACGGTTGGCGTAGGCGTCGGCCTGGCGTTGCAGACGGTCGCGCTCCTGTTCGGCGGCCTGCACCTCGCGGAAGGCGTCGATCACCTCGCGCGGCGGGTCGGCGGTGTCGAGGTTGACCCGGACGATGTTGATGCCGCTGTCATACTCGTCGAGCGTCGTCTGGATGTTCTCGCGCGCGGTGTCGGCGATGATGCCACGGTCGCGGTTGAGGATCGGCGCCAGGTTGGTCGCGGCGATGATCTCGCGCATGACCGCCTCGGACACCGCCTGCACCGTCAGTTGCGGATCGCGGATGTTGAACAGAAGCTTGGCGGGGTCGTTGATGTTCCAGACCACCTGGAAATCGATATCGACGATATTGGCATCGGTCGTCAGCATCAGCCCGTCGCCGCCCGAGGAGGAACCCCGGCCGCTGCCGATATTCTCGGTGCGCTCGGAGGTGACGTTGATGACCTCGGCGGTGACGAAGGGCCACGGCGCGAAGTTCAGGCCCGGGTCGCCGGTGGAGTAGTACTTGCCGAGGAACAGTTCGACCGACTGTTCTTCGGGCTTGACGGTGTAGAAGCTGGCCATCGCCCAGAGCACGACGGCGATAAGCCCACCCAGAACGAAGACGCCACGCCCGAAGCCCGGGCCGCTGCCGCCGGGACCGGCGCCGTTGCCCTTGCCCGAGCCGCCGCGCCCGCCCATGAGCACGCGGAGCTGATCCTGGCCTTTCCTGACAAGCTCGTCGATCTCGGGGATTTGCGAGCCCCCTTCCGGCGGGCGTCGCCCGCCCCGGTTGCCCCGGCGGTCGTCATCGTCTCCGCCGTTCCCTCCCGAGTTTCCGCCGCCGCCCCAGGGGCCGCCAGAATGTCCAGCCATTTAACCTCTTCCTCTGTTTTGGCGTCCGTCCAAACGCTACTTCATAACCTGTGGTTTCACAGGCAAAAATCAACCGGTGCGCGCCGGCTCCCGCATTGTCACGATCTCTTCCGACATGGTGGGGTGCACGGCCACGGTGCGGTCGAAATCCTCCTTCGTGGCGCCCATCTTCACCGCGATGCCGGCCAGCTGGATCATCTCGCCCGCGCCGGGCGCGACGATGTGACAGCCCAGCACCTTGCGGGTTTCCTTGCTCACGATCAGCTTCATCAGCACCCGGTCGGACCGGCCGGCGAAGGCCTGCTGCATCGGCTTGAAGGAGGTGGCATAGACCTCGATCGGTTCCTGCTCGGCCGCGTCCTCTTCCGACAGGCCGACGGTGCCGAACTCGGGCTGGGTGAAGATCGCCGTCGGGATCAGCTCGTGATCGACGGGGGTGGGGTTGCCGTTGAACACCGTCTCGACGAAGGCCATTCCCTCGCGGATGGCGACGGGGGTCAGGTTCACCCGGTCGGTCACGTCGCCGATGGCATAGATCGAGGGCACGCTGGTCTGGCTGTACTCGTCAACCACCACCTCGCCCTTGCGGCCGAGTTTCACGCCCGCCTCTTCCAGCCCCATGCCGTCGGTATTGGGGGTGCGGCCGGTGGCGAAGAAAATCTTCTCGAACGTGTGCTCGGTGCCGTTGGTGCCGGTCACCTTGTAGCCATCGCCGGTTTTCTCGACCCGCTTGATATCGGTCCCGAGATGCAGGTGGATGCCGGCGGCGATCATCTCGTCGGCGATCAGGCCGCGCGCCTCCTCGTCGAAGCCGCGCAGGATCTGGGCGCCGCGGTAGAATTGCGTCACCTCGACGCCGAGGCCGTTGAGGATGCCGGCGAATTCGCAGGCGATGTAGCCGCCGCCGATGATGAGCATGGATTTCGGCAGCGTCTCGAGGTGGAAGATGTCGTTCGACACGAGCCCCTCGTCGGCGCCGGGCAGGTCGGGGCGGACCGGGCGGCCACCCGTGGCCAGCAGGATGTGCTTGGCGGTGAAGCTTTCGCCGGTCGACAGCTTGACGGTATGGGCGTCGTCCAGCGTGGCACGGGCGTCGTAGGTGTCGACGCCGGAATTCTTCAGCAGGTTGCGATAGACGCCTTCCAGCCGGTCAAGCTCGGTATGCAGGCGGGTCTTGAAGGCATCCCAGTCGAAGGCGCCGGCCTCGATCTTCCAGCCATAGGCCTTCGCGTCTTCGATATGGCCGGGATATTCGCTTGCAAACACCATCAGCTTCTTGGGCACGCAGCCCCGGATCACGCAGGTGCCGCCATAGCGGTCTTCCTCGGCCAGCGCCACCTTTGCGCCGCCCTGCGCCGCCACCCGGGCCGCGCGCACGCCGCCCGATCCGCCGCCGATCACGAAAAGATCGTAGTCGAAGCTCATATCGTCTTTGTCCTAATCCTGCAGGTCGGAGAAGAGATTGTCGGATTCCACGAAATCCAGACGGTCTTCTTCCACCGTGCCTTCGTTGATATCGCGCGTCTCGACCTTGCCGTTGCCGTGGCCGAGGATCACGATGTCGCAGATATCCATGAAAAGCCCGTTTTCAACGACGCCCGGCATCTGGTTGAGCACCATGGCGAGCTGATGCGGGTTGCCGATGCGCCCGAGATGGAGGTCAATGATGTAGTTGCCCTCGTCGGTGATGTAGGGGTGGCGGCCGTTCATCCGGAGCGAGGCGTCGCGGCCAAGCACGTCCATGCTGACCAGAAGTTCCTCGATCAGGGCGCGGGTGGTCTGCCAGCCGAAGGGGATGACCTCGACCGGCAGGGGGAAGGCACCGAGGGTTTCGACCTCTTTCCCGATGTCGGCGATCACGATCATCTGGTCCGAGGCGGTGGCGACGATCTTTTCCTGAAGCAGGGCGCCGCCGCCGCCCTTGATCAGGTTCAGGTTGCCGTCGAACTCGTCCGCGCCGTCTATGGTGAGGTCGAGCCACTTGGCCTCGTCCAGGCTGATCACGTCGATGCCCACGTCGCGGGCCAGCTCGGCCGTGCGGGTCGAGGTGGGCACGCCGCGGATCTTGAGCCCGTCGTCGCGCACGAGCTCGCCCAGGCAGCGCACCATCCAGGCGGCGGTGCTGCCGGTGCCGAGGCCCACGCGCATGCCGTCCTCGACATAGTCGACGGATCGCTTGGCGGCGACGAATTTCGCCTTGTCGATGGGCGACAACTCTCCGGACATGACAGGCAACTCCCCGAACTCTCTGGCCGGTTATAAGAGAGTTGCGCGCACGGTGCGAGGGGCAATTGCCGCAAAAAAGCGGGGGAAACGGGCCCTAGACGGGCGGAACCACCCCGACCTGAAGCGGCATCGTCACCGTGCGGCCCGGATCGGCACCGAACATGGCGAGCCAGAGCATGGCAAGAAACAGAACGAACCAGGCGGCAGACATGGCGCCCCTCCTTTCGGGATGTGTGGAGCGGAGGGTAGGCGGAGATGGTTAAGGGCCGGTGAAATTCCCCGATCCGGGCGCTGGGAGGTCGTTTTCGGGCATGACAGGCCGGGCCGGGCCACGTATGCGCGGCGCATGACCCGACCCTATCGCCTGCATTACGCCCCCGACAACGCCTCGCTCATCATCCGGCTGGTGCTGGAGGAGATGGGCGTGCCCTACGAAACCGCGCTGAT
>Ga0189287_100215_pt1 | contig 25046 bp, 24 predicted proteins | sample UW86minimetaG_FD_130319 | JGI IMG/M metagenome (GOLD analysis project Ga0189287, IMG submission 130319) | Marine microbial communities from the Costa Rica Dome - UW86 mini metaG | ecosystem: Environmental > Aquatic > Marine > Oceanic > Photic zone | place: Costa Rica: the Eastern Pacific... | reverse complement strand
GTGATCGGGGTGGTGCTGGGCTCGATCTACATGGGCATCACCGGCATCACCGAGGCTGCGGGCATGGGCGTGGTGGCGGTCTTCGTCATCGGGCTGGTCCGGCGCGAGATGACCTTCGAGATCGTCTGGGACAGCCTGATGCGCACGCTGAAATCGACCGGCACGATCATCTGGGTCACCATCGGCGCGGCCTCGCTGGCCGCCGCCTACACGCTGGCGGGCGGGCCGACCTACGTGGCCAACATGATCGTCGCGGCCGAGCTGCCGACCATGGGCATCATCCTGGTGATGATGGTGATCTTCCTGATCATGGGCATGTTCATGGACTGGATCGGCATCGTGCTGCTGATCATGCCGGTCTTCCTGCCGATCGTGCTGAAGCTGCCGGTCGAGGAAATCGGGATCTTCGGCGAGCTCGATCCGCGCCAGGTGGCGATCTGGTTCGGCGTGGTGTTCTGCATGAACATGCAGGTCAGCTTCCTGTCGCCGCCCTTCGGGCCGGCCGCGTTCTACCTCAAGTCGGTGGCGCCGCCGCATATCTCGCTGACGGCGATCTTCCGGGGGTTCCTGCCGTTCATCGTGCTGCAGCTTCTGGCGCTGTCGGTGCTGCTGATCTGGCCGCCCATCGTGACGCTGTTCCTCTAGGGCGGCCGGGCTGAAAATCTTCCCGAAAGGGGCGGGCGGGCCCGCCCCTTTCCACGTCCTGATAAGCGCGCGGAGGCGCCATGCTTGACCAATCGCAGATAGACGCGTTCCACCGGGACGGGGTGATCGTGGTGCCCGACGTGCTGCCGCCCGAGGTTCTGGCGGCGGTGCGGGCGGAATATGCGGGCCTGCTGGATACGCTCTATGACGGCTGGCATCGCGAGGGGCGGGTGCCCCCGCCGGACGGGCGGGATTTCCAGGACAAGCTGCTGACCAGCTACAAGGCGGGCTGCGACTGGTTCCAGCCGATGGATATCTCGCTCCCGGGGGACGCGGTCACGCCCGAAACGCCGTTCCATTTCGGCCCGGCGGTGTTCGAGATGATCACCTGCGCCCGGCTGCTCGACCTCGTCGAAGGCCTGATCGGGCCCGAGATCACCTCGAACCCGATCCAGCACGTGCGCCTGAAGCCGCCGGTGGGCGAGTTGCACAAGGACGAGATCCGCGCGCATGTGGGCGGCACCGACTGGCACCAGGATCGCGGCGTGGGGCACGAGGAGGCCGACGGCACGACCATGGTGACGGTCTGGCTGGCGATCACCGATGCCACGGTCGAGAACGGCTGCCTTCAGGCGATCCCCGGCACGCCGCAAATGTACCCGCATTGCCCGAAGAAACAGACGGCGATTGCCGACGGCTGTCTCGACCTGTCGCAGGCGCGGCCGCTGCCAGTCAAGGCGGGCGGAGCGGTCATCTTCCACCCGCTGACGCCCCACGCCTCGCTCGACAACCGGTCCGACCGGTTCCGCTGGTCCTTCGACATCCGCTACAGCGTGACCGGCCAGCCGACGGGCCGCGCGCATTTCCCCGAGTTCATCGCCCGGTCCCGCGCCCATCCGGAGACCGAGCTGCGCGACTGGCGGACATGGCGCGAGATGTGGGAAGCGGCGCGCGCCCGCCTCGCCGGCCAGCCGCACATCCCCATCCACCGCTGGCGCGCCGACAGCCCCTCCTGCGCGTGAAGTGATCGATGAAGACCGTCCAACTGTCCGACGCCGACAACGTGGCGACCGCCATCACCCAGCTGGCCCCCGGCGAGGGCGGCGCGGTCGAGCTGATCCCGCGCGGCCACAAGCTCGCCACCCGCCCCATCGCCCGCGGCGACGCGGTGCGCAAATACGCCCAGGTCATCGGCTATGCCGCGGCGGATATCGCCCAGGGCGCCCACGTACACACCCACAACCTCGAATTCCGCAACGTCGACACCGCCTACGAATTCTCGACCAACCTGACACCGGCCACGCCCGCGACCACCATCGACACCTTCATGGGCTACCGCCGCGCCTCGGGCCGGGTCGGCACGCGCAACTACATCGCCGTCCTCACCTCGGTGAACTGCTCGGCCACTGCCGCGCGCATGATCGCCGACCATTTCACGCCCGAGCGGCTGGCGCCCTATCCCAATGTCGACGGCGTGGCCGCCTTCGTGCATGGCACCGGCTGCGGCATGGCCGGCGCGGGCGAGGGGTTCGAGGCCTTGCAGCGGGTGATGTGGGGCTATGCGCGCAACCCCAATGTCGGCGGCGTGCTGATGGCCGGGCTGGGCTGCGAGACCAACCAGATCGAGTGGCTGGTCGAGGCGTTCGGCCTCACGCCGGGGCCGCTCTTCCAGACGATGAACATCCAGGACGTGGGCGGCATCCGGAAGACCGTCGAGGCCGGCATAGCCAGGATCGAGGCGATGCTGCCGCTGGTCAACGAGGCCGAGCGCGAGCCATGCCCGGCCTCGGAGCTGATGGTCGCCCTGCAATGCGGCGGCTCGGACGCGTGGTCGGGGATCACCGCGAACCCGGCGGTCGGCCATGCCTGCGACCTGCTGGTCGCACAGGGCGGCACCGGCGTTCTGGCCGAAACGCCCGAGATCTACGGGGCCGAGCACCTGCTGACGGCACGCGCGGCCAGCCGCGAGGTGGGCGAAAAGCTCATCGCCCTCATCCGCTGGTGGGAGGATTACACCGCCCGCAACCACGGCAGCATGGACAACAACCCCAGCCCCGGCAACAAGAAGGGCGGGCTGACCACGATCCTCGAGAAATCGCTGGGCGCGGCGGCCAAGGGGGGCACGACGCCACTGACAGGCGTCTACAAATACGCCGAGCCGGTGACGGCCAGGGGCTTCACCTTCATGGACAGCCCCGGCTACGACCCGGCCAGCGTGACGGGCCAGATCGCCAGCGGCTGCAACCTCGTGGTCTTCACCACCGGGCGCGGCTCGGCCTTCGGGTCAAAGCCCGCGCCGACGCTGAAGGTGGCGACCAACAGCCAGATGTACGAGCGGATGACCGAGGATATGGACGTGAACGCCGGCCGTATCCTGACCGACGGCGCCAGCGTCGAGGAGGTCGGCCGCGAGATCTACGCTGCCTGGCTGCGGCTGGCCTCGGGCGAGGTGTCGAAATCCGAGGCGCAGGGGCTGGGCGATCATGAATTCGTGCCGTGGCAGATCGGCGCGGTGATGTAGGGCGCGCCGCCCCGCGCGGGCGGCGCCATGAAAGGGAGGATGACATGAGCAAGCCGACAATCGGGTTTATCGGGCTGGGGCTGATGGGCCGCGCCATGGTGCGGTGCCTGCAGGATGCGGGCCATGACGTGACCGTGCTGGGCAACCGCGACCGGAGCGGGATCGAGGAGGCGGTAAAGCGCGGCGGCAAGGAAGCGGGTTCGGCCAAGGAGATGGCCGAGACCTGCGATATCGTGATGCTGTGCGTGGGCACCTCCGAGCAGGTCGAGCAACGGATCTACGGCGAGGATGGCGTGCTGGCCGGCGCGAAGGAGGGGCAGGTGGTGATCGACTTCGGTACCTCGCTGCCCGCCTCGACGTTGAAGATCGGCGCCGACCTGGCCGAAAAGGGTGCCATCTATCTCGACGCGCCGCTGGGCCGCACGCCGGCCCATGCGAAGGATGGCCTCTTGAACATCATGTGTGCGGGGGACGAGGCGGCCTACGAACAAGTCAAGCCGGTGCTCGACGTGCTGGGCGAGAACGTTTTCCACCTCGGCAAGCTGGGCAACGGGCACACGATCAAGCTGATCAACAACTTCTTCGCCATGACCACCGCCACCGCCATGTCCGAGGCCTTTGCCGCGGCGGATGCGGCCGGCATCGACCGCGAGGCGCTGTTCGGCGTGATGTCGGCCGGGCCGCTCAAATCGGGCATGATGGAGTTCATCCGCAATTATGCCGTCGACGGGAAGATCGACCTTGCCTTTTCGGTTGCAAACGGGGCCAAGGATGTGGGCTATTACCGGCAGATGACGGCGGACCTCGGGCTGGAAAGCCGGATGTCGACCGCCGCCGATGCCACGCTGCGCGAGGCGCGGGATGGCGGCGATGGCGGGATCATGATCCCGGAAATGGTGGACTGGATGGGCAAGCATCTCGGGGGTGGACGATCATGAGGCTGAAGGGCAAGCGGGCCTTCATCACCGCCGCCGGGCAGGGCATCGGCCGCGCGAGCGCCGCGGCAATGGCCCGCGAGGGGGCGCACGTGATCGCAACCGACCTGAACGGCGACCTGCTGGGGGGGCTCGAGGTGGCAGAGTGCTTCGCGCTCGATGCGCTGGACAAGACGGCGCTGTCGAAGGCGGTGGGCGAGGCGGCGCCGGATATCCTGGTCAATTGTTCGGGCGTGGTGCATTCGGGGACGGTACTGGATGCCACGGACGAGGAATTCGACCTTGCCATGAACCTCAACGTGCGGGCGCATTTCCACGCGATCCAGGCGGCGGTGCCGGCGATGCTGGAACGCGGGGCGGGGTCGATCGTCAACATCGCCTCGGTCTGTTCCAGCCTGCGGGGCCTGCCGAACCGGTTCATCTACGGCACTTCGAAGGGCGCCACGATCGGGCTGACCAAGCAGGTGGCGGCCGATTACATCACGCAAGGCATTCGCTGCAACTGCATCGCGCCGGGCACCGTCGACAGCCCCTCGCTTCAGCAGCGGCTGAAGGATACGGGCGACTACGACGCGGCGATGAAGGCCTTCGTGGCCCGCCAGCCCATGGGCCGGCTGGGCGAGGCCGAGGAGATCGCCGATCTCGTGGTCTACCTCGCCAGCGACGAGACGCGCTACATGACCGGGCAATGCGTGGCCATCGACGGCGGGATGACGATGTGACCGGCCTGCGGATGATGCATTGAGCCTGCCCAAGCCAAGGGAAGAGCGCACCGCCGCGGGGGTGCTGACCATGTTCTTTGCCGTGGTGTTCTTCACTTGCATCGACAGTTCCGCCAAGTGGCTGACACTGGCGGGGTTGCCGGTGATGCAGGTCGTCTTCGCGCGGTATTGCGGGCATTTCGTCTATGCCGCGCTGGTCTACATGCCGCAGGAAGGGCTGTCGGCCTTCCGCTCGCGGGCGCCGCTGAAACAGGTCTTGCGGTCGAGCTTCCTGTTCGGCTCGACCGTGTGCAACTTCTTCGCGCTGCAATCGCTGCCGATCACGGTGACCACGACGATCACGTTTGCCGGGCCGATCGTGGTGACCCTGCTGGCCATTCCGATCCTTGGCGAAAAGGTGGGCCTGCGCCGGATCGCGGCGGTCTGCACCGGGTTCGTGGGCGTGCTGGTGGTGATGCAGCCATGGGGGGCCGAGTTCCACCCGGCGATGCTGTTCTCGCTGGCGGCCCTGGCGATTGCCTCGCTCTATTTCATCATGACGCGGATGCTGGCCGGGGTGGAGACGATCGCCACGCAACAGCTCTGGTCGTCGGGGATCGCCTCGGTCGTGCTGGCGCCGGTCGCGGCATCCGTCTGGGTCTGGCCGGACAGCGGCACGGAATGGCTGGTGATGTTCCTGATCGGCGGGTTCGGCATGACCGGGCACGTGCTGGCCACGATCGCGCATCGCTGGGCCGATGCGTCGATCCTGGCGCCGATGGTCTACAGCCAGATCTTCCTCGCCGCCATCGCGGGGATCGTGGTGTTCGCCACCTGGCCCACCGTCTGGACGCTGGGCGGGGGCGTGATCATCATCGGCTCGGGCCTCTATATCTGGCACCGGGAACGGCAGAAGTCCGGGGTGGTGCGCCGGGACACGCGGGTGCCCTGAGCGCGGGGCGGTGTGCCGCATCGGCAAAAGCACCGACGTAATACCGACAGAATACCGACGTGATACCGACGTTGGATTCGCTGAAAAACCGGGGGTGTTGGCCCTGAACGGGTCAGTCCTCGAAATGCCCCGCCTTGGCGAATTTTCCACCCTGGCAGATCACCTCCGGATCATTCGGATCCTGCGCCGGATCGTCGGCGAACAGGTGGGCGAATTGCGACGAACTATCCTGTGGCTGCCAGCCGAGATAGGCGGTTTCGGAATTGTCCCACCAGCTTTCCTCGTTGTCCGAAACCCCGTAAACAATGGGGCATCCAAGCCTCGGCCCCTCCAGCATCACCCCGATCAGCCGCAGCATGTCGGCCGACGACATCCACGTCGCCAGCATCCGCCGATCCTTCGGTTCTGGGAAGCAGGACCCGATGCGCAGGATCAGCGTCTCAATGCCGTACTTGTCCCAATACATCCGCGCCAACGCCTCGCCATAGGCTTTCGACACGCCGTAATTGCTGTCGGGCCGGATTGGGGAGGATGCGGTGAGCCTTGTTTCACGGGAATGGAAGCCGATCACGTGGTTTGAGCTGGCGAAGAGAATGCGCTTGGCGCCTTCCTTCCGGGCGGCCTCGTAGAGGGAATAGGTGCCGTCGATATTGACCCGGTGGATCAGCTCGGCACGGTTCTCGGTCGAGATGCCGCCGAAATGCAGGATGGCATCGCAGCCCTTGACCATGGACCGCACGGCGTCGGCATCGGTCAGGTCGCAGGGGGTGATTTCCTCATGTGACGCCGGTTCGCCGAGGTCGGCGACATCGGAAAGGCGCACGGTCTTTGCATATTCGGCCAGCCCCTCGCGAATCTGCTGGCCGATGGTGCCGGCGGCGCCGGTCATGAGCAGGCGGTTGGTCTTTCGCATGGCTTACCCCCGTCCGATATAGGGCATGTTGGTGGCCATGACGGTCATGAACTGCACGTTGGCATCGAGCGGCAGGCTGGCCATGTGCAGGACCGAGCTGGCCACCTGTGCCACGTCCATCACCGGTTCCACCGCGATGGAGCCGTCGGCCTGCGGCACACCCTCCGTCATCTTGGCGGCCATCTCGGTGAGGGCGTTGCCGATGTCGATCTGGCCGCAGGCGATGTTGAAAGGGCGTCCGTCGAGGCTGATCGAGCGGGTCAGGCCGGTGATGGCGTGTTTCGAGGCGGTGTAGGGCGAGGAACCCCAGCGCGGCACATAGGCCGAGACCGAACCGTTGTTGATGATCCGGCCGCCCTGCGGATCCTGCCGACGCATGATGCCAAAGGCGGCGCGGGCGCAGATGAAGCTGCCGGTCAGGTTGATCTCGATGACCTTGCGGAACTCCTCGACCGGGATTTCGTCGATCGGGGCACCGGGGCGGCCGATGCCGGCATTGTTGAAGACGGCGTCGAGGTGGCCCCAGTCTTTCGCGGCGCGGTCGAAGGCCGCCTCGACCTGCGCCTCGTCGGTGACGTCGCAGGACAGGGAAAGGGCGTTCTCGTGCCCGTTCGCCGTCTCCTCCAGCGCCTCGGCGCGGCGGCCGACGAGCCCGACGCGCCAGCCGGCGTCGAGAAAGGCATGGGCGGTGGCGCGGCCCACGCCGCCGCCGCCGCCGGTGATGATGATGGTCTTGGACATGGCTCTCCTCCCGTTGGGCCGGGCGGCCGGGGCCACCCTGCCGCGTGGTCTAGTGGTTGTCCCTCGGCAGGTCGCGACCGACCTTCTGATAGGCGGTTGCCAGTTCGAGACAGCCGCCATTGGCAAGCTGGCCGACATGGGTGCGGTAGATCTCCTGCCACGGGGTCTGGCTGCGGATTTCGGGCGCCTGCCACGCGTCGATCCGGGCCTGCCATTCGGCCTCGTCCACCAGCGCATCCATGCGCGAGGCGTTGAGGTCGAGCCGCACCATGTCGCCGGTCTTGAGATAGGCCAGCCCGCCGCCCACCGCGCTTTCGGGCGAGGCGTTGAGGATCGAGGGGCTTTCCGAGGTGCCCGACTGTCGCCCGTCGCCCACGGTGGGCAGGTGGTGGATGCCCTGCCGGATGATCGCATCCGGGGGCTGCATGTTCACCACTTCCGCCGCGCCTGGGTAGCCGACACAGCCGACACCGCGGATGAAGAGGATGGTGCGCTCGTCGATGCCAAGCCCGGCATCGTTGATCCGGTCGTGGTAATCTTCGGGCCCTTCGAAGACCACGGCGCGGGCCTCGAACACGTTCTCGTTGCCGGGTTCGGACAGGAACCGCTTGCGGAAATCGTCGGAGATCACGCTGGTCTTCATCAGGGCGGAATCGAACAGGTTCCCGGTCAGCACCTTGAAGCCCGCGTTCTTGCGCAGGGGGGCGTCGTAGGTGGTGATGACATTATGGTCCGCGCTTTCGAGCCCGGCGAGGTTCGTGCCCATGCTCTGGCCGGTGGCGGTCATCACCCCTTGGTGGATGCGGCCCGCGCGGACCAGCTCGGCCATCACCGCCGGCACGCCGCCCGCGCGGAAGAAGCTTTCGCCGAGATATTCGCCGGCCGGCTGCATGTTGACCATGAGCGGCACGTCGAAGCCGATGGTCTCCCAGTCCTTCACGTTCAGGTCGACGCCGATATGGCGGGCGACGGCCTGAAGGTGGGGCGGAGCGTTGGTCGAGCCGCCGATGGCCGCGTTGACGATGATGGCGTTCTCGAAGGCCTGGCGCGTCATGATGTCGGAGGGCTTGAGGTCTTCGTAGACCATGGCGACGATGCGCTTGCCGGTCTCATAGGCCATGGCCATCCGTTCACGGAAGGGCGCCGGAATGGCCGAGTTGCCGGTCATCGACATGCCGAGCGCCTCGGCCATGGCGTTCATCGTGCTGGCGGTGCCCATGGTGTTGCAATGGCCGAGGCTGGGCGCGGAGGAACAGACGCGGCTCAGGAACTCGTCATAGTCGATCTCGCCCGCGGCCAGAAGGCGGCGGCTTTCCCAGACGATCATGCCCGAGCCCGCGCGCTTGCCCTTCCACCAGCCATCCAGCATCGGGCCGCCGTTGAGGGCGATGGCCGGCAGGTCGACCGTGGCCGCGCCCATCAGCATGGCGGGCGTGGTCTTGTCGCAGCCGGTGGTCAGCACGACCCCGTCGATCGGGTAGCCGTGCAGCACCTCGACAAGGCTGAGATATTGCAGGTTCCGGTCGAGCGCGGCGGTGGGCCGCTTGCCGGTTTCCTGGATCGGGTGGACGGGAAACTCCATCGGGATGCCGCCCGCCTCGCGGATGCCGGCCTTGATGCGGTCCATCAGGAAGACGTGGATCTTGTTGCAGGGCGCAAGGTCGGAGCCGGTCTGGGCGATGCCGATGACGGGCTTGCCGGACTGAAGTTCCTCGCGGGTGAATTCCTGGTTCTGGTATCGCTCGAGATAGAGCGCGGTCATGCCCGGGTTGTTCGGGTTGTCGAACCATTCCTGCGACCGGAACAGCTTGTTCGCGCGTGTGTCAGACATCGAGCCAATCTCCCAATATTCCGTGTTCGCTGGCATCGGGCGAACACGCCTCTTGTGACAGCATTCCCATTTGGTATACCAAATGCAAGGGCAAAGCGCCCTGATTTGAAAGGCATCCGGAGGAATCTTGCGTCCCGTGACGCGGGTTTGCCGGAAATGCCGGGCGTCGCGCCGGAAACGGTGCGGCGGAAAGGCGACGTGCGTTGATGCGACGGCGCCTTGCAGTTTGAAGAACGGAGACCCACGATGATCGAAGAACCGCCCGTATTGACCCTGCGCCGGAGTTTTCCGCGCCCTTCTGCCGCCCAGATTGCCGCGTTCAAGGGCGTGCCGACCGGGTTCGTCTGTGATGCGATGGGCGGGCAGGGGGCGTTAAGTTCCGACATCCAGCCGATCGGCGGCGGGCGGGATATCGACTGTCGCGCCATAGGCCCGGCGCTGGTGGCCGACAACGGCCCGGCGGAAATCCTCGCGACGATGGGTGCGCTGCATATTCTCGAGCCCGGCGACATCATCGTGGCGGCGGTGCATGGCCACCGGAATTGTTCGGCGTCAGGCGACCAGTTCTGCGGCATGATGAAGAACAAGGGGGCGGCCGGGTTCGTGACCGATGGCGAGATGCGCGATTACGAGGGGATCGTGGAGGTCGGGCTTCCGGCGTGGTGCACCGGGCTGAGCCCGAACTCGCCCTATTCCAACGGGCCAGCAAGGGCGGGGTTCGGCGCCGTGATCGGCGGCGTGCGGGTCGAGAGCGGCGATCTGATCGTGGCCGACCGCAACGGCGTGGTCGTGGTGCCGCTGGCCGAGATCGACCGCGTCATCGAGCGGCTGGCAAGGGTGCGGGAGCTGGAAAACGGGCTCGAGGCGAAGTTGCGGGACGGATTCTGCCAGATGGCGGCCATCGAGGAGATGATCGCCGATGGTCGCGCGGTGATCGAGGATTAGGCGGATCAGCCCGGTCTGCGGCGCGATATAGGCGATCGAAGCGGGAGCATGGAGGCGAGACGGGGCAGGGCGCCGGTGACCGACGCCGCGAACCGGCCGGGCGACCGGGTGTCGTCCTGCCAGTCTTCGGCGGCGAAGGGCTTGCCGGCGCGTTGCTGGAATACCTCGCGGCCGAACGCCTCGAGGTCGTCGAAGCTGGTAAAGGTCACGGTTGCCGGGCCATCGGGCTGCTCGGATGGGAAGCGCTCCTGCATCCGTTCTTCCATCCAGAGGCGGTCATCCGCGATTTCGGCGGCATCGGCACCGAAGAACTCCGGCGCCAGCGTGGTGCGGCGGCCCGGGATCGTCGTCAACGCCCGGACCATCCTGCCATTTGCCGCGAGCGCCCGGCTGGAGGACAGGGCGAAGCCGGCATGCCTGCGAAACAGGTACAGGAGTGCCGTGGCCTCCGCCGACATCGAGCTGTTGACCCTGACATCGGTGGCCGTGTCCGTCTCCACACCGGTCCAGTTGCAGAAATCCGCGACGAGGTTCCGGCGCACATCTGCCGGGCGGCTGTACATCCTCGTCTTGACCGCATCGCGCCCGAAGGCCTCGTCGAGGTTGGCGATCCGCAGCCGGAAATTCGGCAGCAAGGCGCGGGGTCTCGGCACGTCGCCGGTTTTCAGGCTTTGCTGCAGCATGCTGGCCGCATAGCTCATCGGGTCGCGGACATAGCAATGCACGTCGATCTGCGGGAAGAAGCCGCTGAAGAATTCCCGGCAGGCCCTCAGTTCCGGGGGGCGGCCGCGATAGACGCGTTCGGCGGAGAAGATGAACAGGTCGTCGCTCGATCCTTCGATTTGCCGGGTCAGAGCCTGTTTCTCCCGCTCGCGCCAGTCGGCACAGGTTTCCGCCGACAGTTCACGCTGGCGGAAAACCCAGTCCGCTTCCGGGCGCCTGGCGAACAGCAGGACGAACAGCGTGGAATGATTGGGGTGATCCCACCCGAAATAGGTCGCGTTCTTCAGTCTGGCCCTGTCGAGAAAGGCCTGGATCGAGGAACTTCCGGTCTTGAACATGCCGGCGTGGAGGACGAGGCGTCTAGGCATGCCCGGCCGATCTGGCCGCGCTGTCCGGCGATGGGGTTACTGGCACTGAACGCTCCGGTAAGACGAGATTGCGGCTTTGGCGGACTATCGTCCAAACCGGGCGGAGGGGCAATCAACCGGAGGTAATGCGGGCCGTCAGTCCATGGCGAAGGCGCTGCGGGCGCCGGCGGATTCCTGCGTTCGGAAGATCGAGCCGGTATCGGGCGCCGGGGGCAGGGGCATGGTGACTGGCACCTGTTCCAGCCGGGGTTTAAGGCAGGGTTTGCCGGTAATCGTGCGGTCCTGAAGATCCTCCCAGAACTTCCGCTGGCCGAGCGCGTGGAAATAGGAATTCGCGCCGAGAAGCGGCCAGGCGTCGGCACTGGCGCATTCGTAGAACAGGATCATCCGCGCCCGGTCGCTCCGGTTCGGGGCGGAGCCGTGCAGGAGGCGGGCGTGATGCACTGTCATGCTGCCGGCCTTGCCGGTGAGGGTGACGATTTTCTCGCGGTCGAAGGCCGGGTCGTCGGGGTTGATGGCACCGGCGAAGACCCCGTTGGACGTATGGTCGAGCACCGGGCCACGATGGGTGCCGGGGATGACCATCAGCGGGCCATTGGCTTCGTCCACGTCTTCCAGCATCAGGCCGAAGGCGAGCAGGTCGTCATTGGTGTGCGGGTAGAAGGCCCAATCCTGGTGCCATTCCACCGCGCGCCCGCCGCCGGGGGCCTTGGTGTTGAGCTTGGAGGTCAGGATCGTGGTGTCGGGGCCGAGCAGGTCGTTGAGCACCTGCGTCATGGTGGAGTTTCGCAGCACCTCCCTGAAATACGGGTCCTGCTTGTGGGGGATCTTGATGCGGGTGAGGCGGGGGGTGTCGGGGCCGTGACCCTTGTCGAGGTCGTAGACATCGTTGCTTTCGCTGACCGTGCGGGAGGCGTCGATCAGCCTTGCAGTGATGGCACGCAGGCAGTCGAGCTGGTCGGGCGTGACCGCGTTCTCGATCATCAGGTAGCCGTTCTCGGCGTAGAAATCCCGTTGCGCGTCGCTCAGCATCGTGTCGCCCTCCCTCAGCGGCCTTTCTTCACTTCCGCATCCATGTCGAGCCCGTTCAGCCGGCCCACGTGATCCGACAGCATCGGTACGTAATCCTGCCCGGCGCCGACGGCCTCGGCATGGGTGAAGTAGTGTTTCGCCGCCGAGGCCATCACGTTCATCACGCCGGCATCGGTGGCCATGGCGTTCACGTAGCGGATGTCCTTGGACATGTTGGCGATGGTGAACTTGTGGGCGTCGCGGTCGCGCTCGCAGACATAGGTCATGAAGGTTCCGAAGAAGCCGCTGCCGAGGCGGCTGGGCCCGATCACGTCGCGGAAGGTGTGAGGCGAGATGCCGACCTTGGCGCCGAGGGCGGCGGTTTCGGAATAGAGCGCCGCGTAGGCCGCGCCGAGGAAGTTCATCAAGAGTTTCATCTTGTGGCCCGAGCCCGTCGGCCCGATGCGGGTGATGGTGCCGGCCCAGCAGTCGATGACCGGCGAAACGGTGGCGAAATCACCCTCCTCACAGCCGACCATGGCGTCGAGCTTGCCTTCCTCGGCCTCCTTGGGGGTGCGGCCCAAGGGCGCGTCGACCATCTTCACGCCCTGCGCTGCCATCTCTTCGGCCAGTGCCATTGTCGAGACCGGGTCGGCAGTGGTGGTGTCGATCACGATCAGCCCTTCCCGCGCGCCGGCGAGGATACCGTCAGGCCCGCGGATGACGGCCTCGACCTGTGGCGAGCTCGACAGGCAGATATGGATGATGTCGCAGTGTTGGGCCATTTCCTTCGGGCTCGACGCTTCCTTCGCGCCCTTGCTGACAAGGCTTTCGACGGGCTCGCGGTTGACGTTGCCCTTGACCCAGAGCGTGTAGCCGCCCTTGAGGATGTTGCTGGCCATGCCGTGGCCCATCAGGCCCACGCCGATGAAACCGATGACGGGTTTGTCGCTCATGTTCTCCTCCCTTAAAGGCTGGCCGTGATGCCGCCGTCGACGAACAGCGTGTGACCGTTGACGAAGCTCGCCGCGTCGGAGGCGAGGAAGACGCAGGCGCCGACCAGTTCCTCGACCTTGCCCCAGCGGCCTGCGGGGGTCCGTTTCTCGAGCCAGGTGGTGAAATCCGGGTCGGCGACGAGGGCGGCATTGAGCGGCGTGTCGAAATAGCCCGGCGCGATGGCGTTGCAGTTGAGCCCGTGTTTGGCCCAGTCGGTCGCCATGCCCTTTGTCAGGTTGGTGACGGCACCCTTGGACGCGGTGTAGGGCGCGATGCCGGGGCGGGCGAGCAGGCTTTGCACGCTGGCGATGTTGATGATGCGGCCGGATTTGCGGGCGATCATGTGGCGGGCGGCGGCCTGGCCCACATAGAAGACCGAGTTCACGTTGGTGCGCATCAGGCGGTCGAAATCCTCGGGCGGGAAGTCTTCCAAAGGCATGCGGTGCTGCATGCCGGCGTTGTTGACGAGGATGTGGATCGGGCCGGTAGCGGCTTCATATCGGTCGATGGTGTCACGGGCGGCGGTGGCGTCGGTCACGTCGAAGGACAGGGTGTCGACCTCGGCGCCCTCGGCGCGCAGGTTTTCCGCCGCCTCCTTTAGCCGGTCGGCATTGCGGGCGTTCAGCACCAGCCGGGCCCCGGCCTGAGCCAGCCCGCGCGCCAGGGCGAACCCGATGCCCATGGAAGAGCCGGTGACGAGGGCCGTTTGGCCCGTCAGATCGAACAGTTGCATTCATCCTCCCTGCGGCGTCCGGCGGGAAATTCGCATTCCCAGTCGAACGCGCCTTGAACAAATGGTATACCATTTTTATAACGATGCAAGCGGAACCCCGGGGAGGACGGTCTGCGATGACAGCGCTCTACGCCCATGCGGCGAAAGACCTGCGCGTTGAGGCGTGCGACGCGGCCGACCCGGAACCGGGGCAGGTGACGGTGCGGGTGAGTCGCGGCGGGATCTGCGGGTCGGACCTGCATTATTTCAACCACGGCGGGTTCGGCACGGTCCGATTGCGGGAGCCGATGATCCTTGGGCACGAAGTTGCCGGGACGGTCGAGGCGGTTGGCGAGGGGGTCGAGGGGTTCGATCTCGGTGATCTCGTGGCGGTGTCGCCGTCGCGGCCTTGCGGCAGTTGCGGCGAATGCCTGCGGGGGCTGCCGAACCATTGCCTTAACATGCGGTTCTACGGCTCGGCCATGCCGTTTCCCCATGTGCAGGGCGCGTTCCGCGAGGTGCTGGTGGCGGAGGCGGCGCAATGCGTGCCGGCCCACGGTCTGACCCCGGCCGAGGCGGCGATGGCGGAGCCGTTGTCGGTGGCGCTGCACGCGGTGCGCCGGGCGGGGGAGATGCTGGGCCGACGGGTGCTGGTGACGGGCTGCGGGCCGATCGGGGTGCTGGTCATCCTGGCCGCGCGGCGGGCCGGGGCGGCGGAGATCATCGCAACGGATATCGCCGAGAACGGGCTGGCCTTTGCCCGGGCGGCAGGGGCGGATGTGGCGTTGGATACGTCGCAGGACCCCGAGGCGCTGGCGCCTTACGTGGCGGGCAAGGGCTGCCTCGACGTGTTGTTCGAATGCTCGGGCGCCGAAGAGGCGCTGGCAGGTGGCATAGCGGCGCTCCGGCCGCGGGGGCAGGTGGTGCAACTGGGGCTTTCGGGCGACATGCGGCTACCGATGATGCAAATCACCGCGAAGGAATTGTCGCTCATCGGGTCGTTCCGGTTTCACGAGGAATTCGCCGTGGCGGTGGACCTGATGCGCAAGGGGCTGACCGACGTGGCCCCGCTGATCACCCACAGCTTTCCGCTGGCGGAGTTCGAGGCGGCCTTCGCCACCGCGTCTGACCGGGCGCAGGCGATGAAGGTGCAACTGGATTTCGCGACATGCTGACCTTTGCCGCCGCCGTCTTCTTCCTGATCATCACGCCGGGGCCCGGGGTGATGACGACGGCGGGGTTCGGCGCCGCTTACGGGTTCAATGCCTCGCTGCGTTACGTGCTGGGGCTGTTCATCGGCACCAACCTGGTGATGCTGGCGGTGATGACGGGGCTCGCGGCAGTGATCCTGTCGGTGCCGTGGCTGCGCAACGTGCTGATGTTCGCGTCGGTCGCCTACCTGCTGTACCTCGCCGGGCGCATCGCCTTTGCCGGGGCGAAGGTGGCGTTCATGGAGGCGAAATCGCCCCCGGGCGTGCTGGGCGGGCTGATGCTGCAGGCGATTAACCCCAAGGCCTATGCGGTGAACACCTCGCTGATCACCGGGTTCGACTATGCGCCCGATGCCTTCCTGTTCGAGATGATCTCGAAGGCGCTGATCATAAACACGATCTGGATTCCCATCCACCTGGCGTGGCTCTGGGCCGGTGTGTCGCTGCACCGGCTCAACCTGTCGGACCGCACCCAGCGGACGATCAACATTCTCATGGCCCTGTCGATGCTGGGGGTGGTGGCGCTGGCGCTGTGGTCGGCGTCGCGGGGGTAGAGTGAGAGAGCAGGACATGAAGGAGAGCGCATGACTCAGAGGACGTATTCAGGCATCTGGCCGGTCGCGCCGACACCGTTTCACGAGGACGGACAGGTTGATGGCGAGGGGATGAAGCGGGTGCTCGATTGCATGATCGACCAGGGGGTCGACGGCATCTGCATTCTTGCCAATTTCTCGGAACAGTTCCTGATTTCCGATGCGGAGCGTGTGGCGCTGACGCGGCTGTCGCTGGAGCATGTGGCGGGGCGGGTGCCGGTGATCGTGACGATCAGCCATTTCGCGACGCCCATCGCGGTGGAGCGGGCGCGGTTTGCCAAGGAGCTGGGCGCCGATATCGTGATGATGATGCCGCCCTATCACGGGGCTCTCTTGAAAGGCACGGCCGAGCAGACATTCGAGCAGTTCCGGGCCGTGGGGGAGGTGGGTATCCCGATCATGCTGCAGGATGCGCCGCTGTCGGGTGTCGACCTGCCGGTGCCGCTTCTGGTGCGGATGGCGCGGGAGATCGAGATGCTGAAGCTGTTCAAGATCGAATGCCCGCAGGCGGCGGCCAAGCTGCGGGCGCTGATCGCCGAGGGGGGCGCCGACATCGAGGGGCCGTTCGACGGGGAGGAGGCGATCACGCTGCTGGCCGATCTGGATGCGGGGGCGACGGGGACAATGACCAGCGCGATGATTCCCGACCTGATCGGGCCGGTGGTGCGGGATTTCCTGGCCGGCAACCGGCAGGCGGCGATTGACGGGTATGCCAGGGTCTTGCCTGCCGTGAACCATGAGAACCGGCAATGCGGGTTCCGCTCGGCCAAGGCGGCGATGGTGGAGGGCGGGGTGATCGGCTCGGAGTTCTGCCGCCATCCTATTCCGCCGCTGCATCCGGACACGCGGGCGATGCTGTTGGAGTTGTTGCGGCCGCTTGACCCGATGGTGCTGTCATGGGGGAAATGAGGCCCATGGAGACCGCCCTGCCGGAGTTGCAGGCGCTTCTGGGCGAGCGGCTGGTGACGTCAGAGGCCGACCGGTCTTTGCACGGTCAGAACGAGACCTACTACCCGGTAACGCCGCCCGATGCGGTGGCCTATCCGGAAAGCACGGAGGAGGTGTCGGCCATCCTGCGCCACTGCAACCGGCATGGCGTGCCGGTGACGGCCTATGGCGCGGCGAGCAGCCTTGAGGGGCAGCACCTGGCGACGCAGGGCGGCATCAGCCTCGACATGAGCCGGATGGGCGGGGTTCTGGCGGTCAATGCGGAAGACCTCAACGCCGTGGTGCAGCCCGGCATCACCCGCAAGCGGCTGAACGAGGAGTTGCGGGCGACGGGGCTGTTCTTTCCGGTCGATCCCGGGGCGGATGCCAGCATCGGCGGGATGGCCGCGACGCGGGCGAGCGGCACGACTGCCGTGCGCTATGGCACGATGCGCGAGAACATCCTCGCGCTGGAGGCGGTGATGGCGGATGGCACGGTGATCCGCACCGGCAGCCGGGCAAGGAAAAGCTCGACGGGGTATGACCTGACGCATCTGCTGGTGGGCTCGGAGGGGACGCTGGGGATCATCACCGAGCTGACCCTGCGGCTTCAGGGTATTCCGGAAGCGATCAGCGCGGCGACCTGCCGGTTTCCCTCGGTCGAGGATGCGATGAGTTGCGTGATCCTGACGATCCAGTCGGGCATCCCCATGGCGCGGATCGAGCTGCTGGACGAGATGATGGTGCGGGGGTTCAACCGGTATTCGCAGGCCGACCTGCCGGAGGAGCCGCATTTGTTCCTGGAATTCCACGGCTCACCCGCGGCCGTGGCCGAGCAGCGCGACGCCTTCGGCGAGATTGCCGCCGAGTTCGGGGCGGATGGCTGGAAGACCGCCGATACCACCGAGGAGCGCAATGCCCTGTGGGAGATGCGGCACAAGGCGCATTACGCCTCGGCCGCCTTCGGGAAGGGGGGGCATATATGGCCCACGGATGTCTGCGTGCCGATTTCGCACCTTGCCGAGGCGGTGTTGCAGGCGCAAAGGGATGCGAAGCGGCTGGGCCTGACGGCGACGATCGTGGGGCATGTGGGGGACGGGAATTTCCACGCCGGGCTGAGTGTCGATCCGGGGGATGCGGACGAGATGGCCCGTGCTGAAGAGTTCACGCAGGCGCTGGCGGAAATTGCGTTGCGGCTGGGCGGGACGGTCAGCGGCGAGCACGGGATCGGGCTGGGCAAGCAGAAATACATGGTGGCCGAGCATGGGGCGGCGCTGGCCTACATGCGGGCGATCAAGGCCGGGTTCGACCCCAACAACATTCTCAACCCCGGCAAGCTTCTGCCGCCGGGCAACCGGGAGATTTCGGATGGTTCCTGACGACGGCAAGGCGACACTGGTCGGGCGAGTCTGGCGGCCGGGGATCGGGCCGGCGGTGGTACGGCTCGACGGTGAGGAGGTGGTCGACATCACCAGCCGGGAGATCCCGACGATGCAGGCGTTGTTGGAGGCGGATGATCCGGCGGAGACGGCCCGTGGGGCTGCGTGCGAAATGGTCTGCACGCTTGCGGAGCTTGAGGCGGGATCGACCGAGGATGCCGGGGCGGATGACCTGCGGTTGCTGGCGCCGCCGGATTTGCAGGCCATCAAGGCTGCGGGCGTGACCTTCGCCGAGAGCATGGTCGAGCGGGTGATCGAGGAGCAGGCGGCGGGCGATGCCGACCGGGCCGAGGCGATCCGGGCGCGGGTCAAATCGGTGATCGGCGACAGCCTGTCGGGGATCGAGCCGGGGTCGGACGCGGCGATGCAGGTGAAGGCCGTGCTGCAGGAGGAAGGCTTGTGGTCGCAATATCTCGAGGTCGGGATCGGGCCGGATGCGGAGGTGTTCACCAAGTGCCAGCCCATGGCCTCCGTCGGGAGCGGCGCGGCGGTGGGGCTGCACCCGGTGTCGAGCTGGAACAACCCCGAGCCGGAGGTGGTGCTGGCGGTGAATGCGCGCGGCGCGGTCGTGGGAGCAACGCTGGGCAACGACGTGAACCTGCGGGACGTGGAGGGGCGTTCGGCACTGCTGCTGGGGAAGGCGAAGGACAACAATGCCTCCTGTTCCGTTGGCCCGTTTCTGCGGCTCTTCGACGGGGGCTACGGGATGGAGGATGTACGCCGGGCCGAGCTGACCATGCGGGTCGAGGGAGAGGACGGGTTCGTGCTGGAGGGTCATTCCTCGATGACGAAGATCAGCCGCGACCCGGCGCAGATCGTGGCCCAGACCATCGGGGCGCATCACCAGTACCCGGACGGCTTCTTCCTGTTCCTCGGCACCATGTTCGCGCCGGTCAAGGACCGGGGCGCGCCGGGGCAGGGGTTTACCCACAAGGGCGGCGACGTGGTGACGATCAGTGAGCCGTCGCTGGGGGCGCTGAGCAACACGGTGCGGCTGTCGACCGAGTGCCCGGAATGGGTGTTCGGTACGTCGGCGCTGATGCGCAACCTGGCGCAGAGGGGGCTGCTGTGACGGCGGTGGAGGTGTTTGACGACACGAATTGCCTGCTTGGTGAGGGGCCACTCTGGCACCCGCTGCGGGGGCAGTTCTTCTGGTTCGATATCGACGCGCACCGGCTTTACACGCGGAAGGGCGAGGGGCAGCGGATGTGGCAGTTCGACGAGCATGTCTCGGCCGCCGGATGGGTGGACGAGGCGCGGCTGCTGGTGGCGTCGGAGAGTGCGCTGATCGATTTCAATGTGGAGACGGGGGTGAGCCGCAAGGTTTGCGACCTCGAGGCAGACAATCCGGCGACCCGGTCGAACGATGGCCGGGCCGATCCCTATGGCGGGTTCTGGATCGGGACGATGGGCAAGTTGAAGGAGCCCGGTGTGGGGGCGGTCTATCGGTATTACCGGGGTGAGCTGCGGCGGCTTTATGTGCCGTGGTCGATCCCGAATGCCATGTGTTTCACGCCGGACGGACGGTTTGCCTACCTTGCCGATACGCCGACGGGCAAGGTCTGGCGGCAGGCTCTGAATGCCGAGGGCTGGCCGGAGGGGGAGCCGGAGGTGTTCCTCGACCTGCCCGGGGATCGCTATCGGCCGGACGGGGCGGTGGTTGATATAGAGGGCAACATCTGGTGCGCGCAGTTCCGGCATGGGAAGGTGTCGGTGTTCGACCCTGAAGGCCGGGAGGTGCGGAGCATCGCCTTCCCGGCGCAGCGGACGACATGCCCGGCCTTCGGCGGGGAGGATTTGCAGACCCTGTACGTGACCAGTGCCAGCCAGGAGCCGGAGGTCACGACCGAGCATGACGGGCGGACGTATTCCCTTCGCGTCGGCGTGGCGGGCCAGCAAGAGCACCGGGTGATCCTGTGAGCCGGTCGTTTCTGTCCATCGGGGAATGCATGGTCGAGATGGCCGATGCGGGCGGCGGGTTGTACCGGCGCGGCTTTGCCGGTGACACGTTCAACACGGCGTGGTATGCGCGGCGGCTGCTGCCGGCGGATTGGACGGTGGGCTATGGCAGTTGTATCGGCACCGACGCCGTCTCGGCAGAGATGTGCGCCTTCATGGAGGGGGAGGGGATCGACACCTCGGCCCTGCGGCGGCTGGAGGATCGCACGGTCGGGCTTTACATGATCAGCCTCGAGCGGGGCGAGCGCAGTTTTTCCTATTGGCGCAGCCAGTCGGCGGCGCGGGCCTTGGCGGATGATCCGGGCTGGCTGGCGGAGGTGCTGGCGGGGCGGGATATGCTGTATTTTTCGGGGATTACGCTGGCGATCTTGTCAGCTGATGCGCGCCGGGTCCTTTGCGATGCGCTGGCGCGTGCGAGGTCGGAGGGCGCGCTTGTGGCGTTCGACACGAACCTGCGCGAACGGCTTTGGGAGTCGCCGGAGGCGATGCGCGAGGGGCTAACCCTGGGGGCGTCGGTGGCCGACGTGGTGCTGCCCTCCTTCGACGAGGAGCAGCGCGCGTTCGGGGATAGCGCGCCGGAGGAGACGATTGCCCGCTACCGCGATTGCGGGGCTGGCATCGTGGCGGTGAAGAATGGCGGCTGCGACCTGACGCTTTGGGATGACAAGGGCGCCAGAACGCTGCCGGCTGTGCGCTTTGAAAGCGTGGTCGACACGACCGCCGCTGGCGACAGTTTCGGGGCGGCGTTCCTTGCTGGCATGGCCGCCGGGCAATCAGTGGATGACGCGGCGCGGGGGGCGATGGAGCTTGCCGCGCGGGTCATCCAGTACCGCGGTGCACTGGTGCCGCTGATATTCGAAGGAGGAGAGACATGAACATCCTGATCATCGGGGGCGGCGGGGTCGTCGGGCAGAAGCTGGGCCGGGCGCTGGCCGCAAAGGGAGAGCTGCGCGGGCAGGGGATTTCGAAGATCACGCTGGCGGATATCAACGACCCGGCGCCGATCGATGGCGGTGCGGTCCCGGTGGAAACGGTGACCTGCAACATCGCCGACCCGGCCTCGGTGGCGGAGTGCGTCACGGCGGATACGGACGTGATCTACCTGCTGGCCGCCATCGTCTCGGCCCATGCGGAGGAGGATTTCGACGCAGGTCTGTCGATCAACCTGATGGGCACGCTCAACGTGCTGCAGCGGGCGCGGGAACTGGGGACGAAGCCGGTCGTGGTGTTCACCTCCTCGATTGCCGTCTATGGCGGCGAGGTGCCGGACCCGATCGTGGATCACAGTTTCCTCAATCCGCAGACCTCCTATGGGGCGCAGAAGGCGATGGGCGAGCTGTTGCTGAACGACTTTTCGCGGAAGGGGTTCGTGGACGGGCGCGGCTTCCGGCTGCCGACGATCTCGGTGCGGCCGGGCAAGCCGAACCGGGCGGCGTCGAGCTTCATGTCGTCGATCCTGCGCGAGCCGCTGAACGGGCAGGAGGCGGTTTGCCCGGTGGAAGAGGATTTCCCGCATTACTACCTGAGCCCGCGGAAATGCGTGGAGAACCTGATCAGGGGGGCCGAGATCGAGGAGGCCGACCTGGGACAGAACCGCTGCATGATGATGCCGGGGCGGATGTGGACGATCCGTCAGATGATCGACGCGATGACGGCGGTGGCGGGGCCGGAGCCGGCAAAGCTGATCAAGTGGGAGGCGCAGCCGGATATCCAGGCGATCGTGAGCGGCTGGCGGTTTGATCTGCGCCCCGAGAAGGCGGTAAGGCTGGGCCTGTCGGCGGACGAGAGTTTCGAGGACAACGTGCGGTATTACCTCGAAGACGACAAGCCGGCGGGGTGAGGGCAGTGCCCGGAATTCTTGAAAATTCCGGGTCGCCCTAACCCTTGAAGTGCTTGCAGGCCTCGAGGCGTGCCAGTGCGCCGCGGCGCAGGAGGGGCAGGTCGATATCGACCGCGGTGAAGGTGCAGCCGGCCTTCACCACGTCTTCCAGCAGCGCCTGATCGGGCGACAGGAAGCCCGCCGGTTTCCCGGCGGCGCGGATGCGGGCGATGCCGTCGGTGATGGCGGCGTGGACCTCGGGGTGCTTGGGGTTGCCCGGGTGGCCGAGGCTGGCGGCGAGGTCGGCGGGGCCGATGAACAGCCCGTCGATGCCCGGCACGGCGGCGATCTCCTCCAGCCGGTCGAGCGCCTCGCGGGTTTCGACCTGGACGATCAGGCAGATCTCCTCGCGCGCCTTGGTGAAATACTCGGGTTCCGCGCCGAAACCGGTGGCGCGGGAGACGCTGCTGACTCCGCGGATGCCCTCGGGTGGGTAGGCGACGGCGGCGGCGGCGAGTTCGGCCTCTTCGACGGTCTGCACGTAGGGCACGAGGATGTTGCGGGCGCCCACGTCGAGCAGGCGCTTGATCTCGGCCACGTTGAGGCAGCTTGGCCGGACCATCGGTTCGGTCTCGCAGGCCGAGAGCGCCTGCAGCATGGCCATGACGCCGGGCTCGTCATTGGGGGTGTGTTCGCAATCGAGCAGGATCCAGTCGTAGCCGAGCTGGCCCAGCATCTCGGTGACCATCGGCTCGCGCATCATGCTCCAGATGCCGATCTGGGGGCGGCCTTCGGCGATGGCGCGTTTGAAAGGGTTTTCCTTCATGGCCCGGCCCCCTCAGTTGACGGCGGTCAGCAGGGGCTGACCGGCGTGGAATGCGGCGATGTTGTCGCGCTGGAGCTGGCCCATGGCGGCGCGGGTTTCGACCGTGCCGGAGCCCTGGTGCGGCTGGATGACCACGTTGTCGAGTGCGTAGAAGCGCTTGTCGATATCCGGCTCGCCGAGGAACACGTCCAGCCCGGCGCCGGCGATGCGGCCCTGTTCGAGCGCGTCGAGGAGCGCGGCCTCGTCCACCGTGGTGCCGCGGGAGATGTTGACCACCACGGCGCGGGGGCCGAGCGCGTCGATCACCGCTTTCGAGACGAACTTCTCGGTATCGGGCCCGCCGACGAGGGCGATCACGAGGTAGTCGACCGCCTCGGCCAGCGAGACGGGGTCGGCGTGGTAGGTCCAGCCGGGCGTGCCCTTTTCGGAGCGGGCGTAGTAGTGGAGGTCCATCTTGAAGGCGGCGAGGCGGTCGGCAATCTCGCGCCCGATCCGGCCGAGGCCGACGATCCCGGCGCGGCCGCCGGAGAGCTTACGGTTGAGCCGGTATTCGCCCTTGGTCTTCCAGTTGCCGGAGCGGGCCCAGTTGCTGGCCTGCTCCATCTCGCGGACCTGCATCAGCAGCATGGCGACGGCAAGGTCGGCCACGTCGTCGTTCAGCACGTCGGGCGTGTTCGTGACCTTGATGCCGCGGGCATCGGCAGCGGAGACGTCGATGGCGTCGTAGCCCACGCCGTAATTGGCGATGAGTTCGAGGTTGGGCAACTGCTCCATCTCGGCCACGCCGAAGGCGTGGTGGCCCTTGTAGGCAAGGGCGGTGATGGCGTTTCGCGTGGCGTCGTCGAGTGATGGCAACTCGGCGGCGCTGGCGAGGGTGACGGGGCTGAAGGCCGCGTCGAGGGCGGCTGTATCGGTATCGCTGTAGGGGCCGATGACGAGCGTGGCGGTCATGATGTCTCCTTTCGAATTGGCAGCGGGGTGCGGCGGTTACCCGGCGCAGATCTCCTCGACGGATTTCTTCACGGCGTCGAGGCTGAACACCTCGTCGAGCCAGTTGTCCCTGAAGATGACGGTCTTGGCCTTGTCGATGGCCATGAGCGCCCCGTCGGAGAACTTGCCTTCCGGGAAGATGCCGAAGGCGATGGCCAGCTCGATCTTGAGATGGCCCAGCACGAAATCATGCGCCGCCGCTTCGGGCACGCCCATGGCAACGGCGCGGTCGGTCGCGTCGCGCAGGGCGAGGGAGAGGGTGGCGGCCACGGTTTCGGAAAGCGCGGGCTCTAGTACGGCGATGTTTTCCAGCGTGCAGCGGTGCGAGCGGGCGACGGGGGCGTAGATCACCTTGGCGATCTCCTCGCAAAGCGCGTAATGCTCTTCGGGGCCTTGTATCAAGGCGCAGACGATGCCCTGGGGGGCGGCGATGCCGCCGAAATAATCCCTTTGCGCCTCGGCACTGTCCTGTACTTCGAGGATGTGCGGGTGGCAGGGATGGGTGCAGAAATAGGTGACGTCGTCGCGTTTCGGCATTTCGCCGGCGTAGGGTGCGGCGGCGTCGAGGACGATGATCGCGGTGCCGGGGCGGACCTTGTCGATGAAGCCATGGGCGATCTTGCCGATCAGCCGGTCGGGGACGGCCATCAGGACCACGTCGGCATTGGCGAGGGCGGTGTCCTGATCCACCGCGTCGAGCCCGGTTTCGGATTTTAGGCGAGCGCGGCCGTCTTCGGAGATCTCGACGGGGTCGACGTCGAAGCGGGAGTTGCGGAGGTTGGTGGCGAGCCTGACGCCCATTTTTCCGCCTGCGCCGAGCAGGGCTACCTTGGTCATGCGTTTGTCCTTTCAAGTGTTTGCGGGGCGGTACCGCCGCCGCGTTTGATCCAGCCGAAATAGTCGGGGCTGCCCATCTGCCCGCCCTTGAGCGCCAGTTGCAGGCCGGCGAGGGCGGGGTCGTGGGAATGGGCTTGGAGGAGGGCCGCGCCGGGGATGGTGGGGGCGAGCGCGGTGAAGGCGAAGAGGCCGAGCTGGCGGGCGGCGTGGCCGGAGGTGTCGCCGCCGGAGATGACGGCGCGGCGCAGGCCGGTTTCCTTGAGGAGCCGGGCGAGGAGGCGGCCGAGGGCCGCGCCGAGGCGGGCGTTGGCCTCGTCCATGGCGAGGCCGGTGTCGGTAACGGCCTGGCGCATGGCGGCGACGGCGGGGTCGTCGGGGCCGCGGGCGGTGTGAATGATCGGGTCACGGTTCTGGCGCAGGGCGTCGAGGGCGGCGGAGTAGGTGCGGGTTT
>Ga0189287_100214_pt1 | contig 25117 bp, 17 predicted proteins | sample UW86minimetaG_FD_130319 | JGI IMG/M metagenome (GOLD analysis project Ga0189287, IMG submission 130319) | Marine microbial communities from the Costa Rica Dome - UW86 mini metaG | ecosystem: Environmental > Aquatic > Marine > Oceanic > Photic zone | place: Costa Rica: the Eastern Pacific... | reverse complement strand
TTCGGCTCGGGCTGGGTCACCGACGTGGTCAAGCAACTGAAACTCGATGCCGAGGTGAAGACCGCCGAGTATGGCGAGATCGTCGACCTTGACGGTGTCGATACCGACAATGACGTGGTGTTCACCTCGGACGACCCGAACAGCGGCGTGTGGGTGCCGAATGGCGACTTGGTCAAGCGCGACCGGGCCGGGCTGACGATCTGCGACGCGACCTCTGCCGCGTTTGCGCAGCGCCTGCCGTGGGACAAGCTGGATGTGACCACGTTCAGCTGGCAGAAGGTCCTGGGCGGCGAGGCCGCGCATGGGATGCTGATCCTGAGCCCGCGGGCGGTGGAGCGGCTGGAAAGCTACACCCCGGCCTGGCCGCTGCCGAAGATCTTCCGGCTGACCAAGGGCGGCAAGCTGATCGACGGCATCTTCGAGGGCGCGACGATCAACACGCCGTCGATGCTGGCGGTCGAGGATTACCTGCTGGCGCTCGACTGGGCGCGGGACGTGGGTGGCATGGAGGGGCTGCGCGAGCGGGCCTATGCCAACCTTGCCGCGGTGCAGAGCTTCGTGGCCGAGAATGACTGGATCGCGTTCCTTGCGAAGGACCCGGCGATCCGGTCGAACACGTCGGTCTGCCTGAAGTTCACCGACGACCGGATCAAGGACGGTGCCGGCTTCACCAAGGCCGTGGCCAAGCGGCTGGAGGCGGAAGAGGTGGCGTTCGACATCGGGTCGTACCGCGACGCGCCGGCCGGCCTGCGCATCTGGTGCGGTGGCACGGTGGAGACATCGGACGTCGTCGCGTTGATGCCGTGGATCAAGTGGGCCTTCGAGGCCGAGATCGAGGCGTTGTCAGAGACGGCGTGATGGTGGGTTTCACCCACCCTACGGCGGCGTAGGGTGGGGCCTGCCCCCCAATTGCTCAATACATTCTCAATCTAAAGGACCAGGAAAAATGGCTCCCAAGGTACTTGTTTCCGACAAGCTGTCGGACACCGCAGTTCAGATCTTCCGCGACCGGGGGATCGATGTCGACTTCATGCCCGAGCTGGGCAAGGACAAGGACAAGCTGGCCGAGGTGATCGGCGAATATGACGGCCTTGCCATCCGCTCGGCCACCAAGGTGACGGCGAAGCTTCTCGAGAACGCCACGAACCTGAAGGTCATCGGCCGGGCCGGGATCGGCACCGATAATGTCGACAAGGAGGCCGCGTCGAAAAAGGGCATCATCGTGATGAACACGCCCTACGGCAACATGATCACCACGGCCGAGCACGCCATCGCGATGATGTTCTCGGTTGCCCGCCAGATCCCCGAGGCGAGCGCCTCGACCCAGGCCGGGAAATGGGAGAAGTCGAAGTTCATGGGCGTCGAGCTGACCGGCAAGACGCTGGGCGTGATCGGCGCCGGGAATATCGGCGGGATCGTGTGCGACCGGGCGCGCGGGCTGAAGATGAAGGTCGTGGCCTATGACCCGTTCCTGAGCCAGGAGAAGGCCGACAAGATGGGGGTCGAGAAGGTCGAGCTGGACGAGCTGCTGAAGCGGGCGGATTTCGTCACGCTGCACGTGCCGCTTACGGATCAGACCAGGAATATCCTGTCCCGCGAGAACATGGAGAAGATGAAGAAGGGCGCCCGCGTCATCAACTGTGCCCGTGGCGGGCTGGTCGACGAGGAGGCGCTGGCCGATCTCATCAAGTCGGGCCATATCGGCGCTGCCGCCTTCGACGTGTTCACGGTGGAACCGGCGACGGAGAACCCGCTCTTCGGCCTGCCCAACGTGGTCTGCACGCCGCACCTTGGCGCCGCGACGACCGAGGCGCAGGAGAACGTGGCGCTGCAGGTGGCCGAGCAGATGTCGGATTACCTTCTGACGGGCGCCGTGAGCAACGCGCTCAACATGCCGTCGGTGACCGCCGAGGAAGCCAAGGTGATGGGCCCGTGGATTAAGCTGTCGGATCACCTGGGCGGGTTCATCGGGCAGATGACGGACGAGCCGATCAAGGCGATCAACATCCTGTATGACGGTGTGGTGGCCGACATGAACCTCGAGGCGCTGACCTGTTCGGCGGTGGCGGGGATCATGAAATCGGTGAACCCGGAGGTGAACATGGTCTCGGCGCCCCTGATGGCCAAGGAGAAGGGCGTGAAAATCTCGACCACCCGGCAGGACAAGTCCGGCGCCTTCGAGGGGTATATCAAGCTGACGGTGGTGACCGACAAGCGGGAGCGGTCGATCGGGGGCACGGTGTTCTCGGACGGGAAGCCGCGGTTCATCCAGATCAAGGGGATCAACATCGATGCCGAGATCGGGGCGCACATGCTCTACACCACCAACAAGGACGAGCCGGGGATCATCGGCACGCTGGGCAACACCATGGGCGAGAACGGCGTGAACATCGCCAACTTCACGCTGGGCCGGTCGGCGGCGGGGGGCGAGGCGATTGCGCTTCTTTACGTGGATGCGCCGGTGGGCAAGGACGTGATCGCCAAGCTGCACGAGACGGGCAAGTTCCAGCAGATCGCGCCGTTGCAGTTCGACGTGGCCTGACGGGGTTTCGTCATTGGACGAGGGAAACGCCGCCTTTCGGGGCGGCGTTTTTTATGCGGTGAAGGGGCGTGCCGTGCGCGGAATCGAGGGCGAAGCCCGCCGCGCATCGACGGGCCGTACCGTCGCACCAGAGGTGCGCCGCCCATATCCGGCATGCCTCTGGCGTGACGGCACGGCGATTGGGTGAGGGGTGTGCCACGCTGGTGGTGCAGAGGTGCTCGGCGGGCATAAAGTGGCGGCTGGCGGCGTTGGTTCGCCGTACCACGGCCCGACGATGCGCGGCTCCTCGGGCACCCCGTGCCGCTCCTACCCCGCGTGCGCCCCGCGCAGGACGACCACGAGAAACGACAGCATCCCCAGCGCCGAGGTGATCGAGCCGGCGATGGCGAAGGCGGGGGTGCCGCCCTGGATGGCCAGCGCGATGCCGGGGATCATCAGGGCGAGCCCCGCGACCGACAACAGGAAATGCAGCCGGGGCAGGAGCCCCACGTCGGCGCCCGGCACCGCGTGGTAGTAGAAGGCAAAAACCGAGAAGGCCACGAACCCGAGCAGGTTGAGATGGCCGTGGGCGGGGGAGAGCGAGTGATCCTCGATCCCCGACATGTAGAGGCCCCAGCTCATCCCCGCGAGCGCCGCGACGAGGCCGAGCACCATGAACCAGAGCGCCAGTCCGTTCATTTTTCTGCTATCTCCGTGTCTTCCCCCGCGCGGCAGACTGCGACATAACGCGACGTAAGGAAACCCGCGAGGCGCGGGTTGCCGGGAAGTGCGACCGCCATGCCATACCCTTTCGATGAGGGGGCCGCGCGCCGAACCGGGTTGCGCCGCGCCGCGAGACCGGCCACCAATGGCGCATGAGCATACTCGCCATCCCCGATATCCACGGCTACCGGTCCGAGCTTGACCGCGTGCTGGCGCTGGCCGACGCGCAGTGCGGCGCGGAGGCCAGGATCGTCTTTCTCGGCGACCTGACCGACCGGGGGCCGGACAGCCGGGGGGTGATTGACCGGCTGATCGAAGGGCTGGAGGCGGGGCGCGACTGGGTCGTGCTGCGGGGCAACCATGACCAGATGTTCCTCGATTTCCTGCGCGGTCCGGGGCCGGGGGCGCGGTGGCTGAACGGGAATATCGGCGGGTCGGAGACGCTGCGCTCCTACGGTGCGGGCGAGGCGATGGCGGCGGGTGACTGGGTGGCGGCGGCGGATTGCGTGCCGAGGGCCCATCGCGAGTTCCTGGCCGGGCTGCCCTTCAGCCACGAGACGGAGGCGCAGTTCTTCGTGCATGCGGGCATCCGCCCCGGCGTGCCGCTTGACGTGCAGGAGATCGACGACCTGCTGTGGATCCGGCAGGAGTTTCACGGCGACACGCGTGACCATGGCAAGCTGATCGTGCATGGCCACACGCCCGTCGAGCGGCCCGCGCATTACGGCAACCGGGTCAACCTCGATGCCGGGGCGGGGTTCGGGCGGCCGCTCAACGTGGCCGAGATCGAGGGGCGCGAGGCCTGGCTGCTGACGGCGGAGGGACGGGTGCCGCTTACGCCCTGACCGGGGTGCGACGCGAGGGTCTGTTTGCGTCCGGCATCCTGCAGTATACCGTGGGCAACAACATCGAATCCTGCAGGAGATTCTCATGACCGACATCGTTCTTCTCGACGGCGCGCGTACCGCCATCGGCACTTTCGGCGGATCGCTGGCCGGCACGCCGCCGACCGCGCTGGGCGCGCATGTGGCCAGGGCCGCTATGGAACGCTCGGGCGTCGAGCCGGGGCAGATCGGGCACGTGGTTTACGGCAATGTCATCAATACCGAGCCGCGCGACATGTACCTGTCGCGGGTGGCGATGATCGAGGCGGGCATTCCCGACACCACGCCGGCGATGAACGTCAACCGGCTGTGCGGGTCGGGCGCGCAGGCCATCGTGTCGGTGGTTCAGGCGCTGATGCTGGGCGATGCCGATTTCGGGCTGGCCGGCGGGGCCGAGAACATGAGCCGGTCGCCCTTCATCATCCCCGATCAGCGCTGGGGCGCGAAGATGGGCGATGTGCGGACGCTCGACATGATGCTGGGCGCGCTGAACTGTCCGTTCGGGACCGGGCACATGGGGGTGACCGCAGAGAACGTGGCGGGCGAGCATGACGTGAGCCGCGAGGATCAGGACGCGTTCGCGCTGGAAAGCCAGAAGCGGGCGGCGAAGGCCATCGAAGAGGGCTATTTCAAGTCGCAGATCGCGCCGATCGAGGTAAAGGTGAAGCGCGATATGGTGCCGTTCGAGACGGATGAGCACCCCAAGCCGACCACCGCCGAGGGGCTGGCCGGGCTGCGGCCGGCGTTCCAGAAGGATGGCAGCGTGACGGCGGGCAACGCCAGCGGCATCAACGATGGTGCGGCGGCCGTGGTGCTGGCGCGGGCGGAGGCGGCCGAGAAGGCCGGGCTGAAGCCCAAGGCGCGCGTGCTGGGCTATGCCGTGGCGGGCGTGCGGCCCGAGGTGATGGGCATCGGCCCGGTGCCGGCGGTCGAGAAGCTGATGGAGAAGACGGGGCTGAAGGCGGGCGATTTCGACGTGGTGGAATCGAACGAGGCCTTCGCCGCGCAGGCGATTGCCGTGAACAAGGGGCTGGGGCTGGACCCGGCCAAGGTGAACCCGAATGGCGGGGCGATTGCGCTGGGGCACCCCGTCGGGGCGACGGGGGCGATTTTGACGGTGAAGGCGTTGTACGAGCTGGAGCGGATTGGCGGGAAGACGGCGCTCATTACCATGTGCATCGGCGGTGGCCAGGGGATCGCGCTGGCGATCGAGCGGCTTTAAGGGTTTCGCGCCCCGGGCCTGACCCGGGGCCTCACTCTTGTCGCCGAGGTCCCGGGTCGAGCCCGGGACGGGGGGAGAGAGATGGGTATCAGCCGGCCACGGTGGGATTTTCGGGGCCATTTTGGTGAAGGGGATTGCCAAGCGCGGAGTCAAGGGCGCAGCCCGCCGCGCATCGGCGGGCCGTCCCGACGGCACGGCGATTTGGTGAGGTAGGCACGACGTCGTGAGGTAAGATGTACTAGGCAGGCATAAAGTGCCGGCCAGCCATGTTGGTTCGCCGCACCACGGCCCGCCGATGCGCGGCTCCGAGATGTGTCTCTAGTCGATCCAGACGGTGACCCGGTCCGCCCGGCCCTCGGCGTCGATCACCGAGAGGGTCGAGTAGCCGCGCGACAGACCGTTCAGCACCGTGTCGCGGCGGTGGATGCCGGTGAGGACGGCGGCCCCGTTGGCCATCCAGGTGAAGGGCGGCGTGCCATCGCGGAGTTTGACGGCGAGGCCGATGCCGTCGATGGGCAGGCGGGCGCCGGAGGGGGGGAAGACCAGCTTGGGGGCGTCCTCGTCGGGGCGGAAGACGGCCTCGCGCCCGGTGAAGCGTTTAAGGGGCTGGGGCAGCTCGGCGGTCGACACGATGAGCGTTTCGGGCGGGGGCGGCGGCAGCGGGTCGGCCTCGGGCTTGAGGCGCTGGAAGGCCTCGAAGAGGATGGGCGCCGCGAGGTCGCCGCCGAAGGCGCCGGGCACCGGCGTGCCGTCGGCGCGGCCGATCCAGACCCCGGCCACATGTGACCCGTCGAAACCCACCGCCCAAGCGTCGCGATGGCCGTAGGATGTGCCGGTCTTGTAGGCGATGCGCCCGCGCGGCGCGCCGGGGGGCGGGGTGAGGCCGGCGAGGATGTCGCCGACCTGCCACGCGGCGGCGCGGCTGATGACATCGTGGATGGGCGTAGTCGGCGGGCTGTCGTGCCAGTGGAGGGGGCGGGTGCGGCCCTCGTTGGCGAGCATGGCGTAGAGTTGGACAAGGTCGGTCAGGGTGATGCCGACGCCGCCCAGGGCGACGGCGAGGCCGGGCTGATCGCCGGGAAGCTCGGGGTGGAGGCCGGATTTGCGGAGCGCGTCCATCAGGTGAGCCGGCCCGATCTCGTTCAAGAGCAGGATGACGGGGATGTTGAGCGATTGGCGCAGGGCGTCGGTGACGGAAAGCTCGCCCCGGAAGGCGCCGTCGAAGTTCTGCGGGGCGTAGCTGCCGAAGGCGACGGGACGGTCGTTGATGAGCGTCTGGGGGTGGGCGAGGCCACGGTCGAAACCCATGGCGTAGACCAGCGGTTTCAGGGTCGAGCCGGGGGAGCGCAGGGCGCGGGTCATGTCGACATAGCCCTGCCGGCCGTCGCCCGTGGCGTAGCTGGCGGAGCCGACGGAGGCGAGGATCTCTCCGCTGCGGTGGTCGGCGATGACGAGGGCGACAGAGACGCCATCGGGCAGGGTGCGGAGGCTGTCGCGGGCGAGCGATTCCACGCTTTGCTGCAGGGGGCGGTCGAGGGTGAGGGTGTGGCGCGGGGCGACGGGGTTCTCCGCGAGAGCGAGGTCGGTGAGGTGGGGGGCGAGGGCAGGAAAGGGTTTGCGGGCGAAGGGGACGGGTTCGGAGTAGGCGGCGGTGATCTCGCTTTGGCCGAGGAGATTGGCGCGGCCGAGGCGTTCGAGAACGCGGTCGCGGGCGTCGCCGGCGGCTTGGCGGTTGCGGTCGGGGCGGCGGGCCTCGGGTGATTGGGGGAGGGCCACGAGGAGGGCGGCCTCGGCAGCCGTCAGGCGTTTCGGTTCCTTGCCGAAGTAGGCCAGCGTCGCCGCGCGGACGCCTTCGAGGTTGCCGCCGAAGGGGGCGCGGGCGAGGTAGAGCTGGAGGATGCGGTCCTTGGACAGGCGGCGTTCGAGGGCGAGGGCCACGCGGATCTGGCGGAGCTTGCCGGAGAGCTGGCCGGTGCCGCTGTCTTCCAGCAGGCGAGCGGCCTGCATGGTCAGGGTGGAGCCGCCGGAGACAACCTCGCCGTGCCAGAGTGCCTGCCCCAAAGCGCGGAGCATGGCGCGCGGGTCGACGCCGGCGTGGCGGTAGAAGCGCTTGTCCTCGTAGCCGATGAGCATGTCGAGATAGCGGCGGTCGACGGCGTCGGGGCTGACCGAGAGGCGCCAGCGGCCGTCTTCCACGGTGTAGAGGCGGAGGAGGTCGCCGTTCCGGTCGCGCATCTCGGTGGAGGTCTCAGACACGAGCACGGGCAGCTGGGTGGCGTCGACCCAGCGGTCGAACGCGTCGCGGCCCAGCGCGGCGGTGAAGAGCGCGAGGGTGAGCGCGAGGAGGAGGCGGTCAGCCCGCATGGGTGACCTCGCCTTCCCAGAGCTCGGGGTAGAGGGTGACGAAGCCGGCCCGGTCGAAGGTGAGCTGGGTGGCGTAGCCGGTCTGCTCGGCCATGTAGGACATGACGTCGGGCTGGCCGGTGCGGGCATAGGTCTGGTCGAGCCGTTGCAGGGCAGGCTCGGGATAATGCAGCCACGCGGCGGAAGACTGGAGCGAGGTTTCGCGCCCCTCGAGCAGGCGGCGGAGCGGCATGAGGTTGGTGGCGGGGGTGAAGGAGAGATCGATATCCGCCGCGCCGTCGAGGCCGGGTTGCTCGGCCTCGTTCAGGAGCCACGCGCCGTTGTCGCGCTGGATATGGAGGCGCACCTCGCGGTCGTCATGGATGCCGGCGATGTCGGCGCTGAGCGTGTGCCATGCCTCGTCGCAGCGCACCACGTAGTCGAGCGCCGCGAAGCCGCCCTCGTCACGGAACCGCGCGTGGCCGACCAGCAGCCAGCCATTGGCGGTGGGGCTGAGGCGGCACTTGTCCTCGCCCTCGCGGTCGAGCGCGCGCCAGTGGGCGGTGGCGACGACAAGCTCCGTCACTCGGTCACGCGCATCCGCCCGGTGGCCGAATGCGCCCGGTATTGCGGGCGGTACATGTCTTCGACCGAGACCGCCGGGTGATGATACTCGCCCGGCGAGACGGCGCGCACGATGTAGGCCAGCTCGAACGGCCGGTCGGAGAGCCAGTCGACGGCGGCAAGGAACCGGTCGGCGCGGAACTCGGTATGGCGGGCATCGGCGGGCTCGAGCCAGTCGAGCGCGCGGATATCGCCGGAGCGCAGGAGGTTGGGGTTGTCGATCTCCAGCCCCGCCGGCAGCGGGTCGTCGACCATCAGCCGCGCCTCGCCCTTCTCAAAGGGGGTGATCTTGATGACGGTCACGAGGCGGGTGCCGGTTTCCACGCTGTCGAGGGTGACGGGGGCGCCGTCGAGGTCGTAGTAGCTGCGCTCGATGGCGTAGCCATAGCCGCCGGCGTCGGGTGCGACGGTGGGCACGCCGATGGTGGTGAGCGTGATGTCGACGGGGCGGTCGCCGGTATTGGCGATGGTCTGGTCGGTGAACATCTCGGCGCTCACCTTCTGCACCAGCGGGCCCGAGACCGGTTCGCCGTTGAGGGTGAGGCCGGCGAGCGAGGGATCGTCGATCAGCGCCTGCGTGGCCAGCAGGGTCCAGGCCTGTTCCTGGGTCGACATGTTGGGGCCGACGTTGGACAGGGTGTCGGCCAGGGCCGAGGCGTCGACCACGTTGCTGCCTGCCTCGACGGCCAGCGCCAGCAGGCCCGCGCGGTCGCGCAGGCGGGTGCCGTAATCGGCGCGCCAGACATGGCCTTCGTCGCCCGACTGGCCGACGACGCGGCGCACGGCGAGGGCGAACATCCGGTCGGCGCGGGTCTGGTCGCCGTAGGAGGCCAGCGCCGAGCCAAGCTGGGCCAGGGCGAGGGGGGTCGAGAACGCCTCGGCCTTCACGTCGGCGTAGTAGCGCAGATCGCCCATGCGGGCCGCGCCTTCGCGGGCGAGGACCATGAGCGCATAGGCCACGTCTTCACCGCCCTCGTCGAAATCGGGGGCGTAGTTGACGCGGTTGCGCAGGTTGTCCATCGCCATGGCGAAGGCCTGTTGCGGCACGTCATGGCCTTTCGATTTGGCGCGCGACAGGAAGTCGGTGACATAGGCGTCGAGCCAGAAATCGCCCGAATCCGGGTACCAGAGGCCGAAGCCGCCGCCGGTGGATTGCCGGGCAAGGACGCGGGTCACGGATTGCTCGATACGGGTGTCGATGCGGTCCTGCTCGCCCAGCCCCAGCGCCTCGGCCACCGCGTTGAAGTAGAGGAGCGGCATGGCCTGTGACGTGACCTGCTCGGTGCAGCCGTAGGGGTAGCGGTCGAGCGCAGTCAGGAGTTGGGGGGCGTTCATCTTGGCCAGCGGGCCGGCGGAGAGGATGGCGCTTCCGGTGCCGGGTTTGAGGTCGGCGAAGACATCGGCGCCAAGGGTGAAGTTGTCGCCCGTGCCGAGGGAGAAGCGGCGGGTTTCGGCCACTTCCGGGTCGTTTGAGCGGACGCCGAGTTTGAGGTTCTTGGTCAGTTGCTGGCCGTCCGGCGTGGTGAGGGCGACGCGAAGGTCGTAATCGCCCACCTCGCCTGCCGTGACGGGCAGGCGGAAGGTGGCTTTTTCGCCTTCGGCGAGGTCGAAGCCGGAGGGGATGGCATCGCCCAGCGTCAGCCCGTCGGCGGTGATGTCGAGGCCCATGCGGCCCGCGGGCCCGTCGGCGTGGACGATCTCCAGCAGCAGGCGGCTCTGGTCGCCGGGGGCGAGGAAACGGGGCAGCGAGGCGGTGACGACGACCGGGTCGCGGACGATGACGTCACGCTCGGCCTGTCCCACGGCGCGGGGGGACCACGCGATGGCCATCAGGCGGACGGTGCCGTTGAAATCTGGGATGTCGAACGTGGCCTGCGCCGTGCCGTCGGGGCCGATGGTGAGGGGGCCCGAGAAATAGGCGACAAGCTCGTCCTGCGGCGGGGGCGAGTCGAACTGGGTGTTCGAGGCGTCGCCGCCGGAGCGGACCTGCCCCTGGGCGCCGTTCATGCCGTCGATCAGGCGGCCGTAGAGGTCGCGGATCTCGACGCCGAGGCGGCGCTGGCCGAAATAGTAGTCTGACGGATCGGGGCTTTCGAAGCCGGTGAGGTTGAGGATGCCGAGATCGACCGCCGCGAGGGTGACATAGGCGGTGTCGTCGTCGCCGATGCCGTCGACATTGACGGTCACGTCGAGGGGGCCGCGCGGGTCGGACATGTCGGGGGCGTCGATGGCGACGTCAAGCTGGCGGTCGCCCGGTTCGATCTTGGCGTAGGACAGGCCGAGGGAGCGGGCCGGGTTGTGGCCGGAGGCGACGTTCATCGGGCGGATGACCTGGGCCGTGACATAGGCGCCGGCGCCCCACTCGTCGGTGACGGGAAGGGGGATGGTGTTCTCGCCCTCGGTGACTTCGACCGCCTGCATGTCGATCACGTGGTTGGACATGACGGTGATGAGCGCCGTGCCGGCGTAGCGGGGCACGATGCGGAGTTGGGCCGTGTCACCCGAGCGGTAGTCGGGCTTGTCGAGGGACAGTTCCAGCGTGTCGGGCGTGCTGGAGGCGTCGGCGGGGGCGTACCAGCCGGCGTAGAAGTCAGAGGAGGCGGCGACGTAGGTGCCGTCGGTCCGTTCGACGACAAGCTCGTACTGGCCCCATTCGACGGGGGCGGAGACGGTGACCGGGTCGCCGCCCAGCGTGGCCTCGCCGGTGGCGACGCGGCTGCGGGTGGTGACCGGCTCCCAGTTCCACGAGCCGTAATCCTGGTACCACTGGTAGCGGGTTTCGACGCGGTTCATCGTCCATGTCACCTGCATGGGTGTCGGCGAGAGGTCGGTGCCGAGGGAGATGACCTGGAAGGTGGCATCGGTGCCTTCGGCGACGACGCCGTCGAAAGAGGGTTTCAGGCCGATCATCGGGCCGGCGGGAGCCAGCATCCGTTTCGTCTGGCGCTCGACCGGGCGGCCGGAGCCTTCGCGGACCGACATGGTCACCGTCGCCTCGAACGGGCGGTCGGTGACGGAGGTTTCGGGCATCTCGACGGGGGTGACGAGGATACCGTCGGGGCCGGTGGTGCCGCCGTCGATATAGCCGGAGCGGGCGTTGACCTGTTCGTCATGGCGGCCGAAATGGTAGCCGGGGAAGGCGTCGAGCGCGCGTTTGGGGCGCAGGGTGACGGTGCCGTTGGCCTTGAGGCCGGCACCGGGGGCGCCGAAGAGGTACTTGGCGTCGACGGTGAGCGGAGGTTCGTCGCCGGGGCGGATCTCGCCCTCGGGGAGGGAGAGGGTGAAGTCGATGCGCTCGGGCAGGAAATCCTCGACGAGGAGGGTCTGGCTGGCCAGCGTCTCGGCGTCGGGATCGGCCTTTATGTCCAGCGTCCACGCGCCGCGCGGGGCGGTGGCGGCGACGGGCAGGGTGAAGACATGCCCGCCGGCGGAATCCTCGGCCGAGAGGTGGCGGGAGTACTCCACGCCATCGGGGCGCTTGAGGATGGCGGTGAGCGGCAGGCCCTGCACGGCCTCGGCGCCGCTGTCGCGGGCCAGCGCCGTGGCATGGATCACCTCGCCCGCGCGATAGGCGCCGCGATCGGTGGCAAGGAACACGTCGACCGGCGGGGCGGGCTGACGCCCCTCGACGCCACGGTCGGAGAGGTCGAAGGCCGGGTCGGTGAGGGAGAGGAAGGCGATATCCTCGTCGCCGCGCTTGGCAAGTACCATGGCGGGGGCCGCGCCATCGGTGCCGCGGGTCAGGCCGGGGGCGAAAAGGGCGTGGCCGTCGGCGTCGGTTTGCAACTGGCCGAGTTCCCGGTTGCTCCGGGACAGCAGGGTCAGCGTCACGCCCTCCTGTGCCGCCGCGTCGCTGAGGCCGCGGACGAAGACGTGCAGGCCGTCGGTGCCCTTGAGCGTGGTCAGCCCGAGATCCGTCAGCACGAACCACTGGGTGGCGCCGGCATCGTCGTAGAGGTCAACGCCCGGCACGCGGGCGGTCAGCGTATAGATGCCCGGCGGCTGGTCGGCCAGCACGTCGCCCAGCGGCAGGCGGGTGGTCATGGTCTGGTTCAGTTCGTTCTGCACCTCGCCCTTGCCCTGCCAGATATCCTCGGCGATGTCGTCGGAGAAGCGGGCGTCATCGTAGTAGCTGAGCGGGCGGGCGAAATAATCGTCCTGGATGGCGCGGAGGAGGTTGCGGTCACTCACCCGGCGGAGGACCAGGTCGACCTCCTCGAGGTTGACGGTCTCCAGCGGCAGGGCGGTGTCGGCCGCCTTGGGCAGCACGTAGTTGCGGCCCGGGAAGGCGACCTTGGGCGAGCGGTCGCGGACGTAGAGGGTGATCTCGACATCCTTGAGGAGCGTCTCGCCGGTGGCGGCGGGCAGGCCCTTGCGGAAGGTGACGCGGTAGCGCTCGCCATGTTGAACGCCGTCGATGCAAAGCTGGCGTTCCTCGGCCTGGACCACCAGCCCGGCATCGGGGAGGCGGACGTAGGGCGTGTAATCGGTGCCGGCCTGGACCAGGTCCTCGGAGAACTCGGCACAGATGCGGGGGCTGGCGCTTTCGTTGTCGGAGCGGTGTTCGGTGATGCGGAAGCCGTACTTGGCGACGGCGCTTTCAAGCTCTGACAGCACGTCGTCGCGCGGCTGGATGCTTTCGGCAAGGCGCAGGGCATGGACCATGTCGCGCCCGCGGTCGAGCCGTTCCAGTGCCGGGGCCATGGTGAGCAGCGCGTTGATGCGCACCGGGTCGGAGCCGGCGCGGAGATAGGCGTTGGTGGCGGCCTCGACCGCGCGGGTGGCGTTCTGGCGTTTCTCGGAATGCTTGTCGGTGTCGATCAGCATCGAGAGGCGGGCATATTCGACCCACTGGTCGGCCGCGTCGGTGGCGGCGACGATGGCGCCTGTCCAGCGCATGGCGTTGAGGAAATCGTTCTGCGAAATCTGCTGCTGCGCGGCCGAGATCATGGCGGCGGGCTCGTACTGGCCGCCGGGGTGGCGCCAGGAGATGTCGATGGCCTGCGCGCGGGCGTTGTTCAGGTCGCCGGGCGAGAGGAAGTCGAGATCGGCGGCGCGGGCGCCGGCCTGTGACAGGATGCCGGCCTCGGTGTTCAGGACACGGGCCGAGACGGCGCCCTCGTAGGCCTGCGAATCCTGCACGGCGCTTTTCGGGAAACAGGCGTTGGAGCGGGAGTTGAACGTGTAGGCCCGGCAATTCGCATCGGCGAAACAGGCCGTGCGGCAGGCGGTGCGCGTGGTGTCGAAAAGCGGCTGCAGGTCGGCGCCGTAGAAATCGGTGTCGAGGGTGATGACCTCGCGCCGTTCGGGAACCGCGCCCTGCTGGGCCGTGGAAATCGTGGCGGCGATGGCGAAGAAAACAACTGAAGCAATAAAACGGAGCATGGGACCCTCCCGGTCAAAAGACGTCTCATTTTGCCACGCGCCACGGCGTTGCACAACGATTCCAACGCGGGAGGTGAAAGGTTAACGCCTTGTTCATTTTCCTGACGGAAGGTGGCGGCCTTATCCGGGGGTTGTGCGGAGACCGGGCGATGAGCCTTGCCAACAAACTGGCGGAAGAGCGCCGCGCGCGGCTGGCGGCGGAGCGGCTGCTGGAGCAGAAACAGGCGGAACTGCATGCCGCGAACCGCAAGCTGGGCCGGCACGCGATGGCGTTGTCGGAGGAGATCGTCGAGACCCGCGCCGAGGTGCAGGTGGTGCGCGACGAGAACGCGCGCTTCCGCTCGGACCTGAGCGATGCGAACCGGAAGATCCGGATCGCCGAGCGGCGGCTGTGGCATTCGATCGAGACGATCCAGGACGGGTTCGCCTTTTTCGACGCCGATGGCCGGATGATCGCCGCCAACAAGGCCTGGCTGTCGGTGTTCGACGGGCTGGAGGAGGTGAAGCCGGGGATCGCCTATGTCGAGATACTGCAGATCGCCACCGAGGAGGGGATCGTGGATATCGGCGGGCTGGACCCGGCGGCGTGGCGCGAGGCGATGCTGGACCGTTGGCAGAGCCCCGGGCCCGAGGCCGAGGTGATCCGGCTGTGGAACGGGGAATACGTCAAGCTGATCGACCAGCGCGGGCATGGCGGCGACGTGGTGAGCCTTGCGCTCAATATCACCGACACGGTGCGTTACGAGGAACAGCTGAAGGACGCGCGGCGGCAGGCGGAGGCGGCGAGCAAGGCGAAATCCTCGTTCCTCGCGAACATGAGCCACGAGATCCGGACGCCGATGAACGGGATCGTCGGCATGTCGGAGCTGTTGATGGACACGGTGCTGAACGAGGAGCAGCGGCTGTTCGCGGACACGATCAAGAGCTCGGGCGAGGCACTCCTGGTGATCATCAACGACGTGCTGGATTACTCGAAGATCGAGGCCGGGAAGCTGGACCTGCACGAGGAGGATTTCGACCTCGAGCGGTGCCTTTACGAGCTGGTCACGCTGATGCAGGCCAGCAGCCGGGACAAGGGGGTCGAGCTGTCGGTGGAGTATGACATGTTCCTGCCAGGGCGGTTCACGGGCGATCCGGGGCGGATCAGGCAGGTGCTGACCAACCTGATCGGGAACGCGGTGAAGTTCACCGAGGCGGGCCACGTGATCGTGCGGGCGACCGGGGTGCCGGGGGCGGACGGCATGACCGAGCTGCATGTCAGCATCGAGGATACCGGGATCGGGATACCGGCGGACAAGGCGAAGCATATCTTCGGCGAGTTCAACCAGGTCGACGAGGCGCGGAACCGCAAGTTCGAGGGGTCGGGGCTGGGGCTGGCGATCTCGCAGCAGCTGATCGGGATGATGGGCGGGCGGATCTGGGTGGAGTCGGAGGAGGGCGTGGGCTCGACCTTCGGGTTCACGCTGACCCTGCCGGTGGCCGAGGTTCTGGAGGCGGAGGATGTGCACCTGCCCGAGGGGTTGCGCACGGTGCTGGTCGTCGACCCGCAGGCGGCGCGGCGGGCGGTGCTGGAACGGCAGATGGGCGCGCTGGGGCTGGCGGTGGTGAGCGTGGAGAGCGGGGCGGCGGCGCTGGCGGCGCTGCCCGGGGCGGTGGACCTGGTGCTGACGGCGCATTCCATGGCCGAGATGGACGGGATGGAACTGGCCGAGGCGATGCGGGCGGAGGGGTATGGCATGCCGGTGCTGGTGCTGAGCGCCGAGCCTTCGGTGGCGGAGCGGGACCCGGCGCGGGGGCATGTGCAGGGGGTGCTGGCCCGGCCGTTGCAGCGGAGCGATGTTTTCGCGGCCTTGCGCGGGCTGGAAGGGGCCTTCGTGCCGGGTGTGCCGGAGGGCGCGGGCCGGGCGATGCGGGTGCTGGCGGCGGAGGACAACCGGACCAACCGGCTGGTGTTTTCCAAGATGGTGGCGGCGCTGGATATCGAGCTGCGCTTTGCCGGGAACGGGGTGGAGGCGGTGGAGGGGCACCGGGACTTCGCGCCCGACTTGATCTTCATGGACATTTCCATGCCGGAAATGGACGGGAAGGCCGCCACGCGTTGTATCCGCGAAGCCGAGGCCGGCACCGGGCGGCACGTGCCCATCGTGGCGATGACGGCGCACGCGATGGGCGGGGACGAGGCGGAAATCCTGGCCGCCGGGCTTGACCGGTACATGACCAAGCCGCTGAGCAAGGCGGCGATCACCGCCGAGATCGCGGCGGCCTGTCCGGCGGGGGCGCGCCCGCCGGGCGCGGGGGTTCAGGCGGCCTGTTGAGGGCGGACGAAAACGGGTTTGCCGGGCTCCGACAGGTCGGGGCGGTGGCGGTAGCCGCCGCTGTCGAACCCGGTCAGGCTGTCTGGGTCTGTCAGGCGGCGCTGGAGGATGAAGCGGGCCATGGCGCCGCGCGCCTGCTTGGCGAAGAAGCTGACGATCTTCGGGCCGTCGGGCTTTTCCTCCATGAAGACCGGCGTGACGACGCGGAGTTTCAGCGCGCCGGGTTTGACGGCACCGAAATATTCCTGGCTGGCGCAGTTGACCAGCGTGTCGGTGCCAAGCGTTTCGGCCTGGTCGTTGAGCGCCTTGGCGATGCGGTCGCCCCAGTAGTCGTAGAGCGACTTGCCGCGCCGGGTTTTCAGGCGGCTGCCCATTTCGAGGCGGTAGGGCTCGATCGCGTCGCGGGGGCGCAGGAGGCCGTAGAGGCCCGACAGGATGCGCAGGTGATCCTGGGCGTAGTCGAGTTCGTCGGGGTCGAGCGAGGCGGCCTCGAGCCCGGTATATGTGTCACCGGCGAAGGCGAGGGCGGCGGGCTTGGTCTCCATCGTGCCGAAGGCCTTGAACCGGTCGGCGTTGAGCTTGGCGAGCGTCTCGCTGATGCCCATGAGCTTTTGCAGGTCTTTCCGCGTGAGGCCGCGGGCGGTCTTGGCAAGGGCCCTGGCGTCGTCCGCGAAATGCGGGTCGGTGGCGGGAATGTCCACCGCAGACATGTCGAGTTTCTTCGCGGGCGAGAGCACCACCAGCATTGATTGATCCCCCAATTCGGTATCCGTTGCCGGTGACTTAATCCGCCATCTGCAGAACGTCCAGAAACGCCGCGCCGAACCGGTCGGATCGTTTCTCGCCCAGAAGGCGGGCCATGTCCTGTAGCGTGCCCGGCCGGGCCGAGGCGACACGGGCGAGGAGCGAGGAGGAGCAGCTGAGCGGCTTGTCGGTGCCGGTTTCGCCACGGGCGAGATCGGCCTGCACGGCGAGGAGGCGGTCATAAAGCTCGCCCGCCTCGCGCCCGGCGAGTTTGCGGCGGGTGGGGTGCATGGCCTCGGCCTCGCCCCGTATGACCTCGAGAAAGGCGGCGCCGTATTGTTCCAGCTTCTTGGCGCCGACGCCGCTGATGCGGGCCATGTCGTCAAGCGACTGCGGGCGGCGTTCGGCCATCTCGATGAGCGTGCGGTCGTTGAAGACGATATACGCGGGCATCTTGGCGGCCTCGGCCAGTGCGCGGCGCTTGGCCTTGAGGGCGGAGAGAAGCGGCGCGTCCTCCTCGGATACCAGGGCCTTGGCGGCGGGGCGGCGGGGGGTCTTCTGCATCGTGTCGCGGCGGAGGGTGATGGCCTGTTCGCCGCGCAGCACCGGGTGCGCCGCCTCGGTGATGCGCAGGGCGCCGTGGCGTTCGGGGTCGGGGCGGACAAGGTCGTGGCCCATCATCTGCCGGAAGATCGCCTGCCAGCCGCGGCGGTCGATATCGCGACCGACGCCGAAGGTGGGCAGGTCGTCATGTCCGCGGGCGCGGACCTTTTCGGTTTCGTTGCCGGTGAGCACGTCGATCAGGTGGCCGGCGCCGAAATATTCGCCGGTGCGCAGGGCGGCGGAGAGGGCCTTTTGCACGGCTTCGGTGGCATCGAAGGTTTCGGGCGGGCGGTCGCAGAGGTCGCAATTGCCGCAGCCTTGCGCCTCCTCGCCGAAATAGCCAAGCAGGGTGGTGCGGCGGCATTCCAGCGCTTCAGCGAGCCCAAGCAGCGCGTTGAGGCGGGCGTGGTCGGCGAGGCGGCGTTCGGGCGGGGCGAGGCCCTCGTCGATCTGGGAGCGGCGGAGGCGGATGTCGTCGGCGCCGAAGAGGGTGAGGGTTTCGGCCGGCGCGCCATCGCGGCCGGCGCGGCCGATTTCCTGGTAATAGGCCTCGATCGACTTGGGCAGGTCGGCATGGGCGACCCAGCGGATGTCGGGCTTGTCGACCCCCATGCCGAAGGCGACGGTGGCGACGACGATCAGCCCGTCCTCGGTGCTGAAGCGGTGTTCGACATGGCGGCGGTCGTCGGCCTCCATCCCGCCGTGGTAGTGGCAGGCGTTGTGCCCGTCGTCGCGCAGCGCCTTGGCCAGCGTCTCGGTCTTGGCGCGGGTGCCGCAATAGACGATGCCCGACTGCCCCTTGCGGGCGGCGACGAAGGCGGTGACCTGCTGGCGCGGCCTGTCCTTCTCGGCGAAGGCGAGGTGGATGTTGGGCCGGTCGAAGCCGCGCAGGAAGGTCTGGGGCGTCTGGCCGTCGAAGAGCTTCTGGACGATCTCGTCCTGCGTCTCGGCATCGGCGGTGGCGGTGAAGGCGGCGAGCGGGACGTCGAGGGTGCGGCGGAGTTCACCGATGCGCAGGTAATCGGGGCGGAAATCGTGGCCCCATTGCGAGACGCAGTGAGCTTCGTCGACCGCGATGAGCGAGACGCCGATGCGGCGGAGCATCCCCATCGAGGAGCCGGCGGCGAGGCGTTCGGGGGCGATGTAGAGAAGCTTCAGCCGGCCTTCTTCCAGCGCCTCCCACACTGCGCGGGTCTCCTCCTCGGTATTGCCGGAGGTCAGCGCGCCGGCCTCGACCCCGGCGGCCCGCAGGGCACGCACCTGGTCGCGCATCAGCGCGATGAGGGGGGAGATCACGACGGTCACGCCCTCGCGCAGGAGCGCGGGCAGCTGGTAGCAGAGGGATTTGCCGCCGCCCGTGGGCATGATGGCCAGCGTGTTCTGGCCCTCGGCGACGGTGTGAACGATCTCTTCCTGCCCCGGCCGGAAGGTCTGGAATCCGAAGACATCGTGCAGAAGCGTGGCAGCGCTGTGCATGAAAAGGCCCGTAGAATTTTATCTGTCTGCTCTTACGCAGAACCTTTTCACACTAAGATTCGGTAAACAAGACCCGGCTCAGTAAAACGCCGCCGCGTTGTTCGCCAGGATGATCCGGATCGCGTAGACGCCGATCAGGGCCACCAGCGGCGCGAGGTCGATGCCGGACATCGGCGGAAGGATCTTGCGGATCGGCCGGTAGATCGGTTCGAGGATGCGGTTGAGCATGTCCCAGATCTGCGCGACGAGCGGCTGGTGCAGGTTGAGCACCTGGAAATTGATCAGCCAGCTCATGATCACGTGGGCAATGATGAAGAACCACAGGATATCCAGCAGAAGAAACAGGATCTGTAAAATCGACGTCATCGGCACCTTCCTCGAACTGCGACCGGTCAACACCTAAGCGGGCAGGTCCGGAATCGCAAGTCTGACGCAGGGTTTCGGTTGACGTTGCGGACAGGCGGGCAGAGGTCAGGGGCAAAGCGAAGGAGGCAACGCCCGATGTACCCGTTCATCCGGATGTTCTGGCAGGTGTGGAAATACCGCAAGGCGGCGCCGCTTTGGGTGTTCGACACGCATGTGTCGCGGCATGTCTGCCTGCCGTGGGATATCGACATGTGGATGGAGCTGAACAACGGTCGGACGCTGACGCTGTATGATCTCGGCCGCATCCCGATGGCCTATCGCGTGGGGTTGGTCGAGGTACTCAGGCGCAAGCGCTGGGGGCTGACCATGGCCGGGGCGAGCGTGCGCTACCGGCGCCGGGTGAAAGCGTTCGAGACGGTCGACATGCGCTCGCGGCTGGCGTTCTGGGACGAGCGGTTCTTCTATATCGAACAGTCGATGTGGAAGAAGAACGGCGAATGCGCGAACCACATCGTCTATCGCTCGGCCGTGACCGGCAAGAACGGGATCGTGCCGCCGGGCGAGGTGATCCGCGAACTGGGGGTCGACGAGGTGTCGCCGCCGGCGCCGGAGTGGGTCAAGGCGTGGATCGAGGCCGACGATGTGCGCCCGTGGCCGCCGATGCAGGATTGACTTGAAAGCCATGCTCTGAGCCTGTCTTATCGCGGGCAAGGCTTGGGGGGACAGTATGGCGGAACCGTCGCGGCGCAAGCGCATCTGGGGCTGGTACTTTTTCGACTGGGCCAGCCAGCCCTATCACACGTTGCTGGTCACCTTCGTCTTCGGGCCGTTCTTCGCCTCGGTGGCGTCGGAATATTTCATGAATGCCGGGCTGGCAGAGGAAGCGGCGGATGCGCGGGCGCAGAGCCTGTGGTCGATGTGCCTGACGGTGACGGGGCTGATCATCGGGTTCGGGGCGCCGTTCATCGGCGCGCTGGCCGATACCGCCGGGCGGCGGCTGCCGTGGATCGTGGCGTTCTCGGTCATGTACGTGGTCGGCGCCACCGGCATCTGGTGGACCCAGCCGGACGGGTCGAACATGCTGTGGGCGCTGTCCTGCTTCGGCATCGGCTTCATCGGGGCGGAATACGCGCTGATCTTCGTCAACTCGCAGCTTCCCTCTCTGGCCCCGAAGGAGGAGGCCGGCGCGGTTTCGGGCTCTGGCTTCGCCTTCGGCTATGTCGGCGGCATCGTGTCGCTGGCGATCATGCTGACGCTGTTCTTCGACGATGGCGGCAAGACGCTGATCGGGCTCGACCCGGCGCTGGGCCTCGATGCGGAGGCGCGGGAGGGCACGCGCTTTGTCGGGCCGTTCACGGCGGCCTGGTACGCGGTGTTCATGATCCCCTATTTCCTGTGGGTGCGCGATACCGGCCCGGCGCGGAAGGGGCGCGGGGTGGGCGACGCGCTGCGGCTGCTGAAGAAGTCGATCGTGGCGCTGAAACGCCGGGTGAGCCTTTCGGTCTACCTTGGCTCGTCGATGTTCTACCGCGACGCGGTGAACGGGCTTTACGGGTTCGGGGGCACCTACGCGGTGCTGGTGCTGAACTGGACCATCATCTCGGTCGGCATTTTCGGCATCGTCGGCGCGATCTCGGCGGCGGCGTTCAGCTGGGTCGGGGGGCGGTTCGACCGGGCCTTCGGGCCGAAGCCGGTGATCATCGTGTCGATCCTCGGGCTGATGCTGGTCTGCTTCACCGTGGTGGGGATGGACCGGGACCAGTTCTTCGGCATCCCGCTGGAAGAGGGCTCGGCCCTGCCGGACATGGTGTTCTTCGGCTGCGGCGCGCTGATCGGGGGTCTGGGCGGCGTGTTGCAGGCGTCGAGCCGGACGCTGATGGTGCGCCATACCGACCCGGCGGCACCGACCGAAAGTTTCGGCCTCTACGGCCTTTCGGGGCGGGCGACGGCCTTCATGGCGCCGGCGCTGATCGGGCTGGTCACCACGCTCAGCGGCAGTGCGCGGATCGGCGTCTCGCCGGTAATTCTTCTTTTCCTGATCGGCCTCGTCCTGCTACGCTGGGTGAAAGCAGAAGGGGACAGCGACACATGGTCCGTCACGTCAAACTGATCGCGCTCATCATCGGCCTTGCGGGCTGTGGCGGCTCGGGGCCGCAGGAGTATGCGGCGAGCGAGCCGATCCTCTCGACCCAGAGCATTCCCGCCTCGATGCAGGGCGTCGAGGCGAAACAGCTCTTCGGGGCCAAGCCGCAGGGTTCGCAACAGGCGCCCACGCCGTTCGGCAGCTATGCCAAGGGCTGTGCGGCGGGCAGCGTGCAATTGCCCGAGACGGGGCCGACATGGCAGGCGATGCGGCTGTCGCGGAACCGCAACTGGGGCCACCCCGAGACCATCGATTTCATCAAGAAACTCTCGGCCAAGGCGGCGCAGCAGCCGGGCTGGGCGGGCCTATATGTCGGCGATATCAGCCAGCCGCGCGGCGGGCCCATGCTGACCGGGCACCGGAGCCACCAGATCGGCCTCGACGTGGATATCTGGATGCTGCCGCCGAACCGGCTGAACCTTTCGCGGGCGGAGCGCGAGAACCTTTCGTCGATCTCGCTGCGCAGGGCGAACGGGGCCTATACCAACGACAACTGGACGCGCCAGCATCACGAGGTCATCAAGGCCGCCGCGCAGGACCCGCGCACCGCGCGGATCTTCGTCTTCCCCGGCGCCAAGGTGCGGATGTGCAAGGAGGAGACGGGCGACCGCTCCTACCTGCGCAAGATCCGGCCGTGGTACGGCCACCATTACCATTTCCATGTCAGGCTGAGCTGTCCGCGGGGCGCCAAGAACTGCGAGCACCAGGCGGCGCCGCCGGCGGGGGATGGCTGTGACGACGCGCAGGAATGGGTGAACAACATCATCAACCCGCCGCCGCCCGACCCCAACGCCCCGCGCCCCAACCCGCGGCGCGAGCTGACCATGGCCGACCTGCCGGGGCAATGCGTGTCGGTGCTGACCTCGGAATAGGCACGGGCCTTGCCACGCGGCAGGACAGGCTGTAAGGGCGGCCAGCCCCCCGGTGGGGGAGTTGTGCAAGGATCGTCCGACGTCATGAAACACCACCTGCTTCCCGGCATCCTGGCCATGGCCGCGATCGTCGTGGCCTCGAACATCCTGGTGCAGTTCCTGTTCGGCCAGTGGCTGACATGGGGGGCGTTCACCTATCCGCTGGCCTTCCTGGTGACCGACGTGATGAACCGGGTCTACGGGCGCGACGCCGCGCGGCGGGTGGTGTTCGCGGGCTTCGTTGTCGGGCTGGCCTGTTCCTTCGTCGGCACGCAGATCTCGGGCGAGTTCGGGCCGCTGGTGACGATGCGCATCGCGCTTGGCTCGGCCGTGGCGTTCCTGACGGCGCAGCTGCTTGATATCGCGGTCTTCGACCGGCTGCGCGACGGTGCGTGGTGGCGGGCGCCGATGGTGTCGTCGCTGATCGGCAGCACGGTGGACACCGCGCTGTTCTTCACCATCGCCTTTTCCGCGAGCCTTGTCATGCTGGAGCCCGGCAACGACGTGGGCTGGGCCAACGAGGCGCTGCCGCTTCTGGGGGTCGGGCCGGTCGTGCCACTGTGGATCTCGCTGGCGGTGGCGGACTGGATGGTCAAGCTGGGACTGGCCCTGCTTACTTTAGTGCCGTTTCGCATCATCGTGAGGTCACTGACGAACCGCGCCACATGATTTTGTTTTGACAAAGCGAAATTCTGTGTCAGGCTGTGGATAACGGCAACATTTTGAAAGGAGGTGATCCAGTGTCTATAGAGGTATTGGAGAGAGGTGACGGAACAGTTCGGGAGGGTCTCGTCTAGGGCAGCCCCTGGGCGGATGACGCCCCCGGATTGGTGCGCCTAACCGCACCGCCTCCTACAACTCTAGAGGGCCGCTTCCTTGCCGGGGCGGCCCTTTTGATTTGCCGGTTTTCAACGTCGGTATCACGTCGGTATCTTGTCGGTGTTTCCACCGCGCCCGAGACTTTGCCCGAGAGGAATTCCATGCTGCGCATCACCAGCCAGATCACCATCGAGGACTGGGAGCTGACCGAGCAGTTCACCCGCTCGGGCGGGCCCGGCGGGCAGAACGTCAACAAGGTGTCGACGGCGGTCGAGCTGCGCTTCGAGGCGGAACGCTCGCCCAACCTGCCGGAGCCGGTGAAGCGGCGGCTGAAGCGGCTGGCCGGGCGGCGCTGGACGAAGGACGGGGCGGTGCTGATCCAGGTGGAGGAGACCCGCAGCCAGGCGCGGAACCGCGAGATCGCGCGGGAGCGGCTGGCGGAGCTGGTCAAGAAGGCTTGCGAAAAGCCGAAACGGCGCATCCCGACGCGGCCGTCGCTGGGGTCGAAGAAGCGGCGGTTGAAGGCGAAGAAGGAGCGCGGCGAGGTGAAGACCCTGCGCGGCCGGGTGGATAGGGAGGAGTGAGGTCGGGGGAGGCCCCGGCTCGGGGGCCGGGGCGGGTTGCATGGTATTTCGGGGACGTGGGGGAGGTGGGTTTCACCCACCCTACGGCGAGGCCCCGGGCAGGTCAGAGTTCCTTGCGGATCAGGCTGCCGAGGTTATGGAAGGGGACGCGGACCCTGTTGTCATTGATATCTTTATAATAGAAAGTCACACCCACACCATGGAACGGCGAGTTCGTGCGGTTCAGTTCGCGCTTCAGGTGATCGGCGCGGAGCCACAAGGTGCCGATGGCGAAGACGATCCCCTTTTGCCTGGAGATGCGGCACAATTGCTGGGCATCGAACTCGGCACGGTGTTCGGGCTTGCGCTTGGGGTCGAGAAGAACCTCGGAATAGTCCCGGGTCTCTTCCAGGGTTTTGAAACATTCGGATTTGCTGCCCCGATACCAGGATTCATACATGTAGGCGTTGATGTCTTTCTTGGGCAATTGCACTGCGCCGTAATCGCTTTCGAAAAGTCTGACCCGCGCTGTGCTGGGAAGGTCAACGTCGTGTTTCCGGGCATAAAAATCCGTGCGGAGCGCCACGCGCAGGCGAGCGGTGGACCACTTCATCATCCGTCTGACCAGACAGTTGACCGGCATGGTGAGTTCGGCGTCGGGATCGTAATTCTCGGGGGTGTAGGGGTTGTCGTCGGTGAAGATCATGTCCGCCATGCGGTCGAGGTCGCGGTCTTCCTTGGCGCAGGTTGCATAGACGCGGCCGAGGCGGCTGGACTTGTCGCGGCGGTGGGCGTTCACGAGGGTTTCGACGAGCCGCCCCTCGACCTCGCGGGCCTTTCGGGATTGCCGTTCGCTTTTGCTGAGTTCGTGGAGGTAGAGGGCCTGTCGGTAGGGTTCGCCGGTGATGGGCAGGAAGAGGTGGGCGTATTCGCCCTCGAACAGGCCCGGGGAGACATATTCGTAGAACGCGCCGGAGCCGTCGGGGGAGCGGGTCTTTTGCCAGTAGCGGTCCTGTGCCGGGGCGGCGGTTGCGGAGATAAGGACGGCGAGGCCGAAGGTGAGTTTCAATAGATTGGTTTTAAACATTTTTATACCCATGTTTTCGTTACGGAAACGGGTTGAGGAAAGCATGGATGGGGGCGGTGGCGCAATGATATTGTGGGGAATTTTTGTTTGTGTGATCGTGGGCTGGCACACGCCCGGAACAAGGCCGGAGGCCGCCGGGCGAGCGCCGGCCCGTAAAGGCGGGCAGTCGCTTTGGCGGGTGTTTCGTGACGTTGAGAGGGAAGATGTATTCGGCGCGATAAAGCGTGGGCCGTTACCGTTGTAGCGCCTACCCACGGGCCGGCGCTCGCCCGGCGGGGAGGCGGTGGCGCGAGGTTCCGGGTCGAACCCGGGACGGGGAGGAGGAGGCGAGGCCCCGGGTCAGGCCCGGGGCGGGGAGGGCGCGCGAGGTCGGCGGGGCGAGGTCAGT
>Ga0189287_100213_pt1 | contig 25356 bp, 19 predicted proteins | sample UW86minimetaG_FD_130319 | JGI IMG/M metagenome (GOLD analysis project Ga0189287, IMG submission 130319) | Marine microbial communities from the Costa Rica Dome - UW86 mini metaG | ecosystem: Environmental > Aquatic > Marine > Oceanic > Photic zone | place: Costa Rica: the Eastern Pacific... | reverse complement strand
TGGAGGACGGGGCATGAGCGCGAAGCTGGCGGTGATCGTCGGGGTCGGGCCGGGGTTGTCGGCCTCGCTGGCAAGGCTGCTGTCGGGCGAGGGGTACGAGGTCGTCCTGGCGGCGCGGGACGTGGCCAAGCTGGAGGGGCTGGCGGCCGAGACCGGGGCGCGGGCGGAGGCGCTGGATGCCGTTGATATCAAGGCTGTGGAGGCGTTCTTCGAAGCGCTGGACCAGGCGCCGGAGGTGGTGGTTTACAACCCCTCGGCACGGGTGCGGGGGCCTGTTGCGGAGCTTGATCCGGAGGCGGTGAGGAAGGCCGTCGAGGTGACCGCGTTCGGCGCGTTCCTGACCGGGCAGGCGGCGGCGAAGCGGATGCTGGCGGCGGAGCCGGAGGGGGGCGTGCGGGGCACGATAGTGTTCACCGGGGCGTCGGCCGGGGTGAAGGGGTTTCCGCAATCGGCTACGTTCGCGATGGGCAAGTTTGCCCAGCGGGGGCTGGCCGAGAGCATGGCGCGGGAGCTGCATCCGCAGGGGATCCACGTGGCCTGGGTCAATATCGACGGGGCGATCAGGAACCCCGGGCGGACGGAGCCCGCGGACAATCCGGACAGTATGCTGGACCCGGACGCGATTGCGCGCGCCTACCTGGACCTGATCCGGCAGGACAGGTCGGCATGGTCGAACGAGTTAACGCTTCGCCCCTGGGTGGAGCGATTCTGAACGCATTGCGCGCCGCGCGGCATATTGACTGACACCCGTTACCGGCAGGTTAAACCGGGGGGCGCAAGCCTAGCTGCGCACCACGTAGACCGAGCATTCCGCATGGGTGACCACGTGGGAGGCCGTGGTGCCCAGAAGGTAATCCTGCACCTTGGGGTTCGCGGCCTCCATCACGATGAGGTCGACCTTGCGTTCGTCGGCGAGCTTGACGATCTGGCGGTGAACCGCGCCCTTGCGGACGATCGGCTCGACCTCGACCCCGTCGGCGGGGTGGGCCTTGAGGAAGATCTGAAGCTGTTCGCCCCAGTAAGTATCTGAATTGTATATGTTCATGTTGCGCTCGATCTCGGGCGCGACGGTGGCGAGGATGAGCCGCGCGCCGCGCCGGCGGGCCATGTCGACCGCTTCGGAATAGGCGTTGTACTCGACCTTGGCGTGGCGAAGGTTGATGGGGCAGAGGATCAGCCTTGTCTGGCGGGGCATGGCGCGTCTCCGAATCAAGTGGTTGACCTACGACCCTAGACGATCAGGCCTTTCGGGGAAGTTTCCCTGCGACGGATGGGGGACGAAAGCGGTGTTTCTGGGGTCCGGAAGGCCGGAAAATCCGACGTCGGTATAACGTCGGTATTTTGTCGGTATCGCGTCGGTGCGGTGGGGTCAGGGTTTGGTGAGAAAATGGCGGGAGGGTGCGCTCCGGTGACGAGAAGGAGAGCGGCCATGGCCCGGAAGACCAAGACGCAGCGCATCGCGCAGGAGCGGCTGATGCATGACATGATCTACCTGATGCAGGACGCCTGGATACCCAGGCAGGTGGCCGAAACGGTGCCCGACGCGTGGCACACGCTGGAGCATGACCTCGACGTCACGGAGGGGAAGGAGAAGGTGACGCTCTATCTCGATGCGTCGGTGGCGAAGTTCTACCGGGCAATGGGCAAGGGCTACCAGCGGCGGATCAACCGGCTTCTGGGAACCTATGCGCATATGAAAGTTGCGGAAGAGGTGCGGGTGGAGGCGGCGCTGCGGAAGCGGTTGGGGTGAGGGGGGTGTTGTGGGTGGTTTGGTTGTTGGACGTCGCGCGGGTCCGCGGTGGTAGCGAAGGTGGGTTGGCACCCACCCTACGGGGCAGGCGGTGGCTGACGTAGGTGAAACCCACCGGGGGTGACCGTCCGGGGCCCGCCCCGCGGTTGCGGGACGGGCGGAGGCGGGTCAGCCGAAGACCTTGGTGAGGGCCTTGTCGGTGGCGTCGATGATCTGGTCGATATCGTCCTTGGTGGCGATCAGCGCCGGGGAGTAGCAGAGCGTGTTGTTGAGGCCCGGGACCGAGCGGTTCATCACGCCGATGATCACCCCCTGGGCGTTGCAGTCGCCCGCGACGGCCTGGACCATCTTCTCTTCCGCCGGTTCCTTGGTGGAGCGGTCGGCCACCAGCTCGGCGCCGAGGAAGAGGCCCTTGCCGCGGACGTCGCCGATGACCTCGTGCTTGTCCTTCAGCGCGCGGAGCTGGTCGAGCATGTAGTCGCCCATCTTCGTGGTGTTCTCGAGCAGGCCTTCCTCCTCGATGATGGCGAGGTTTTCGAGCGCCGCCGCCGGGCCCGCGGTGCAACCGCCGAAGGTCGAGATGTCGCGGAAGTAGTTGAGCGGGTCGGAAGTGTCGTCCTTGAACATGTCGAACACCTTCTCGTTCGTCACGCAGCAGGCGATGGCGGCATAGCCCGAGGCGACGCCCTTGGCCATGGTCACGAAATCGGGCTCGACGCCGTAATGCTGGTATCCGAACCATTCGGTGCCGGTGCGGCCGACGCCGCAGACGACCTCGTCGATATGCAGGAGGATGTCGTACTTGCGGCAGATCTCCTGCACGCGGGGCCAGTAGCCCGGCGGGGGCGTGATGACGCCGCCGCCCGCCGTCACCGGCTCGAGACAGATGGCGCCGACGGTGTCGGGGCCTTCGGCGAGGATGACTTCCTCGATCGCGTTGGCGGCGGCGAGGCCGTATTCCTCGCCCTCCAGATCCCACTGGGCGCGGTATTCCATGCAGTGGGGCACGCGGACGAAGCCGGGCACGAAGGGGCCGTATTGTTCGCCGCGCTGGTCCTGCCCGCCGGCCGAGATGGCGGCGATGGAGGAGCCGTGATAATCGCGGTCGCGGTAGAGGATCTTGTACTTCTTGCCGCCGTAGCGCTTGTGGGCGATCTGGCGGACCATCTTGAAGGCCTTCTCGTTGGCCTCGGTGCCGGAGTTGGTGAAGTAGACGCGGCTCATGCCGGGCATCTTCGAGATCAGCTTCTCGGAGAACTTGGCGCCGGGGATCGAGCCGGCGGTGCCGGCGAAGTAGTTCAGCTTGAGCAGCTGGTCGCGGACGGCGTTGGCGATGCGCTCGCGGCCGTAGCCGACGTTCACCGTCCAGACGCCGCCGGAGACGGCGTCGAGATGTTCCTTGCCGTGCTGGTCCCAGACGCGCATGCCCTTGCCCTCGACGATGATGCGGGGGTCGGCCTTGGGGTCGGGGCCGGTCCAGCCGGCGTGCTGGATCAGGTGGTGCCAGACATGGGCGCGGTCGGCCTCGACCACGCCGGAGAGGTCGTTATCAAGCGGTTTGCCGTCCATCGTGAATGCTCCATCAGGTTGGGCCCGGCGGGAGGGGCCGGGCGATGTCATTTGATCATATCAGACCCAGATCGGGCGAGACTGTTAGGGCCAGTGGTCATTCGCGTATAAGGCCAGCGTTTCCGGGGCGGGAGATGGGCGGTTTGTGGCGCGGGCGTTCGGGGGTAGGCTGGAGCGGGGGCTTTGGCCGAGGAGGAGAGAGATGATGCGGATTCTGGGCGTGATTCTGGTGATGCTGGCGGGGGTGGCGGGCGCGCAGGAGGGCCCGTCCTTCGATTGCGGCGAGGCCGGGAGTACGGCGGAGGAGATGATCTGTGCCGATGCGGGGCTGGCGGCGCTGGACCGGCGGGTGGCCGGGCGGTACGCGGCGGCGCTGGAGGCTGCGGGCGGTGAGGCGGCCGAGCTGCGGGCCTATCAGCGGGGCTGGATCAAGGGGCGCGACGAGTGCTGGAAGGCGGAGGATCAGCGCGCCTGCATTCAGGGCGAATACCTGCTGCGGGAGGCGGAGCTGGTGGCGCGGTGGATGTTGGAGGCACCCACGGGTACGGCGGTTTGGGCTTGTGGCGGGAACCCGGCGGAGGAGGTGGTGACGATGTTCTTCGACACGGAGCTGCCATCGGTGCGGTTCGAGCAGGGGGATACGGTGGATACCGGGGTGCAGGTGGTGGCGGCATCGGGGGCGCGGTACGAGGGGAGCTTCGGGCGGTCGATCTGGATGAAGGGAGACCGGGCGACGTATCGCGAGCCCGACCCGGACGGGACGAGTTACGAATGCGAATTGGTGGAGGAGCGGTGACGGGCGCCGCGCGAGGCCCCGGCTCGGAGGCCGGGGGGTGTTTGGCTTAAGAGGCCCCGGCTCGGGGGCCGGGGCGGGTGAGTGGTGGTGGTGAGGGCGCCGTTCAGCGCAGGGTCACGGCGCCGCGGAGCGTGTTGGTGGCGGTGCCGTTGGCGGGGTTCACGTTGGACATGAAGGTGCCGCCGCCCGAGGCCTTGAGCCAGAGGCCGCTGCCGCTGCTGATGTGCCAGTAGCCGTGGATGTTGCCCTGCGGGTCGCGGCGGCGGGCGTTCCAGCCGAGCGTGACCCGGTCGCCTTCCAGCCCGTCGAGCACGCAGACGCCGTTGCCCTCGACCGCGCCGCCGCGGACCTCGAGCACGCCGAAGCAGGGGCCGCTGAGCTTGTTCATCGGGTTGGTGGAGTCTTCCATTTCGAAGCTGTTGTAGGTGGTGCGGATGTTCATGAACTGGTGATCGGCGCCGACCTCGATCACCTCGGTCTTGGACTGGCCCTTGGCGGTGCCGTCGCTGGTATAGGCCTGGGCCGTGGCGTGACCCGCGGCAAGGAGCGCGGCGAGGGCGGCGGCGGTGAACGTGGTTTTCATGGTGTCTCCCCTTCGAGTTCTTGTCGTTGGTTCGTCGTTGGAAGTGTAACGATGCCAAGGTGACGCTGACAAGACATGCGCCGATCCGGTCAGCCGCGGGCGTCCTTGGGGGAGCCCATGACGACGAAGGTGGTGATCGCGTTCACCTGCGGGAGGATGCCCATCACGTCGGTATGGAAGGCCTTGTAGGCGGGCAGGTCGGCCACCTCGATCCGGAGGAGGTATTCGACCGAGCCGGTGATGTTGTGGCATTCGACCACTTCGGGGGCGCGGGCCATGGCGCGTTCGAAGGCTTCCTGGCTGGCCTTGGTGTGGGTGTTCAGGCCGACGGTGGCGTAGGCGACGAAGCCGATGCCGAGGCGGGTGCGGTCGAGCACGGCGCGGTAGCCGGAGATGACGCCACGGCGTTCGAGCTCCTGCACGCGGCGGAGGCAGGCGGAGGGGGAGAGGCCGACTCGTTCGGCGAGGTCGAGGTTGCTGATCCTTCCGTTGCGGGTCAGCTCCTGCAATATTTGTTGGTTAATGTGGTCCATGGAAGTGAATGATTGCAAATTTCCGAACCAGACGCAAAAGAAAACAATTCAAATGCGCCGGTGACGGAATAGGTTTGCGTTCATGACACTCGAGATATTCACCGCCCTTGTCGCCTTTGCCTTCGTCACGGTCATGACGCCGGGGCCGAACAACCTGATGCTGATGGCCTCGGGGGCGAATTTCGGCTTCCGCCGGTCCGTGCCGCACATGATGGGCATCGGGATCGGGTTTCCGTCGATGGTTCTGCTGGTGGGCGTGGGGGTGATGCAGGTGTTCGACCTGTGGACGCCGAGCTACACGATCCTGAAGGTGCTGAGCGTGGGATACCTGTTGTACCTGGCGTGGAAGATCGCGCATGCCGCCCCGCCGAAGGAGGCGGAGGGTGCGCCGGAGGGCCGGCCGCTGTCGTTCTTCCAGTCGGCGGCGTTCCAGTGGGTGAACCCGAAGGCGTGGAGCATGGCGTTGAGCGCCATCACGCTGTACGCGACCAGCCGGGACGTGACCGCGGTTCTGTGGGTCGCCGGGGTCTACGTGGTGGTGTCGGTGATCAGCACCACGGGCTGGACCGTGCTGGGCCAGCAGATGCGGCGGCTCTTGAAGAACCGGACACGGCTGCGGGTGTTCAACTGGACCATGGCGGTGCTGCTGGTGGTGACGCTGGTGCCGGTGTTGTGGCCTGCCTCGGCGTGAGGCGTTCGGCGCGGGCGTCGGGAATTTCGAGTATTTTGGCCAAGAAGAAGCCGGGTGTTTCGCGTCGGTGGCGCGGGGGTGCTTCTCGGGCCGGGCGGGCGCGTGCTATGGCGGTGGGCATGACAGTGACGTTGCTGCATACGGCCGAGGGGCACCGGGCGCGGTTCGAGGCGCTGGGCGCGCGGGTTTCGCCGGGGGCGGAGCTGCGGCAGGAGGTCAGGGAGGATTGGCTGGCCCGGGCGCAGGGCGGCGTTTCGGCGGAGCTGGAGGCGGAGATCGCCGATGCGGTGGCCGGGGCCGAGGGCGTGGTGATCTGTACCTGCACGACGATCGGGCCTGCGGCGGAGAAGGCGGGCGCGATGCGGGTGGACTGGCCGATGATGCAGGCGGCGGCAAGGATCGGCGGGCCGGTGCTGCTGGTTTACGGGTTGGAGAGTACCTGGGGGCCGAGCCTTGGATTGCTGGAGCGGGCGCTGGCGGCGGAGGGGTGCGAGGCCGTGGTGCACCCGATGCCGGTGATGCGGTTCTGGCCGCTCTTCGAGGCGGGCGAGCAAGCGGCGTTTGACGCGGTGGTGGCCGGGGAGGTTCGGCAGGTGATCGGGAGCGGGCGGGAGATCGGCTGTGTCGTGCTGGCGCAGGTGTCGATGGCCGGGGCGGCGGAGCTGCTGGCGGACCTGGGCGTGCCGGTGCTGGCCTCGCCCGAGCTGGCGCTGAAGGCCGGTCTGGAGGCGTGAGCGACCTGGGTGACCTGGCGGGCCGGGTGCTGGAGGTCTACGAGCGGAACGCGGCAAGGTATGACCGGGAGCGGAGCCGGGCGCTGTTCGAGCGCGGGTGGCTGGACCGGTTCGCGGGGATGATCCCCGGGGGCGGCCGGGTTCTGGACGCGGGGTGCGGCACCGGGGCGCCGATGGCGGATTACCTGACGGGGCTGGGGTTTGCCGTGACCGGCGTGGACGGGGCGGCGGCGATGATCGAAATCGCGCGGGCAAGGCGGCCGGAGGGCGACTGGCGCGTGGCGGATATGCGGAGGCTGGCGCTGGAGGAGCGGTTCGACGGGGTGCTGGCGTGGGACAGTTTCTTTCACCTGACGCGGGACGAGCAGCGGCAGGTGGTGCCGCGGTTGTTGCGGCATTTGCGGCCGGGCGGACCGCTGATGCTGACGGTGGGGCCGGGGGATGGCGAGGCGGAGGGCTGCGTGGGGGACGAGCCGATCTACCATGCGAGCCTTGACGGGGAGGAGTATGCGAGCCTGTTGCGTGAGGGTGGGGCGGAGGTCGTGGCCTATGTGCTGAACGACGAGACTTGCGGGGGGCACGGGATTCTGCTGGCGCGGAAGCGCTAGCGGCGGAGCGAGAGGATGCCCGCGGCGACGATCAGGGCCATGCCGGCCAGCGTGACCGGGCCGGGGATGTCGGCGAAGAAGATCACGCCCCAGACCACGGCGAAGCCCACGTAGGCGAAATCGAACGTGCCGATGACCGAGGAGGGCCCGGCCTGGTAGGCGATGGCGGTGCCGACGCTGCCGATGATGATGGAGAGCGCGAGGATCGCCATGGCGCCCCAGTTGGCCGGGGTCATGGCGGCCCAGGGGGCGGAGAGGAAGCCGGAACTGGTTTGAGGCAGGAGGAGGGTGGCCAGCCCGCCCGCCACCACGAAGGCGATGTTGAGGGCGAGGGCCAGCATCATCGGGTGCTCGCCGCGGCATTTCGTGCGGGTGAGGATCATCGCCGCGGCGTAGAGCATGGCGGCGAGGAGGGGGAGGAGGGCGTAGGCGCTGAAATGGCCGGCGTCGGGGCGGAGGATCAGCAGGACGCCGGCGAAGCCGAGCGCGACGGCGAGCCAGCCCGAGGGCGGAATGCGGTCGCGGGTGGCGAGCGCCGAGAAGAGGGTGATGAAGAGCGGCAGGGTGTAATAGGCCGCCGCCGCGATGGCGAGCGGCAGGTGGGGGAGCGAGGCGTAGTAGGCGACCCACATGGTGACGAGGAGCCCGCTGCGCAGGGCCGTCCAGCCCGGCGCGGCGGGGCGGGTGAGGGCGGCGGGGAACCAGAGGGCGAGCACGCCCAGCAGCAGGGGCAGGGCGAGGGCCGACCGGAGGGTGAAGATCTGCCAGAGCGGGAAGCTCGACGAGGTGAGCTTGATGATGGCGTCGCCCAGCGACAGGCCCAGCACGGTAAAGACGATGGTGCCCACGGCGAGGGGCAGGTTGTCGGGCCGGTGCGGGGTGGCGGGGGCGGTCACGGGGCGGGCTCCTGTCGTGTCGGGGGCAGCTTAGCCGGTGAGGGCGTGGCCGCAAGGCGGTGGCGCGGGGGTGCTGACAGCCCCTGTCGGGGTGTCGATTTGTTTGCAAATCCACCCTTCAGCCGCCATATACGGGCACGACAGTACGGGAGCGACGTGGATGACCAATTACCTCGACTTCGAAAAGCCGCTGGCCGAGATCGAAGGCAAGGCCGAAGAGCTTCGGGCGATGGCGCGGGCGAACGAGGATATGGATGTCACGGAAGAGGCCGGGGCGCTGGACAAGAAGGCGGCCACGATGCTTCAGGACCTGTACAAGGGCCTGACGCCCTGGCGGAAATGCCAGGTGGCGCGGCACCCCGACCGGCCGCATTGCCGCGATTACATCAAGGCGCTGTTCCACGAGTACACGCCGCTGGCGGGCGACCGGAATTTCGCCGACGACCAGGCGGTGATGGGCGGGCTGGCGCGGTTCAACGACCGGCCGGTGATGGTGATCGGGCACGAGAAGGGCAACGACACCAAGAGCCAGATCCAGCGGAATTTCGGCATGGCGCGGCCCGAGGGCTATCGCAAGGCGATCCGGCTTATGGAGATGGCGGACAGGTTCAACCTGCCGGTGATCACGCTGGTGGACACGCCCGGCGCCTATCCCGGCAAGGGCGCCGAGGAGCGGGGCCAGTCGGAGGCGATCGCACGGGCGACGGAGACCTGCCTGCAGATCGGCGTCCCGCTGGTGAGCGTGATCATCGGCGAGGGCGGCTCGGGCGGGGCGGTGGCGTTTGCCAGTGCGAACCGCGTGGCGATGCTGGAGCATTCGGTCTACTCGGTGATCAGCCCCGAGGGCTGTGCCTCGATCCTGTGGAAGGATGCCGAGAAGATGCGGGAGGCGGCGGAGGCGCTGCGGCTGACCGCGCAGGACCTGCACAAGCTGGGCGTGACCGACCGGATCATTCCCGAGCCGCTGGGCGGCGCGCACCGCGATCCGCCGAAGACGATCAAGGCGGTGGGCGAGACCATCGAGGGGCTGCTGGGCGAGCTGTCGGAGAAGTCCCGCAAGGCGCTGGTGAAGGCGCGGCGGGACAAGTTCCTGGCGATGGGCAGCAAGGGGCTGGCGGCCTGACGAAGGCGGGGCGCTGACCCGGAGGCTTGAGGGATGGCGGCCATGTTCGACCACGTGACGCTTGGCGTCTCTGATCTCGAGGCGGCGCGGCGGTTTTATGACCGGGTGATGCCGGTGCTGGGCCTGCCGCTGTTGTGGGACAACGAAACGATGCTGACCTACGGGATCGAAGGCGGGCAGGATTTCGGCCTGCAGCAGGACGAGGGCGCCGCGCGCCACGGCACGCACGTGGCGTTCAGCGCGCCTGACCGGGAGAGCGTCGATAGGTTTCATTCCGAAGGGCTGGCCGGCGGGGGGCGGGATGCCGGCGCCCCCGGTCTGCGGCCGGAATACCAGGGGTCCTACTACGCCGCGTTCCTTGCCGATCCCGATGGCAACCGCCTGGAGGCGGTGTTCCACGCGCCCGCCGAATGACTGGCCGGGGCGCCTCTCGCATCTTATCCGGAGGGTGGGTCCTGGATGTATCCGGACATGTCAGGCGACTACGCCAGCCTCGAAGACCGTGAAGCGGCCGCCCGCAGGGAGATACCCTGGCTTGCCGGTCACTGACCTTCGAAGGGGTGGGGCCGGGTCACGACGTGCTGCCTTCGGCGCAGCGGAGTATCGTCAGACATCAGTGATGCAATCTCGGCCCTGCGGCAGGATTGCCTCTTTCGTCGGAAAGGTTTGGCTCTCCCGCGTCGCGTCGCGCTAAAATCCGAAGCTGTCATTCAGGCAGCACGCGGCGAAGGCGGGTTGGAGCCCAAAGCTGACCTGACAACGAAGCGCGTGCGCGGAACAAAGGGCTTTAGCCCGCCGCGCATCGACGGGCCGTACCGACGGCACGGCGATTTGGCAAATGAAGTGCCACGCTCGTTGGTCGGATGTACGTCGCAACTATAAAGTGGCAACTACCACCGTCGGTTCGCCGCACCACGGCCCGTCGATGCGCGGCTTCGCACCGTCGGGATTCAATGACCGTTCCGTCCCGCACTTCAGACGCCGGACGTTATCGCGGCTCACGGCCGCTTCGGGGCTGGCCGTCCTGTCGGATGCCATTTCCCTGACGAGACAGGCCAACCTGACTGTTGCTTTCCAATGGGGAAGTTTGGTGGAGCCAGGGGGAGTCACTTCGAACACCATTTTTTCCGTTCTCTTCGAGTGGGAGCAAGTGTTTCGTCAAATTGCCAGGTCGGAAAAATCTCCGTTTACGGTGAGGTGAGAGCGAAAAATTTCCGTGTCAGGGACGCGCGGAAATTTCTTGGTGCTGTGCGCTAACCGTGTTGGTCCGTTTTGGGGACCTGCCTGCCTTTCGCCGCACACTGCTCAGTGTCCGCTGCGTCTGCAAACGCCTTTCGTAGGAAGGTCTGAGAGGAGACCTTTGTTGCGATGGAGGGCCAGCGCACAAGAAGAACGGAAAGCGGACCCGACAGTCGAGGTATTGACTGTGACAAATGCCACTGCAAACAATCGGGACGGTCTGACGGGAAACTTATGTATTATTACGTCGATGAAAGCGGAAACACAGGGCTGCATCTATTCGACCCTGCTCAGCCACTACTCTACTATGGGGTTCTCGGTGCCCGCGCCAATCTGGACGTGATTTCTTCCCCAATGTTAGGGACACTTAGAAAAGAGCTTGGCGTGAAGCGAATTCACGCCAATGAGCTTGGCGTAGCGAAGCTAACGACGATTGCTGAACGACTCGAGAAGTTCAGCAAGAAGAACGATCTGCGGTTTTCGATCTTCACAGTTAACAAGAAAGATCATGCAATCATTAGCTATTTCGACCAAGTCTTTGATGCCGGCTTGAATGACGCAGTGGCATGGAATCATTATTGGACTCCGTTGCGTTACCCCTTGCTCTTTAAAGTTGCGCATCTGTTCGACGAGGAAATTGCGAAAGCAGCGTGGAAGGCAAGGCTGGAGAAAAACTCTGCGCGTTGCGCTGCGATGCTTCAAAGCGTCCACAGGCAACTACTCGCCAACATCGACAGGCTACCCGATGCCCGATCGCGGGAAATTATCGATGGTGCAATCCGTTGGGCAGATGCAAACCCCGATGAGATAAGCTACGGCGTCGGTAACTACGACACCTCATTACAGATCTCCCCGAACTTAGTTGGCTTCCAATCGGTCCTCTACGGGGTCGGCACAGAGTCAACTGCCATGGGGCAGAAAGTGCATAAGATAATCGTCGACCGTCAGACGGAGTTTAACAGAGCGCAAGCGGAGTTGGCGGGAATATACCAAAAACTGCGCGGCCATAAATCCAGCCTTGGTCCGGGCATGCCCGAGTTCGACTATTCGACGCTCCCGAAGACTCCGCCTGAATACAAGCCTGGAGATGAGAGCGCGGGCCTCGAGCTCGTCGATGTCACACTTTGGACCGCGAAGAGGATGCGCGAGGGCAAGCCCGTGTCGAATGAGCTGAAAAACCTATTCCTTCGGCAAACACGCCGCGGACATACCGACGAGGTGTCACTTGCTGCACTTGATCGCCGCTGGCGGTTCCTGGCCGACCTCCCGCTGCCGGGATCAGAGAACCCGATATCACAGGAGCTTCAATCCGCCATCGATGAGATGGAACGCAAACGCCGAGCGGCGGTAGCACCCCTCAAATGAAGAGAGAGGTCCGCCTGGGTAAGTGGCCCCTCTCCGCTCGCTCCGCCTACCGAGCAGTGGTGGCCCGGCGGTTGTTCGGCGAAGAAGAAAACTGAAAAATCGTGCAAAATGCGGCAAAATGGCGAAAGAGCTGAGCCAGATCAGTGGATTGCGCAATCTGCAGCTTTCTCTGGCGAATAGTCGGAAAAACTTCATTCACAACATGTACTCAAAATTACCGCAGGATTCAGGGTAGGCGCATCTTAATACCATCTGTCATTTCGGAAAAGTCCGAGAGCTTTAAGTTAACGACGAACGCAATAAGGTCAGAGCGCGCTTTCTCTTCGCTCAGGCTGATCGAGGCCGCTAAGTCGAAAAACTCACTATGCTTTTCTGCGCTTTTTCCCTCCAACAGGAAAGCGCTCAACTCCTCTCGATTCGAGATCCCCCACGTCGAAAGCAAAGCTTTACTGTCGGCTTTAGTTTCATCCTCGACTATTTCCTGCGCAGTCTCTAAAACCCATTTTTCTGGCCAGTCTGACCCGGGAAGATAGAACAAGCGGTCCGAAATCCAATCTGATACAGAGTCTTTTTCCTCTTTTGTACTCGATTCACACGAAGCTTGCGCCGTGCTAATTGCCTCCGATTTTGAGTGCCTCTGATCTCCATCCAAAACACACAGGCAGTTGTCAATTCCTTCGAGCCTGCGGGAGGCAAGCTGTCTTATCACGGCCGCGTGGGAGCCAATAGGTTTGATATTGACCCGCCCTCTTATATCAGCGGGAAACGCGGCCTGTAGTATCTCAACAGCAACACGGTCTTCAACGAATACATCAAGCTCATAGGCGTCGGGGCGACCCATTTTTCCGCACGCGAAGTCAGGTGAGGCTCCTGGTGTAATAAACGTCTTCCCGGAAAGACGCTCCATGTGAAATCGTGCCTCAGGGGGTAGGTTTCTCAATATTGCGTGTGAATGCGTTGAGCAAATAATCTGACATTTCCTGCTTTTGCACAGCTTTTTCAGCTCAGCGATCAGCCGAGCTTGTGCCAGCTCATGGAGGCCCAGCTCTATCTCGTCAATTACCAAAAGCGCCCCTTCTCCAGCGCCAAACAAGGCCGTCAGAATTTCAAATACAGAGCTCTCTCCCGCTCCCATATTGAAACCGCTATATGAAATCCCGCTGGCAGATGCCACAGGAAGAGTGTATTTTGTATGCTCATACGCGTCGAAGTCACTGTACGGCTTTCCAATAATTTTTGCCGCAATTCCGGCGATTTTTTCACGATCGCCTTTGGGCATGGACCCGGGCTTGAATTTACTTCGATATGATTTGTGTGTGCTGCGTTCATAGTGTGGAACTACGCGCTGAACGCCAAAGTATACAACATTTCTATTTACTCTTGAATCGTAGTTGTTCCACTTACCAGATTTCTTCTTTTTTCTGGACTGAAAACCCAGGCCAGGGTCTCTCCGTCGCCAATTATTATGTAGTATACCATACCTTATCTCGACGCCTTCAACTGGAGCCTCCGCACTTGACTGGACGAAGAAGTCATGAAAGGTATAGTAGCTTTTGTTTCTTAGCGGGGGTATGAAGCCTTTCCTGTCGTTGTGATAGGCACAGGCAGCCAATGCAAGAACGGTTGATTTTCCAGATCCGTTGCTTCCCGAGATTGCAGTAATTGGATAAGTGAAATCCAAGGAGAATTTTGTGAGGCCGCGGATGGTTCCCTTTTGAAGAGATATAGACTTCAGAGACTGCCGCGATGTGTCGTTTTCAAACCATTTTGTGTTCGATTTATCGGTTTGCGAAGCTCTGTATGGCAAGCTCACCACCTTTGGTCAAAAATTACTGCGTTCCCACCCTCAGTCAGTCTTGGCACGCCGTCAACACAAGAAGGCTCGCGCACGTATTAAGTGGTTCTCAGACACTCGGTGACGTCCGTGGACGTAGTGTAGCTTTCGCTGGCCATCGGGCTTCTCGATAGGGTCGGGTCGCATACCCAACCTGAACCGAAGGATGCGCCGATCACCAAACCCATAATGGACCTGCTTGCGCTTGTAGAGAACAGTGCCGATGCCGACCTGCTTCGCGAGATGATCGGCCTTGTGGCAGGGCGACTGTTGGAACTGGAGGTCGGGGCCCCTACCGGTGCGGACAATTTCCCCCCACCGTCGACTCTGATCCCAGCTGACTAAGCTGAAGGCGGCGGACTGAGCATGACCTCGCATTATTGAGGTAACCATTCCCGCGGCACCAAAGCTTCGCCGTCTCGCCACTCGGCGGCAAGGGTAACGCCGTCGAGTTCGCCCCATACCTCCGGCCCGGCATGATCGAGCACAATGGCTTGGAGTTGACCGTGTGCCCTCATAATCTCATCCCCAAGGGCACGGAATACCGCTCGGACGGCAGAAATATCCTGATCCCGGCTGCGCCCGGTAATATCGGCGTCATGCTTGTCGAAGCCGGACGGAAAATAGACCTGGCTGGGCTGATCAAAAATCAAAAAAGCTGGAACGGGATGGTTCGGAGTAGCGAGAAAAAAACGCTGTAATGACAAGGTGACAGCCACGTGATAGGCGAGCCAATTTGCTCCACTCCCAATCTCCCACAAATAATCCTTTCTCTCCGAATGAATCACCCTGACCGTCAAATCATGCACCAGGATTTCAAGCGGTGTGTTGGGCCATTCTGCATCCAGATTCGGCAGGATTGTGGAAGCTATCTGCTCGACCTGCCTGAGCGCATTACCCGTTCTGAACGCGACCTGTTGCTCCGAATAAATCGCCCGCTGTTCTCGTAGTTTGGCTTCAAGTGTATCTATTTCATCGGCTTGGGCAGACCCGTCATCTGCCCTCTCAAACGTCACAAGAGCCTGTTCCAGCCGCCCGACGAACCGCTCCATGCGGTCACGACGGAAAACTGCGGCTTGAACCGCCTCCGATCTCCTTTCGAGAAGCGTTATTTCTTGGCGGATGGCGCTTAACTGATGGGTCACCTCTTCCACCTCGCCGCGCAAACGAAGCCGCTCCTTGTCGAAAGAATCTGACAAGCCCGGCTGTGTCCGAATCTGGATCTCGATACCGGACAAGGCCTGAACCAGCGCATCAAGTTTGTCGCGGCCATCGGTCACAGCAACCAGTGCGTCGTCGTTAATGTCGCCCTTTTCTTTGAGCCACGCCGAAATGTTTAGTCGCTCCTGCTGAAGCCGGATCGCGTCACCAAACTTTTCGCTACTCTCTACAAGCTTCTGAACTTCGCTAAGTCGATGGCGCAGGACGGAGAGTTCATGCGCGACTTCAGCCTCGCGGGTTTGGAGATGCTGCAGATCGAGCAGAGCCGGCTCGATTGACGCGAGAGTGGCGAAGGACTCGCGCGTGTTTGCGTCGGTCGCGCTCCGAAGAAGGTCGATCGCATGATCAATATCATCGTCAGGAATCGCGGTGTCGGAGGGAAGTAGACCAAGCTCTATTGCCTGGCGCAACCAAGCCCGTGTTTCAATCTGCCATGCTCTTGCGGCGTTCTTGACGGCTCGCAGTGCCGCTTCTGCATGACGAAGTAGACGTTGCAGTCTGTCGATCTCCCATTTCGCCGCCAGCATTTCTGGCGTTAAAGCTCCAAGGACGTAGGGAAAGATCGCTTTGAGTTTTTCTCGATGCTCTGCAGAGTCGGCATTATAAAATAGCGCCAACGGGTTCGCGACGATATATTGAGGCTGAAAATTAAAGGCCATGAGATCGCGAAAACTTACACGCGACTGGAATCCCGATTCTTCGCTCGGGCTGAGCCCCAATTGAGAGATTCCAGCCAGTTGATTTAGCTTACGCTTTACCGCATCCGCAGAAGTATTTTTTTCGGTGATGGCCTCCGGTATTTCAACTTCTTCAGCCTCCAGAATGAACATGTCACCGGTCTGTCGGGCGTCGCCGGGCTCGCGTCTTGCCAGAAGTTTCTGGCCTTCCAAGGTGTCAACGATGATACCGAACCATGAGCAGGCATCGCGGATTGTGCCAACCGGAATGCTGCATTTGCCTGATGCGAGGCAGTAATCAATGATTGGGATGACGGCGGACTTACCTGTTTTGGATGCGCCGCTGATAACATTTACCATACCTGGTTCGAAGTCAACAATGCGAGGTGGGTGCCCCTGCTTCGACCAGAGTATGACGCTGCGGATCTGGAAATGCATGACTCAAGGCTCCACGAGCAGGAGGGAATATATATGGTCGGGTTCGAGCCGGGCAAACCATTTCCCCAGCTTCTCGGCACCTCTCACGTGAAATCGAAGCCTCTCCGGCATGCGTGGCGGGCGTACCTCATTGCTTCTCATCGTCCCTGATTCGTAGTCCAGGTGCAGTAGTTGGCTGGTAATTCCCACTCCAACCGATTCCAGAGTGAGGCTTCTGAAAACGAGCGCTCGTCCGTGTATCGAAAGAAGCTGTTCGCGCTCCGCCGCGAGCTTGTTCGCGACCTGCGCGAGTCCTGAACCAGATTGGGTCGACCTGATTTTCTCCAGTGTTCTTGCGTGAAGTAGCATTGGCAGGACCAAAAAATGCAAGTTTAAGATAGGCAGTTCCGCCGGTTTCTCTTGCTGGTAACTCCTGCCAAACTGCCAAAGCAGAAATGCGCCAAAGGCCGGGTTCTGGACAAGCGAAACGGTAGATGTGACTTCGCTACCCACCGTCACGCCTTGTCAGAAAAAAGTGATTCATAGTCAGGATGCCAGCCCAGTCTGCAAAGATCGGCCAGGCAGTTGAATTCTCCGGGGATGAAATAAGTCGGCAGCGTCCGTCCTTCGAGGGGAAGGGTAAGTGCCAAGCATTTGCGATACAAATACCGACCTTGTTCCTCTGGTGAAAGATGGCCGTGAATGTCTTCGACCTCGTCCCGGCCAAGTAGGTGATGGCGCAGCAATGCCTCATCCAGTTCTTCGAGGCTGTCCTCGACTATCTCACCCTCCGCCGCCCATGTTACTTTGTCGGAGGTTGAGCGAAGAAAATCTCCGACGGCAGTTGCAATCAAGGTTTCGCTGGCTCCGATGGAGGTGAGCTGCCGCACGAATACCGGTAGGTTGGCCATCAATTCTGCGACTTCGCCTGAAGAGGGAGGGGGCATCGTGGGAACGAGCAGATTCGAGAAATCGTACTTCCTGACAAAGGCCCGAAACTTCCTCCTGAATCGCGCAGCGTCGATAATTGGAGCCTTCTTGTCCCGGATAAGCTCCTCGACATTGTCTTTGGCGATCCCAATTGCAGTAGCACAGAAATCATCGAGAGTGTCGTCAGGGAGGGTAGAAACCAGTTGTTTGCGGAGTGGCTCCAGCGGATCGTCCTCGGTTAGGAATTCAAAGTTTCGGATGATTCCAAGGCAAATCTTATCGCCCGAGGATAGAAACTTCATGATCTGCGGTTCGATACCGACTCCGGGCTTTCCTTGGAATTTCTTTTCCTTGAAATGCTCGAGAAGCTCGACGGCACTCTTGTCATCTTTCGCGGCGTTTAGCTTTTCGACCAGTCCGCCGGACTTAGTCGGCGTTACATAATAGGTGAAACATGTGCTGCTGACGTCAATCGTTCCGTCTGCACATAGTTCGGCCCAATTCGCCAACGTCTTCCAAAGTTCTTGTGAGCGGTCGGCTGTCGGGTTGCCAGATAGCGAGCTTTTGGTCTGCTCCAGAGTAACGCGCCCATCACTCCAGTGAATGGCAACATCGTCGAGATACTCAAGCGAGACGCTGCAGCCGGTTGGGATGGTCAGAGCATGTAGGCAAAAGCGAACAGGTTGAAGTCCGTAGCCAAGATATTGCCCCGGCACCGAACTCTTGATCTTTTTTAGTTCGGCTACAACCATTTCTGCCTTGCGTTCGTTTCCCTATACTTCGGGTTCGTCATGCCAACGTTACGTCGCAACGTACTGGACGTTGACAGAGAAGCAAGCGTAACCTCCGAAATCCCCTCGCAAATTCGCAAAATGGAGGGATGGTTGCTTACACGGGAACACGCTCATTTCTGAATTCAACGTTGCTTTGGCATTGTTGTCGCCTGCCAATCGATACCTTAGGGTCAGCCGTGGCCGCGCCGGGTGTGACGTTCCCGCGGTCGCTGATTGGGAGACCCCATGAACCGTTCACAGCATGACCAGGAGGCGTCGACCTACCTGCTGACCGACGAGAACATCGAGCTTGTCTCCGCCAAGCTTCAGGAACTCCGGCTTCGGCTTCTCGACTCGACACGCCGGAATCCGTTGATCAACATTCGCTTCACCCCGGCTTCGACCTCATTCATCCGCGTTGTAGACGAACTTCCCGACATCTTGCGCTACAACCTCTCTCAGGGTCGTCAGATGCGGCTGGCGGCGTTGCCAGCCCTCGAAGACGAACTTCCGGATGAGCAGTCAGACGATTTCCGAGATGCGCTCTTCGTCGCCCGGCAGGAAGACGAAGCCTTTCTCGCCGATATAGCCAAAATCGATTCCGAAGAGGCAAAGGCAGAAGAAAAGTTGATAAAGGCCGAGCGATCCCTGAAGGATCGCCTGCGCGAAGACCTTGGCCTACCGCCGCGCCAGACCAAAGATGCGCCCTCGCTCGCCGAACATGCCCGACTTCACGGCGTTGAGCCAAGCTACATCCTGCCACTCCCCGGAGACGAGCATCACGATGGGCGGCACAGCGATGACGATATCCAGACCCTCCTGTTGCCGGACCGGCTGCAACGGTCTGCTAAATCCATTCGCGAGAAAGGCCGGTCCTTCGAGCGCGAGACCGGGGTCAACGTGCTCCATGCGGCCTTCGGAATTCTCGAGTGGAAAAGCCCTGACGAGAATGATCGCTTCGTCTCGCCGCTGCTGCTGCTCGAGATCCGGATCGAGCGGAAGCAGTCCCCTCATGGTGCCGAGTTCTACGTGCACGGCGTCGACCAAGTCACGGTCAATACCAATTTGGCACTGAAACTCCTGAACGAGAAAAAACTCACCCTGCCGGACTACGAAGGTGGAAGCGTCGAGGAATACTTCGCGACGATCGAGGAAGCTGCACCCTCGGGTTGGCAATGGAAAGTGCGTCGCGAGGTCTGCGTGGGCATTTTCCCGTCCTCCAAAATTGCGATGTACCACGACCTCGATCCGGAAAAACGCCCGCTGGCCGAGGAAGAAACGGTAGTGCGCCTTCTTGCCACGACCGGCGTCGGCGATGGCGCCTATGCGGAGACCTACGGAACCGACGATCCAGAGGTCGTCACTAAAGTGCCTTACGTTGTGATGGACGCGGACGCCTCGCAGTATTCCGCCCTTGTCGATGTCGCAGATCAAAAGAACCTGGCTATTGAAGGCCCGCCGGGCTCGGGGAAGTCGCAGACCATCGTCAACCTGATCGCTTCGGCTCTCGCCGACGGCAAGAAGGTGCTCTTCGTGGCCGAGAAGCTGACCGCGCTTGACGTTGTGCGCAACCGCCTCGATGCCGCCGGTCTCGGCAACTTCATCTTGCCGCTCCAGGCCGGGCGTGGCACCGCCGAGACAGTCTACGAGAGCATTGAAGCCCGGCTCGAGATGAGCCGAACGAATGGCCCTGGGCGGGAGAGTTTCAATTCGCGCCAACGCGCTCTCGAAAAGGACCGCGCAATCCTTCAAGGCTATCTTGATGCCCTGGGCGCAATGCTCGGCTCTACCGGGCTCACGGTGCACCAGGTAATTGGTCATGCAATCGCTACCGCCGAGATCCGTGAGGGTTTGCCTCGGGAAATCCGCCGTTTGCCTATCCCGAACGCCGGTTCATTGGGCGCAATCGAGGTCGAAGCCCTCGTCTCAGAGGCGGAGGCCTTTGGCACCCGACTCGGAAGGATCGCGCGTATGCCCGTCCTCTGGCGCGCCTCTACCGCGCCGATCACGTCGCACGACATTGCCGAAGACTGCGCCGAAGCGGCGCGTAGCATCTCAGAGGCGCTCGAGGTCTTCGAGAGGGACATTGCGGCCTCCTCGATCGCTGTTTTCATGACGGCGAATCCCTTCATGGTCGACATGAAGAAGATCGGAGATCTGCTTTCCGTTGCCGCCCGCGAAGAAGGCCGGATCGCCCCAGACCTGCTCGACAATCTTACTGATCCTGCCGCCCGCCGGACGGCCCGAGATCTCTGCGGGCAGATTAACGAAAGACAGACACTCTTGGTCCAGCTCAGCCACAGCCTGCGCGATGCGGAGGGCTGGAATGTCTCCAATCGTCTTGCGGCTGCCGCCGAGTTCGCCAAGGCGCAAGGCAGACGGCTCGATCCCGAGCAGCATCGCACGAGGCTCGCTGAGATCGAAGGTGCGATCGCCGAGGCCCGGGTTGTGCTCGACGCCGCGTCCCGGCTTCCGCAGAGCTGGACCTCATCCGGCCGGACACTCACGGAAATTCGCGATGAAGCACGGAGGATTGCAACGCAGGCTCCGGATGTATTGTCCCTCCGCGTCGGCGACCCGATGACTTCAGCCGATACGGTTGCGGCCGAGATCGATTCCCAAGTCTCACGCCTTGCCAAGGAAATCGGCCGCATCCGGCAGGCTATGCCCGCTGCGGGCGGCAGCCACAACGCTGGCGAGATTAGAAACGCCGCGGCAGCGATCGACGGCACCGGCTTTTTCGGGCGAATGGGGTCCGCTTACAAGGCGGCGCGCAACACTTACACCAACCTCCTCGGAGGGAGGCGCGAGGACAACCAGGAAGAAATGGCGCGGCGCCTGAGGGAATATGCCGATTGGCTCGATAGCCGCCGCGACTTCGAAAATGACTCTCGTTACATAGAGCGCTTCGGCCCGCACTTCCGAGGCCTCAACACCGACATGACAGCAATAGGCCGAGTGGTGACGTTTCACGGGGTCTGCGAGGCAATCGCTGGCTCCAGTGTGGACCTCAAAGCCTACCTCGAAACCGGGGAACTCGATCCCGTGCTCACCTTCGCGGAGTTGGAGGACGTGCCTCCACTAACCTTCTCTGAGGCCGAGGCGAAACTGCGCGAACTCGAGGAGATCGCAGAAAAGGAGCGACGCTACATCACCGAGGCGGAGAGCCACCTCGAGCTCTTCCGCGACAGAACGAGCCTGCCTCACCCGGAGATCGAGGAGATCATGGCCCGGAAGACGGCGGAGGCAGAACTTGCTCGCAAGATTGAGGAGAGTCCCGCGCGTGAAACGCTCGGAACGCGGTTCTCTGGCCTTACGACACGGATCGATCTGCTCGCCGTCGAGTGTGATCTGGCAGAGGCGATCGCCGCTACCGATGACGCGGACATGGCACTTGCGGCAATACGGTCAGGCCGGGCTGCCGAGATGGTGAAAGAATTCGAGAGCTTTGCCGCCCGCCGCGCCAGGCTCGAGACCCAGGTCGGCACCTTTGTTGCCGATCTCGGGCTTCCCGAGGACCTTTCGACGCTTATGGAGCTTGCGCGACGCACAGCCGACCTGCAGGAAGCGGCGGCCGATCCGCAATCTTTGCTCGACAGGGCGCAACTGAAGCGCGCCGAGGACAGCCTGCGCGGACAAGGGCTTGGCGAACTGATCGACTGGGCGGTTGCCCAGGGCGAATCCTTCGATCATGCACGTCTCGCACCGATCGTCCGTGCACTTATCGCCCGCTCGATGGCAGACCTCGCCTACAAGGAGTGGGGCCTGGCTCTGCAAGGCTACGACGGACAGGACTTCGACCGCATCCGCGGCGAGATTCGCTCCAAAGACCGCGAGATGATCGAGCTTTCCCGCGCCGCAGTGGTGCAGGAACTCCTGGAATCGGCCCGACCGCCGGCCGGTAACAACGTCGGTCGGAAGTCGACCTTCACTGATATGAGCCTCATCTACAATGAGCTTTATAAGAAGAAGCGCCGCATCAGCATTCGCGAACTGGCAAGCCGCGCCGGCCGCGCCCTCGTTGAGCTGAAGCCTTGCTGGATGATGTCGCCACTCGCGGTCGCACAATACCTCCGCCAGGGAATGCGCTTCGACCTCGTGGTTATCGACGAGGCCTCGCAGATGACGCCCGAAAATGCCATCGGCGCGATCAGCCGAGCCGACCAATCGGTGATCGTCGGCGACACCAAACAGCTGCCGCCGACGAGCTTTTTCCAGAAAGTCCTCGACGACAGCGACACCGACGAGGACCTACGCGAAGACAGCGAGAGTATCCTCGACATGGCCAACGTCGCCTTCATGCCGGTGCGCCAGCTCCGCTGGCACTACCGCTCGCGGCATTCGGCACTCATCCAGTTCTCGAACCAGTGGATGTACAAGGGAGAGCTGACGATCTTCCCCTCGGCGCAAGAAGACCATCCCGATCTTGGAGTCGAGCTGGTCGAGGTGCCCGGTATCTACAAGGGGCGCCGCAACGAGATCGAGGCCCGTGCCATCGTCGCCGCGGCGGTTCACCACATGACCCATCGTCCCGAGCTCTCGCTCGGCATCTGCACGATGAACTCCGATCAGAAGGACCTGATCCTCGATGAGTTTGAACGCGAGCGCGACCGCAACCCCATGATCCAGTCCTTCGTCGAGAAGTGGGAAGAGGAGAACGACGCGCTCGAGGAGTTCTTCGTCAAGAACATCGAGACAATTCAGGGCGACGAACGCGACGTGATGATGATCTCAACGCTCTACGGACCGGAATCGCCCGGCGCCAAGGTGCTCCAGAGATTTGGTCCGATCAACTCGGCCCATGGTCACCGTCGGCTGAACGTTCTCTTCACCCGCGCCAAGCGGAAGATTGTGACGTTCACCTCGATGAAGCCGACTGATATCCTCGTAGATGGCAACAAGGCGCTCGGCGTGCGGATGTTCCGGGCCTGGCTCGAATACTCGAAGACCGGACACATCCCGGACGCGGCCGGCCCACAGGGTGGCACGGAGAGCCCGTTCGAGGACTATGTCGCGGCGCAGATCGAGCGCCTTGGCTGTGAGGTGGTTCCGCAGGTCGGCGTAGCAGGCTTCCGCATCGACCTTGGCGTCCGGCACCCGGATTGGCCCTATGGCTACATCTTGGGTGTCGAATGCGACGGCGCAGCCTACCATAGCTCGAAGTCGAGCCGCGACCGCGACCGGCTGCGCCAAGAGGTGCTCGAGGGGCTCGGCTGGCGGCTGCACCGGATCTGGTCGACCGACTGGTTCCGCAATCCGCGGGCCGAGATCGAGGTCCTGAAGGAGGCGATCGACGCGGCGCTCGCGGATACCAAGACGCGCGGCGTGAAGCACTCCGAACGTCTCGACGCGATGACGTTGCTGACCCGCCTGGCTGAGCACACGACCTCCGGCGTCGAAGAGAGGTCAGCGCAAACCCGAGTGGAGCCAAGGCCTGAGTCTGCAGCGCGGCATTCACCGGCGGCGCCACCGAAACCCGAACAGGCGAGCCTGCCGTTCGAACCCCCAGCCGGCAGCGACCTCTTCACGGCGGCGAGCCGGGTCGCGGCGGAGCCGAGCGTGACGCTGGGCTCGAAAGTAAAGGTCGAAAACATCACCGACGGCAAGAAGCTCGCCTTCACCCTTGTCGAGGGCGAGAATGCGCCGGACCAAGGCAAAATCGGCGTTCACACTCCTCTTGGTCAGGCCCTACTCGACGCGCAGGTGGGTGACGAGGTGGAATACCAGGTCGGCTCGCACATCAAAGAGGTGCGGGTGCTCGGGATCGGATGATGGAGCGAGAGCTGTTGTTCCAATTGAGGGTTGCGCGGAAAACGAATTCGAAGGTGCATTTTTCTGGCTGCCTTGCCCTCAGCACGGGCACCTGTGGCAGAAGGCCAACCGGGTATATCGCGTCCTATCTTCTGAACCCGCTGAACCTTCCGCGATGTGTTCGTGTTTCGACTACGAGCGCGCCATCCTCGATCCCAGCCCGGCGGATCGGTGCCTTTGTCAGAGCAATGCCCAAAGGTCGGCCCGCCTCAGTCAGCACCCGAACACCCTTGTTCTCCACCAGCAAGACCAAACCCTCGTCGACCAGCAGGTCGCATTTGGTCGTGCAGTCCTGCAGCCCCATAAGGCGGTCTCCCTCGAGCACGTAGAGCCGGGTGAATGTCTGGATGTAGAGGTAGCGATCCGTCTCCAAGATCCGGATCGGCGCGGTGCCCACATCATAGAGAGCGATCGGCTTGCCGGAACTATCGATACGCAGGACCCGCCCCTGGGAAGTTCCCAGCAACACCGTGTCGCCACGTCCAGAGAAAGCCGCAGCCTGAAGGCGGTCAGGTCCGCCGCCGGTCATAAAAGTCACGGTGGCGGAGAACGTCAGCAAATCCTCGGCGCTCTTGTTGCCCTGCAGATCATCGTGGCTGGCCCCGGCGAGCGCCTCGTAAGCCGCGTTAACCGCTTTCATCCGTGCTTCGTTGCCTGGGTTGAGGTCCGGGTGCAACTTACGCACCAGGCCGCGGTATTTCTGCCGGATCTCATCCGGCGTTACTGGCAACGTAAGCTCAAGTTCCTTGAGCGCCTCCTCGATTTCTGCGGCGGTTCCCGTATGCCCGCCCATGCCGCCCACTTCAAAGGTATGATAGTAAGCCTCCACGGGACGCTCAGGCATACGGACGCCCCACAGGCGTTTTCCGTGCCGATCGAGACACCATGCTTCATCCACATGCGTGTAAAGGTATCTGTCCCGGCTGGGGCTGAGCGCGATACAGTTAATCGCCAAGTGGGGTCCCCCCCAGAAAATACCTCCGTCCCCGTCAAGATCGAGACGACGGCGCCCCGCTGCGACTTCGGGCGTGGCGGAAAGGTCTGTCTCGAAATCGACCTTTAGGTCCGCGCCATAGACGGTCAGAATATTCATCTTGGACCGCGTCGCGAAACCTTGGCCTTCGGGATGGACATCGAGCGCATAGATCGGGCGCTCCAGTCGTTCGATCATCGGGTTGCCGCCCTGCTCGGAGTTGAACATCACCGCGCCTGGTGCACCAAGGCTTGCCTCGGATTTTGCGAGGTCATCGAAGGAGAGGACGCCGCCACGCGTGGTGAAGTGCTTTCGAAAGGCAGGGTCCGGACGATCCGCGGGCGCAATCGCCTCTACAGTGAGTTCTTGCCAAGCGCCGTCGGCATCCTCGAATGTTTCAGAGGTCGCAGGCAGCGCAACCTGGCTGGCCCAGGCCTCGGGAGAAGGTGGCAGCGGCACCAAGGCCAACTTATCGAGGTCGAGCTCGATGGGCTTCGCCGACTTGGCTTTGGCCTGATGAGACCCGGGGCGCGGCGGTTCGGTGTAGACTGCCGAAGCGTCCTTGGCGCTCATCTCGACGCCTTCTAAATAGAGGGCGTAGGTCTTTCCGTTCTTGGCGCGGCTGATCTCGCCGGCCTTCTCCAGCCACGAGATCAGGTTGCTGACAAGGCGACCGTCCTCGGCGCCCACTTCAGACTTCATCTTGTTCTGCAGGATGCCAGGCTTCGTCGCGACGGCTTTACGAATAGCGTCAAAGAGGTCGATGGCGGCGAGATGCTTCTCTGCATCAGCGCGGTATTCCTCGAGATGATCGAACTCCGATACCAGATCAT
>Ga0189287_100212_pt1 | contig 25481 bp, 25 predicted proteins | sample UW86minimetaG_FD_130319 | JGI IMG/M metagenome (GOLD analysis project Ga0189287, IMG submission 130319) | Marine microbial communities from the Costa Rica Dome - UW86 mini metaG | ecosystem: Environmental > Aquatic > Marine > Oceanic > Photic zone | place: Costa Rica: the Eastern Pacific... | reverse complement strand
ATTTTTCAGGACATGTTCAATCGCCGGGGCCGGACCCTGCGTCCGGCGACGTCGCGGGCCCGCGTGGCAAACCGCGTCTTCCCAAGTGGCTGCGCGCCATCCTGGCGCCGCGAGACCCGTCATCGGGCGAAGGGACGGGACCAGCCGGCCGGCCTCACCCCTACCTGAATGGGGGAGCCCTTAAGGGGAAATGACAGGCAGGGCGCATCCAATATCATGAAGAGCGTGCAAATAACCGGCATGTCATGCGGCCTCGTGGCTTCGCTCATTTTGCTCATCCGAGTGGCCTGCGGGCGATGAGCGACGTCTGGTCGCGTGCTCCTCGCGGCGCCGCCGGTTCCTTTGGGCATGAACAACGAAAATGGGGCGCAACCCCCCGGGAACAGATTGACGCGGGTTCGACCTGCGGAACCACAACAAGGAGAAACTGAAATGCGCGCTAGGAATTCACGGGCCCGACGGCTGAATGCGACGGCGATGCTTTGCGCGGCCTTCGCCGGGCTCTCGACAACGGCCGCCCAGGCGGCGACGGACGAGGAAATCGTGCTTTGCACGATCGACGACACGACCGGCAACCTGGCCGCGATGTCGACGCCCAAGACCTGGGGCTACGCGCTTGCGGTCGAGGAGATCAACGAGGCCGGCGGCATCGTGGTGGATGGCGTGCAGAAGATGGTCAAGCACGTGCAGTATGACGGCCAGTCGGATGTCGGCCGCTACGGTCAGCTGACCCAGCAGTGCATCTTCGAGGACGAGGCCGACGTCGTCATGGCCGGCTATACCGGCGCCGAGCGCGAAGCCGCGCGGGTCGAGGCCGTGCGCAACGAGACGATCTTCTGGCACAATAACCAGGGCGAGGGTGGCATCGCGGACCGGTATTCGTTCTTCTCCGGTCCGACGCCCGAACAGCAGGTGCTTCCCGCGCTCGAATGGATGATCGATGAATTCGGGCCGCGCATGACCTTCATCGGGGCCGATTACAACTTCTGCCGCGCCATCGGCGCATGGGTGCGGACCGCCGCGGGCCTCTACGAGGGCGACCTCGTGATGGAGGAATACTTTCCCTTCGACGTGAACCAGTGGCAGCAGACCATCGGTGAAATCCAGAACATCGGGCCGGACTTCCAGGTTCATTGCCTGGTGGGCGGCGACCAGGTGCAATTCTATCCGCAGGCCGATGCTGCCGGGCTCAAGACGCCCGCCTGGTCGAACGTGACCATCGCCGATGGCTACGAACACAAGATCTTCCCCGCGCCCCAGCTCGAGAACATGCACGTTCCGCCGGGCTATATCGAGGACGTGCCGGGTGAGAACAGCGAGGCGTTCGCGGCCAAGATCCGGGAACGCCATCCGGACGCGCCCTACGTCAACGAACACGCGGCCTTCGGCTATGTCGCGGTGAAGGCGATGGCGAAAGCCTGGGCGGCGGCCGGGACGACCGAGACCGAGGCGGTCATCGAGGCGCTCGAGGCCGGTGTGACGGTCGAGGAGGCACCGGGCGGGTCGTGGTCGCTGGTGGGCGATCAGCACCATGCGGCGCTTCCCACCTACCTGTTCAAGGTCGAGGCCGATCACTCCCTCTCGCTCATCAGCGAACTGGGCGTGACCGAACCGTCGTTCCTTTCCGACATCGGTGTCGACGTGCGCGAATTCGGATCGGGCGACGGCGAGACCTACCTGCCGACCGACAACCCCGCCTGGGCGGACTTCTTCGCCGAGTGAGCCAAGGACAGGCGCGGGTTCCGACCCGCGCCTGCATGACAGGAAACAGAGGTTTGAGCCAATCCCATGGACGCTTTCACCCAGATCTTTGGCTTCGCGTTCCAGTATCTCGACAGCGCCGCCTATCTCATCCTCGCGGCCCTCGGGCTGTCGATCATTTTCGGGATGATGGGCGTCATCAACATGGCGCATGGCGAGCTGATGATGATCGGCGCCTATATCACCGCGTTCTGCATGTATGGCGGGATACCCGCGCCGATCGCGATCCTTCTTGCAGGCGTGGGGGCCGGGATCGCGGGCATGATACTCGAGCGGCTCATCATCCGGCACTTCTACAAGCAGCTTCTTTCGTCGCTGGTGGTGACCTGGGGCCTGTCGATGTTCATCTCGCAGGTTTTCCTCATCATGTTCGGCCCGAACATGCCCAGCCTTCCGACGCCGTTCTCGGACATAAAGATTCTCGTGGGGGGAGAGGTTGGTTTCGCCCTGGTCGGCGCCGAGGGGTTCGCCCGCGTGACGGGTGAGACCGGACGTATGCCGCCGGGTGTCGAAAGCTTCGGCATCTACCGGCTTGTCATGTTCGCCGTCGCGGTGCTGATGGTCGTGGCCGTCTGGCTTCTCCTGCGGAAGACCGAGTTCGGGGCGCGGGCCCGTGCCACCATGGACAATCCGACGATGGCCAACGCGCTTGGTATCTCCACCCCGCGCATCTATGCCTACACGTTCGGCCTTGGATCGGCGCTGGCCGGTATCGCGGGCGGGCTGTTCGCGCTCACCTCTGCCATCACCCCGTATTTCGGCGCGGCCTATACCGCGCGGGCCTTCATCACCGTGGTGGTCGGCGGGGCGGCAGGCGTCATCAACGGGCTCGTCGCCAGCGTCGCGGCCCTGGGCGGGGTCCAGACGATCCTGTCGAACCTCTTCAGCGTCTATATCGGCTTCGTCGGCATGATCGCCGCGGCCTTCCTCATCCTGCTTGTCATGCCCACAGGCATCTCGGGTTACATGGAGAAGCTGAGGGGGCGGTCCAGATGACCGGGCGCGCAGACGAAACGACGCCCGTGAATTCGCATGCGAAGATCCCTTTCGGCTTCCTGAGGCTGGTCGAGGGCCCGCAGACGATGGGGCGCGGCTGGCCGTTCTGGACCGGCTTCGCCATCGTGATCCTTCTCGCCTTCCTCGCGCCCACCTATTTCGGCATCCGCCCCTACCGGGTGAACGAGTTCATCGTTTCGGGTTTCCTGGCGGCGAGCCTGTCGATCCTTTGGGGCTATGCCGGCATCCTGAGCCTCGGGCAAGCGGCCTTCTTCGGGGTCGGCGGGTACGTGTTCGGGATCATCGGGATCAACCTGTTCGACGCGACCGGCAACACGCATCTCGCGCTCGCCGGCGGCATTCTGGCGCCCACGGTCTTCGCGGCCTTCGTGGGGGCGATCATGTTCTTCGCGCGGCTCAAGGGGGTCTATATCGCCATCCTGATGCTGGTCTTGTCGCTGCTGCTGGAAACCTTCATGCTCCAGACCGCCGATCCGGAGGTCTACCGGATCGGCGAGGCGCTGTTGGGGGGCGCGAACGGGTTGCGTCCCGCCTCCGACATCCCCTCCGTCGCCTTCGGCTGGGGCGAGGCGGTGGCCGAGATCAACGGGCGGCGCGAGGGCTTCTACTATTTCGCGCTGACGCTGCTGATCGTGGTCTACCTGGCCCTGCGCATGCTTCTGAACTCGTCCTTCGGCTATCTTCTGGTCGCGGTGCGGGAAGACCCGGACCGGACAGAAACCTTCGGCTACGACGTGCGCCTGATCCAACTGGCCGTGTTCTGCCTTTCCGCCGCGCTTGCAGGGCTCGCGGGCTCGCTCGACACCGCGCGGATCAACCGGGTGGACCCCGAGCTTGTCTTCAGCGTGTCGGCCAACATCATGGTCGTGATCTGGGTCGCGGTCGGGGGGCGCAAGGACCTGACCACCGCGATCCTCGGGGCGATCACGCTCGAATGGCTCTACCTGTGGCTGACGACATCGGGCAGCCCGGAATACGCCACGCTGGTCATGGGCGGCATCCTCGTTGCGGCAATGCTGATCGCGCCGGAAGGGGTGTTCGTCTGGATCGGCAACCGGCTGGGCAGGCTTTTCGGACGATCCCGGACACCTGCCGCCAAGGCCGGGGAGGCGCACCAGTGACCGCCCCGGCTGCCATGACCGCTGCCCACGGGCGCCCGATCCTCGAGATCCGCAACGTGACCAAGGATTTCGGCGGCGTGCGCGCAACTGATGACCTCAGCCTCGCCATCGCGCCGGGGGAGCTGCATTGCATGATCGGCCCGAACGGCGCGGGCAAGAGCACGTTCTTCAAGCTGCTGATGGGCACGATCCGCCCCACGAAAGGCGAGATCCTTTTCAACGGCGAGGATATCACCCGCCTGCCGCCGCATCAGCGGGCGCGCCGGGGGCTGGGGATCAAGTTCCAGAACATGCAGGTCTATTCGGAACTCACGGTGTTCCAAAACTTCTTCATCCCGCTCCGGCGCAACCACAAGCCTTCGGCAATGCCCGGGCTGGTGGCCGACATTCTCGACCGTATTCACCTGTCGGGGCTGGAGGACGAGCTTGTCCGCAACCTGAGCCACGGGCAGCAGCAATGGCTGTCGATCGGCATGTCCATCGCGCTCGAGCCCAAGGTCCTGCTGCTCGACGAACCGGCGGCCGGCATGGGCCGGGACGAGACGCAGTCGACCGCCGAGATCATCAAGTCGCTCAACGCGGAGGGCATGACGATCATCGTCATCGAGCACGACATGGAGTTCATCCGCAACCTCAGTTCGCGCACCTCGGTGCTGCATCTTGGCGCACTGTTTGCGCAGGGCAGCTACGAGGAGATCGAAACCGACGACGACGTGCGCAAGATCTATCTCGGCAAGGTGTGACCAGATGGCAGGCAGAACACTTCTCAACGTGAACAAGCTGCGCTCTGGCTACGGCAACGTCGCGGTCATCAACGGCCTGTCCTTCGACGTGAAGGAGGGCGAGATCGTCGCCATCGTCGGGCGCAACGGCGTGGGCAAGACGACGCTTCTCAAGACACTGATCGGCGAATTGCCCTGCCAGGGCGGGGATATCGAGTTCCGGGGCAGGTCCATGAACGCGGTGCCCGCCGCGGAGCGTGCGCAACTGGGCATCGGCTACGTGCCGCAGGGCAGGGGGCTCTTTACCGGCCTGTCGGTCGAGGACAACCTGCGCTTGGGAAAGCTGGTCGGCGGGCGGCCGAAGGAGATGAATTTCGACCGCGTCTACGGCTTCTTTCCCATACTGAAGACGCGCCTGTCGCAGATTGCCGGCACGATGAGCGGCGGGCAGCAACAGCAGCTTTCCATCGGGCGCATCCTGATCGGGAACCCGTCGATCATGCTGCTGGACGAGCCGTCGGAGGGCATTCAGCCCAATATCGTACAGGAGATCGGCGAGATTATCCGCCGGATCCGCACCGAGGAAAAGCTTACCGTCATCATCGTGGAACAGAACCTCGACCTGATCCAGGCGAGTGCGGATCGCTGCATCGTCATCGACAAGGGCGCGATCGTGGACGAGATCCTGCCGTCCGACCTCGACGATCCGGAGATCGCGCGGAAGTATCTCGCGATCTGACGGCGGTTCTCAGTAGGCCGTCAGAACACCCAGCTGCACCGCCTTGGCGACGGCATGGGTCCGCGTGCTCGCGTCGAGTTTCAGCATCGCGTTCTTGATGTGCAGGCGCACCGTCTCGACCGACCTGTCGAGGATCATCGCGATCTCGGGCGAGGTCTTTCCGAGCGCGGCCCAGCGCAGGCATTCGCCCTCGCGCGGGGAGAGGATGTTGGGGAGGGCCACCTCCACCTCGTCCACGAACCCGCGCTGTGAGATCGTCTTGTGGAACATGTGGGTGAGGTGGAACATCGTGTCGTAGGTGTTCTCGTACAGGGAATCCCAGTCGACATTCGATCGGTCGAGGATCGCGCTCACCACGGCGAACTTGCCGTCCGGCAGGTGGATCGGGATCGTCATGCCCCGGTCCAGCCCGAAATCGGCGAGGTACTGCCACGCTTCGCTTTCCTTGTGGCGGAGCTTGTCATTCGACTGAACATCGCTCCAGTCAAACGGCAGGGTGCCGTTGAAGCAGGCGTGGTAATAGGGATCGTGGGCCTCGAACTGTCGCCAGGTATGTTCCCAGCCTTTCGGGAAGTTGCGGGTGTTGAGGCGCAGGGGAACCCATTCATGTTCGCTGAGGCGGGGATTCACCACCTGGCGGGCGTAGAGCACCTGGGTGAAGCCAAGGTCCTGCACGACCTCGTAGAGCGTGTCGAGGGATTGCTGGAAGCCGGTCGCATCCTTCAACCCGTCACGGAGTTTGATCGTCCACTTGTCCATGTTCGCCCCCTCATTTCCCTGAGTAGTTCCGAAAGCGCCTGTCGGACGAGCGTCGCCGACACGTCGGGCGTTGATCGCTCTGGCACTTCGATTGCGTCACCTTTCGGACGACTTGGCAAGACGCCCGGCCACCATCCCGCAGAAGAACCGGTGCGGTGCCGAATATTTGCGCGGAAAATTCACTCAGCGCACATATCCATGGCGATAGCGTCTGGCATTGCGTTTTTGCGCACAGAAAAAATGCGCGCACCCGGCCCAGCGGCCCGCGCGAGCGCCCGTGTCGGTCATGTCTTTTCATGGGCGTGCGGTGCCGGTGACCCGTCCGCAAGCTGCGACCTGCGTGGTCATCTCCGGCCCCCACTCCGGTTGTCCAGGTTAAGCCGATGTTAGTGAGCGGGTCCGGGCGCTCTCAACTACCCGATCGGGTAGCCCCCTTTTGGGAATAGTGCTTCGCGCCGCGATTTGATCGACTGACCCCATCCGACCCCGAGCTGGCGGCGACGACGTCCGAGGACGCAGGACCGGCGGTTGCGACGGGCGAGCATCACAGAAACGACGGAGCGTTGCGTCCATGCATATGACTTTGCGAGAAGAAGAGCGCCTTCAAATCTGGACGGCAGCCGAGATGTCCCGGCGGCGGCTCGAGCGGGGGATGCGGCTCAACTACCCCGAGGCCGCGGCGGTGATCTGCGACGAGATCCTGGAGCGTGCCCGCGAAGGTTCGATCCCCATGCTGACCGACATGATGGAATACGGGGCGACCATCCTGAAGAAGGAACACGTCATGGAGGGGGTGCCCAACATGATGAAGATCCTTCAGGTCGAGGCGCAGTTCCCGGACGGGACCAAGCTCGTGACCGTCATGAACCCGATCCGCGACTGAATACCTTTTTCGAGGGAACACCATGGCCAAACCATTCTGGACACCGCCCGAACTTCCGAAATCCATCATCCCCGACGAGGCGTTCGACGTCGGAGACCGCGCCAATTGCGCGATCATCGAGTTTGCCGACACCGATATCGAGATCAACCAGGGGCGCCCGACGAAAGAGATCGTGATGATCAACACCGGCGACCGCCCGGTACAGATCGGTGCGCACTATCACCTTGCGGAGTGCAACAAGGCGATGGCCTTCGACCGGGAGGCCGCCTTTGGCTTCCGGCTCGACGTGGCGTCGGGAACCGCGATCCGCTTCGAACCCGGGCAGAGCCGCAAGGTGCAGATCACGACCTATGCGGGGCGCGAGGTCGCCTATGGCATGAACAACATGACCAACGGCTCGCTCCGCTCCGAGATCATCAAGGCGCAGACGATGCGCAAGCTCCGGGCCGAGGGCTATTGCTTCGAGGGCGACGCCTATCCGGTCAAGCCGTCGCCCGACAGCAAGTACGCCAACAAGTGAAACCCATCTGCCGGGCAGGCGCGCCCAGGCAAGGGCGCCGTCCGGACCAGGAGAAACCGACATGAGCATCAAGATCACCCGGCCCGACTATGCCGCCCAGTACGGCCCGACCAAGGGCGACAGGATCTATCTTGCAGATACCGGGCTCGTTGCCGAGATCGAGGACGACCTGACGACCTACGGCGACGAGATGGTCTTCGGGGGCGGCAAGACCATTCGCGACGGCATGGGCCAGGGCTCCAAGTGGAAGGCCTCCGACGGTGCGCTCGACATGGTGATCACCAACGCGGTGATCCTCGACCCTGTTCTGGGCTGCATCAAGGCCGATATCGGCGTGCGCGACGGGCTGATCGTGGGCATCGGCAAGGCCGGCAACCCGGATACGATGAACATCACGCCGGGCCTGATCGTGTCGCCCAACACCGATATCCTCTCGGTCGAAGGGTCGATCGTCACGCCGGGCTTCATCGATATCCATCCGCATTTCGACTCGGTTCAGCAGCTTTACGAATACCAGAACGCGGGGTTCACCACCGTGATCGGCGGCGGGTCGGGACCCAAGACCGTGGGCATCGAATGTCCCGGCGCGTTCAACCTTCAGCGCATGCTGGAGGCAATGGCGGATTTCCCGCTGAACTACGGCAATTTCGGGAAGGGCAACGCCTCGACCCCCGGCGCGCTTGTCGAGCAGATCCTCGCCGGGGCCACGGGCCTCAAGATCCACGAGGACTGGTCGTCGTCGCCCGCCGCCATCGAGATGACGATGGAACTGGCCGACGAGTATGATTTCCAGGTCCAGATCCACGCCGATACGCTGAACGAGACGGGGTATTACGAGGACACGATCGCGGCGATCAACGGCCGTGTCATGCATATCTATCACTGTGAAGGGGCCGGCGGGGGCAACGCGCCCGACATGATGCAGATCGTGGGCGAACCGCACCTCATGCCGTCTTCCACGAACCCAACCAACCCGTTCTCGATCAACACGTATGACGAAGAGATCGACATGCTCATCACGTGTCACAATCTCAACAAGAGCGTGCCGACCGACATCGCCTTCATCCAGGGGCGTGCGCGGGCGGAGACGATGCGCGCCGAGGACGTGCTGCACGACATGGGCGCGATCTCGATGATCGGGTCGGATTCGCAGGGCGTGGGCCGGGCGGCTGAATCCGCGCAACGCGCCTTCCAGCTCGCCGCGGTCAACAAGGTCCGCTATGGCAGGCTGTCCGAGGACGGACCGTCGAACGACAACTTCCGCATCCAGCGTTACCTTGCCAAGGTCACGATCAACCCCGCCATCACCTTCGGTGTGAGCCAGTATGTCGGCTCGATCGCGCCGGGGAAACTGGCGGACCTCGTGATCTGGCGCCCGGATCATTTCATCGCCAAGCCGGAAACGACCCTCAAGGGCGGTTTCATCTCCCATGCCGTCATGGGCGATCCGGCGGGCTCGCTGATGACCGGGCAGCCGCTGAAGTACCGGCCGCAATACGGCTCCTACGGGGCGAACCCGTCGCGCCTGTCCTATTCCTTCGTCACCAAGGCGGCGATCCAGAACGGGCTGGAAAGCCAGCTACGCACGCACCAGACGCTCATGCCGGTGCACGGGACGCGCACGATCTCGAAGCGGGACATGGTCCACAATTCTTACATGCCCAGCATCGAGATCGATCCGGAAAGCTACAACGTCTACGTGGACGGCGAGCGCATCACCGTCAAACCTGCCAAGACGCTGCCGCTGTCGCAGCTCTACTACTTCCGGTGAGGCGCCATGTCCGTCATCACGCAGATCCTCTTTCCCGCCGACGCCCGCCCCGCGGGCGGTACGGAGGACCCGGTCTTTCTGACCTCCGAGCAGCGCTCGAGTCCGCATGGCGTGCTCAGGACCGCCGGGGGGCGGACCCTGCGCATCTCGCTGCCGCGGGGGAGCGAGTTGGCCGACGGTGACGTGCTGGCACGGGACGGCGAGACGATTGTCGTTGTGCGGGCGGCCGCCGAAGCGCTGTTCCGGGTCGCGCCGGACGACGCGCTGATGTGGGGGGTCGCGGGGTTCCACCTCGGCAATCACCACCGACCGGTCCGTTTCACCGATACGGCCATGCTGACGCCCGCCGATGCGAAGGTGGCCGACGTCCTGCGCGACGCGGGCCTGCCCTTCGCGGCGATCGAGGCGCCCTTCGTCGGCCGGCGCTTCGGCTCCTATGCCGGGCATGACCATGACCACGGCGATCACGACCATGATCATCACGGCCACAGCCATGAACATTAGCCGGTCGTCGAACTTCGCCGCACAGGACCAGGAAAAACAGCTCTTCCTGCTGCAGGTCGCGAATTCATCCTTTCCAACGGGGGGCTTCCAGCACTCCTACGGGTTCGAGACGTGGTTCCAGAGCGGCGCGGTGCATGACGCCGGGACGTTCCGCACCGCTTGCCGCGACTGGCTTCGCTACAGCCTTGCCCGGTCCGAGGGTATCGCGGTGGCGCGCGCCTGCGACATGGCGCGGTTCGAGGATTTCGACAGCCTTCCCGCGCTTGACCGCAAGCTGGGCGCGCTGAAGCTCAGCCGCGAGGCGCGGGAGGCGTCGTCGATGACCGGCCAGGCCCTGCTGTCTTCCTATGGCGACATTTTCGGCCGCCCCGGGCTCGAAGGTTTCGCGCGGCAGGCCGAGGACGGCACGGTCGCCGCCCACCATGCCGTTGTCTTCGGGGCGATCTGCGGAGCGCACGACATCGGCGCCCCCGAGGCGGTGCTTGCGTTTCTGCAAGCTGCGGTCACGAGCCTTGCCGGCGTCGCCTGCCGCCTGATCCCGCTGGGCCAGGTCGAGACGCAACGGACGATCACCGACGCATGGCCCTTCATCCAGGCTTTCAGCCGCGAGGTCATGGAGCTTGGCATCGACGACATGAACACCGCGATGCTTTCCCTCGACGTGGCCGCGATGCAGCACGAAACGCTGCGCGGGCGGCTTTGCATATGCTGACGCAAGCAAGGAGACACCGATGCGACGACCTGTGAGAATTGGGCTGGGAGGGCCCGTGGGGGCCGGCAAGACCTCGATACTCGTGTCGCTCTGCCGCGCGCTCGGCGACCGATACTCGCTGGGTGTCGTGACGAACGACATCTACACGAAGGAGGATGCGCAATACGTGGTCGAGGTCGGGGCCGTCGAGGCCGACCGCGTGATCGGGGTCGAGACGGGCGGCTGCCCCCACACCGCGATCCGCGAGGACGTGTCGATGAACGCCCATGCCATCAAGACGCTGCAGAAGCGCTTCGACGACCTCGATATCGTGTTCGTGGAGAGCGGCGGCGACAACCTTGCCGCGACCTTCAGCCCCGAGCTGGTCGACAGCCATATCTACGTCATCTCGGTCGCGCAGGGCGGGGACATTCCGCGCAAGGGCGGGCCGGGGATCGAGAAATCGCCGCTTCTTGTCATCAACAAGTCCGACCTCGCGCCTTACGTCGAGGTCGACCTTGCCCGGATGGAAACCGACGCGCGCGCCAAGCGGGCCGGCAAGCCCTTCGTGATCACCAACATGAAGACCGGCGACGGGCTGGACGAGATGGTGCGCTGGATCGAGCGCGACGTCCTTCTGCTCGAAGACGCGTGAGGAGCGGCGGATGATACATACCAACATCTATCCCGACCCCGACTGGATCGTGGGCAAGCAGGCGCTGATGAACGTGCGCGCGCACGTGGTCGGGGGGCGGACCATCGTGCAGCCTTCGGCCTGGCGGATCCCGTTCCAGTGGCAGGGCTACCACTACCAGGACCATGACGACCAACCCTTCATGCTCATGGTCAATTCGGGCGGCGGCTTCGTCGAGGGCGACGGGTCCTACTTCTATGGCAGCGTCGAGGAGGGGGCGCGGGCGCTGTTCACGACCACGGCCTCGGGCAAGTTCTACAAGTGCCTGAACGGGATGACCTCGACGGAGGTGGTCGAGTTCAACGTGGCGCCCGGCGCGACGCTCGAGTACCTGCCGGACGAGGCGATACCCTACGCGGCGAGCCGCTCGAGGCGCCGCATCCTCGTCAACCTGCATGATACGAGCCGGATGTTCGGCTCTGACATGGTGTCGGCGGGGCGTGTTCATTACGGGCGCGAGATCTTCAAGTTCCACGCGATGGATTCGAGCTTCGAAATCCGTGTCGGGGGCGAGACCCTCGCGGTCGACAGGATGCGCCTCGACACGCCCGAGGAGGTCGCCGACCTCGAACGGCTCTGGAGCGGGGCGCGCCACGCGGCGCTGGTTTTCGCCTATGCCCCGGACCTGCCGGCGGATGCCGAGGAACTTACCCGTCTGCATTGCGCCGATGTCGAGGACACGCAGGTCGGCGTCACCCGGATCGGCAACCTCATGTCCATCCGCATCCTCGCGTACGAGACCTGGCAGGCGCATGAAGCCATCTTCAAGGCGTGGACCGCCTTGCGCCCGGCCATCGCGGGCAAAGCCGCCCGCCCGATCCTGAAATGCTGACTCCCACCGTCCTCCAGACCCACCGGGTCGCTCACGCCTCACCGTCGGCAGACGGTGCGGCCGAACCTGTCACGAAAGGACCAGGAACCATGAAACGTCTTCTTCTTCCCCTCGGCCTCGCCGTCACGGCCAGCCCGGCTTTCGCCCATCTCGATCCCGGCGCGCACGGCTCGTTGATGGCCGGCTTCTCGCACCCGTTGTTCGGGCTGGACCACGTGCTTGCGATGGTCGCGGTCGGCCTCTGGGCCGGGCTGCAGGGCGGCCGGGCCCGCTGGGCGTTGCCGGTTTCCTTCGTGGCGGTCATGGCCTTGGGCTTCGGGCTGTCAATGCTGGGCGTGCCGTTGCCATTCGTGGAATCGATGATCCTGGCCTCGGTGATCGTGCTTGGCCTTCTCGTCGCGGTGGCGGCACGTGTGGACATGCGTGTCGGGGCCGGGCTTGTGGGCCTGCTCGCCGTCTTTCACGGCCATGCGCATGGCACTGAACTGGGGCAGGCCGGGGCGCTGAACTACGGCCTCGGCTTCATGGCCGCGACGATCGTGCTGCATGTCATCGGCATCGCGCTCGTGCTCCTGGCCGAAAAGGCAACGCCGATGATGGGCGACCGGGGGCGGCGCATCGTGCGCACGCTCGGCGGTGTGTTCACCGTCGTGGGGGCCGGTCTGGCCTTGGGATGAGTGTCGCGGTCCGGGCGACCGGAGCAGCCGCGCACCCGGGCCGCCCGTGATCCGGGCACACACTTGAGGGCCGAGCGTCTGTGCCGGTCAGTTACCTTGATCTTGCACGGACGCGGGCCGAGGCCCCGAAACCCGAAATGCTTGTGGGGGACGGCGGGTCATGTCGCTACGACGTGAACCACGGAGGCTGAATGAAAGGGTCGACATCGTAGGGCTCGGGGGCAATCAAGGCCAGGCCGCGATCCAGGCTTTGAACTTGGAAGAACAGGTGCGGCATGCCCAGCGATGGGTCGTTCGACTGGTCCGGGTAGGAGACGGCAGTCTGCCATTGCGCATGATAGTGCGTTGCGCCGGATACGCCTCGCCACGTGATGTCCTTGAGGCTTTGGGCGACGCGGCGATTGGTGGTATGTTGGCCCGGCGCACCGGACCCCCCGGCGGCGGCGACGGCGAGAGCATAGTGCTGCACGGCGTTGTAACACTGGCAGCCAACCTGTGGCGTGGAGTGGGGGCCGAACCGCTCCAGATACCGGCGGGAGAACGCGCGCCCCATCTCGTCACGCAACAAGCTGGTCACGGCACTGACCACGACACCGATCGCGTTCTCCTGAGCCAGTTCTGAGAAGCTACGATGCATCGCGCCATATTGCAGGTAGACGAGGCTGTTGGACGGGGCTTCCATGAATTGCGACTGGAAATGCGCGAGATCCCCGGCATAGAAATGCGTGTTCGCGATAACGGCCGGATCGGTCGCGGTGGCCCGAGCTATCACGTCCCGCCAATCGGAGCGTGGTGTCTGGACGATCTCGGGGCCAAAGGCGACGTCCCAGCCAAACGTCCTTGCGGAGCTTGCCATCGCCTTTGCAATCACGATGCTGTATGGCTTGGAGCCCGAAATGATCGCCAGTCGATTGTTGTGTGGGCGCCATGCGGACCGCTCCCTCAGGGCGGACAGGAACTTCAGAAAACCGCGACCGTACCAGTATTCTGCCGGGTTCCCCATGAAACACCCGAAGTATCGCTCGGGATCACTGAGGACCGTGTCGTGGTGCTGGAGCAAGGTGTTGTGGTGGATGTAGATGATCCCGGCATCCGCGATCGGCTCGTACTCCGCGTTCTGCGGCCCGATATTGTAGCCATTGATGATCGCGTGGACGTGCTTGTGTTCGATCAGTCGATTTGCAGCGGCCACGACCTCTTCGGGGGTCTGGCGGCCGGTGTCCTCGAAATGCGGATGTAGCTCCTGGCCGAGCACTCCGCCTTTGGCGTTGATCTCTTCGCAGGCCAGGAGCACGCCATTGCGAAATTCCCGCCCATCGACGGCGGACGGCCCGGTCAGGGGGACGAGCGACCCGATCGGAATTTCAGAAAGCATCTGCGTTCCCCCTTTGCTCGCCCAGATTTTCAAAGAGAAGGTTGTGCATCATTACGCGAAGGCGGGGCGGGCTCACGGGTTTGATAAGTACCGGGAAGCCCTGCTGGCGAATGCCCGAAACGACCTCGGGGTCGATCTCTGCCGTTACGATCAGAACGGGCAGCGACGCGCCATAGCGTTCGCGGAGACGTTGCCCAGCCATGGTGCCGAATTCACCCCGCAGGGAGAAATCGGCGATGACCAGATCCGGTATGACCGGCGTCGCGTCAAGCAGACGGTCGGTTTCCGCCATGGATGCGGCCGGGAGCACGACGATGCCCCATCGCTCCAGCAGCGCACACATGCTGTCACGAAGGACGGGATCATCCTCTATCAGCACGACGTTCAAACCTACGAATTCGCCGCCGAGGCTTTCGGAAATCTCTGGTTCATTCGCCTGTGAGTGCCATACGTCGCCGGCGGGAACGGTCAAGCGAAAAACGGTGCCGGAACCCGGTATGGACGAGACACTGACCGGTATACCCAAGAGTTCCGCGAGCCGCGATACGATATTCAGGCCCAATCCGAGGCCGGCACGACGCGTGTGGACGAGATCCGGGACCTGATAGAATTCGTCGAAGATTCTCGACAGATGCTCGTCACCAATGCCACGTCCCGTGTCCCAAACCTCGATCCGCAGGCGATCGCCAAACGGACGACAGCCGACGACGACTCTGCCCGTGTCTGTATAGCGGATCGCATTCGCGACAAGGTTGGTGACGATACGTTCCAGTAGCGCACGGTCGGTAGATGCGGTGTAGCGATGCCCGCGAAATCGTACCTCCAAACCCTTGGTACGGGCTTGATGTTCGAACTGTACCTCCAGACGCTCGAAGATCTGCGACATCTGGAATATCGTGACGCGGGGCTCGATCTGTCCGGCATCGAGCTGACCGATCTGCAGTAACGCCCCGAGCAGATCTTCCATGATTGCCACGGACATATCCATCGTGTGCAGCAAGTCTTGCCGGTGCTCATGGTCCAGTTCGGTCAGGCAGCTGTAGATCAGGATCTTGAGCGTGGCGAGAGGCTGGCGCAAGTCGTGGTTCGCCGCCCGCAGGAAGCGGGACTTGACTTCGTCGGACGTCTCGGCGGCGTCGCGCGCGCGCCGCAACTCGAACTCGATCTTCTTGCGGTTCGATACGTCATGGGTCGTCAGGGTTACGCCGCCGTCCTCTGCGACGGTCTGGTGAACTTCGATCGTGCGACCGTCTGCCAGGAGTTGCTCCCAGATGCAGCTCTTTCCGGAAATCGTGTCCGTGCTCAATGGCGCGCCGGTCAGATCATGTGCCATCGACGCGCCGTACTGCACCAGGAATGCCTGAAGAAAATCGCGATAGGGCTGATCCATCTCGATCGAGGCTTCCGTGGGCAGCAGCATTCTGAACGGTTCGTTGGCATAGATCAGATCCCCGGTCGCCCCCCAGATGGCGAGACCGACAGGAGCCTTGTCGAGGCCGGAGAAAAGGTCAGTCTTCGCGGGTGTCTGCATTGGTTTGGCTGCGGAAGGTCGATGTCTTGGCGAGGTTGATGGCGAAGTGGATCGTTTCGGCCCGGTCGGAGTGACCGAGCTTGCGCACCAGGTTGCTCAGATGGACGCGTACGGTATGGTCGGAAATGCCCAGCGCCTCGGCGATTTTCCGGACGGAGTAGCCATTTCCGAGGAATCCAAGCAATTCTTTTTCTCTCGGCGTGAGTGAGGCAACCGCGTCGTTGGGGATCTCTACTGGCGGGGTCGATGACGCGCTCTGCCGGATCAGGCGGCGCGGAAAATAGACGTCGCCCGCGAGAATTCGCTCGATGGCGCTCTCGATTTCTTGCCCGCTCGCGGATTTCGGGATGTAGCCGACCGCGCCTGCCTCGATAGCGAACATCAGACGTTCCCGGTCCTCGTGGACGGACACGACCGCGATCGGCACGTCGGGAAATTCGGACCGGACACGCTGCAGGCCGACGAACTCGTCGACGCCGGGCATGACGAGATCGACGAAGAACATCTCGACATCATGATTTGCGGAAAGCACCTCAAGCGCTTCATCGAAACTTGACGCTTCGAGGACGGTCTGTCCCCGGTCCAGCCTTCGGAGAACGGCCTTGAGGGACTCGCGCACCATCCAGTGATCGTCAGCTATCAGAATCGTCAATCAAGTTCCTCCTCCGAGATCGGCCGCGGCCCCTGGTGAAAACCCCTATCCGAACAGGGCGTTTCCGCCAACGTCAGCGCCAAACCATCCAGCGCCAAGGGCTGGACACTGGTTAATCATTATGTCCAACCGGACGAAACGTCTATAGCAGATGCTCCTGCTTTGCGAAAACGGGACTCTTTCGGGCTCGGCGTTGCGGTGAATGGCAGCGGCGATGAATCCTTGAGCAGCTTAATAATCTGTGCATATTTTGCCGCTCTAAACAGATGTTCTGCTTGACAGGCATTTGGGTATTGATCCTACATTTAGGTACGAAAGCAAATTTACGGACAAAACGTCTAATCAATAGGCGGAGCGTCTAAAACGTCCCAACAGTCTGGAGTCCAAGATGAACATTTCTCGCCGCTCACTAATGAAGACATCGGTTGCTCTTGCTGCGACGAGCACGGCGCTCGCCCCGGTGTCTGCATTTGCGCAGGAAGGCCCGATCAAGGTCGGAATCATTGACGATGCGTCCGGCGACTTTGCCGCTGCCGTCATACCGAAGACCCAAGGAGCGCGGATCGCAATTGACGAGATCAACGCGGCGGGAGGCGTTCTCGGCCGCGAGCTCGAATTGATCCACTATGACGGACAGTCCGATGTGCGCCGCCATCAGGAGTTCGCGCAGCGTGCGATCCTGCAAGACGAAGTTGATGTGCTCATGGCCGGTTATACAAGCTCCGAACGCGAAGCCGCGCGGGCCGTTGCGGTCGAGAACGAGACGATCTTCTGGCACAACAACCAGGGAGAGGGCGGTATTGCGGACGAGTATTCCTTCTTCACCGGGCCGGTTCCCGAACAGCAGATCCTGCCCGGCCTGGAGTACATGGTAGAGAAATACGGCAAGCGGGTGTACGTTCTTGCAGCCGATTACGGCTTTGGCCAGGTCAGCGCGCAGTGGGTCCAGGCAAGTGCGGGAATGGCCGGCGCCGAAGTGGTCGGGCTGGAGTTCATCCCGCTCGGCAACTCGGAGTTTTCGTCCTCGATCGCCAACATCCAGAATGAAGAGCCCGACTTCCTGTTCCTCCTGTTGGTGGGTTCCGCCCAGTCGCAGTACTTCCCGCAGGCCCAAGCCGCCGGCATCGCGATTCCGTCGATTTCGACGGTTAACCTGCAACAGGGATACGAGCACAAGCTCTTCCCGGCGCCCACGTTGGAGAACCTCTACGTGCCGGTGACGTTCATCGAAGAACTGGCGCAGGAAGTCGAGAGCGCGCAGGTCTTCGTGGACAAGGTGCGCGCCGCATTCCCCGATACCGAATACGTGAACCAGATGACGCGGTGTGCCTATGTTGCCGTGCATCTCATGGCCAAGGCTTGGGAGGCGGCGGGCACGACGGACACGCCCGCGGTGCTTGAGGCACTTCACTCTGGACTGACCTTCGATGCACCGGAAGGGCCGGTCACGCTCGATCCGGCGACACATCACCTCGCCATGGATATCCGCCTCGCTCAGGTTCAGCCGGACCATTCCGTCGAGTTCGTCGAGGACTTCGGCGTGATCGAACCGTGGTGGCTCAAGGAGATGGGGGTGAACCTCGCAGATACGTCGCAGTCGCGGCAGTATCTTCCTGGTGATGACCCTGATCTGGCTGCTTTCCTAGAGTAAGGGCCCGCTCAAGAAGGGGCCCGTCTTCACCGCCACGGGCCCCCATCCACCATCAGTGCAAAAGGAGCCGCCTGTTCATGGGGGACATCATAAGCTTTGCCTATCAGTATGCCGACAGCTTCGCGCTACTCGCTTTGTCTTCGATCGGGCTCGTCATCATCTTCGGGATGATGGGCGTCATCAACATGGCGCATGGCGAATTCATGATGATTGGTGCGTTCGGCGCGTCGTTCGGCTTTCAATGGGGGCTGCCGCTCTCGCTGGCGATCGTCACGGGCGTATTCGCGGCGACGGCGATCGGGTTGCTGCTTGAGCGGCTCGTCATTCGCAAGCTCTATGGGCGGCTGCTTTATTCGCTGGTTGCAACATGGGGCATCAGCCTCGTGCTAAGCCAGGGGGCACTGGTACTCATCGGTCCGTCCGTGCCGAGCTTGCCGAACCCGTTCGGCACGGTCAGCGTGGGCGGGATGAATTTCTCGGTTTACCGGTTGTTCCTCGTCGCCCTTGCCATTGCATTGATCGTTACCCTCTGGGCGCTCATGAGGTTCACGAATTTCGGTCTCCATGCTCGTGCGACAATGACGGAACCGGACATGGCCGAAGCGCTCGGCGTTCGAACGACACGCATCTACATGGTGACGTTCGGGCTTGGTGCGGCGCTTGCCGGGTTCGCCGGGGCGATCTTCGGCCTGAGCGCGCAGATCCAGCCGACCTTCGGAGCGGCGTACACGCCAATTGCATTCATCGTCGTGGTCGTCGCCGGGTCGCGAAACATCATTGCAGGGCTCTTGGCCTCGGCACTCGTGCTGGCGCTGGTCAAGACAAGCTTCACGGTCGGCTTCAACATTCTGACCGGTTATGTCGCGATGCTCGTAACCGCCCTGATCATCATTCGGCTTTCCCCAACGGGGATCCTCGACCTGATCGGCAAGCTCAAAGCGCTGGCGTCCCGGCACAGGTCATCGACCAAGGGGACCAGCGCCGAGGAGACCAAGAATGCGTGAGTTGCTGAACGGACGTATCGAGCCGGGAAAAGGTCCGGTTTTCTGGATCGTAGGCGCGCTCCTGGTCATCGGAATGCTGTTTCTGCCGGGTCTTGTCGGACGATACACGCTCCTCAATTTCAATTCTTTCCTGTTGATGGTGTTCCTGGCGACCGGTCTTGCCCTCCTTTGGGGGTTCTGCGGCGTGCTGAGCCTCGGTCAGTCGGCATTCTTCGGGATAGGAGGCTATGCCTACGGGATTGTCGCGATCAACCTCGCCGACAGCCCCTGGGCCTCGCTGGCCGGCGTTGCCGGTGGCATTGTCGCCGCGGTTGTCTTTGCCGCGCTTCTTGGATGGCTCACCTTCTACGGACACTTGCGAGGCGTCTACGTGAGCATCGTGACCCTCGTCGTCACCCTGGTGATAGAAAGCTTCCTCAACCAGACGGCGGGCCCACAGTGGAAGATCGGCACCGCACATCTCGGCGGGAACAACGGCCTCGGTCGGTTCTCTGGTGCGGCCGAAAACATCCCCTCGCTCACGATCCCGACGGGCGGAGGGAATTCCCTGGTCATTTCAGGTTCGAGCCCGACGTTCTATTACGTTTTGATCGGTCTGATCGTATTCACGTATCTCCTGCTAAGGGCACTTGTGAATTCTCGTTTCGGGGTCGCGCTCGCTGCCGTGCGCGAAGATCCGGACCGGGCCGAGACGCTTGGCTATGACATCCGGTTGCTCCAGTCGATGACCTTTTGTATCGGTGCCGCTCTCGCAGCCATGTCGGGACTGCTGTACGTGGCCTGGGGCAACTTCATCACCCCTTCGGTGTTCGGCGTCACCGCCAACGTCCTGCCCGTGATCTGGGTCGCCGTCGCGGGCCGGAAGAGCCTCGCGGCCGCGATCCTCGGCGCCGTGGTTCTGCAATGGGGCGCTCAGCAACTGGCGATATCTGGCGGGGAATGGGCGTTGATCGTGCAGGGCGCGCTTCTTGTCCTTGTCGTACTGCTTTTGCCCGAAGGGCTTTTGTCGCTCCGGCAACAGTTTTCAAGGATGCGCGACGTCAGATCAAACTCTCTGAAATCCCAATCCAGGCAGGGCTGACGTCATGTTGCTGAGCGTTGAAAAACTCTTCAAGAAATTCGGTGGCGTGGTGGCCTGCGACAATGTCGACTGGTCGATAGGTTCCGGCGAAACGCAATGCATCATAGGGCCCAATGGCGCCGGGAAAAGCACTTTCTTCCAACTGCTTACCGGCCGTCATGCGGCCGACCACGGTCGTATCATCTTCAAAGGCGGTGATATTTCCCGCCTTCCGCCCTTTGCGCGGGCGAACCGCGGCATCGCGATGAAGCCGCAAACCCTGGGCGTCTTTCCGGAGCTGACGGTCGAGCACAATATGCGCCTGACGCTTCAGCGTCACATGTCAGGCGCCGCCTTGCGGGATGCGATCGAGGCGCGGCTCGCCGACCTCGATCTCGCGCATACATTGAACCGACAGGCGCGAGAGCTTTCTCACGGGCAGCGCCAGTGGCTTGGCCTCGGCATGGCGATCGGGTCAAACCCGGACCTTCTTCTGCTGGACGAGCCGACTGCCGGCATGTCCACCGCGGAAACGCAACGCACCGTGGACCTCATCCATCGCATAGGCGCGACGGGCACCGCGGTGCTTGTCGTCGAACATGACATGGCTTTCGTGCGCCAGCTTGCTGTACCCACGACCGTTTTTCATCAGGGCCGCATCTTCGCCAGCGGCACGTTGTCCGACATCGAAACGAACCTCGATGTGCAACGCCTCTATCTAGGAAAGCAAGGGGTGGCGAAGCTCCGCAATTAAGGAACCGACAGGATGAAGACCATCAAGATAAACGAGGTTCAGAAGTACCTCCTCGATGCGCGGGACGAGCCGGTGCTACGCGTTGCCGCCGGCGAAACGTTCTGCGTGGAAACCGACGATGCGCTGACCGGCCTCGTACAGGACCTGAGCGACACGCCGAAAGTGCGTGACATGCAGGACGATCCACTCAGCAAGGAACTTTTGTCCTTCAACCCGCCCAAGCTGAACCCGGTCGTCGGCCCGATTTACGTCGAAGGTGCCGAACGGGGCGACGTGGTCGAAATCGAAATCGTGAGCGTCGAACCCTGGCGGTGGGGCTACACCGGCATCTTGCCGAACAACGGCGCGTTGCGTGACAGCCATCGCTGGGGCGCCGAAGTGCGCGACCTGCACATCGAACTTATCGAACACGTGCCGGGCCCTTCCGGCTCCACCGCGGATGGCAAGGCGAAATACGGGGCGATCGAATGGGACCTTGATCCCTTTATCGGTACGCTCGCCGTGGCACCGGATCGTGAAGTCGTGTCGTCCCTGACGGGCCAAGGCGATTTCTGCGGCAACATCGATTGCCGCGATATCCAGGCCGGCAACAAGATTCAGATCAATTGCAACCATGATGGCGCCCTGGTCTACGTGGGCGATTGCCATGGCGGCCAGGGCGATACCGAGTTTACCGTGCTTGCGGACGAAACCCGTGCGACCGTGAAGCTCAAGGTCAACGTGATCAAGAACAAGAAGATACCGGGGGTGCGTATCGAGAAACCCGACAGTATCGTCGCCATCGGAATGGACCTGCCGCTCGACGAAGCCGTCTATTCTGCGGCGGACAACCTGATGCATTGGATGCAGGATGAGTACGGGATCAGTCCCCGCGATTCATACCTTCGGTTCTCGGCTGATCCGGATTTCCGCGTGCGCACCTACCAGATGGTCCGGGCGAGCATCAGCCACATCGCGGGTGCCGAGTACCCGAAGTCACGTCTCAAACCGGCCTTTTGATTGATCCCGAGGAGCCAGACATGCTCACCCTGACATCCGTTTATGCCGGCTATGATTCAACGCCGGTGCTTCACGATCTGACCTTCGAGGTGCGTCGCGGCGAAATCGCTGCGTTTATCGGAAGAAACGGTGTCGGGAAGACGACCCTGGCCCGCACCGTCATCGGCCTGATCAAGCCGACGCAGGGATCGATCTTGTTTGCAGACGAGGACGTGACCGGGCAACCCGCCCGGTCGCGTGCCCGCAAGGGGGTCGGCTATGTTCCGCAGGGTCGGGGGATATTCGGCGACCTGACGGTCGAGGACAATCTCAAGCTTGGCCGGACGATCGGCCCGCTTGCGCCACGCCCGCTGGAATATGCCTATGACATGTTTCCGATACTTGGCGAACGCCGGTCGCAGATCGCCGGCACGATGTCGGGTGGCCAGCAGCAACAATTGGCGATTGCCCGCGCACTGATCGGTCAGCCCGATCTTCTGCTTCTGGACGAGCCGTCGGACGGAATCCAACCGAATATCGTCGAACAGATCGGCGAATTGTGTACGAAGCTCAACCGGGACGAGGGGCTTACGATCTGCCTTATCGAGCAAAACGTCGACCTCATCACCTCGTGCGCGCACCGCTGCCTGCTGCTGGAGAAAGGCCAGATCACGCAACGCTTCTCGCCTGACAAGTTGCAGGATCCGGAAGTGGCGAGAATGGCGCTGGCTATCTAGGTGGCGCTGCCGGAGCGAGGGGCAGGGGGCCGGTCGCTGCGTCCGCTCACGGTGTCCCCGGCTTGCGCACCACTTCGTCGACGTAGCTTTGCCAGCGTGTCGCGAATTCGTGGGCCAGGCGAGACGGCGGGCGCTGTTGCGGGGTGATCAGGGCATAATCGAAGGGCACGGCCGGGTCGAACCTGACGAAGCTTATCGCCCCGTTCTGCCGGTTCTGCTGCCGGTAGCTTTCCGCGCTGAGGGGGTCGATGATCGCGCAGACCTGGCCGGCTTCGACGAAATGCAGAAGGGGCAGGAAATACTGTGCATCGACCCGCAGGTTGAACGTGGCGCCGCAGGCGTCGAACGCCGCCCGGGTCCTGGTCACCGTCGAATGCCCGGGTTGCAGCGTGCCCATCGGCTGCCCGTCGAGATCGCGCGGGGTGACGACCTCGAGACCGGCCAGGGGATGGCCGGTGGGCAGGGCGCAGACGCAGTCGCAGGTCGTGGCGACGCTGCGGAACAGCTCGTCTGACAGGGAGTTCGACATGATCTCGCCGGCGCCGAGATCGCAAAAGCCGATATCGAAACTCTGTGCCGCGACGAGGTTCAGGATCTGGGGCGAGCTGCGGGTCGACAGGGTCACGCGGATGTCGGGGGTGCCATGGGTGAACCGGCTTACGAAGGCGGGCAGGAGATAGGCCGAGGGCCCCGGCATCGCGACGATGCGCAGCGACCCCCGGACGCGGTCGCGCATACCTTCCATGTTGGCACGGGCCGCCGACAGCCTGTTCAGCACGTCGGTCGCCTCGGACAGCAGGTAGCGCGCTTCCGGAACGGGCACGAGACGGCGGCCGTCGCGGTGAAACAGGTCCATGCCGAGACTGTCTTCCAGCGCCTTGAGGGCGGCGCTGACGGCCGGCTGCGTGCGGTGAAGGTTGCGAGCCGCGGCGCTCATCGAGCCGGTGTTCATGATCTCGCGGAAGACGGCCAGTTGCTGCAGGTTCATGCGCGCCATTCATATAAGGAAAATTTTGCAAATCAAACATATTTCAAATTTGTATTTATTCATATGCTGGTTTCTTATCGCTCCTGTCATTCTGAAAACCAGTGGACGGGCCGATGCCCGGACCACGCAACAAACGGGGAGCTATCATATGACATTCTTGGCAAGGTTGACCTGCACGGCACTGGCCACGGTCATGACTGCCGGCCTGGCTGCCGCGCAGGAACCGACCTTTTTCCGGATCGGGACGGGAAGCGCCGGCGGCACCTATTTTCCCATCGGCGGGACCATCGCGAACGGCATTTCCTCGCCTCCGGGTTCGCGCCCCTGCGAGGAGGGTGGCCAGTGCGGCGTGCCCGGCCTGATCGCCATCGCGCAGTCGACCACCGCGTCGGTCTTCAACAACACCGCCGTGCAGAACGGCGAACTCGAGGCCGGCATGGCCGCGGCCGACGTGACGCGTTCGATGTACCTGGGCGAGGGCAAGTTCGACGGCAAGCCGCATGAAAAGCTGCGGATCGTCGCGAACCTCTACCCGGAAGACCTGCATCTCGTCCTGCCGGAAGGCGCCTCGATCGAGAGTCTTGCGGACCTCGAGGGCAAGCGGGTCGGCATCGCACAGGCCGGTTCGGGCACGCAGGTCGCCGTGCTGCAGATGCTCGAGAAATGGGGCGTCAACCGCGACAACATCGAAGAGGCCGAGCTGAACAACAGCCAGTCGGCCGAGCGGCTGGCCGACGGTCAGCTCGATGCCTATTTCTACGCCGCGGGCTGGCCGGTTTCCGCCATGGTGCAGCTGGCCACGACCAAGGGCATGGAACTGCACAGCTTCACCGAACAGGACCTGGCCACCATCAACGAGGCCGTGCCCGCCTATATTCCGTCGAGCATTCCTGCCGATGTCTACGAGGGGATCGACTACGAGGTGAAAACCCCGGCGGTCTCGGCCCTGCTGGTCGTGTCGTCGGACCTGAGCGAAGAGCTGGTCTACGGGATCACCAAGGCGCTGTGGAACGACAACACCCGCACCCTGCTCGACAATGGCCATGCCAAGGGCAAGCAGGTCACGGCCGATACCGCGCTTGACGGGATCGAGGCGCTTGGCGTGCCGCTGCATCCGGGGGCCGAGAAATACTACGAGGAAGCCGGTCTGCTCGAGTAGGGCACGGCTTGAGCTGACCCGAGATCACCGGGCGGCGGGCCAACGACGCCGGCCGCCCGGACCATCATTTCCAGTCGAACGCGAAAGGGCAGGCCATGCCGAAGAGTGGCGCGCAGGACACGCACGACCGGTCCGCCGAGGACCTGGCCGAGATCGAGCAGAAGTTCGACGAGGGCGCGGCCACCCGCACCGTCGCGCCGGCCTTCGGGTACTTCCTGCGGTATGTCGCCCTCGCCTTCGCGACCTACCATTACCTTACCGCCGGTTTCGCGCTGCCGCCGGATTTCTGGCACATGGGCTGGCACCTGTCCGGTCTCTTCATCCTGACATACGCGCTGTTCCCCATGGTCAAGACGAAGACCTCCTTCGACCTGAACACCGGGGCGCTGCGGCTTGGCGGGGTGCCGTATCTGGATATCCTGCTGATGATCCTCGGCACCGCCTCGGCGCTTTATCTCGGCTTCGCCTGGCGGGGGATCCCGTGGCTGGGGATCGAGGAACAGACGTTCCGGATGGGCAACCCCAACACCTATGACATGGTGTTCGGCTGCATCCTGATCCTGCTGGTGCTGGATATCGCGCGGCGCACGCTGGGCTGGATCCTGCCGCTGATCATCTGCGTCTTCATCTCCTACGCGCTGTTCGGGCCGGTCTTTCCCGGGCTGCTTCAGCATCCGGGCGTCAACTTCAGGACGTTCGTCAGCTCGATGTATTTCCCGCAGGAGGGGATTTTCGGCGTCACGCTCTGGGTGGTGTCGACCATCGTCTTCCACTTCGTGCTGTTCGGGGTGATCGCCCAGCGGACGGGGCTGGGACAGCTTTTCATCGACAGCGCCACGATCCTGGCGGGGCGGTATACCGGCGGGCCGGCCAAGGTGTCTGTCGTGTCCTCGGCCTTCTT
>Ga0189287_100211_pt1 | contig 25768 bp, 23 predicted proteins | sample UW86minimetaG_FD_130319 | JGI IMG/M metagenome (GOLD analysis project Ga0189287, IMG submission 130319) | Marine microbial communities from the Costa Rica Dome - UW86 mini metaG | ecosystem: Environmental > Aquatic > Marine > Oceanic > Photic zone | place: Costa Rica: the Eastern Pacific... | reverse complement strand
GAGCAAAACACCCGGTCCCATCCCGAACCCGGCCGTTAAGTGCCTTAGCGCCAATGGTACTGCGTCTCAAGACGTGGGAGAGTAGGTCACCGCCAAACCTAGAAAAATCCTCAAACTCTGAACGTTCAATAAAACAACCGCGGGATGGAGCAGTCCGGTAGCTCGTCAGGCTCATAACCTGAAGGTCGTAGGTTCAAATCCTACTCCCGCAACCAAATATTCCAGCAAAGCCCCCGTCGGTCCTGCCGCGGGGGCTTTTCTGTTTTGAGTCTTCTGCGTGCAAGGACTGGGACCGATGGCTTTATGCCACATCCCAAAGGCCCCGGGTTGCGCCTTGCGTCCTCTATTCTTAAGCCATATCGAAGGTCGCCCCAAAACGGGGCGGCATGACATGGCCATGGGATCAGCGACGGCTTTCTACCGTTGACCGACCATCGCATTTCGGAAAAGTGTCTTGTATGAACGCGGTTGCGAGCGCCAGTATTGCGGCGAGGCATCTATTTCGGCCCCGAGTTGCGCAGCCGCATGCCAGGGCCAGCGCGGATCATACAGCATCCCTCGCGCGAGCGCGATTGCATCTGCCTCACCTTCCTCCAGGATCGCTTCGGCATGGTGCGGGTCGGTGATGAGGCCCACGGCAATGGTCGGCAGTCCGACCGCTTGTTTTATCCGTGCAGCGAACGCGACCTGATAGCCGTCGGAAAGCGGGATCTGCTGGTCGGGGGAAACGCCCCCGGATGAGACATGAATGGCCGCGCAACCCCTTTCCTTCAGGCGATGGGACAAAGCGACCGTATCGTCGATGTCCCAGCCACCCGGAACCCAGTCCGTGGCCGACACGCGCACCCAGACCGCGATATCGTCGGGCGTTGCGGCCTTGACCGCATCGAACACCTCCAGCGGAAACCGCATCCGGTTTTCCAGGCTGCCGCCATAAGCATCACTGCGGTCGTTTGCGAGAGGAGACAGGAACTGGTGCAGCAGGTACCCATGCGCCATATGCAGCTCGATTCCGCGAAACCCGAGGGAGACAGCGCGCCGCGCGGATGAGACGAAATCTTCGCGAACCTTCTCAAGCCCGGCATCGTCCAGCGCCAAGGGCGCTTCCTCGCCTGGTGCATGTGGCAAGGCCGAGGGCGCAACCGCCTTCCAGCCACCGGGTTCATCCGGGCGAATCTGTTTGCCGCCTTCCCACGGTGCCTGGCTCGACGCTTTACGCCCTGCATGGGCAAGCTGTATGACCATCGGCGAAATCGCGTGTTTGGTGACAGCATCCATCACCCGTTTCAGCGCGGCTTCGTTTTCGTCGGAGTAAAGGCCAAGATCACTTGGTGTAATCCGGCCTTCGGGCGACACCGCCGTCGCCTCGATCACCAGGACTCCGGCGCCCGACAGGGCCAGGTTGCCCAGATGGATGATGTGCCAGTCCAGGGCATTGCCGTCGACGGCCGAGTATTGACACATCGGGGCAATGACGATCCGGTTCTCGAGCTTCATCGGCCCAAGCATCCATGGCGAAAAGAGTTTGCTCATTCGGTCCAGTCCTTGTCGGTCGGGGGCATCTAACGGATGCCACTAAAACTGCATTTACATGAATTGTCACGGGCCGAGGAACTTTGCCGATCCCGCCACAGTCCTGCCGGGTGGACCAGCGTCAGATCCGGGGCAATGTCCAGGTCGGATATATCCCCGCGCGGCTGCAATAGCTGCTGGCTGCATGACCCGAGAACAGCCCGTCCTTTTCGACAAGAACGGTTTTCCACCCGCGGGCAGCTGCCCCCAGAATATCGGTATGCAGGGTATCGCCGCACATCACGATGCGATCCGGGGCAATTCCGGGCAGCGAGGCCTCGATCATGTCATAGACCTGGGAAAAGGGCTTGCCGAAGAACCGGATGTCCTCAAAGCCCTGATCCGCCAGGAGATGTCCGAAATATCCAGGCTCCAGCGAAAAGCCATGCTCTCGCGGTGCGACCAGGTCGGCATTCGCGATGATGAGCGGCCTTGGCGCCTTGCGAAGCGACGCTTCCAGATTTTCCTGCCGACCCACTGACCACACTTCGGTCGACAGAAACAGAAACCCGTCCACCATGTCATAGCTGGCAGGATCATCCACCAGGCGACGGGTCGCAACCGGGATATCCGAAAGATCATCCTGTGGCGCGGCGATGCAGCCCCATAGCCCGGTCTTGAGATCGGCCAGCGCCGCGTCGCGGCTTGTCACGATTTCATCGCTTCGTACATGCATCGCCAGCTTCTGGAATTTGGCCACCGCCCCTTCGTGCGTGTAGCTGGCCGCGTTCGACAGAATGCGCACGTGGTGCCCGGACTTGCGCAGCTCGGACAGACGCTCTGATGCGCCCGGAATGGCGCTTTCGCCGATATTGAGCACCCCATAGGCGTCGAAGACGAAGGCATCCGCCTGCTCGGCGATGTCCCGCAAGGAAGCGATCGGTGTCATCCCCGACGAGAATGCGGCAGACGGCAAACGATGCCGAACGGCTTCGTAGCGATCGAATATGGTAGCGACATTATCCATATGAGTGGCGCATCCCCTTCAGGCGTCAGAAAGACCGCGACACGATGTTTGTACGTGCCTGCCTTGACCTTTTAGAGCTTACAACGCCGTCTGGAAAATAAAAGTTAAAACAACAAAGCGACATTTAATATTGTTGTTACATCCATAAGCTACTCCAAGAATCATCGGTTGTACGCGCTTAATGTGAGGCAATACGGCCTTTTCGGTCATAAGAAGGGAAAGCCGCGTGGTCGAAAAATATGTTGCTTTGTTGTTTTTATTCGCCAACAATCAAACAAAGTGGGGGAGGTGATCATGGCGTCGAAAAAATTCCGGCGACGCGATCTGATACAGCAGGTCGTGCAAGAGCAGGGTGGCATGAGTGTTGGCGCGCTGGCCGAAATGTTCGGCGTGTCCATGCAGACGATCCGGCGCGACCTTGACACGCTCTGCGACGGGCAGACCCTCCAGCGCTCTCACGGCCGTATCGAGCTTGCGGAAGGACAGGGAAACACCCCCTTCGATCAGCGGGCGGGTACCAACCTCGTGGGCAAACGTGCCATCGCCAGCAGTGCCGCCGCTTTGATCCCCGACGGTGCCACCCTTTTCATTTCGATCGGTTCGACGGCGCTCAGTGTCGCGCGTGCCCTGCATCGCAAGAAGGAACTGACGGTCATCACCAACAACCTGAGCGTGGCGATGGCGCTCAGCGAAGAGATATCCAACCGCATCATCGTACCGGGCGGTGAAATCCGTCTTCCCGACCGTGATTTCGTCGGCGAGGAGGTGGTCGAATTCTTCAGCCGGTACCGGGCCGAGTTCGCGATCTTCGGCACAGCCGGGATCGACCTTGATGGCCGGCTGCTGGAGTTTCACCAGGCCGAGGTGCGCGCCACCTATCAGATGTGGCGCAACGCCCAGAAATCGATCCTCGTGATCGACCGCAGCAAGTTCGGACGGCTGGCCCCGTCCGTCGGCGGACGCCTGTCGGAGTTGGACACCATCATCTGTGACCGCCCGCCATCGGACCAGTTTCACGACCTGATCGAGACGCTGGATGGGCGCATCGTGTTTGCAGAGGAGGCAGATTGATGCAGGACGCATTCGTTCAATTGGATGGCGTGGCCAAGCGCTGGAGCGGCCAGCTCGGGGTCGAGGACATCTCCCTGTCCATTCCGCGCGGGTCTTTCGTGGCGCTTCTCGGGCCGTCGGGCTGTGGCAAGTCGACGACCCTGCGGTTGCTGTCTGGGCTGGAGCTTGCGGATGAAGGCCGGATCATCATCGACGGCAAGGATGTGACCACCGCCGCGCCTTCCGAGCGTAACCTGTCCATGGTGTTTCAGTCCTACGCGCTTTTCCCGCATCTCACGGTCGCCGAAAACGTGATCTTCGGCCTGAAGGTCCGAAGGGTCCCGGCGGCAGAACGGCGCGATAAACTGCATCGCGCGCTCGAGATAACCGGCCTGCTTGGCTATGAGGCGCGCAAGCCCGGAGAGCTGTCGGGTGGCCAGCGTCAGCGCGTGGCTTTGGCCCGTGCGATCGTGGCGAACCAGCCGCTTTGCCTGATGGATGAGCCGCTGTCCAATCTCGATGCAAAGCTGCGTGCCTCGGTGCGCAAGGACATCAAGAAACTTCAGGTCGATCTGGGGATCACCGTGATCTACGTCACCCACGATCAGACCGAGGCCATGAGCATGGCCGATATCGTGGTGCTGATGAAGGACGGGCGCATTCAGCAGGTCGGCGCGCCGGAAAGCCTGTATTACCGCTCCGCCAACACCTTTGTCGCCGAATTCGTCGGATCCCCGCCAATGGCGCTTGTCGACGCCTCGGCCCTGCCCGGTTTCGACGGCGCCGCCAAGATCGGCCTGCGCGCCGAAAGCCTGCGCTTGGCCAAGGCGGGGCAGGGGCGGCTGAAATGCCTGGTTTCGGAATGCGAGTTCCTCGGGTCGGAGACATTCGTGGGGCTGACGCACCCCGCGGCCACCGGGCTGACCATCTCGATGCCGGGATTGCAGAACATTCCAACTGGAGAGGAGCTGGAAATAGATTTTGCCGACGAGGATCTGCATTTCTTCGACGCAGACGGAAATCGAACCAATCACATGACAAGCGTGTCGGCCTGATGGCCGGCGCAGATACACGTGTTCAAGCCAAGGGAGACCATCATGAACACATTCAGTAAAATCGGACTGTCGACGGCACTGGCAACCATGATCGCCGCACCTGTTGCCGCCGAAACGGAACTGACCATGTATTACCCGATCGCGGTCGGCGGGGCGCTGACCGAAGTCGTCGACGGCATCGTGGCGAAGTTCGAAGAGGCCAATCCCGATATCAAGGTCAACGCGATCTATTCGGGCAATTACGATGACACGCGCGTGCGAGCCCTTTCGGCCCTCGCCTCGGGCGAGCCTGCACAGCTCGCCGTCATGTTCTCGATCGATGCCTATGATCTGATCGAACAGGATACGATCGTCGCGTTCGAGGATATCGAAGGTGTCGATACGGCTTGGCTCGACAGCTTCTACCCGGCCCTGATGGCCAATGGCCGCATCGAAGGCAAGACCTGGGGTATCCCGTTCCAGCGTTCGACGATCGTGGCCTATTACAACAAGGACATGTTCCGCGAGGCAGGTCTCGATCCCGAAGCCGCGCCGGCAAGCTGGGAAGAACTGGTCAGCATGGGCAAGGCCCTGACCAAAGGCGACACCTACGGGCTTATGATCCCGTCCACCGGCTATCCCTATTGGATGTTCCAGGCACTTGCCATTCAGAACGGCAAGGAGCTGATGTCCGGTGATGGCCTCGAAACCTATTTCGACGATCCTGCCGTGGTCGAAACGCTGGAGTTCTGGAAGTCCCTGTCCACCGAACACGGCATCATGCCGACCGGCACGGTCGAGTGGGGCACCCTGCGTCAGGCGTTCCTGGAAGGGCAGACCGCAATGATGTGGCATTCCACCGGCAACCTCACGGCTGTCAAGAACGGTGCCGCCTTTGATTTCGGCGTGGCCGAGCTTCCGGCGAATGTGCGTCCCGGATCGCCCACCGGCGGTGGGAACTTCTATGTGTTCAAGGACACGACAGACGAAGAACGTGCCGCTGCCCTCAAGCTCATCGAGTTCATGACGGCGCCCGCGCAAGCTGCGGAATGGTCGATTGCCACAGGCTATATGGGCGTGTCGCCCGCCGCCTACGAGACCGAAGCGCTCAAGGCCTATACGGCGGAATTCCCGCCCGCCCTTGTGGCGCGCAATCAGCTTGAAAACGCCGTTGCCGAATTCTCGACCTTCGAGACGGCCCGTGTCCGCGACGGCCTGAACAATGCGATCCAGGCCGCACTGACCGATGCCAAGTCGCCTGCGGACGCCCTGGCCGAGGCACAGGCCGCAGCCGAGCGTCTTCTCAAGGACTACCGTTAATCATGATCGGGCGCCGGGCTTCGGCCTGGCGCCCGTTTTCATCAGGGCAAAAGGCCGGATTGCATGGCAAAGCACGTGAACATCGAACGCCGCAGACAGGCCATTTACGGCTGGCTGCTGCTGTCGCCTGCCATGATCCTTCTCACGGCGTTCGCCTTCTATCCGTCGCTGGCAACCCTATGGACAAGCGTATTCAGCCGTGGAACCCGCCGCCGCCCAAGCGAATTCGTCGGGACCGAGAATTATACCGACCTTTTTGCCGATCCCACCTTCTGGAAGGTGGTCACGAACAATCTTGTCTACGCCGGGGCAACGATCCCGCTGTCGATCGCCATCGCGCTTGGTATGGCTTTGTGGGCCAATTCCAAGATCCCGGCGCGCAGTTTCGTGCGCACCGCCTATTTCACGCCGACGGTTCTGCCGATGATCGCGGCAGCGAACCTTTGGCTCTTCTTCTACACGCCGGGGCTTGGCGTTCTCGACCAGATCGGCTCTCTTCTCGGCCTGCCATCGGTCAATTGGCTGGGCCAGCCGGAAACGGCGCTTTGGGCGGTCATCATCGTGACCATCTGGAAAGAAGCCGGGTTCTTCATGATTTTCTACCTTGCGGCCCTGCAAACCATTCCCGAGGATCTCAAGGAAGCTGCTGATATCGAAGGCGCCAGCCGCTGGACCTATACGCGCCGGATCGTGCTGCCGCTGCTGATGCCGACAACCCTGTTCATCATGGTGAACGCGTTGATCAATTCCGTGAAACTGATCGACCACCTGTTCATCCTCACCAAGGGCGGCCCGAACGACGCGTCCAAGCTGATCCTCTATTACATCTGGGAAATGGCCTTTGCCTTCTTCGATGCGCCCCAGGCTGCGGCCATGACGATCATGATCCTCGTGGTGCTCGGTGTCGTCGCAGGCATCAAGTTCACCATTCTCGACAAACGGACACATTACCAATGAGCGGTCTGTCACGACATATCGAGAGTTTTGGCGCCCTGTTGCTGGCCGTCATCTGGATTTCGCCCCTTGTGTTCGCCTTCTGGGCCGCCTTTCACACCACGTCGGACGCGGTGAATTTCAACCTCGCGGCGCCCTGGACGCTGGATAATTTCCGGACGGCATGGGGTGGGGCGCCCTGGCTGCGGTATTTCCTCAACACCTTCCTGCTGGTGACGGTCATCCTGATCGGGCAGTTCTTCGTCACGACGCTTGCCGGTTTCGCCTTCGCGCAGGTGCGCTTTCCGGGCCGCGATATCGTGTTCATTCTCGTGCTCATGCAGCTGTTCATTCTGCCCGAGGTCCTGATCGTCGAAAATTATGTCATGGTTTCGCGGCTTGGGATGTTCGATACGATCCTCGGCGTCGGCATGCCCTACATGGCGTCCGCCTTCGGGATCTTCCTGATGCGGCAGGCCTTCAAGGGCGTCCCGATCGAGTTGCACGAGGCCGCCCGCGTCGAAGGCTGTGGCTGGTTCGGCATCCTGTGGCGGGTCTATGTGCCCTTGGCGCGCCCCACCTACCTTGCCTATGCGCTTGTGTCCGTGTCGACCCATTGGAACAATTTCCTGTGGCCGCTGATCGTGACCAACTCGCCGGATACCCGGCCATTGACCGTCGGCCTGTCGATCTTCGGGGCACCTGAAAACGGCGTGGATATCAGCGTGATCTCGGCGGCAACGATCATGTCGGTGGCCCCGCTTCTGGTTGCGTTCCTCGTCTTCCAGCGGCAATTCGTGCAGGCTTTCCTTCGCGCGGGGATCAAATAGCGATGGCGCGCCTCCTGCAGATATCCGACCTGCACATCGCCGCCCCCGGTGCCCTTGTGTCCGGGCGGCTTGATACGGTGGGCCAGTTGCGCGCTGCCATCGACACGATCGGTGCGCGGCTTGCGGCCATCGGCCCCCTGGATGCAGTTCTGGTCACAGGTGACATCAGCGACGATGGCAGCGCCGAAAGCTATGAGCTGGCCCGAACCCAGCTTGCGAGGCTGGGTCTTCCGCTACTTGTCATCCCCGGCAACCATGATTGCAGGGATGCCTTGCGCAATGCCTTTGGCGACTTGGCTACCGTGCCGCCCACGGGCCTGATCGACTGGCGTTTCGATATCGGCGGCACCACGGTGATCGGTCTTGATACACTGGTCGAGGGGCAGGGCGGCGGACGGTTGCGCCCCGAAAGCCTTTCGTTCCTGTCCGACGCGCTTGACGCGTCCGAAGGCCGCCCGGTTCTTCTGGCGCTGCATCATCCGCCCTTGCGCACAGGCATTCGCTTCATGGATGCGATCGGGCTGGAAAATTCCGATGCGCTTGCGGCGGTCCTTGAACGGCGCACCGCGCCGGTCCGGATCGTGGCCGGCCATGTGCACGGCGTCCATCACGGCGCGCTTGGTCCGCATACGGTCGTCACCGCGCCATCGACCTGCAGCGCCTTCGCGCTTGATCGGCGCTTGGATGCGCCCACGGGCTTCATGACGGGCCCCACAGGCTGCGCCGTGATCGACATCGGGCCCGACGACTGGCTCTGGACCGCAATGCCCTTCGATTATGGCTTCGGCCCGTTCAAGTTCTGAGACGATCCGAAGACAAGGCAAACGAGGTCAGACCCCGGAGACATAATGGCAAGTACACCCGTCCTGTTCATCATCAACATGGCCGCCGCTGCGGCGCTCTTGATATGGGCTGTGCGTCTTGTCCGAACCGGGTTCGAACGCGCCTTCGGCGGGCAATTGCGTCTCTGGCTGCGCCGGTCCACCTCGAACCGCTTTGCCGCCGCGCTGTCGGGGGCGTCGGCGGCCGTGTTGATGCAAAGTTCCACGGCGGTGGCGGTTCTCATGGCCGGTTTCGTGTCCACCGGCGCCATGGGCAGCGTCGCGGGCCTGTCGATCATGCTGGGCGCGGATCTTGGGTCATCTCTCGTGACATTGATGCTCAGTTCGCGGATCGCCATCGTGACGCCGCTTCTGCTGCTGGCCGGGGTGATGATCTTCCTGCGCAGCTCGGCGCGCTGTATCCGCCAGGTCGGCCGCATCCTGATCGGGCTGTCGCTGATCTTCCTGTCGCTCGACCTGATCCGTGAGGCAAGCCTGCCGCTGACTGATCTTGCCGGTGCCGAGACGGTGATGCGCTATCTGGCCCAGGATGCGACGGTCGCATTCCTGCTTGCGGCGCTCTTCGCCTGGCTTGTGCATTCAAGTGTCGCGGCGGTGCTTCTTTTCGCCACTTTGGCCGCGCAAGGGCTTTTGCCGCTCGAGGCGGCTCTGGGCATGGTGCTTGGCGCCAATCTGGGGGGATCGGTGGTGGCCGTCGTGCTTACGCTGAAGGCCAACAGCGCCGTGCGCCGGGTGGTCTGGTGCAATCTGGTTCTGCGGGGTGGCGGCGCTGCGGCGGCTTTGGCCCTGCTGGTCAGGCTTGATGCGGCACCCTTCCTGCAGGGCGTGGATGCCGGGCAATCTGCCTTGTACCTGCATCTGCTTTTCAATCTGGCGCTGCTCCTGATCGGCCTTCCCCTTGTCGGTCTGTTGATGCGGATCGCGACGGCGCTGGTGAATGATCCCGCCCAAAACCCGGCGCCCGGTGAATGGCGTTCCGCCCTTGATATGTCGGTCTTGACTCAGCCGGTGCGGGCTTTCGGCTGTGCCCAACGCGAACTGGTCGAGATGGGCCACAGATGCGAGATCATGCTGCGGGACGCCCTGCGGCTCTTCGAGACCTATAATGAGACCGCCGCCAAGGGATACCGCGCCGAATTTCAGAATGTCAGCCGCATGTCGCTTGATATCCGGACCTATCTGTCACGCGTCCGCAGCAAGGATGAGGTCACCGCAAACCGTGCCTTCGATCTGTCGGCGATCGCGGTCAATCTCGAGGCCGGCGCGGACATCGTTGCGCGCAAGATGGTCGATCTTGCCCGGTCCAAGGACATCGAGGATTTGCAATTTTCGGCGGATGGATGGCGCGAACTGACCGATTTTCATGACGTGGTGCTGCGCAATGCGCAGCATGCGATTTCCGTGCTGATGTCCGAGGATGTCGGCCTTGCCCGAGAACTCGTGGAGCAGAAAGAGCGGGTGCGCGACCTCGAGCAGCGCTTCCAGCGCGCCCATCTTCAACGGCTCCGGGACGGCCTGGCCGAGACCTTCGAGACCAGTGCCATTCATCTTGATCTGTTGCGGTCCTTGAAGATGCTCAACACCAGCTTTGCGATGGTTGCCTATCCTCTGCTCGAAGAACGCGGTGAGCTTCTGGAAAGCCGTCTGGCGACATCGTGATCACCGGTTTCTGATCTCTTCACAACTGTGTGGGTGCCCTTCAGACCATGATGCAGGGGCGCGGATTTGCGCTATCTTTGCATGAGATAAACCTGTTCCACGAAAGAGGCTTCCCATGACCAAAGGCAGGATTGGCCGCCGGACCCTTGTCACGACAGGGGCTGCGACACTGATGGCAACCGGCACCGGCCTTATGTCGCCCGTCTGGGCGCAGGGTCTTGCCCCAACGGAATCGATGCGCGGCGGGGCGAACAATTACCTGCCCGGAGCACCCATCGTCGAACGGATCGGGGGCGGCGGCTTCCTGATGTCCGGCACCGTGCGCCGCGCGGGGGACGGTGCGCCGCTCGAGGGTATCCGCATCCAGATCTGGGCGCATACCACCGAAGGGTTCGAGCGTGATCCGCATAGCCACGGCGCGACGCTGACCAATGCCAAGGGCGAATTCCAACTCGAGATGCCTCAGATCGTGCCGGCATTCGGACAGCCGCATGCGCATCTTGCCTATGACAGCGGCGACTTCGAGACCGTGTTTCTGCGCCCTGTCATGCCAAGCCCCCGCGATACCAGTCTCAGCGCGCATTTCGTGCTGAAGCCTGCCTGATCGTGACGCTTCTCAGGGCGCTTTCGGTCTGGAGCCTGCTTGCCGTCGTGATGGTCATGCCCGTGATCGTCGCAGCGGGCAGCGAATACCTGCAATACCGAAGCGCTGTTTATGTCGTGGCGGGGTTCGCCGGTATCATCGCCCTGTCGATCCTGCTTCTGCAGCCTCTGCTGGCCTCCGGGCTTCTGCCCGGCCTGCCCATGGCTGTGGGGCGCCGGGTGCATCGCTGGACCGGCGTGGCACTGTTGCTTGCCATCGCCGTGCATGTCGTGGGCCTGTGGATCACAAGCCCCCCGGACATGATCGACGCGCTCACATTCACCGCGCCGACGGCGTTCTCGGTGTTCGGCGTCATCGCGATGTGGGCCTTGATCCTGGCGGCGCTCCTGGCGGTGTTTCGCAGGAAGCTGCGCCTGCGCCCACAGCTGTGGCGCCTTGCGCATGTCACTTGGGCTGCGGTGGTCGCCGTCGGCAGCGTGGCCCATGCGATCCTGATCGAGGGCACGATGGGCAACATCTCCAAGGCCATGATCTGCGTGGTGCTGCTCGGCGCTCTGGGGATGACCGTGTATCGGTTGCAGCCTTGGAAAGGCATGTTGCGACGGACACAGCCCAGACTTCCGCGCTGATCCAGCTGTCACTGCCCATCATTTGGCGCAATCAAGCTGTATGTAGACTTACAAGATAAATAGGAAAAACGCGTGTGAAATACGGTGTGTTCCCTGCCTAAGCGCCGTATAAGCTTTGCCAAATAGGGATATGCGGGCCGCCTAAAATCCTATCAGAAAGATTCGTGATGGACCAATTGTTGGTGTGGGATCGAAAAATCTCTTGTCGGAATCCCAAGGCTCTGCAAGACTTGCCCAAGGTCAGGATGGCAGGCGCGCCCGCCATTCACGGGATGCGACGCCTGCGTCCGGCATCAGGGGAGAGTTGTCATTGCCGCAGTATCTTCGTCCGCAAACACTCGAAGAAGCGGTCGCCGCCTTGCAGGCGCATCCCGCGTTGCGGATCATCGCCGGTGGAACGGATCTCTATCCCGCCCTTGGCGACCAAGTGCAGCATACGGATCTTTTGGACATCACCGGCTTGTCCGGATTGCAGGACGTCACCCTGACAGGAGATGGCCTGCGCATCGGGGCATTGGCAACCTGGACGGATTTGCAGACCGCGAATTTGGGCGACGCCTACAAGGCGCTCGCCGAGGCCGGACGCGAAGTCGGCTCGCCCCAGATCCAGAATGCCGCGACAGTTGTCGGCAACCTGTGCAATGCCTCGCCTGCGGCGGATGGCACGGTGGCGCTGATGGCTTTGGGGGCCCAGGTCGAAATTGCCGGTCACGATGGTGTGCGCACCGTGCCTGTAGAGTCGTTTGTCACCGGCGTTCGCCGTGTTGCGCTGGCGCAGGGCGAAATCGTGACGGCGTTGCACGTGCCGCCCGCGACAGGAGGATCGGCCTTCCTCAAGCTGGGCGCGCGCAAATACCTTGTGATTTCCATCGCTATGGTTGCCGCCCATGTGGCGCTGGATGCGTCGGGCCGCATCACGCATGCTGCGATTGCTGTCGGCTCATGCGCCCCGGTCGCCAAGCGGTTGCCAAAGATCGAAGCGGCCCTTGTGGGGGCGCGGCGGGATGACGTGGCCGCAGTGGTGCGGCCTGAATTGATCGACGGCTTGGCACCGATCAGCGATGTCCGCGCCGACGCCGCCTATCGTGAAACGGTCGTGCCGGTGCTCGTGCAACGGGCGCTCATGCGCAGCATGGACCGTTCGGACAGGAGCGCTTGAATGAACAGGATCGCCCCGACACAAATCACCGATACGGATCACCGGATCAAACTGTCACTTGATTTGAACGGGCAGAAGCGCGAGGGCGTCGTGCCGCCCGCCGCGCGTCTGAGTGCGGCGTTGCGGGATGGTTTCGGCTGCGAAGAGATCAAGGTGGGCTGCGATGCTGGCGATTGCGGCGCCTGTACGGTGCTGTTGGATGGGGCGCCGATCTGCGCCTGCCTGATGCCCGCGTCCCGTGCCGAAGGCCGCAAGATCGAGACGGTCAAGGCGCTCGCCCCCTCCAGCGGTGTGCCGGGCAAGTTGCAGCGCGCATTTCAGCGCCACGGTGCGGCGCAATGCGGCATCTGCACGCCGGGGATGCTCATGGCTGCCGAAGCCCTGTTGCGCCGTGTGCCGCACCCGTCCCGCCCAGAGGTCGAAGAGGCGCTGTCGGGCGTCCTTTGTCGCTGCACCGGTTACAGCAAGATCGTTTCCGCCGTCCTGGATTGCGGTGGCGCGGATGCGACCCCGCCCGATGGCGCCGTGGGTGCGCGGATCGAAAGGCTCGACGGTCTTCCCAAGGTTCTTGGCACCGACCTTTTCGGTGCGGATGGCTGGCCTGCGGGTACGCTCGCGGTGCGTCTGGTCCGCAGCCCTCATCATCACGCGGGTTTCACGTTCGGCGACATCGCGGCGTGGCGTGCAGCCCGCCCAGACCTGCGCGCAATCCTGACCGCGGCCGATATCCCCGGTCGCAACTGCCATGGCGTCATTCCGCCCTTCGCCGATCAGCCGGTCTTCGCCCAGGATGTCGCCCGCTTCAAGGGAGAGCCGATCGCCGCCATCATCGGTCCGCGCGATGCGGTCGAGCGTCTGGATATGTCCAGCTTCCCCGTCACATGGGAGGAACGGCCAGCTGTTCTTGACATCCCGTCGGCCCGCGCGGACGGGGCGCCGGTCCTGCATGAGGGGCGGGCCGGCAACCTGCTGACCGAAGGCTTCGTGCGGCGCGGTGCGCCCGAAGACGCCCTCAGCGGTGCTGCGGCGGTGGTCGAAGGCAGCTTCACCACCGGTTTCATCGAACACGCCTATATCGAACCCGAAGCCGGCTATGCGCGCCGCGTCGGAGACCGGATCGAGATGTGGGCCTGCACACAGGCGCCGCATATGGACCTCGAGGATCTGGCGCTCATCATGGATCTGCCACCCGAGGCGATCCGCATCGTGCCGTCGTCCGTGGGCGGCGGCTTCGGGGCCAAGCTGGACCTGTCCTTGCAACCCTATCTGGCACTGGCGGCCTGGGTCACGGGCGAGCCCTGCGGCATGGTCTACAGCCGCGTCGATTCGATGATGACCACCACCAAAAGGCATCCGTCGCAGATCACCGCAAGGGTCGGTGCCGATGCCGACGGCAGATTGCTGGGCATGACGGTTGCCGCAAGCTTCAACACCGGCGCCTATGCCTCTTGGGGGCCGACCGTGGCGAACCGGGTGCCGGTCCATGCTTCCGGCCCGTATCTTCTACCGGCCTACGAGGCGCATGCCGCAGCCATCCACAGCCATTGCGCGCCTGCCGGGGCCTTTCGGGGCTTCGGTGTCCCGCAAGGCTCCATCGCGCAAGAGACGCTTTTTGACGAACTTGCCGATGCTTTGGGGCATGACCGGCTTGAATTTCGCATTCGCAACGCCTTGCAGGCCGGTCAGCCCACCGTGACCGGGCAGGTCTTTTCCCAAGGGGTCGGCATCCGCGCCTGTCTCGAAGCTCTGCGCCCGGCATGGGCCGACAGGCGCAAGGCGGCAGCCGCCTTCAACGCGGCCCAAAGTGCCGACGGTGGCGCGCTGCGGCGCGGTGTGGGGGTTGCGGGCATGTGGTATGGCTGTGGCAACACCTCGCTGCCCAACCCCTCGACCATCCGTGTGGGCATCAAGGCCGACGGCACGCTGGTGCTGCATCAGGGCGCGATGGATATCGGGCAGGGGTCCAACACGGTGATCACCCAGATCTGCGCCGAGGCGCTTGGCCTGCCGGTTTCGGCCTTCACGCTGGTTGGTGCGGATACCGATCTCACGCCCGATGCGGGCAAGACATCCGCCTCCCGGCAGACCTTCGTTTCGGGGGCGGCCTCGCTCAGGGCGGGGGCGGCGCTCAGGGCGCAGCTCCTGCGCAGGCTCAATGCGGGCGACGATGCGCAATTGCAGCTTTCCGGCAGCGTGATTTCCGCCGGTTCCGCCGCCTTCGATCTGGCGACGCTGGCAGGGCAGGAGAATGCGCTCGGCTATGTCGTGATGGCCGAGGAAACCTACGATCCTCCCACATCGCCTTTGGATGAAAACGGACAGGGCGAACCCTATGCCACCTATGGCTGGGGGGCGCATCTTGCGGAAATCGAGGTGGATATCGACCTTGGCAAGATCCGCGTCCGCGATCTGGTTTGCGCGCATGACGTTGGCCGCGCGATCAATCCGACGCTTCTCGAGGGGCAGATCGAAGGTGGATCGGCGCAGGGGATCGGTCTTGCGCTCATGGAGGAATTCATCCCGGGCCGCACCGAGAACCTGCATGATTACCTGATCCCGACAGTGGGGGACATGCCGCGTGTACACTCGATCCTGATCGAAGACCCCGACGCGCACGGCCCCTTCGGTGCCAAGGGCATCGGCGAACAGGTGCTGATCCCCACCGCGCCCGCGATCCTGAACGCGCTGCGCGACGCGACAGGTGCCGTCGTCCGCGACTTGCCGGCGACACCCGACAAGGTGCTGCGCGCCTTGCAGGCGGCGCGGGGACAAGCGCGTCATGTCTGATACATCCGCACCCCCGCCGGTCTCCGGCCGTCCACGCCGCGAGACACCGCAGAAGATCCGCTGCGATGCCTGTCCCGTGCTATGCTATATCGCCGAAGGGCGGGCCGGCGCCTGTGATCGCTATGCCAATGTCGATGGGGTGCTGACACGGGTGGATCCGCTGGTGATCCTCGATCGCCTCGCAGTGGATGGGGGCGAAGTGGTCAGTTTTCTGGGCGATGGCCGCGACTGGGGCGGTGAACTCGTCAATGCGTCCGACCGGTTCGTGACCGCCGTGGGCGCCGGGACGACCTACCCGGATTACAAGCCCGCGCCCTTCATCGTGTCCAGCCAGATGGATGGCACCGATATGGTGACCGTGGTGACCGAGGGCATTTTTTCCTATTGCGGCGTCAAGCTCAAGATCGACACGGATCGCCACCTTGGGCCCGAAACCGCCTCGGTGCGTTACAACGGCGAAGTGGTGGGCCATGTCACCACGGCGGAATACGGCAGCCAGATGATGAGCCTCGGTGGCGTGCATCACCTTACCGGCGGCTCCAAGAAAGAAGGCCGCGCCACCTGCGAGGCACTCCTTCACCTGTGCAACCGGCAGGCGGTGGAACTGACCGTGGATGACGGCGCCAGCCTCGTGGTCGAGGCCGGAAAACCGCCCGTGATCGATGGCGCGCGCGAAGAGCGGATGCGCGTCGGGTGCGGATCGGCGGCCATCGGGATGTTCGCCCAGCAATGGTTCCGGCATCTCGACGAGGTGGTTGTCGTGGACGATCACATCACCGGGGTCCTGTCCGAGCATCAGGCCGGCAAGCTTCTGGACGTGCCGCCCACGGGCATCCGCATCAAGGGCCACAAAAGCACCCCGGGGCGCTATTTTCGCGTGGCCGAGCCGGGACAAGGCTGGGGCGGAACCGATATCGTCGATCCCCTGTCCATCATCGACCGCTTCGACCCCAAGACCGCATGGCCGGGCCTGCGGATACTGATGGTCTCGACCACCGGCGATCACGCCGCCTATTACGAGCTGGACGCCGACCTGCAGCCTGCCCCCTTGCCGATGCCTGACCCGGTCGCAGCCTCGGTGGCGCGTGTTCAGGAAAACTGCGAACCCGCCCTTTGCTCGGTGGTGTTCATCGGCGGCGCGGGCGGATCGCTTCGGGCCGGGGTGACCGAAAACCCGGTCAAGCTGACCCGCTCGGTGCGCGAAACCCTGACCCATGTCACCTCGGGCGGCGCCGAGGTCTATATCTGGCCGGGCGGCGGCATCACCTACATGGTCGATGTGATGGAAATGCCCGAAAACTCGTTCGGCTACGTGCCGACGCCTGCGCTGGTCGCCCCGATCGAGTTTACCATGCGCCTGTCCGACTACGCTGCCTTGGGCGGGCACATGGGTTCTGTGCGGGCGCTCGACGAGGTGGCGGAGATGGGCAAGGGCGGGGTACTCCAGCTGGGGCGCGGCACCGATCCCGCGCGCTGGCCGGTGCTGCCCCACCGCTTCGGATGGAGTGCGGAATGACCGGCGCAGGCCCCGTCCACCGGCACCTTGCCGACGGCAGGCTGCATCTGCAGCACGGCCCGATCGACATGATCCTGCAGGCGGATGGGCCCGCGCCCTCGGTGAGGGCCGCCCATGATGCGGCCATTGCGCGCTTTCACAGCCTCCTGTCCGAGCTGGTGTCCGAACTGCCGCTTCTGCGCCAACCCGTCAGGCGCCTTGCCGATTGCCCCCTGCAAGGCCCCGTGGCGCGCGCCATGGCCCGTGCCGCGCGCGCCCATCTTCCGGCCTTCGTCACCCCCATGGCAGCGGTCGCCGGGGCAGGGGCGGATGCCATTCTTGCGAGCATGCGGGATGTTCCGGGCCTGTCGCGTGCCTATGTGAACAATGGCGGGGATATCGCGCTTTTTCTGGCGCCGGGGGCGGCCCCTTACAGGCTTGGCATCGTGGTCGATCCCGCCTCGCCTGAATCGCCGGGCCGCCTTGTCATCGGGCCGGATACCCCATGGCGCGGCGTGGCCACCAGCGGTGCGCGCGGGCGCAGCCATTCCCTTGGCATCGCCGACAGCGTGACCGTGGTGGCGCAGGATGCAGGTGCTGCCGATGTGGCGGCAACGCTGATCGCCAATGCCGTCGATTTGCCCGGCGATCCGGCCATCACCCGTGTGCCGGCACAGGACCTGTCGCCCGACAGTGACCTTGGCGCAAGACTTGTGACGCAGCATGTGGCGCGCCTGTCTCCACACCGGATTGCGGCCGCCCTCGACGCGGGCGAGGCGGCGGCCCACGCAATGCAGGCTCAGGGCCTGATCGGGGGTGCGCTTATTTGTCTTCAGGGCACCGCCCGTTTTGTGGGCAAACTGCCCCTGCACCCGAACCTTTCGCATCTCGGCAAGGAGGCGCTTGAACATGCCTGAATTGAACCTGCGCAAACAGGCGCTGCTGACCGAAGAGGTCTTTCACGAATTCGGCCCTGCGCCGGACCTGCCCTTGCGCCGGGTCGCCATGGTGTCGGTCATCGAAAACCCCTTCGCCGGACGCTATGAACCGGACATCGCGCCCTTCATGGACACGCTCAAGCCCCTGGGCAAGGCGATGGCCAACCGGATGCTCGACGCCCTTGGCGGTGATCCCGCGCAGGTTCAGGGCTATGGCAAGGGCGCTATCGTCGGCGCCGCGGGCGAGTTGGAACATGGCGCGCTGTGGCATGTGCCGGGGGGATGGGCGATGCGTGAAGTCCTGGGCGATGCCATGGCGATCGTGCCCTCCACCAAGAAGGTCGGCGGCCCCGGCACCCGGCTCGATGTGCCGATCACCCATGTGAACGCCTCCTATGTGCGCAGTCATTTCGACGCGATGGAAGTGGGCGTGACAGATGCGCCTCGTGCTGCGGAACTGGCCTTGATACTGGTCATGACGACAGGGCCTCGAATCCACGCGCGCGTGGGTGGCTTGGCCGCTGCCGATATCGAGGGAAAGGACGGCCTGCGATAGAATGCTGGCGCAGTCCGCGCCGCCATACCGACCCGGGGAAAACCGGGCTTGAACAAGTAACCGATAGGGAGACCGAGAATGTTTTTGAAGCCGATGATGGCAACGATTGTGGCGCTTGGGCTGGCCTTGCCCGCCATGGCGCAAGAGCGCGAATTCCGCCTGGGGCTGATCACGCCCCCGGTCCATGTCTGGAACAAGGAAGTGGCGGCGATGTCCGAAACGCTCAAGGAGCGCTCGGATGGACGTTTCTCGATCACCGCCTTTCCCTCGGGCCAGCTTGGCAACGAATCCGCCATGCTGCAGCAATTGCAGACCGGGGCGCTGGACATGGCGTGGCTCACCACCGCCGAGCTGACCTTCCGCGTGCCGGACATGGCCGCGCTGCACGCCCCCTTCCTCGTTGACAATATCGAAGATGCCGCGCGTGTCCTGCGCTCGGACGAGGCGCGCGAGATCCTCGACACGCTACCGGCCGCCACAGGCACGGTCGGCGTCTGCTATGCGATGATCGGCATGCGCCAGATGGTCCTGCGCGAGAATATCTCCTCCGCCGACGATCTTGCCGGCAAGCGGATCCGGATTACGCCCGCCCCGGCGATCAGCACCTTCTTCGAGATGTTCGGCGCCGCCCCCGCGCCCATGCCGCTTCCGGCGATTTACGATTCGCTTGCCAATGGGCAGATCGACGGGCTCGACATGGATTACGAATCCATCATCAACTTCCGCTACTACGAACATGCGCCGCATGTGCTGGAAACCAATCACCACATGTTCGGCATGGTGGCGCTGATCTCGGCGCCGGTCTGGGCGACCCTCTCCGAAGAGGATCGTACGCTGATCAGCGAGGTGACCCAGATGCATTGCGACCGCACCATCGACCGTTTCGTGACGGAAGAAGACAAGAAACTGGCCAGCCTTCGTGACGCGCCGGGCATCCAGATCACCGAGGATGTAAGCCAGGACTTCTTTGGCGATATCGTCGCGCGTTGGGACGCCGAATGGGGCGCCAAGACCCCGTATGTGGCCCGCCTGCGCGCGTTGGTCGCCTCGTTCTGATCGTGTAGATCTTGGGTGGTGCGGCCGGTCATGCCGCATCACCGCACATGACCCGAGACCCGAGGAAGACCCGCATGCCGCTGATACGCCTGTTGCGCGCCCTGTCCGATGGTATTGTCCGGATCGAGCGCATCCTGCTGATGCTGCTGGTGGCCGCCGTCGTCTCGCTGGTCCTCTTGAATGTCGGCTTCCGCCTGTTCCGGATCACGCTTGCATGGGCGGATGAGCTGGCGGTGCTGGCGATGGCATGGTCCGGTTTCGTGGGGGCTTCGTTGATGCTGCGAGCCCGGATCGATCCGGCTGTCCGCCTGCTGCACGAGGCCGTCGGCCCGCTCGGGGTGCGCGCCCTGCGGGTGTCGGTCTCGGTGCTGGCGTCCGTCTTCGGCCTGATCCTCATCTGGCTCAACTGGATATGGTTCAATCCGCCCGGACTTGTCGCCGCCGGCTTCGACATCTCGACATTCGAAGGATCGACCTTCAACTTCATCTATTCCGGCAAGACCCCCGTGCTGGTCTGGCCGGTCTTCTGGTTCTACCTGATCATGCCGTGGTTCGCGCTGACGCTGACCGTTCACGCGCTCACCAACCTGGCCGAGGACCTGGGCCTTGTCCCCGCCCGCGACCTCGCCCATGAACTCACCCCGCCCGAAGCCGACCCCACCCCGGAGACCGCCCGATGACGCTTGCCGCCTTTGTCCTGCTGCTGGCGATCGGATTGCCGATCGGGCTGATCCTGTGCGTGGCGGCCCTGGTCTTCATCTACGACACGAACAACCTCATTCTCCTGCAAAGCTATCCGCTCAAGCTGTTTTCATCGCTCGACAATTTCAGCCTGCTGGCGATCCCCCTCTTCATCCTCGTGGGCGAGCTGATGAACGGGGCCGGCATCACGCAGCGGCTCGTGCGGCTGGCAGCGGCCTTTGTCGGGGCGCTCAAGGGCGGGCTGGCCTATATCAACCTTCTGGCCAACATGATGGTGGCCTCGATCCTCGGCTCCGCGACGGCACAGATCGCCATGATGAGCCAGGTGATGGTCCCCGAGATGCAGCGTGCAGGCTATGACAGGGCCTTCGCCGCAGGGCTCACGGCCTATGGCGGGCTTCTGGGGCCGATCATCCCGCCCTCCATCGTCTTCGTGGTCTACGCCGTGCTGGCGCAGGTGGCCGTGCGCGACATGCTGGTGGCGGGCATCCTGCCGGGGCTGATGCTGACGGGCCTCTTTATTCTCGTGGTGGCGCTTCTGGGCCGCAAACACGCCTATCCCGTCGGCACGCGGCAATCCTGGGGCGCCCGGCTTCTGGCCCTGCGCGATGCGCTGCCGATGCTGGCCATTCCGCTGGTGATCATCGGCACCATCCTCGGCGGCTTCGGCTCCCCGACCGAGGCTGCAGCGGTGGGCGCCGTCCTTGCCGTGCTGATCGGCCTTTTCTATACCCGCACCCTCAAGCTTGGTGATTTCCCCCTCATCCTGATCCGCACCGGGATCAACAGCGCGCTGGTGCTGTTTCTCGTGGCGGCGGCGGGGGTGTTCTCCTGGGTGCTGATCTTCGGGCAGGTGCCGCAGACCGCCGCGGCCTGGATCCAGTCCGTTGCGACGACGCCGGTGGCTTTCATGTTGCTGGTGCTTGTGGCGCTGCTGGTGGTGGGCACGGTGATCGACGGCATTCCGGGGCTCATCATGGTGGTGCCGATCCTCTTGCCGATCGCTACGGATGTCTACGGCATCCACCCCTTGCATTTCGGGGTCGTCGTCTCGATCAACCTGATCCTCGGGTTGCTGTCGCCGCCGGTGGGCATCGGCCTCTACGTGGCGGCCCAGGTCAGCAATGTCAGCCCGCTTCGGGTGTTCTGGGTGACCGCGCCCTTCTTTCTGGCGGCCTGCCTTGCGCTGGTACTCCTGGCACTGGTCCCATGGTTCAGCCTTGCCCTGCTTTAGACCGTCCAGCCAACGGGCTTGTCAGCTCAAACGGTGCGCAGTATCGTTTCCACACAAACAAGATTGGGGATTTTGAATGGCTGTTGAAACCAAGGACACACCGGCCACGGGCCGCTGCCTGATCCGCAATATCGGCCGGTTGCTTACCGGCGATCTGAACGCCCCCCTCGCCGACAGCGACTGCATCCTGATCGAGGATGGCGTGATCGCGGGCTTTACCGACGAACCCGCCGATCACCAGATCGACGCCGCCGGCTGCGCCGTGGCGCCGGGGTTGATCGACGGCCATTGCCACCCGGTCTTCGGCGACTGGACCCCCCGCCAGAACCAGACCGGCTGGATCGAGATGAACGTCAACGGCGGCGTCACCAGCTTCATTTCGGCAGGCGAAGTGCATCTGCCGGGCCGCCCCAAGGATGCCGAAGGGGTCAAGGCGCTGGCGATGGTCGCACAGCGCTGTTTCACCAATTTCCGCGCCGCCGGTGCCAAGGTCATTGCGGGCGCCCCGGTGCCCGAACTGGACTTTGACCGCGACTTCTATGTCGCCCTCAAGGACGCCGGTATCCGTCATATCGGCGAGATCGGGCTTGGCACCGTGGCCAAGGGGCCGGATGCCGCCCGTGTCACCGCATGGTGCCGCGAGTTGGGCATCGAGACGATCATGCACACCGGCGGGCCGTCGATCGCCGGGTCGCACCTGGTCGGCTCGGATGACGTGCTCGAGGCGCAGCCCGATATCGTCAGCCACATCAATGGCGGCCCCACCTCGATCCCGCATGACGATATCCGCGCATTGTGCCGCCATGCCACCGGCGCGCTCGAGGCGGTGCATAACGGCAACGAGAAATCCGCCATCGTCGCGCTCGAGGGGGCCATGGACAACGACAGGCTGGCCGATTTCCTGATCGGCACCGATGCACCCGCCGGATCGGGCGTCCAGCCCAACGGCATGTTGCGCATGGCGACGCTCCTGGCCAGCTTCGGGGGCCTGCCGGCTGAACTTGCATGGTGCTGCGGCACAGGCAACGTGGCCAATCGGCGTGGACTGCGCCAGGGCATCCTTGCCCCCGGGCGCCCGGCGGATCTGGTCTTCATGGACCGGCCCGGCGGCTCGCCGGGTGACGATGTTTTGGGCGCAATGGCCATGGGCAACATTCCCGGCATCGCCGCTGTCATGATCGACGGCAAGATGCGCACCGGGCGCTCGCGCTCGACCCCGCCTTCGGCCCGTGTGCCGGTCATCTGAAGGAGCACGAAAATGCAGGCGAAAATCCGCAAGATTGCCGTCTTTCTTGACGAAACCCACGTTGAAATGGGTCAGGCCATCGCGCCGCCCACGCGCCGCGCCGCCGCCGTGGCTGTCATCGAAAACCCCTTTGCAGGCCGCTTCGAGGCCGATCTCGAACCGCTGATGGATATCGGCGCCGAGCTTGGCGATCTTCTGGGCCGGCGCTGCGTCGAGGCCCTGGGGATCACGCCCGCAGCCGCCGAAAGCTATGGCAAGGCCGCGATGGTGGGCGAAAACGGCGAGTTGGAACACGCCGCCGCGATCCTGCATCCCAAGCTGGGCGCGCCGCTTCGCGCCGCTGTCGAAAAGGGCGCGGCACTCGTGCCCTCATCGAAAAAGATGGGCGGACCCGGCCAGCCGCTCGACGTGCCGCTTGGCCACAAGGACGCCGCCTATGTGCGCAGCCATTTCGACGGGATCGAGGTGCGTCTGAACGATGCGCCGCGCGCAAACGAGATCATGGTCGCCGTCGCCGTGACCGACAGTGGCCGCCCCTTGCCCCGGGTTGGCGGGTTGACAGCCGCCGAGGCGATCGGCAAAGACGGGCTGCGCTGACCTGAAAGGACCCGCATTTTGAGCCGGAGCGAGCCCGCGAACGAGGTCGATGACGACGACGCAACCACGAAACGTGTGCGCCGTAGGTACGTGCTGGACACGCAGGCGGGGTTTCTGTTGCGCAAGGCGCAACAGCGCCACCTCAGCATTTTCACCGCACATATGGGCGAAGGGCTCACCGCTCAGCAATTCGCGGCCCTCGTGAAGCTGGCCGAGGTCGAGCCGTCCTCGCAAAACTCGCTCGGGCGGCAGACGGCCATGGACAATTCGACCATCAACGGTGTCGTGCGGCGCCTGACGCAGCGCGGCCTGATCGAAAAGTTCCCCTCCGAGGAAGACCACCGCCTGCACATGCTGCGCCTGACGCCCGAAGGCTGGCGCGTGCATGACCGGGTCCTGCCCCTGGCCTCCGAGATCACACGCCTGACCCTCGCGCCGCTGACCCGCAGCGAACAGACGACCCTCCAGCGGCTACTGCGCAAGATCGGCTGATCTTTGGGCATGTGCGACCGCCCCTGAAGAGGTGGGTGCAAAAGCGGTTTCAACATCGAAAAATTGTTCGCATACAAACAAAAATCTTGCTACCTTTTGCGGGCTCAGCTCCAGAGGACGCCCCGATGACAGTGCATTCCGCAACCGCCCCCACGCCGCCTGTTCCCGCCAATTGCTTTGCCGAAACCGTGACCGAGGTGGAACACTATACCGACCGTCTGTTTCGCTTTCGCATGACGCGCCCCGCCAGCTTTCGGTTTCGGTCCGGCGAATTCGTGATGATCGGTCTGCCCAATGCCGAACGCCCGGTCTTTCGGGCCTACTCGATCGCATCGCCCTCATGGGATGACACGCTCGAGTTCTATTCGATCAAGGTGCCGGACGGTCCGCTGACCGAACATCTGCAACGGATCACTCCGGGGGATACCGTGCTGATGCGCAAGAAACCCACAGGCACGCTCGTTCTCGATGCGCTGTTGCCCGGGCGCCGGCTCTACATGCTCTCGACCGGCACGGGCATCGCCCCCTTCGCCAGCCTCGTGCGCGATCCGGAAACCTACGAAAAATTCGAAACGGTGGTTCTGATGCATGGCTGCCGGCAACGGGCCGAGCTGACCTATGGCGACCATCTGGTGGCCGCCACGCAAGGCGACCCCCTGGTGGGCGAGTTGGCCATCGACCGGTTGAAGCACTACACCTGCGTCACCCGCGAAGACCACCCCCGCCGTCTGCGTGTCACCGACGCGATCACCTCGGGCCGGGTGTTCGCCGATCTGGACTTGCCTGCGCTTGATCCGGCAACCGACCGGGTGATGATCTGCGGCTCGATGGAGATGCTGCGCGACAGCAAATCCCTGTGCGAGGCGGCGGGCCTCGAAGAAGGCTCCAACAGCGCGCCCGGAACCTTTGTGGTCGAGCGCGCTTTCGTCGATTGATATCGTACAACCAGACAGAAATTTCGTACAAATTGTACTCAATTTAGACGGGCGTCGGGCGGGATTTTGATCAAGGCGTCTCGTCTGAAAACTGCAAAAAACGCCCCGGAAACCCTGCGTCCCTGATATGGAAATAATCCGGGCTCTGGTGTCGGTCCCCGGTGGCATGTCATCCGAAAACGCCAAGAAAACATATATATATCTGAGTTTTGATGCATTTTACCGGGGGCTGTCCACGCTCCTCTCACCGTGCCGCGCACGCCTCTCCAGCACCTCATCCCACCGGTCCAGTTTTCGCCATTATTGAAACAAATTTTATCACGATTTCTCCCCGATCAACTGCCCAGGCTGACATTCAGCCCAAAGATCCCGCTGGGGGATCTGACAGCGGTTCGGGGGGACCCATGAGTTGTTTCGCGTCTGGTATGGCGCATGAGGCGATGCTCGCCGGCTGAGGGTCATTCAGTCGCTGAGCCCTGTCCATGTGCCTGACCTTACAGCGGAATTTGCGTTCGGTCGCACCCGGTCAGGTGCGGCCGGTCATGTAACGAGTGCGGTGGAAATGCCGCCTGTGTAGGAGTGTGCAAGTTGACCTTTTTCGATCCCCAGACCGCCGTTATCGGCGGTCGTGTCTACTCAGACAGCAATGCGGACAATACCGAGTTTTCCGCCTCGGGCGGCTTCGAGGCCGGGCTGGACGGACAGGTCGTCCAACTGCTCGATGCGCATGGCAATGTCATCAAATCTGCTCATACCGATCATAACGGGTTCTATTCCTTCACACATTTGCCAAGTGGCGACTACTTCGTCCAATTCCCAAGTCAGGTCGGTGACCTGTCCTTGGCCGAAAAGGACATCGGCGATTTCCGCGCCGACAGCGATGCGAACGTAGACACCGGGCGAACCGATCCAATCCATGTGCAGCCGGGTGAAAGCAAGACCGAGGTCGATGCAGGCTACAGCCTGCAACCGCAAAAGGATGGCACGGTCGACGGGGCCGAGACGGGCGAGTTCATGCCCGTGGGCTACGCGGATGCGCAGGGCGACGTTGTCACCGATGGCGACGATCGCATCCTCGGCAACGGCGGCGATGATGACATCCGCTCGGGTGGCGGCGATGATTTCGTCGAT
>Ga0189287_100210_pt1 | contig 25771 bp, 20 predicted proteins | sample UW86minimetaG_FD_130319 | JGI IMG/M metagenome (GOLD analysis project Ga0189287, IMG submission 130319) | Marine microbial communities from the Costa Rica Dome - UW86 mini metaG | ecosystem: Environmental > Aquatic > Marine > Oceanic > Photic zone | place: Costa Rica: the Eastern Pacific... | reverse complement strand
ACGCCATCGCGCAGGAGATCATCACGCGCACCGGCGGCGACATCCGGCTTGCCCTCCCCCTCGGCCTGGGCAAGCCGGTCACGCTGGTCAACGCCCTAACGCGCGCCGTGGCCGACCGCCCCGACACGCACCTGTCGATCCTCACCGCCCTGACACTCGAACGCCCCGACATGTCGCAAGGCATGGCGCAGCGCTTCCTCGAACCGGCCGCCGACCGCCTCTTCGGACGCTACCCGCCGCTCGCCTATGCCGACATGCTCCGCGCCGGCACCCTGCCCGACAATATCGAGGTCTCCGAATTCTTCATGCAGGCCGGCCGCTGGATCGGCATCCGCGACGCCCAGCGGCGCTACATCCCTGCCAACTACACCCACGCATACGACGTGTTGGCCAACTGGCGCCCCAACGTGCTGATGCAACTGCTGGCGCCCCTCGACAACGCCAATTACAGCCTCTCCTGCAACACCGACATCTCCGCCGATCTCCTCCATGCCCGCCGCGAAGGCCGACAGGATTTCCTGATCGTGGGCGAGATCACCGACAAGCTGCCCGCCATGGACGGCCCCGAGGCCCGCCTTCCCCGTGACGAGGTCCACCTTCACTGCGAGGCTCCCACCGAATTCGACCTCTTCTCGGTCGTCAAACGCCCCGTCGGCCAGCCCGAACACGCCATCGGTCTCCACGTCGCCCGCACCATCCCCGACGGCGGCACGCTCCAGATCGGCATCGGCGCCATCGGCGATGCGGTATCCCATGCGCTCATACTGCGCCAGACGGGCCAGCTCTCGAAAATCACCGACACCTCCCCCTTCGCCCCCGACGCCTTCGACGAGCGCGACCCCTTCGACACCGGGCTTTATGCCGTCACCGAGATGCTGGTCGACGGGCTCCTTCAGCTCTTCGAACGCGGTATCATTAAGCGCGAAGTCGACGGCGCCGCCATCCACGCCGGCTTCTTCGTCGATTGCCGCGATTTCTACGACCGCCTGCGCGATCTCCCCCCTGAACAGCGGGCGAAAATCCACATGATGCCCGTCTCCTACACCAACCAGCTCTACGGCAACGAACCCGCCAAGCGTGCCGCCCGCACCGACGCCCGCTTCGTCAACTCCGCCATGAAGGCCACCCTGCTCGGCGGTCTGGTCAGTGACATCACCACCGGCGCGCAGGAGGTCAGCGGCATCGGCGGCCAGTTCAACTTCATCGAACAGGCCTTCGCCCTCGACGGCGGCCGCGCCCTGATCACCCTGCCCTCAACCCGCACGAAGAAAGGCGAGACCGTTTCCAACATCGTCTGGGAGCAGCCGCACGAAAGCGTCCCCCGCGCCTATCGCGATATCATCGTGACCGAGTACGGCATCGCCGACCTCCGCGGCCAGCGCGACGAGGATGCCATTGCCCGGATGCTCGCCATCACCGACAGCCGCTTCCAGGACGAGTTGCTGGACAAGGCCAAGTCCGCCGGCAAGGTGGCGAAGGATTTCACCATCGACCCCGCCTGGCGCGCCAACACCCCCGAATCCCTCGCCCGGTGGCTCGCCCCCCACAACCTGCCCGATTTCCCCTTCGGCACGGATTTCGATGCCGTCGAGCGCCGCATCCTCCCCGCCCTCGGCCGCCTCTCGGAGACGCAAGGCAACAAGCTCGGCATAGCGCAGCTCGTCCTCTCCGGCATGACCGCCCGGAAACCGCCCGAGGAGATGGCCCGCATGGGCCTCGACCGGCCCGGCACCCTGAAAGACCGGCTCGAAGCCTGGGCGCTGGCAGGCGCATTGCAAGCGATGACGAAACACCCCAATTAGGATGAGATGGCCCGGCTGAAAGAGTCAGGCCAACCGCTCCGCAGGCAGGAACCCCGGGCGTTCCCCGCGGGTTATCCAACTGACAGGCCACCACGAAACCAGAGGGTTAGAAGACACGTGAGCACCCCCAGTAAACATGCGCGCCAGACACATGCGCTGAGCGACGTGCTCGACGAGCTGGAAAACACCGTCCAGGGCAAGTCGATCCGTGTCGACGACGTGATCGAGGCCCTCGGCCGTTCCTCCTTCGCCTCGCTGATGCTGGTCTTCTCGCTGATCTCCACCTCCCCGGCCAGCGCCATCCCCGGCGTCACCGCCGTGGTCGCCGTGCTCGTCTTCATCCTGGTGGCCCAGATGATGCTCGGGCGCGAAAGCCTCTGGCTGCCGTCCTTCATCACGAGGCGCAAGCTCTCCACCGACAAGCTCTGCAAGGGTATCAAGTGGCTGCGCAAACCGGTGCGCTTCGTCGAGCGCTTCCTCAAGCCACGCTTCACGTGGTTCTTTCACCGGCCCTGGATCTGGGTGCCGCTGATCCTCGTGATGGCGCTCACGCTCTTCATGCCGTTCATGGAAATCGTGCCGACCTCGGGCTCCATCGCCTCTGGCGTCATCGCGCTCTTCGCCGCCAGCCTGCTCACCCGCGACGGCGTGCTGGCGCTGGCCTCGCTGGCGCTGCTTTCGGTCATCCCGGTCACACTCTACTACTGGATCTGACCGCCCCTATCCGGCCCAGTCCTCAAGCGCCTCGATGGCACCCGTTCCAAGCCCCTGCGCCTTGACCTTGCCCAGCGGGCATGCGCGCGACAGCCGGTCCTCCATGTCGTCGACACCAAACCCGTCCGGCCGGTCCAGCCCGTCCAACTCGTCCCACCTCACCGGGACCGCCACCGCCGCCCCGGGCCTTGCCCGCAGGGAATACGGCGCGATCGCCGTCGCCCCGCGCTCGTTCCTCAGCCAGTCGATGAACAGCTTCCCCTTGCGCTTCTCCTTCGACATCGTCGCGGTGTAGCGCTTGGGCTCTTTCTCGGCCAACGCCTGCGCGAACCCCTTGGCGAAATCCTTCACCCGGTCCCACTCGGCGATCCGCCGCAGCGGCACGATCACGTGCACACCCTTGCCACCGGTCACCATCGGCACCGACCGAAGCCCGCAGGCCTTCAGCCCCTCGCGCACCTCGAGCGCGGCCCGCTTCACCTCGTCGAAGCCCAGCCCCTCGTCGGGGTCGAGGTCGAACACCATCCGGTCGGGCCGCTCCAGCTTGTCCCGCCGCGCGCCCCAGACGTGGTACTCCACCGCGCCCATCTGCGCCGCCCCGATCAGGCCCTCGGGCGTGGTGACATACATGTAATCCTCGGTTCCGCCGTCCTTCTCCTTGATGGGAACCGCCTTGATATCCTCCGGAAACCCCTTCCCGGCATGTTTCTGGAAAAAGCAATCTTCCGCGATCCCGTCCGGACAGCGCAACAGCGACAGCGGCCGGTCGGCCACATGCTCCAGCATCCGCCCGGCCACCCGCGCGTAATGCCGCGCCACGTCGCCCTTGGTCAGCCCCGCATCGGGGAACATCACCCGCCCCGTGCTCGACACCCGCACACCGCCGATCTCCTCGTCGCCACTGTCGGTTTCCGCTTCCGCCTTCGCACTCACGTTTTCCGCCTCCTTGTCCTCGCGCAGCCCCTTGTAGGCGCCATGCCTGATCCGGCCCTCGCTGGTGAACTCGGTATATTCCACCTGCGCCACAAGCTCGGGCGTCACCCAATGCGCGCCCTTCGTCTCCGACGGCAGCTCGCCCTCGAACGGCGCCGTCTTCCGGCCCAGCCGCTTCAGCTCCTTCGCCAGCGCCTCGAAATCCTCGTCATCGAACCCGGTGCCGACGCGGCCCCGGTAAACGAAACCCTCATCCTCGTAGCTCCCCAGAAGAAGCGAGGAAAACGCCCGCCCCTTCTTGTCCGAGGGCGACCAGCCGCCCACCACGAACTCGGCCTCCTGAATGCATTTCGCCTTGATCCACGCCTTGCTGCGCTTGCCGCTATAGGGCGCGTCGACCTTCTTCGACACGATCCCCTCGCCGCCCGCCTTGCACATCGCCGCCAGCGCCTCGGCCCCGTCGCCCTCCAGCACGGGGCTCAGCCGCAAGGGCCCGCGCGGCGGCAGATCCTTGAACAGCCCCTCCAGCGCTTTCCGCCGTTTCTTCAGCGGCTTGCCGGTCAGGTCCTTGCCATCCAGATGCAGGCAATCGAACGCGTAGAACACCAGCGGATCGCCACTCTTCAATGCCGTCTGCAATTCCGAGAACCCGCCCCGCTCGGCCACCACCTCGCCATCGATCAAAGCGGCATCGCAGTCCAGCGCATCCGCCGGCCCGCACAGCGCGCCGAACCGATCCGACCAGTCCTTGCCGTTGCGCGTGTAAAGCCGCACGCCCCCCTTGCCCACCGCCATCAGGCAGCGATACCCGTCGAACTTCACCTCGTGCTGCCAGCCCTCGCCCTCGGGCGGGTCATCCTTCAGCGTCGCCAGCTCCACCTTCCGGAACCGCGGCAGCGCCTTCTTGTGCTCCGCCGCCTCGAAAGCGGCCTTCTCCTTCGCGATCTGCCGCATCGTCCGCCCGGTCGTGACACTGCGCTTGTGCTTGTTGATCAGCGCATCGGCGCTCCGGCCGGCAAGGTCGTCGCGCTCCTTGATCAGCAGCCAGTTCTCGCGATCCCCCTTGCCGCCGCCCATCTTCACCAGCGCCCAGCCGCCCTCCATCCGGGCGCCGTGCAGACGGAAATGCAGCTTGCCTTCCTTCAGCCCCTTCTCGACGTCATGCAGCGGCTCCCACGACCCGCTGTCCCACAGCATCACGGTCCCGCCGCCATACTGGTCCTCGGGTATGATGCCTTCGAAACTCCCGTAATCGACCGGGTGGTCCTCCGTCCGGACCGCCAGCCGCTTCTCCGACGGGTCGTCCGACGGGCCCTTCGTCACCGCCCAGGACAGCAGCACACCCTCCCATTCCAGCCGGAAATCGAAATGCAGACGGCTCGCGTCGTGCTTCTGCACCACGAAAGACAGTTGCGAACCGCCGACCGCCGCCGCCTCGCCGCGCGGCTCCGGGGTCGTGTCGAAATCACGTTTCTCGCTGTACCGGTCGAGCTTGTTCATGGGGCGTTTCCTGGCATCATCGGCGCAATTCATCGGCCTGCGCGGGGCCACCCCGACGTCAGGCCACGGGCGCAAAACGCACATCCCCCTTGAAAGTTTCCGCGCAGTCGCCGCCTACCGGCCCGCGAAGTACGCCGCCAGCGCCGCGATATCCTCGTCGCTCAGGTCGCGCGCGGCCGCATGCATCAGCGGATCGTAATCGTAGATACCGTCCCGCCACAGCGTCAGCTGCACCTCCAGGACCCCGCGCCGCTGCCCGTCCAGCACCGGCCCCTTCCGCCGCCCGTCCTCGCGCTCGCCATGACAGGCCAGGCAGGTCGGCACGTCCCGCGTGCCCTCCCGCGCCAGCGCCTCGCCCTTCGACGCCAGTTCCGCGTCGGCCACAGGCGCCTCCTCCGCCTCGTCCGCCGTTTCCGCGAAATGCCGTGCCAGCTCGGCCAGCCGTTCCTCCGGCACCGAGGTCACCGCCTGCGCCATGATCCCGCTCGGCCGCTTGCCAGACAGGTAGGCCTGCAACTGCGCCTCGAGATACGCCTCCGACAGGATATCCAGCCGCGGCACCTGCCCGCCGACCTCGCCGTGACAACTCGCGCAATATTCCTCCGGCTCGCTCGTCTCCAGTAACAGCTCCGGCGCCGCCTCCCCCTGTACCGACACAAGGTAGGCCACCACCGCCCACACCTCGTCATCCCGCCCCTCGGCGGGCCAGCCCGGCATCCCGGTCATCTTGATCCCGTTCTCGACGATCCAGAACAGCTCATTCGCCTCCCAATGGGCCACCGCCTCCTCGATCTGCGGCGGCTCCGGCACCATCGCCCGCATCGTGGCACTCGCCTCCTGGCCGGGCGCGCCGTGGCACGGCACGCAGGCCGTCGCGTAATGCCCCGCCCCCAGCGCGATCAGCTCCGCATCGTCCAGCTCCGGCACCTCCTCCTCAGACGGCGCGCGCAACCACACCGAATTCCGGAACGTGGTGTGCAGCACCCAGCTCACCCCGGGTAAATGCCCCGCCACGGCCGACACGTTGTAAAGCCCCAACGCCACCACCGCCACGGCCCCGGTCACACCCAGCGCCGCCAGCGCGGCCAGCGTCATGAACACCGCCCTCATGCCGCCCCCCTTTCCCGAAGGGACAGCCCGGTCAGCACCAGCCCCGCGACCAGGTAGACCGGCGTCCCGATCCCCAGCATCAGCATCCCGCCGATCTGCTGGCCCGAAAGATCCGGCGCCGTCCCGCAGATCTCGGCATAAAGATCCCGTGGCGCCAGCACGATCAGCGCCCCCAGCAGCGTCATGTGCATCGACGTCAGCAATAGCCCCCCGGCGCCCGCCAGCGGCCTGTCCCGCCGCAGGCACCCGGCCCAGACCAGCAGGCCGACGACCAGGAAACTCGCCTGCTCCGCCACGAAGCCCAGCGCCATGGTCCGCCCCAGCCCGTGCGCCACCGGCAGGTGCCACGCCCAGACCACCACGAACTCCGCCGCGGCCGCCGCCAGCGGCGGCACCGCCAGCCGCTCCGTCAGCCAAGGCAGGCCCAGCACGATCAGCGGCGCCGCCACCGCCACCAGCACCATGTGCCGCAGCATATGCGCCGCGAAGACCGGCATCATCGCCTCCAGCGGCACCACCCACACGGCCGCCAACAACAGAAGGCCCGGCAGTAGGAAGCGCGCATTCATTGGCACCCCCCCAGCATCACCAGCGGCAAGGAGGTGAACACCACCCCAAGAAACGAGATGATCGCCAGAAGGAACGCCGCGTGCCCAAGGAAGTGATGCCGGTCCTCGGCCCGTCCCCAACTGTTGAAGTAATCCCCCGTCTCGTGCGGGTTCCATTGCCGCCAGCTGTTCCAGCCGACCCAGACGATCGCCCCCAACGACCCGACGCTGAACACCAGAAGACCGGCCCGCGCCATCTCGATGTCCCAGCCCTTGGCACAGGTCACCGCAGCCAGCCCGTAACAGATCACGAAATGGATGGCCCAGATCAGCGGCCCCATCGTGATCTTCATCAGGCTCGCCCGCTCCTCGGCGAATTCCTCGAGCTGCTCTTTCCGCTCGGTCATAGCACCCCCGGGGCAAGGCCCATCACCGCGCAGGTCACCAGCGCCGCCAGCACCTGGAAATGCCAGTAAAGCGAGACGTTCCAGATATCCGCATCATAGCGCGGCGTCAGCTTGCCGAAGACAGAGCCGGCCAGGCAATAAAGCTGCATGATCACCCCGGCACCCGCATGCACTGTAACCCAGATCGCCAGCGCCCAAAGCACCGCCGGGTAGACATGCGTCTCCGGTTCCAGTTCCAGCACCGACACCATCAGCGCCGCAGCCCCGCCAGCCGCCGCCAGCGGCGCCACGGCCAGACAGGTCCGCGCGGCCCCCACCATCCAGCGCCGGTTCAACTCCCGCGCGCCCACCGTCAGCGCCCACGCCACCGCCAGCCCCAGCGCCGCAAGCCCCACGAGCCAAGGTTCGGCATGCATTGCCCCCTCCGGCGGAAAGTCATCCTGCGATGTCCAGTAGAAGAAGAACCCGAAGACCAGCGAGGCAAACGCCGTCGCGTCCCCCAGCATGGTGATCCACATCGCCCACCAGCCAACCGAGGCATGCCCCGACGCATAGGTCGGCAGGGTCAGCCCAAGCCCCGCATCCTTGCTTGGCGCCTCCGGCACACGCGCGGTCGAGGTCCAGAGCCAGTAGATGATGCAGCACACCGCGAGCACCGCACAGACGATCGCGGGCGGATACCAGTGAAACGTCGGAAAGATGAACGCGCCCCCGGTGAACGCCGCCGCCGCTTGGGTAATCCACGCAGGCCCTGTCACCCGCTGTACCTGGATGGGCTCGGCATCGATCACCGAGGTCACCAGCGTCTCCCGCCGCCCCTCGGCCGCATCGGGCAGGTAGTATCGCCCGGTGTCGATCCGCGCCTGCATCTCCGGCTGGTCCCACAGCGGGTAGCGGCTCGCCACATGCGGGATCGACCGGATGCCCCACGCCTCTTCGGGCACGTCATGGGTCCATTCCAGCGTGCCCGCCTCCCACGGGTTCCGCTTGATTTGCGGTTGGCGGTGCTTGGGCCGGATCAGGTCCCACACGAAAATGGCAAACCCGGCGGCGATGACGAATGCGCCCACCGTGGAAATCAGGTTCAGCCCATCCCAGCCAAGCCCTGTCGGATAAGTATAGATCCGCCGCGGCATCCCCCACAACCCGGTCAGGTGCATCGGCAGGAAGGTCAGGTTGAACCCGCAGAAGATCAGCCAAAACGCCCAGCGCCCCAGCCGCTCCGACAACTGCTTCTTCTGGATGAACGGGAAGAAGTAATAGACCCCCGCGATCACCGGGAACACCATCCCCCCGAACAGCGTGTAATGCAGGTGCGCCACCACGAAATACGTGTCATGCGCCTGGAAATCGAACGGCGCCAGCGCAAGCATCACGCCGGTCAGCCCGCCCATGGTGAAGATCGCCAGGGCGCCTGCAATCCACAGCATCGGCAGCGTCATCTTCACCCGTCCCACCATCAGCGTGGCCAGGAACGCGAATATCTGCACCCCGGTCGGGATCACCACCGCCTCGGACGCGGCCGAGAAGAAGCCCAGCGAAATCGTCGGCAGGCCCGTGGTGAACATGTGATGCACCCAAAGCCCGAAGCTCAGGAACCCGGTGCCCACCGCCGACAGCACGATCCACGAATACCCCACGATCGGCCGCCGGGCGACGGTCGGGATGATCATCGCGGCAATGGCGATCGACGGCAGGAACACGATATAGACCTCCGGATGCCCGAAGATCCAGAACAGGTGCTGCCACAGCATCGGGTCACCGCCCCGCTCGGGGTCGAAGAACGGCCAGTCGAAGCTGCGCTCCAGTTCGAACAGGAAATCCCCCGCGATAAGCGGCGGAAACGCGAACAGGATCATGCCGCCCACAACCATCACGTACCACGCGTAAAGCGGCATAATGTTCACCCGCATCCCCGGCGGGCGGCACTTGAGCGTCCCCACGATCAGCTCCACCGCCGCCGCGATCGACGCCACCTCGATGAAACTCAGCCCCAGCAGCCAGATATCGCTGCCCGGCCCCTCGTCCTCGGTTGCCAGGGGCGGGTACATGAACCACCCCGCCCGTGGCGCCGCATCGAAGAAGATCGACCCGATCACGAAGACCCCGCCGATCAGGAAACACCAGTAGCCAAACGCCGATAGCCGCGGAAACGGCATGTCCCGCGCCCCCAGCATCCCCGGCAGTAGCAGGATCGAGATCGCCTCGAACATCGGCACGGCAAATAGGAACATCATCGCCGAGCCATGCATGGTGAAAAGCTGGTTGAACCGGTCGGCCGAGACCAGCTCGCTCTCCGGCACCGCAAGCTGCGCCCGGATCAGAAGCGCCATCACCCCCGCCAGCAGCATGAAGATCAGCGCCGTCAGGCAATACCACTTGCCCACCTCGCTGTTGTTCACCGCCGTCCAGTAGCGGAACCCCTTCGGCGTGGCCCACGCCGCCCTCAGCCGCTCGGCCTGCGCCGCCTGCACCTCGTCCGGCACCGGCTCGGCCAGCATTTCCTCGGTCGGCGGATACGTCCCCGAGGGTTTCGGCAATGCTGAACGGTCCTGCCGGTGATCGGTCATTTCAGCCCCTTCAGATAAGTCGCCATATCGGCGATCTCCGCCTCGCCAAGGTGATCATAGGTCGGCATCAGGACCTCGGGCTTCAGCTCCCCGGTATGCGCGATCCACCGCTCGAAATCCTCCAGCGTCGCCCCCAGACGGCCCGCGCCCAGCGTCTCGCGGCTGCCCACATGCGTCAGGTCCGGCCCCACCTGCCCCACGGCCTCGGTCCCGCGCACGGCATGACAGGCGCCACAGCCTTCCGACCGGAATAACTCTTCGCCGCGCATCGCCTCGGCACTCTCCGGCGCCACGGCATCTCCCGCCTCGCGCTCGAGCCACGCGTCGAACTCCTCCTGCGGCATCACCACGGCGGCAAAGGCCATCCACGCATGGCTCACACCGCAGAACTCGGCGCATTGCCCCCGGTATCGTCCCGGCCGCTCCGGATGCAGGCTCACCCGCGTCTCGCGCCCCGGGAACATGTCCATCTTTCCGCCCAGTGACGGGATCCAGAACGAGTGGATCACCCGGTCCGCATCCAGCACGAACTCCGTCCGCTGCCCGGCCGGCAGCCGGATCTCGTTGGCGGTGACAATCGGTTCCTCCGCCCCGTCCGGCCAGTATTCCACCCGCCACCACCATTGCTCTCCCGTGACCCGCACCTGCAAGCCGTCGCCCGGCGCCCGCTGGTCCGGCAGGATGCTCAACGCCCAGGCCAGCAACCCGATCAGCAGCACCGACGGCACGACGATCCCGCCCCCGATCAGCAGCGGCCGCACGAACCTGTCGTCCAGCGGATCGGTCCGCAGCCGGGTCAGCGTGTAGAAGGCCCCGTTCACCAGCACCCACAGGATGCAGGCCCCCACCAGCGTGACCATGAAGATGTTGCGGATCGCCGCCGCATCGACCCCGGCGGCGTCCAGCGCCGACTGCTCCTTCCCGCAGGCCGACAGAAGCGCCAACGTCAAAAATCCCGCCAGCCAACGGCCGACGGGACCCAACAGCCAGTGATGCCCTCGGTCACGCTGTCTTGAGCTCATGAAGCTCAACGCTGCGAATCCCCGTCCGGTTCCGCGCCGCCTCAAATGCATCGACGCCGCCGCGCCGCTCCTGTATCGAAGGCCCGAACCGACCAGACGAGGGCCGCGCCATGAAGGACCACGACCAGCCATCACCGCAAGAGCATCGCTGGATCCTCGACGGCCTGAGCTACGCGGGCCTCGCATGGGGTCCGGTTGACGGCCGCCCGGTCCTCGCCACCCATGGCTGGATGGACCATGCCGACAGCTTCCGCGAACTGGCCCCCCGCCTGGCCGGATGCCGCGTCGTGGCCCTCGACCTCAGCGGCCAGGGTCACAGCGCCCACCGCTCGCCCGACGCCACCTACAACCTCTGGGATGACCTGCCACAGATGGCGACCCTGCTCGACACGCTCGGCTGGGAAACCTGCACGCTCATCGGCCATTCCCGCGGCGCCAACATCAACTCGCTCTTCGCCGCCGCGCAACCGTACCGTGTCAACGCCGTCATCGCCCTCGACGCCCTCGTCCCCGACCCCGTCGCCGAGGCGGCCGTGGTCGACACCCTGCGCGCCTTCATCGAGGAGACCCGCCAGCAGATCGCGCGTCCCCGGCGCAGCTTCACCTCGAAGGAAGATTACGTCACCCGCCGCAGCGAACGCCGCAACAGCCGCCAGACCGCCGAGGCCCTCGTCGACCGCGCCGTTGCGGAAACCCCCGACGGCGTCCGCACCCGCGCCGACGCCCGGCTTTTCGCCAGTTCCGCCATGAAACTCACCCGGCCACAGGTCGAGGCGGTGCTTGGCGCCCTGACCATGCCCGTTCTCAATATCTGGGCGAAAGACGGCCTGCCGGCCTATACCGAATGGCCCGACACGGCCCGGCGCCTCGCCGGAGACCTCATCGCCGATTACGAAGCCATCGACATCCCCGGCGACCACCATGTCCACCTCGACCCGGACGGCGCCCAGCGCATCGCCACGGCGATCCTCGACTTCCTCGACCGCAAGGCCTGACGGGGCTTACCCCGCTGTCAGCTTCATCCGCGCCATCGCATCCTCGCGCAGCTTGAATTTCTGCACCTTGCCCGTCCCCGAGGTCATCGGCAGGTCATCGACGATGAACGCCTCGCCCGGCATCTTGTAGCTGGCCAGCTTCGGCTTCAGCACCTGCAGGATATCCGCCGCCTCCAGCCGCGCGCCTTCTTCCGGCACGATATAGGCCACGCCCACGTTGTCGTCATTGCCCGCGGGAATCCCCACCACCGCGCATTGCCGCACGCCCTCGATCCGGGCGATCACATGCTCGATCTCCTGCGGCGCCACGTTGAACCCCCGCGACTTGTACGCATCGCCAAGCCGGCCGGTGTAGGTCAGCCGCCCGGTCTCGTCCAGCCACCCGGTATCGCCTGTCCGGAACCACCCGTCCTCCCGCAGCACGCGCGCCGTCTCCTCCGGCTTGTTGTAATAGCCCAGCATGTTGCAATACCCGCGCGACCAGATTTCCCCCTGCTCGCCCGCCGGCACCGCCTCCAGCGTCTGCGGATCGACGATCTTCAGCTCGATATCGGGCAGGGCAAAGCCCTGCTTGGCATGACGCACCTCGCGCGGGTCGTTCCACCAGTTGCGGGTCAGCACCGTGGTCGTCTCGGTCATGCCATAGCCCGTCATCACGCCGGGGATCTTCAGCACATCCGCCACCTTGTCGAGGATCTCCGGCGCGATCGACAGCACGAACCCGATCCGCAAGGACGAGGTATCGCGGCGGTCGAGGTCCGGATGCTCCGCCATCTGCGACACGATCGGCGGCAGCAGGTGAATGGCCGTCACCCGCTCCTGCTCGATGGCCTCGAGGCATACGCCGGCATCGAACTGCTCGCCCAGCACCACCTTCGCCCCCCGGGTCCAGAGCGGCAGAACCCCGTTCATCGTGGCCATCGACCCGAACAGCGGAATGGACATGTAAAGACAGTCCTCGGCGTCGAAATCCACCCGGATCCCGATATCCCAGCCCTTGCGCCACACGTGATGCCCGATCATCGCGCCCTTGGGCAGCGCCGTGGTGCCCGAGCTGTAGGCGATGATCCCCGGCTGGTCGATATCCCCCTCCATCGGCGGCATCTCCAGCCCTTCCGGCGCCGGCCCCGACCAGTCGGTCAGCCCGGCATACCCTTCGGGCGGCGCATCCGCCACGATCACCCAGCGCAGCCGCGGCAGCTTCTCCGAGCCCAGCTCGCCCGGCCGGCCATCCCGCAATGCGGGCGCCAGCCCCGCCAGCTCGCCCACGAAATCGCGGAACGCGCCCTGCCCGGGGATGAACACCGCGTCACTCTCCGACTGCGCCAGCTGATAGGCAATCTCGTCCGGTCTCAGCCGCGTGTTGATCATCACCGCCGTCATGCCCATCTGCGCGGCGCCCAGCCACATGAACAGGAATTCCGGCCGGTTGGGCATCAGGATTGCTACCTTGTCGCCCCGCCGCATGCCCAGCGCCGCCAGCCGCGCCGACACCTTGTCGGCCTCCGCCTTCAGATCGGCAAAACTGTACCGCCTGTCGCGGAACACCAGCGCATCGCGGTCCGGGTACTGGCCGGCGATCAGCGCAAGGCTCTCCGCGTAAGTCTTGCCGAGAAATGGGTTACCCATGGATCGACGCCTCCTTCCGCAAGCCCGCCATTCGGCCGGCTTGTCGCTGTGGACCCGCTGCCATTGTCCCGGAAATTCGAGACATTTTGAAAATTGTGGCTTTATCTGACCTCAGTGTATTGTCTACAATCGAGACAATGACAGATGCAATACCCGTGCAGGGTAGGCAACAAACCGAGGGATGATAACCATGTGGGTACCTGAAATCGCCGACAGCGAAGGGCCGCGCTACCTTGCCCTGGCAAGCGCCATTTCTCAAGCCATCGAAAGCGGGGAACTGCAGCCCGGCGCCCAGCTTCCGCCCCAGCGCGACCTCGCCCGCGAACTGAAGGTCACAGTCGGCACCGTCGGCCGCGCCTACAACATCGTCCGCGAACGCCAGCTTCTCAGCAGCCAGGTCGGCCGCGGCACCTTCGTCCGCGAGGCCGCGATGGAAGAGGGCATGCTGAGCCCCCTGCCCGAACGCCAGCCCGGCACCATCGACTTCGCCTGTTTCAGCCTCTCCGTCCCCGGCCTCGTCGACTCGATCTCCAGCGCCATGATCAACGTGGGCCACCGCTCCAGCCTCATGCCGCTCCAGAAATACGCCCCTGCCGTGGGCTTCCTGCCGCACCGCACCGCCGGCGCCACCTGGATCTCGCGCACCGGCTTCAAACCCGCGCCCGAGCTCACCATGGTCACCAACGGCACGCAGCAGGCGCTGATGCTCGCCATCACCGCGCTCAGCAAGGCCGGTGAAACCGTCCTCGTCGAGGATCTCGCCTATTCCGGCATCAAGGCACTGGGTTCGCTGCTCGAACGCAACCTCGAAGGCGTGGCGATCGACGACAAGGGCGTCATCCCCGAAGACCTCGACCGCCGCATCGCCGAGACCAACGTGCGCCTCGTTTACATGCAGCCCACCTGCCACAACCCCACAGGCGCGGTCATGCCGGAATCCCGCCGCCGCGAGATCGCCGAGATCATCACCCGCCACGGCGTCATCGCCATCGAGGATGACGGCGCCATCGGCGGCCTGCGCGACCGGCCCCTGCCGCTGGCCCACTATGCCCCCGACAACGTGATCTATGTCACCGGCCTGTCGAAATCCGTCAGCCCCGCCATGCGCGTGGGCTACCTCGTCAGCCCGCCGCAGCTCTTCGAACAGCTGGGCACCACGCTGCACGCCCTGACGCTCGCCAACCCGCCGCTGATGGCCGAGGTCGCGACCGCCCTGATCAACGAGGGCACCGCCGAAACCGTCGCCCAGCGCAACCTCGAGGCACTCGCCGCCCGGCACGAGATGATGAGCCGCCGGCTGAAGAATGTCCCCCACAGCAGCCACCCGGCGGCCTTCTTCATCTGGCTCCACCTGCCCGACCACTGGACCTCGCTGGAATATTACGAGGCCGCCCGCCGCGCCGGCGTCTCGACCGTGCCGGCCGACAATTTCATGATCCGCCCCGGCGCGAAGCCGGCGGTGCGCATATCCGTCAACCCGTGGCAGAAGCCCGAGATGGTGGAAAAGGGCATCGACATCCTGACCGGCCTGATGGCCGAGCGGAACGCCCCGCCGATGATGGTCTGACGAAACGGGCATCCCGGTCACGCCCCGTGATGCCCGATGATCGACACCGAACACACGTTCTGATGCGGCGCCCCGCCAAGGTTGTGCGTCAGCCCCAGCCGCGGGTCGGCCACCTGCCGCGCGCCCGCGCGCCCATGCAATTGCAGGTAAAGCTCGTAGATCATCCGCAACCCCGACGCCCCGATCGGATGGCCGAAACATTTCAGCCCCCCGTCGATCTGGCAGGGCACGGCGCCATCGGCATCGAACACCCCGTCCAGCACGTCGCGCCACGCCTCCCCCTCGCCCGACAGGCCAAGGTCCTCCATCGTCACCAGCTCGGTGATCGAGAAGCAGTCATGCACTTCCGTCAGACCGATCTCCTTGCGCGGCTCCCGGACCCCGGCCTCCTCGTAGGCCCGCCGGCTGGCCAGCCGCGCGGTCATCACGTGGCTGCCGTCCCAGTCGCTGAACCCCGACTCCGACCCGTTCGACACCGCGATCTGCAGCGCCATCACCGTCACCAGGTCGGACTTGCCCAGCGATCTCGCGATCTCCGGCGTCGTCACGATGGCGCAGGCCGCCCCGTCCGAGACGCCGCAGCAGTCGAACAGGCCCAGCGGCTCGGCCACCATCGGCGCGTTCAGAACCTTCTCCTCGGTGATGATGTTCTGCAAATGCGCCTTGGGGTTCTTCGACCCGTTCTGGTGGCTCTTCACCGAGACATGCGCCATCGCCCGCTTGAGGTCGTCCGCCGCGATCCCGTGCTTGCGCCGATAGGCCGAAGCGAGTTGCGCAAAGGCCCCGGGCGCCGAGTAATTGGCCCACCACATCTGGTTGAGCATCCCACGGCTTCGCTGCGGCAGCCCGCCATAGCCCGTGTCCTTGAGCTTCTCCACCCCCAGCGCCAGCGCGATGTCACACGCCCCAGAGGCCACCGCATAGGTCGCCCCGCGCAACGCCTCCGACCCGCTGGCACAGAAATTCTCGACCCGCGTCACCGGGATATTCGGCAGCCTCAGCGCGAAGGACAGCGGCAACGCGCCCTTCCCGCCATGGATTTCCTCGATCGCCGTCGACAGCCACGCCGCGCCGATATCCTCCATCCCGATCCCGGCATCGGCGATGCACTCCTGGTAGGCCTCGACGATCAGGTCCTCGACATCCGCCTCCCAGCGCTCGCCGAACTTGGAACATCCCATGCCGATGATGGCGACCTTGTCCTTGATCCCGCTGGCCATGATCACGCGCCTCCCTTGTCGTCTGCCCGGCCCGCAACGGGCGTGGCCTTCCAGAAATAGCGGCGGAAGCCGCGCTTGCGGTCGAACTCCTTGATCCGGAACACCATCCGCATGTCGCTGCCCACATCCACCTCGGGTCCGGCCACGTCGGTGAAGTTGGCGAACATCCGGCCACCCCCCTCGAACTGGATCAGCCCGTAGCGCGCCGGCGGCTCGGGCGTATAGGTCAGGTGATCCGCCGACCAGCTCACCACCTTCGCCGTCCTGTCCGCAAAAGGATACGCCTCCTGCTCTGCAAAAGACCCACAGGCCGGGTTCACGCAAACCCGGGCGCGGGGAAACTGCGGTGTGCCACACTCGGTACAGCGCCCGCCGACCAGCCCCAGCAGCATGTCACGCCGCCGGTAGATCTGCGTCATCGCCGACTGGTAATCCACCTCGGCCCGCATCCCCTCGTCACGCTCGATCAGCTCGTTGCGCGCCATGTAACGGTAATAGCTGGCCTCCTCGGCGCGCCGCGCCAGCGGCCCGCTGAACCAGTCGCTCGACCGCCGGTCTGCCAGCAACTCCGTCGCCCGCAGCACGATCACGTCACAGCCCTGCCCGAAGCCCACCAGCACGATCACCTGCCCCGGCTCGGCCTTTTCCAGCACCGCCGTCAGCATCATCAGCGGATGCGCCGTGCCGGTCTCGCCAACCCGGTCCTGCAAACTGTCCGCCAGCGCCTCCGGCGGCAATCCCACCGCCTTGCAAATCCCCTGCGCGGCCTTCGGCACGCCCTGCGGCAACACGGCATGCGCCACGTCGCCCGGCGCCACCCCGGCCTCCTCCAGCGCGGCCGTCACCACGCCGGGCACCAGCTTCAGATACCCCTCGTCGCGGATCCAGCGCTCTTCCCAGTAATAGTCGAACCGCCGGCCCTGCCCGCGGTAATGGTCGATGAAATCCACCGATTTCGACCGCGTCGCAAGGACCTCGGCAATCCCGTCTCCGGGTCCGACACAAACCGCCGCCGCCCCGTCGCCGAAGCTCAGCTCCTGCGGGGAGCCCGGCTTGCTCTCCCGCTTGCCCGACGCCACGACCAGCCGGTCACCGCCCGGCCCCGCCGCCGCGACCGCCTCGATCAGCGCCGAGGTGCCCGCCCGCTGTGTCCCGCCGGTATCCAGCGTCCGGATATCCTCGCCAAGGTTCAGCGCGCTCGCCAGGATCGTCGCGTTCTGCCGTTCCTCGAACGGCATCGTGGTCGAGGCCAGCGTGATCCCCCCGACGGTCACATCCGCATCCCTCAAGCAGCCCCGTGCGGCCTCCACCGCCATGGTCAGCGCATCCTCGTCCCAGCCACAGACGGCCCGCTCGCCCTTGCCGCCCCGCCTTCCCTGGCCCTCCAGGATGGCTTTCCGCGCCAGTCTCAGGCGCGGCACGTAGGTTCCGATCGCGGTCAAGGCGGTCATGTCAGGCTCCCTTCCGTCTCGTTCACTTCCCCGGCGGTCAGCCGGACTTCCCACTCCAGGTACGCCCGCATCGCCGCCTCCCCCTTGGCATAGGGAGGCTCGACCACGTCCATAGCGTGCGGCGGAACCGGCCCGGTCTCCACCGTCCCGCCCATCGCCCGCCAGTCCTCCAGCCCCGCATCGAGCGCCACCGCCCGCCGGTAGCCCGCGCGCAACAACGCCTCCGCCCCCAGCTTCGCCTGAACAAGGTCACCGGCCGTCACCACGATCTCATCACCGGGAGAGGCATGGCGCCGAACCTCGTGCTCCAGCCAGCCCCGCGAAATCCAGATCGCCTCCGGCAGATGCCCCTTCGCATGGGCCCGGCTCGAACTGACATCGATCACCACCGGGGCCGCGCCCGGCTCCATCAACGCATCGCAGCTCACCACCGGCACGTCCGCGACCAGCCGGTCGATCACCTCCGGGCGCATCCGCCCCCGGCCCGTTTCCACGTCCAGCCTCGCCGCGCGCCACGCGGGCATTCCGCCATCGAGCACGGCAACCCCGGCAAATCCCATCCGCGTCAGCCACCACGCCGCCAGCCAGGCCCGCGCGTCGCCATCGTCGATCACCGCAAACGGCGCCCCCGGCACCGCCAGGAAATCATCCGTCCGCTGGATCGCCTGCCCGCCCGGCAAATGGATCGCCCCCGGCACATGCCCCGCCTCGAACGCCTCCCGCGTCCGCACGTCCAGCACGTAGGGCCGTGCCGCGCCATCCGCCGCGCGCCGCCGGGCCAGATCCTCCGCGGCCACGGCCACCACGCCCAGCGATACCGCCAGCTCCCGCGCCCTTGCCGTCACGGCCGCCACGTCAGCCGCCGCCGCGTCCGGCACGTCACCGCCCGCGCCGCGCGCCACCTCGCCGCCGGCCAGCCGCCAGCCCATCGTGCCGTTCTCCAGCGCCGCGCAGTCATAGCCCAGCGCCCCCGCGGTCGCCGCCGCGATGATCGACCGCGTCCGCCCGGCACAGTTCAGCACGATCCGGTCATGCCGCCGCGCCAGCCCCGGCAACTGCCCGGCCAGTTCGAATCCCGGCAGCGACACCGCGCCGCCCAGGTGATGATCGGAAAACTCCCCCGCCGTCCGCACGTCGCACAGCACCCCCGCCCCGTCGCGCATCAGCGCGTCCGGCGGGACGAGCTTCACCCCGTCACCTTCCAGAACCTCTTCTCCGAACCGCTTGCACGGCACGTTGACGCCCACCGCCAGTGCCCGGCCCTCCGCCGTCCAGCCCAGCAATCCGCGGTCAAGCATCTCGACCCGGCCATACCCCATCTCGCCCAGCCGCTCCGCCGCCAGCATCGCCCGCAGGTCGCCCGGCCGCCCGCTGTCATACACCACTACCGGCCAGCCACGATCGGGCATCACCTCGCCCGCCCGGAACTCCAGCATCCGCCTTGGCAGCGACGTCGCCCCCGGCACATGCCCGCGCTCGTATTCGCCCACGTCCCGCACGTCCAGCAACGCCCAGTCCCGGCGCGGCCAGTCCATGCCCCGCGCCACGAGCGCCGCCGCTTCAACCGTCGCCGCCTCCGCCATCACGAGCCGCGCACCTGGCTGCCGACGCCGCGATAGACCGTCGTCCGCCGGTGGGCAAAAACATCCCGCCCCGCCGCGTCGACACCGCGCACTTCCTGCAGCATCAGGTCCATCGAGCCCGACCGGCCCTCCTTCCGCGCAACATCCAGCAGCGTCATCCGAAGGGTCAGCATATCGCCCACCGTGATCGCCCGCTCGTAGGCAAACCCGTGCTCGCCTGCCAGGAACCGCTTCCGGTCCAGGCCTTCCCACCACGGCGGGATCCCCGGCATCACGAAGCTCACCGGGAAGGTCGGCGGTGCGATCACATCCCGGTACCCCTGCGCCCGCGCATGGTCCGCGTCGCGCCACAGCCGGTTGTCGTCCCCGATCGCCTCGGCAAACCGCCGGATGGCCCCGCGCTCCACCTCCACGACCCAAGGCGCGCTCGATGTGCCGATCAGCTCCCTGTCGATCTCCATGATCCCTGCCTTCCTAGCTGCGCTTCCACTGGCTCGACGACTGCCCAAGGATGGCACCCGCGATCATGTTCTTGTGGATCTGCATCGTCCCGCCATAGATCGAGCCGCCCCGCACCTCGGCATAGCGATGCACCAGCGGGTATTCCTTGGTGTAACCGTTCGCCCCCATGATCTGGATCGCGTCGTCGCAGACCTCCTTGGCGGCCTTCGCGGTGAACACCTTGGCAATCGACGTCTCCGTGGGAGAGGGCAGCCCCGTCTTCACCGCCGTCGCCGCCGCCCGCCACGTCAGAAGCGCCGCGGCGTCCAGCTTCACCCGCATGTCAGCCAGCATCCATTGTATCCCCTGGAAATCGGCCAGCTCGCGATTGAACTGCTTGCGCTCCTTGGCATAGGCCAGCGCCATCTCGTAGGCCGCCTCGGCCGAGCCGATCATCCGCGCGATCGAACCAAGCCGTTCGGCATTGTAGACGCTGATCAGCTTGCCGAAGGCCCCGCCATCGACAAGGATGTTCTCCTTCGGCACCCGGCACTCGTCGAAATAGAGCTCGAACAGCAGCTCGTCGGCCATGTTGAGCGTGCCCTCGGAATGGCTGAACCCGGGCGCGTCGTGCGGCACGATCACGGCGCCGATATCCCCGGGCCGTCCCGTCGTGCCGAACCGGCAATAGACCAGCGTGTAATGGTTGTTGTTCACGAAGCTCACGAACTGCTTCGAGCCGTTCAGGATCACCTCGTCACCCTCGACCGTCGCGCGCGTTTTCATCGCGGTCGCGGCGGAACCGGCATCCGGCTCGGTGATCCCGATGGAAATTCCGATCTCGCCCTTGCAGGACGGGATGACGAAGGTCTCCTTCTGGGCCTGCGTGCCGTATTCCGCCACCGCGCCGACGGCGCCGGTCGAGCTGCGATGCGCGATCCCGCCCAACAGCGGCGCGGCCTTCTGCAACGCCCGCGTCACCAGCAGCGTATCGAGCAGCGGCACACCCATGCCGCCAAGCGCCTCGGGCAGGTTCAGCCCGAGAAGCCCCTGCTCCGCCATCGTCCGGCGCAGCGCATTGACCCCCGCGGGCGTGTCCGCGTCCTTCAGCATCGGCACAAGCTTGCGCTCGGCCACTTCCTCCGCCGCGCGCACCAGGTCGGCCTGCCGCTCGTTCAGGTCAAAATCCATGCTCTGCGCCTCCTCCCATGAGAATCGCCGGCCTGGGCCGGCGACCTGTCTTGCAATCAATCATATGCACAATCATCGCGCATTGTCATCTTGCTGGCAAGAACAATATGTGCATAATGTATCGCGATAATCAAGCCGACGGCACAGGCCCGCACCCCCGCGGCGCCGCCCGCCGGCCGGGAGGGACCGCATGAACATGAGCCACAATTCCTTTACCGCCGCCGGGCCGGAAGACTTCCGCATGGGCATGCGGCGGCTTGCGGCCGCCGTCAACGTCATCACCACCGAATCGGAGGGCACGCGCTACGGCATGCTCGCCACCGCGGTCTGCTCGGTCAGCGCCGAACCGCCCACCCTCCTGGTATGCGTGAACAACTCCGCGTCGGCCTGCGAACCCATCGCCAGGAGCGGCCGGTTCTGCGTCAACGTCCTCAGCGAGAAACAACAGGACCTCGCCCGCGACTTCCTCGGCGTCGACAGCACCAAGCGCCTCGACCTCTGCGACTGGTCCCGCCTTGCCACGGGCGCCCCGGCCATCGACGGCTCGCTTGTCAGCTTCGATTGCGAGGTCGACCAGGTCATTGCCTCGGGCACCCACTCGATCTTCATCGGCCGCGTCGTGGTGGCCTCCCTGCCCGAGGCAGATGCGCCGCTGCTCTATTTCGACGGCGCCTACAAGGGGATGACGGCGGTTGCCTGAGGTGCGCCGTGCCGCGCCCTCAACTCTCGATGACCGCGATCACCGCGCCTTCCTCGATCTCGTCATCCTTGGCCACCCGCAACTCGACCACCTTGCCCGAGACCGTTGCCGCGATGGCGATTTCCATCTTCATGGCCTCCGCCACCACCAGCTCGTCCCCCTCGAGAACGCTGTCGCCAACCGAGACCGGCACCTCCCATACAGAACCTGTGACAGTTGCAGTGATCTCGGTACGCGCCATGGGGAACTCCATTCTTTCCACTTAATGCAACCATAGTTATTGGCACAATGCCGGTCAATTGTTATAGTCAATCCCAAACAAAAACGAAGACGGACAGCGACGGAATGGACAAGAAGACACTGGAAGAGCTCGAAGCGCGCCGCGCCGCCTCGCGACAGATGGGCGGCCCCGAGCGGCTCGAGCGGCTCGCCTCGCAGAACAAGCTCGACGCGCGCGCCCGCCTCGACATCCTGCTCGATCCGGGCTCCTTCTCCGAACTCGGCCTGCTCGGCCGAAGCCCCCATCCCGACCTGCACGACCGCACCCCCGCCGACGGGCTGATCGCCGGCAAGGGCACGATCGACGGCAAGCTGGTCTATGTCTGCTCCGAAGACGCCTCGGTCGTCGGCGGCACCCGCGGGCGCACCGCCGAGGCCAAGATCTCCCGGCTCCGCGAACTTGCCCTCAAGCACGCCGCCCCCTACATCGCCCTGATGGAGGCCGGCGCCGGGCGGTTCCAGGAAAACAACGGCGCCGCCGCGGCCGCCATCGGCAACCGCTTCCGCGAACACATGCGCCTGTCGGGCCGCGTCCCGCAGGTCGCCGCCATCATGGGCGCCTGCTTCGGCGGGCCCTCCTTCACCGCCGCGCAATCCGATTTCGTGCCCATGACCCGCAATAGCGGCTTCATGGGCATGTCGGGCCCCGCCGTCGTCCGCGTCGGCATCCGCAAGTCCGTCACCCCCGACGAGCTCGGCGGCTGGCAGATGTCCTCGGAAACCACCGGCCAGGCAGATTACGTCGGCGAGGATGACCGCGACGTGCTGCTCTCGATCCGGGAATTCCTCTCCTACTTCCCGTCGAACTGCGACAGCCTTCCACCCCGCCACGAGCCCGAACCCGCCCTCTGCGACAGCGAAAAGGGCGCCGAGGAGCTCAACGCCCTCGTCCCCGACAACCACCGCCGCGCCTACGACATGCACCGCCTCGTCGAGCTTATCGTCGACGGCGGCCGCACCTTCCCCTTCCGGCCGACCTACGGCAAGGGGCTGCTCACCCACTTCGCCCGGTTCGATGGCCATACCGTCGGCCTCGTCGCCAACAACCCCATGCACTGGGCCGGCGCGATGGACGACAAGGCCGCCGTCAAGCTGCGCAAGTTCGTCGACACCTGCAACGCCTTCCACATCCCCCTCGTCTTCCTCACCGATTGCCCCGGCTTCATCGTCGGCCCCGAGATCGAGGAAAAGCGCATGGTCTCGCTCGCCGCGCGCATCCTCAACAGCGTCGCCTCCAGCGAGGTGCCCAAGGTCACCGTGGTGATCCGCAAGGCCATCGGGCTTGCCTACCTCGCCCTTGGCGGCAAGACGATGGGGCCCGACCGCCTCGTCGCCTGGCCCACCGCCCAGTTCGACGTGATGGGCCCCGCCGCCGGGGTCGAGCTCACCTACGGCCAGCAGATCCGCGAGGCCGAATCCCCCGACGACAAGCGCCGCGAACTGATGGCCCGGGCCGAGGAAGAAGCCTCCGCCTACATCGCCGCCGAGCTTGGCCTGATCGACGACATCATCCGCCCCGACGAAACCCGCGCCACGATCATCGAGGCGCTGGAAAGCGCCCACGCCACCCGCCGCACCGGCTTCGTCGCCCGGATCGATCCATGAGCGGCTGGACGGACGAGGCCGATATCGTCGTCGTGGGCTTCGGCGCCGCCGGTGCCACCGCCGCCTACGAGGCCGCGGCCTCCGGCGCCGACACGCTCCTGCTCGAGAAAATGCCCTTCCCCGGCGGCCTCTCCATCGCCTCGGCCGGCGGCATCCGCGTGAGCCACCAGCCCGAGAAGGCCCTCGACTACCTCCGCGCCACCTGCGGCGGCAATACCCCCGACGACATCCTGCAGGCCTTCGCCACCGGCATGGCCGAGGCGCCCGCCTACCTGCAGACCCTCGCCGACCGCTGCGGCGCCGAGATGCGCGTCACCGACGCCCTCGGCAATTACCCTTATCCCGGCTACGACGCGCTGGCCTATGCCGAGATCACCGCCCTCCCCGAGATCGACGGCGCTTCGGGCTACCACGCCATGTCCCCCGTCAAGAACGGCACGCGCCTCTTCCGCGTCCTCGAACACGCCGCCCAGTCCGCCGGCGTCCGCATCGAGATGAACGCCCCCGCCCATCGCCTCGTCACCGACAACAGCGGCGCCGTCACCGGCCTCACCGCCACCATGGGCGGCACCGAACACCGCATCCGCGCCCGCCGCGGCGTCATCCTCACCTGCGGCGGGTTCGAACACGCCCCCGAGATGCAGGCGCAATACTTTCAGGGCGGCCCGCTCATTCCCGGCGCCTTCCTCGGCAACACCGGCGACGGCATCCGCATGGCCCAGGCCGTCGGCGCAGACCTCTGGCACATGTGGCATTACCACGGGCCCTACGGCCTCAAGCACCCCGACCCCGACTACCCGTTCGGCCTGTTCCTCAAGGCCGTCCCGATGTGGACGCCCGGCCGCCTCGACATGCTGGCCGATCTCGGCCTCGAAGGCAGTGACCCGCCGCAAACCCGGGCCAGCACCCGCTCGCTGGCCCCCTTGGCATGGATCGTGGTCGACTCCACCGGCCGCCGCTTCATGGACGAATACCCGCCCTACCCCGGCGATTCCGGCGCCCGCCCCTTCGACGTCTTCGATTTCGGCACCCAGACCTTCCCCCGCAAACCCGCCTTCATGATCTTCGACGAAGCCGGGCGCCAGATGTACCCGATGGGCCGCGTCGTCCATAACGACCCCCACCCCCGCCACGAGTGGAGCGCCGACAACCTCGCCGAAGTCGAGATGGGCATTTTCCAAAAGGCCGACACGCTGGAAGACCTGGCCCAGCTCACCGGCACGCCCCCCGACACCCTCCGCACGACCATCGAGGCCTGGAACGCCGCTTGCAAAACCGGCACCGACACCGCGTTCAACCGCCAGCCCGACACCATGCGCCCCATCGCCACCCCGCCCTTCTACGCGGGCGAAATCCAACCCATCGTCATCAACACCCAAGGGGGCCCCCGCCGCAACGTCCACCAGCAGGTCGTCGACCCGTTCGGCGCCCCCATCCCCGGCCTATACGCCGCGGGCGAGCTGGGCAGCATCTTCGGCCATGTCTACATGAGCGGCGGCAACCTCACCGAATGCCTCGTCGGCGGCTGGACAGCGGCCCGCCATGCCCTCACCCGCGAAACGGTGCCCTCATGAGCCTCGTGAAACTCGACATCTCCGACGGCGTCGCACGCCTCACCCTCAACCGCCCCGACAAGCGCAACGCGCTCAACGCCGAGCTGATCGACGCCATCACCGACGCCCTGAAGAACGCCGAGGCAGAGGCCCGCGTCGTCACCCTCTCCGGCGAAGGCCCCGCCTTCTGCGCCGGCGCCGATCTCAAATCCGTCGGCGCCATGACCACCGAGGTCGAATTCCGCGCCCATGCCGCGCGGCTGGGCGGCCTCTTCGCCACGCTGTCCGATCTCGCCATTCCCAGCATCTGCGTCGTCAATGGCCCCGCCCTCGGCGCGGGCTGCGGCATCGTCTGCTCGGGCACTTTGGCCATCGCCGGGCCCGCGGCGCGATTCGCCTTTCCCGAGCTCAGCAAGGGCGTGCTCCCCGCCCTCGTGGTGCCGCCGCTGGTCAGGGTGATCGGCGAACGCCGCGCGCTGCACGTGCTCTGCACCGAAACACCCTTCGATGCCGCCGAGGCCTTCGACCTCGGCATCGTCACCCAGCTGTCCGACACGCCCGGGGACACGGCCGCAACCCTGGCCTGCCACCTCGCCTGTCTCCCTCCGGACCGGCTCAACCGAATCCGCCGGCTCATCCGAACCGCCGCCACGGCGCCGGCCACCGAGGCCCGCCGCCTCGCGGCCGAGGCGAATGTCGCCGACCGGCTGGCGAGAAATGAGAACGGGAAATTCAATTCCTAAATGTGTCGATGCAATTACAGATACAATTCCGCAATTGGACCAATATAAACCATATAATTTGCTTGCATTAATATTAATCAATTTTCTAGGGTCAGGATGCATTGATTTCCGTTGCGCTGCGTGATTCACGGCTCCGAAAACGGAGCGGTGACATGAGCGACCTTTACTGGCTGAGCGATGCGCAGATGGCCAAGCTGAAACCCTTTTT
>Ga0189287_100209_pt1 | contig 25802 bp, 17 predicted proteins | sample UW86minimetaG_FD_130319 | JGI IMG/M metagenome (GOLD analysis project Ga0189287, IMG submission 130319) | Marine microbial communities from the Costa Rica Dome - UW86 mini metaG | ecosystem: Environmental > Aquatic > Marine > Oceanic > Photic zone | place: Costa Rica: the Eastern Pacific... | reverse complement strand
TCTCGCTTGTTGAAACGCGAGCTAAAAATTGAAATCGAAACGTAAAAACCCACGTCGGATTACGCTTCATCCTACTGGAATCCTGTAAGAACTTTTTGATGAAACGGCAAAGCAATTGCGACAACCGCACCAGACGGCCTTCCGCTTCCCCACCATCGCGGGCGAGTTCGAGGGCGCCATCCGCACCGGCATCTTCACCCGCCTGCTGCGCAATTCCGTCGTGCCCCTGCCGCTGCCCGACAGCACGATCCGCGTCGACTGGGTCGCCGGGGCCTCGGCCCTGCTGCGCCGCCGGATGCTCGACGAGATCGGCCTCTTCGACGAGACCTTCTTCCTCTATTTCGAGGAAACAGACCTCTGCCTGCGCGCCGCCCGCGCCGGGTGGGAAACCTGGTACGTGCGCAACAGCGAAGTGCTGCACGAAGGCTCCTCCTCGACCGGCATGAAACTGTGGAAACGGACGCCCACATACTGGTTCGATTCCCGCCTGCATTATTTCACCAAGAACCACGGCCGCGCCTATGCCGCCGGGGCCACGCTGGCCCGGCTGACCGGCGCGCTGCTGTGGCGGACTCGCGCGATCCTGTCGCGCCGGTCGATCGGCGACCCGCCGCATTTCCTGCGCGATCTCGTCACCCATTTCGCCGGCAACATCCGCCGGCGGCCCGACCATGTCGCGGCCACCCCGATGACAAAACCTCTTGTGGAGGAGTCGAAATGACCCGGTTTACCAGTGCGCTTGTTGGCGAAGAAACTCTCCTGATCGGCTGTGGCGACCAGCTGCTCGACCATGGCCATGGCATCGCCGCCGTGATCACCACCAACCCGCAGGTGCGCGGCTGGGCCGCGGCCAAGGGCCTGCCGGTTCACGAAAGCGCGTCGGCCCTGCTGGATGGCACGGGCTTCGACTGGCTCTTCAGCATTGCCAACCTCTCGGTCATTCCCGATGACGTGCTGGCCCTGCCCGCCAAGGGCGCGATCAACTTCCACGACGGCCCCCTGCCACGGATGGCCGGGCTCAACACGCCGGTCTGGGCGCTGCTGAACGGCGAAACGGAGCACGGCATAAGCTGGCACGTGATGGAGGCGGGCATCGACAAGGGCGACATCCTCGTCACCCGCGACTTCGCCATCGCCGACGATGAGACCGCCCATTCGCTCAACTCGAAATGCTATGCCGCGGGGCTCGACAGCTTCGCCGAGCTGCTGGGCCAGATCGAAACCGGCACCCTGGCCCTCCGCCCGCAGGATTTCGCCACGCGCAGCTATTTCGCGGGCAACAAGCGGCCCGAGGCCGCCGGGGTTCTCGACTTCAATCAACCCGCCGCAACGCTCGCCCGTACCGTCCGCGCCCTCGATTTCGGCGGCTACTGGAACCCGCTCGCCCTGCCCCGCCTGCTGACGGCGAAAGGCACGCTCTTCGCCCGCAGCGCCACCGCCCTGCCGAACGACGCCGGCGCCCAACCCGGCGAAGTGACCGAGGCCACCGCCGACAGCCTGACCGTCACCACCGCCGACGGCGCCATCCGCCTGACCTCGCTCCTCGACGCCGAGGGCAAGCCGGTCACGCCGAAGGCAATGTTCAACACCGGTGACATCCTGCCCGCCCTCTCCCCGGAGACGGCAGAGCAGCTCACCGCCACCGCCGAGCGCCTCGCCAGGCACCAGCGCCACTGGCGCGCCCGCCTGACCGACATGACCCCGGTCCAGGTCCCGCTCGCCCGCGCCACCACCGGCCCGGCCGACTGGGCCGTCGAAGACGTGGCCCTGCCCGCGGACCTCGACCGAGCAACCGCGCTGACCGTCCTCGCCGCATGGGCCCTGCAGGGCGCCGGCCAGCGCGCGGGCGATATCGCCTACGCCCCCGCCAGCCTGAAGCACGACGCACACACCCCCGCGATCACCACCCCGTGGTTGCCGCTCCGCGTCGAGACCACCGAAAACACCACGCTGGCCGACCTCACCGCCGCCGTCACCGCGGAAATCGGCACCGCCGAAACCAGGCCGGGCTTTCCCGACGACCTCGCCCTGCGCGACCCGTCGCTTGGCACTCTCCAAGTGCCCGCCATCGCCATCACCGACGGCCCGGCCACCATCCCCGGTGCCGTCATCGTGGCCGCGCTCGATCACACCGGCACCTGCCATTTGCATATCGACCGCGCCCGCCTCGACGAGGACGCCATCCGCCTGCTGACCGCGCGCCTTTCGGCCATGCTCATCCGGGCCGCCAACAGCATGCCCGACACCTTCACCATGCAGGCCCTCTGCACCCTGCCCAAACCCGAACGCCTCCTCCAGCTCCACACCTGGAACGCCACGGACGCGGCCTACGACCCGGCCCTCACCATCCACCACGCCTTCGAAAGGCAGGTCGAGGAAACCCCCGATGCCACGGCCCTCGTCTTCGAGGATACCGCGCTCACCTATGCCGAACTCAACGCCCGCGCCAACCGCGCCGCGCTGGCGCTTCAGGCCGCCGGCGTGAGCCGCGGCGTCAATGTCGGCCTCTGCCTGCGCCGCTCGCCCGACCTGCTAATCGGTGCGCTGGCCATCCTGAAAGCGGGCGGCGCCTATGTCCCGCTCGACCCCGATCACCCGGCCGACCGGCTCGCCCACAACATGGGCGACAGCGGCGCGCGCGTCCTGCTGGCCCACGGGCCCACGCAAGGCAACCTGCCGGAAACCGACGCCAATCTCATTCTGCTGGACCATGTCGACCAGACCGCCGATGCCCCCAATGTCGACGGCGGCAGCGGGCCCGACGACCTGGCCTACCTGATCTACACCTCCGGCTCGACGGGCAAGCCCAAGGGCGTGATGGTCGAACACCGCAACGTCGCCAACTTCTTCCGCGGCATGGATGACTGCGTCGACCACACCGCAGGCAACGTCTGGCTCGCCGTCACCTCGATCTCCTTCGACATCTCGGTGCTGGAACTCTTCTACACCCTCGCCCGCGGCTTCAAGGTCGTCGTCACCGGCTCGGAAAACCGCGCCGCCGTGTCGAACGGCCCGATCTCCGGCTCGGGCGAGCCGATGGATTTCTCGGTCTATTTCTGGGGCAATGACGACGGCCCCGGCCCGAAGAAATACCAGCTCCTGCTCGACGCCGCCCGCTATGCCGACGCCAACGGTTTCGCCGCCGTCTGGACCCCCGAACGCCACTTCCACGCCTTCGGCGGCCCCTACCCGAACCCCTCCGTCTCGGGCGCGGCCATCGCCGCCGTGACCCAGAACATCTCGGTCCGCGCAGGCAGCATCGTCGCGCCCCTGCATCACCCGGCCCGCATCGCCGAAGACTGGGCGGTCATCGACAACCTCACCAACGGCCGCGCGGGCCTTGCCTTCGCCTCGGGCTGGCACCCGGACGATTTCGTCCTCCGCCCCGAGAACACGCCGCCCAACAACAAGCCCGCGCTCTATGACGCGATGAACAAGGCGCGCGCCCTGTGGCGCGGCGAGGCGGTCGAGTTCCCGACGCAATCGGGCAACATGCTGCCCGTCAAGACCCTGCCCCGCCCCGTTTCGGAAGAGCTGGAATGCTGGGTCACCACCGCCGGCAACCCCCAGACATGGCGCGAGGCCGGCGAGCAGGGCGCGCATATCCTCACCCACCTCCTCGGCCAGTCGATCGACGAGGTCGCCGAGAAGATCACCATCTACCACGACGCCCTGCGCGGCGCCGGTCACGACCCGGCCGACTTCAAGGTCACGGTGATGCTGCACAGCTACATCTCCGACAGCCGCGAACACGCCCGAGAGATCGCCCGCGAGCCGATGAAGAACTACCTCCGCAGCGCCGCGGGCCTCATCAAGCAATACGCCTGGGCCTTCCCGGCCTTCAAGAAACCCGAAGGCGTGAACTCCCCCTTCGAGATGGACCTCGGCGCATTGGGCGAGGACGAGATGGAAGCCATCCTCGATTTCGCCTTCGAGCGGTATTTCGAGGACTCGGGCCTGTTCGGCACCGTGGCCGATGGCGTGGCCCGGGCCGAGCAGATGAAGCGCATCGGCGTCACGGAAATCGCCTGCCTGATCGACTATGGCATCGCGCCCGAGACGGTGCTGGACGGCCTGGACCTCATCAAGCAGGTGACGGACGCCTCGAACGCGCCGGCGGAACTCGCCGACGACGACTTCTCGCTCGCCGCCCAGATCATCCGCCATGACGTCACCCACCTGCAATGCACGCCCAGCATGGCACGCATCCTGACGCAGAATGACGAGGCGCGCATGGCCCTGCGCCATGTCCGCCAGCTCCTGATCGGGGGCGAGGCCTTCCCCTCCGACCTCGCCCGCGACCTGCGCAGCGCCTCGAAGGCCCGGATCGACAACATGTACGGGCCCACCGAAACCACCGTCTGGTCCGCGCACCAACGGGTCGAGCCGGGCGCCCATGGCCACACTGTGCCCATCGGCACGCCCATCGCCAATACCCAGGTCTACATCCTCGATGACACCGGCAACCCGGCCCCGGTCGGCGTGGCGGGCGAGCTCTGCATCGGCGGCGACGGCGTCACCCGGGGCTACTGGCACCGTGACGAGTTGACCGCCGAGCGCTTCGTCCCCGACCCCTTCGCCGGCGGCACGGCCCGCATGTACCGCACCGGCGACCTTGCCCGCTGGACGGCTTCCGGCACGCTCGACTTCCTCGGTCGCGACGATTTCCAGGTGAAGATCCGCGGCCAGCGGATCGAGCTGGGCGAGATCGAGGACGCCATGAAACGCCTCCCCGGCATTACCGAGGCGGTCGTCGTGCCGCTCACCTCCGACACCGGCGACACGCGGCTTGCGGGTTACTTCACCGGCACCGCCCCCGAGGACAGCCTGCGCACCCACCTTCGGGCCCACCTGCCGGAGGCGATGGTGCCCGCCGACCTGGTGCAGCTCGACGCCATGCCGCTCACCCCCAACAAGAAGATCGACCGCAAATCCCTGCCCGCGCCGGTGCGCAAGGCAAGGGCCACCGCGCCGCGCGCCACGTCCGAGGCCACGGGGCTGGAAAGCCGCATCGCCGCGGTCTGGTCCACCGTCCTCGGCGTGCAGCAGATCGCGCCGGAGGACAATTTCTTCGACCTCGGCGGTCACTCCCTGCTGGCGGTGCAGGCGCATCGCGACATCCGCAAGGCGCTCGACACGCCCACGCTTTCGATCACCGACATCTTCCGCTTCCCGGTGCTGCGCGACCTCGCCCGCCACCTCGAAGGCGGCAGCGGCGGCGATCGCACCCCGCCCGAACGCGAGGAGACCAGCGAGGCCCGCGCCGCCACCATGTCGAAACGCCGTGCCATGCGCGCCGGGCGGGAGCGTCAGCTGTCATGAGCGTGCATCCCGGAACCCTCTCGACCGGCTGCCTGGAAGACGACCTCGCGGCCCTCTTCGCCCCCGCCGTCTCGGTCGTCGTCACCGACCCCTCGGCCGAGCACGATGCGCCCTTCGACGACGAAAACGCCGCCGTGGCCCGGGTCAATGACAAGCGCCGCCGCGAATTCCGCGCCGGGCGCGCCGCCGCCCGCCAGGCGATGCAGGAGATGGGCCTGCCCGCCGTCGCAATCCCCGCGGGCGAAGACCGTGCGCCGGTCTGGCCCGACGACGTCACCGGCAGCATCACCCACAACGACACGCTCTGCATCGCCGTCATCGCCGAGCGCCGCAACGTGCCCGGCATCGGCGTCGATATCGAGGAGGCCACCCCGCTCGACACCGACCTCTTCCCCGAGGTCTGCACCCTGCCGGAACGCGCCTGGCTGTCCCTGCAATCGGAAGAGACGCGCGGCCTGCTGGCCAAGCTGATCTTCAGCGCCAAGGAATGCGCCTACAAGTGCCAGTTCCCGCTCAGCGGCACCTTCCTCGAATTCCACGACCTCGAGATCACCGCCGACCTCGAAACCGGCCAGTTCGAGGCGACCTTTACCCGCCCGGTGCCGGGCTTCGACCGGGGTGCGCGGCTCTACGGCCGTTACGTTGTGGCCCAGGGGCAGATCATCACCGCGATCACCGCCGAACAGCACCCGACCCTCGCCGCACAGCGCCGGCGCGTGTCCTACTGGTAGGCAGGGCGGCAACCGGATACCGATGATGATCGACCGCACGACCATTCTCCTTGGGCTGGCCGTCGTGACCGCCGCCGCCGTGGCGCTCTGGGTGGTGCTGTCGCGGCCCGCGCTCTCGCCCGAGAAGCTGCGCGAAACCTATGCCGATCCCGCGCCGGAACCGCCCGGCCGGGGGCTGCATGTCTTCCACCTCGGCCACAGCCTCGTCGGGCGCGACATGCCCGCCATGCTGGCCCAGCTTGCCAATGACGGCCACCGCTACGAAAGCCAGCTCGGCTGGGGCACCTCGCTCAAGGAACATTACGAGCCCGGCGAAACCATCAACGGTTTCGAGGCCGAGAACGACCACCCCCGCTTCCGCCCGGCGCGCGAAGCCGTGGGCTCGGGCGAATATGACGCCATCGTCTTCACCGAGATGGTCGAGATCCGCGACGCCATCAGGTATCACCAGTCCGGCAAGTACCTCGCCCAATGGGCCGCCCTCGCACGCGACGCCAACCCCGAGACCCGCCTCTACCTCTACGAGAGCTGGCACAGGCTGGACGATCCCGACGGCTGGCTCGACCGGCTCGACCGCGACATCGACCGCTACTGGATCGGCGAGCTGCTGCAAAAGGACCTGACCCGAAACACGCCCGAACGCCCGGTCTACCTGATCCCCGCCGGGCAGGTGATGGCCCGCTTCGTGCGCGAGGTCGAGGCGACGGGCGGCACCGGCGACATCACCTCGCGCGAGGACCTGTTCCAGCGCAAGGACGACGGCGCGCTCGACCCGATCCACATCAACGACCTCGGCGCCTACCTCGTGGCGCTCACCCATTACGCCGTCCTGTATCAGACCTCTCCCGTGGGCATGCGCCACCAGCTCGACCGCGCCGACGGCACCGCGGCCGATGCCCCCTCCGAGGGCACCGCCCGCCTGATGCAGCAAATCGTCTGGGACGTGGTCACAAGCCGCCCGGAAACAGGAGTGCCGCAATGATCCGCATCCTCGCCTGCCTCGTCCTGCTTCTGGCCGGCGCCCCGGCCCTCCCCCAGTCCGGCTCCCAGTCCGGCGCCCGCGATTTCCCCCTCGCCATCAACCTCGCCGAGGTCAATGACTGGAGCGCCGAGCAACCCTTCATCGATGTCTTCAAGACCGCCCGCCGCTGGATCGGCCACAAGCCCGGCCAGTGGGGCGGAGTCGAGTTCGAGGAGCTGGAAGAGCGCGGCCTGCTCGACGCCCGGGGCTGGCCCACCTCCGTGCCGCATGACCTTGGCTCGATCGGCACGCTGATCCTCACCGACCTGCCCGCCGAGGCCGAGGTCTATGCCGGCCGCTACGTCCTCAGTTTCGACGGCGAAGGCATTGTCGAGGTCGGCGGCGCCGCCAGCAACGTCCGCTACGGCGAGGGCCGCGTCGCCTTCGACTTCACGCCCCAGATCGGCGGCATGGTCCTGGTCAAGATCCAGCGCTCCGACCCGATGAAGACGGGCGACTACGTGCGCAATATCACCGTCGTCCGCGAGGAACATCAGGAGGCATTCGCCAACGGCGCCGTCTTCAATCCGCTCTGGCTCGACCACATGCGGGGCTTCAAGGTCCTGCGCTTCATGGACTGGATGCACACCAACAATTCCGATCAGCAAAGCTGGGACACCCGGCCGAAGCCCGACGATTTCTCCTACACCCGCCACGGGGTGCCGCCCGAGGTCATGATCGCGCTCGCCAACGAGCTCGGCGCCGATCCGTGGTTCTGCATGCCGCATCTCGCCGACGACACCTACCAGCGCCGCTTCGCCGAGATGGCCCTCGCCCGGCTCGACCCCGGCCTGAAGGCTTACGTCGAATATTCCAACGAGGTCTGGAACTGGCAATTCTCCCAGGCCGAATGGACCGAGACCCAGGCACAGGAGCGCTGGGGCCAGCGCTACAAGGGACAGGACTATTACGGCATGAAGTTCGCCCGGATGGCGCAAACCTGGGCCGACGTCTTCTCCGATGCCCGCGACCGCCTCGTCACCGTCATCGCCACCCAGACCGGCTGGCTCGGGCTGGAACGACCCATCCTCGATGCCCCCCTCTGGGTGGCGGAGGGCAACGAGCCGCCCCATACCTTTGCCGACGCCTATGCCATCACCGGCTATTTCGGCTCCTATCTCGGCCGCGACGAGATGCGCGACATCACGCTCGGCAAGATCGCCGAGAGCACGCAGGCCGCCGAGGCCGACGCCCGCCAGCAGGGCCTCACCGGCGAGGCGCTGGCCGCCCATGTCGCGGCGCACCGCTTCGACATGGCCACCGATTGGGCCGTCGATGCGCTGACAGACTCCCGCCAGTACGGTGACGAGTTCGACGGGCTCGACCGCGCCACCGGCACCTTCTTCCCCTACCAGGCCGATATCGCCCGGGAATACGGGCTCGACCTCATCGTCTACGAGGGCGGCACCCATATCGTCGGCGTCGGCGCGCAGGTGGGCGACGATACGCTCACCGCCTTCTTCACCCACTTGAACTACACGCCCGAGATCGCCTCCCTCTACCGCACCCTATTCGAGAAATGGGCCGAGGTGAGCGACGGGCCCTTCGCGCTTTTCAACGACGTGAACGTGCCGATGAAATGGGGAAGCTGGGGCCACCTCCGCCACCTCGGCGACGCGGACAATCCCCGCTGGCAGGTGGTGGAAGAGTTCAAGTAGAATGGCACCCGAACCCGCTTCCCCCCAAGGTGGCCCCGCCCCGAAGGCCACGGTCATCATCCCGGCCAACAACGAGGAAGCCTATATCGGCGCCTGCCTCGACCGGCTCGCCGCCTCGGCCGGCGATACCCCGTTCGAAACCATCGTTGTCGCCAATGCCTGCTCCGACCGCACCGTCGAAATCGCGCGGCAAGTCGCGGACCTCTCGACCAACCCGGCCCGCCCGGTCCGCATCATCGACACCGCGAAGGGCGGCAAGCTCGGCGCCCTGCAACTGGGCGACGACGCGGCCCGCGCGCCGATCCGCATCTACCTCGACGCCGACGTCACCGTCAGCCCGGCCCTGATCCCGGCGCTGATCGCCACCCTCGACACCGGCGCGCCCCGCTACGCCAGCGGCACGCCCGAGATCGCCCCGGCCCAAAGCCCCGTCACCCGCGCCTATGCAAGGTTCTGGCAGAAGCTCCCCTTCGTCACGACCGGCGTGCCGGGTTTCGGGATCTTCGCCGTCAGCGGCGCCGGCCGCGCCCGCTGGGAGGCATGGCCAGAGATCATCTCCGACGACACCTTCGCCCGGCTGAACTTCGCGCCGGAAGAACGGGTCAGGCTGCCGCAAACCTACCGCTGGCCGATGATCGAGGGCCTCTCCGGCCTGATCCGCGTCCGCCGCCGGCAAGACCGCGGCGTGCGCGAGATCGGCGAGAAGTTTCCCCGGCTTTTACAGAACGCCGACCCGTCGACCGCCTCCCGCACGGGCAAGCTGAACGCCATCCTGCGCGATCCGCTGGGTTTCCTCGTCTACGGCTTCATCGCCCTCTGTGTCCGCCTTCCCGGCGGCAAGGGTGACTGGGCGCGGGGGCGGTAGCCTCCACCGCCCGGAATCAAGGCGCGCCAAGGGCGCGCCGCCGGGCAGCGCCCGCCCGGGGGGCGGTCGGGCGCTGCCCGGCTCCTCACCGTCAGGCCTTATCCACCGCCGCCCGGAAATACCCCGCCAGCTTCTCCGCCTCACGGTACATGTCATGCCGCTCCAGCACCCTCGCCCGTCCGGCCCGGCCCAGTTCGGCCCGCGCCTCTGCCGGCATTGCCGCCAGCGCCTCCACCGCCTCGGCCAGCGCCGCGTCATCCCCCGCCGGCACCAACCAACCGGTCACACCGTCCTGCACCAGCTCCGGAATGCCCGCCACGTAGGTGGCAATCACCGGCCGCCCGGCCGCCATCGCCTCCATGATCACCATCGGCAGCCCCTCGGCGAAGCTCGGCAACACCAGCGCATGACACCCCGCCAGCGCATCCCGCACCTCCTCCTCGGTCTGCCACCCGGCCAGCGTCACCTCGTCCCCAAGCCCGCGCGCCGAAATCTCCGCCTCCAGCGGCCCGCGCAGCTCGCCATCGCCGATCAGCGTCAGGTGCACATCAACCCCGGCCACCCGGCCCATCACCGGCATCAGGATCAACTGCCCCTTCTGCTCCGACAGCCGCCCGATATTCACCAGCCGCAGGCCCCCTTCCGGCATCGGCCCCGGCTCCGGAAACGCCTCCGGGTCGATCCCGCAATGCACCACCTTCACCCGGTCCCACGCGTCGTGCGGCAGCCACCGGCACAGCTGGCTCCGGCCATAGGAGCTGACGGCCACGGTAAAGGCCGCCCTTTCCATCTTCCGCGCCAGCGACAGGGAATGCACCGCGTCGAACTCCTCCGGCCCGTGCACGGTGAAGCTGTACCCCGGCCCGCCCAGCATCCTGACCAGCATCGCCACGGCGGCGGCATTGGTGCCGAAATGGGCGTGCATGTGCTCCACCCCCGCCGCCGTCGCCAGCCTCAGCACATGGCAGGCCTCCACAAGGTAAACCAGGTGCCGCAACCGCACCGCAGGCGACACCCGGCCCAACTCCAGCGCCCCCTTGAGCGCCGCGAAAAACGCCCCCGGCCGCCCCAGCGTCGCCGCCAATAGCGACATCAGCAGCGCCCCCTTGCCCGCCTCCAGCACGTATTGCGTCCGCCCCTGCTCCGCCCGGTCCTGCGGATCCTTCAGCGGCACGTCCCCCCGCCGCATCGCGATCCGCTCCACCGACAGGCCCAGCCGCTCCAGCCCCTTCAGCTCTCGCCGGATGAAACTTTGCGACGGCTGGGGATAGGTGTTCAGAATATAGGCAACTTTCACGGGCGACACCGGACAAGGAAGATTTCCACCTCAAGCTACAACCGCCACGACCCCAAGAAAAGGTGCCACCTCAAGGACATAGGCCACGCCCGCGCATTCGTGTGCAATTGACCACGCTACCGCCTGCGCCTAGCGTGGTGACAGGCATCAATAGGCATCCGGTCACCCTACCCATGAAACGCCTCCTCCAAGCATTCCAGGGCGAGACCCTGACCGGCCGGATACTGCGCAGCACGTCATGGGTGATGGTGGGCTATGGCGGGGCACAGGCCATCCGCCTCGGCTCCAACCTGATCCTGACCCGCATCCTCTTCCCCGAGGCCTTCGGCATCATGGCGCTCGTGACCATGGTCACCGTCGGCCTGATGATGTTTTCCGACATGGGCATCGGCCCGGCCCTGGCCCGCAGCCCGCGCGGCGACGACCCGGCATTTCTCAACACGGCGTGGTCGCTCCAGCTGATGCGCGGCTTCGCCCTCTGGTTCGTCACGCTGGCCGTGGCCTACCCCTTCGCAGACCTATACGGGTACGAGGAACTGGCGCTCTACCTTCCCGTCGCCGGGCTCTCGCTCGTCCTCACCGGGTTCTTCCCCACCCGCATGGAACTCGCCCGCCGGCACCTGCAAATGGGCCGGGCCACCATGCTCGACCTCGTCAGCCAGCTTCTGGGCCTTGCGATCATGGTGCTGCTCGCGCTCTGGACCCGCTCGGTCTTCGCCCTCGTGGTGGGCAGCGTGCTGACCAACCTGATCAAGCTCCTCGTCATGTGGTACGGCCTGCCCGGCCGCCGCGACCGCTTCCAGATCGAGAAACCGGCCCTGACCGAGCTGGTCAGCTTCGGCAAGTGGATCTTCCTCGGCACCGCCTTCGCCTTCGTCAGCACCCAGGGCGACAAGGCGGTGCTGGGCAAGCTGCTCAGCCTCGAGATGCTGGGCATCTACAATATCGGCTTCTTCCTCGCCAGTTTTCCCATGGCGCTGGGGCAGTCGGTGGCGCAGGACCTGCTGATCCCGATCTACCGCAACAGGCCCCCCGCCGAATCCGAGGCGAACCGCCGGAAGCTCCAGCGGATGCGCGCCCTGCTCACCGGCGGGCTCTGCGCGCTGCTGCTGCTGATGGCCTATGTCGGCCCGCCGCTCGTCGATTTCCTCTACGACGACCGCTATATCGAGGCCGGGCCGATCATCGTCATCATGGCCTGCGGCTTCCTGCCCAAGGTCATCGGCATGAGCTACGACCAAGCCGCGCTGGCGGCAGGGGACTCGCGGCGCGTGTTCTTCCTGACCGGCACCCGCTCGACCCTGCAGATCGTGCTGCTGGTCCTCGGGCTCTATTGGTTCGGGCTGGTGGGCGGCGTCGCCTCCTTCGGCGTCGCCATGCTGCTCGCGCATCCGATGCTGATCGCCCTCGGCCTGCGCCACAAGGCATGGGACCCGTTGCACGACATCGTCAGCTTCCTTCTCGCCGGCCTGCTGGCGGCCGGCGCCATCTGGCTCCACTGGGACGCGCTCCAGGGCATCTCCTCGACGCCCGTAAGCTGACGCCTCAGACCGCCCGCCGGCGCCCGCGGAACGCCCGCATCAGGGCCGTCCGCCGCTTGCTGCGCGGCGCCTCGGGGATGACCGCCACCGGCGCGAAGCCAAGGTCGCGCTCCATCACCGCGGCACTGCGGATCACCGGGTTCATAAGGTCCAGCAGCAGCGCGATACCGAACGCCACCATCACGCTGGCAAAGGCCCCCAGCACGGCGAATTTCGTCCGCGACGGGGTCGACGGGTAATCCGGCCACGAGGCGGGCTCCAGCACGCTCAGGTGTTCCGACTGGCCCTCCGATTCAAGCTGAAAGCCGATCTCGGCGGCCTTGCGGCTTTCGCTCACGCTGGCCAGCTCTTCCTTCTTGGCCAACAGGGTGCGGGTCAGGCGGGTCAGCTCCGCCTGCAACGCCGGGTCGATATCGCCCGCGGCCGACACGGCGGCAAGGCTTTCGGTCAGGTAATCGCGCTGCTCGGTCAGGTCGTTGAGCTGGGCGATATTCTCGTCCCGCTCCCGCTGTTCCAGCCGGGTCAGGTTGCCGTCGCCGGCCTCGCGCTCAAGCTGGCGTTCCAGCACGATCATCTGCCGTTCGACCGACAGGATCTCGGCCCTCAGCGCCTCGATCTCGCGCTCCTGCGAAGCGCGCGCGCCCTCCTCGGGCATGTCGTTGCGCTTGCGGAAATTGGCCAGCGTCTCCTCGAGGTCGGCCACCTCGGCCTCCAGCCGGCTCTGCCGCAGCGTGAAGAACGACAGCGTCTCCTCCGCCCGCTCCAGCCGCTTGTTCTGGCTCAGGGCCACCGTCCGGCGCGTGACTTCCTCGGCCAGCGCCTGCGCGGTCTCGCGGTCGCCCCATGTCGCCGTCACCCGCACCAGCGAAATCGCCCCGTCGCCCGTCGTGCCCGTGCGCGCGGCGGCCACGGCCGACACGCTCAGCGACCGGCGCAGGATCGACACCTTCTCGCTGTCGGGCAATCCGCCCATCTCGTCCAGCACGCCAACCTCGGCGGCGATGTCGAGGACCGCGTCATGCGACATCACCCGCTGCTCGACGATCTGCAACTGGCGCGCATCCGCCCCCGACACCGTCGGCGGGGCCAGCGCGTCGGCCACCTTGGCATCCTCGACCTGCAACACCGCCTGCGAGGTATATTCATGCTCCTGCGACAGCGCGTAGAGAAGCGCGGCCACGCAACCCAGAACCGTCAGCCGCACGATCAGCCAGAAGCGGCGCCGCAGCATGTCGCGAAGTTCGTCAATCCAATCCGAAAGGCTCATCAGAAACGTCCTAACCTGTCACCAAGACACTTGTTACCAAACACCACCGGCGCACCAACCGCGCCGGGTGGCCCTATCGCCGCCGCGCCTTCTTGCGCGGCAGCCGCCCCCGGTTCAGCACCACTCCCAGCAACGGCACCCGGTCGTTCAGCATCTTCTGGCACTGGGCGATATCCTCGGCCACCGTCTTGGTACCGTCGACCACCAGAAGCACACCATCGACCTGCGGCAGGAAGGCCATCACGTCGTCGTATTCCAGAAGCGGCGGCATGTCGCACAGCATCACGTCGGGCGTCAGCCCGCCGGTGATCTCGTCCAGCACGTCGGCCGTGCTCTGGCTCTGCAACAGCTCCGAGGGATTCTCCGGCACGTCGGAATTCAGCCCGACGGCAAGGTTCTCTCCATAGCGCTCCAGGTAGTCGTAATACGGCACCTCGCCGCTCAAAAGCCCGGCCATGCTCTGCACCGGCTTGTGGCCCAGCGCCTCGCCCAGCCCGGGCTTGCGCTGGTTGAGATCCAGAAGCACCGTCGTCACGTCGGGTATCGCCGCCATGCTGAGTGCAAGGTTGAGCGTGGTATAGGTGGTGCCACAGCCCGAGGTCGGCGCGGTCACGGCCACGCGGCCGATCCCGTGCGACTTCATCGTCTGCAAAAGCTGGGTGCGCAGCGTATCGGTGGCCTGCTTGACGCCGTCCGACCGGCTCCGCAGCTTCATCGCGGCATTCTGGTGCCCGCGCCATGCGGGCTTCAGGATTTGCCACGAGCCAAGCTCGAGAAGGTCGGTTCCGGTTTCCGTCATCGGTTCGTCGTCATCCTCGACATCCTCGGCATCCCGCGCCGCCACGGCCACCAGCGCCCTGGCAGAGGCGCCCGGGCCCGGCGCAACGGCCGGCGCGCTGCCGGCCCCGACGGCTTCGGCACCCAGAAGAGAATGCTTCAGCTTGCGGTCAAACGGCAAGCCCGGTTCGGGCTCAGGGCCGGAACCGGTGTCCTGATCGTCTGTCGGGCCGCTGGATTTCACCCAGTCGAACGACACTTGATACCTCTCGAACATCTTTCATCCATTCCTTGCGGCCCGACCCCTCGGGCACGCCCCCACCCCCTTTTATCTCAATGGCCGGTCCGCCTCAGGACCACGCCGATCGTCTGCCACAGCACCCTGGCGTCCTTCGGCAGCGACAGTTCCGCGTCATAGGCCTCGTCGTAGAAGGCCCGGTCGGCGAAAGAGCTTTCGTTGCGGCGATCGACCTGCCAGTAGCCGGTGATCCCCGGCCGCACCGCGAAGTAATGCCGCGGGTCGCCGTACAGCGAAAGCTGGTCCGGCATCATCGGCCGCGGGCCGACAAGGCTCATGTCGCCCTTCAGCACGTTCCAAAGCTGCGGCAGCTCGTCCATCGACGTCATCCGCAGCAGGGCGCCCACACGGGTGATCCGCGGGTCCTTCTTAAGCTTCTGCGACACGTCCCATTCGCGCTTCAGCGCCGGGTCGGTCGCCAGCAGGTCGTTCAGCTTCTTGTCCGCGTCGCGCACCATCGTGCGCAGCTTCAGGATCGAGAACCGCTCGCCGTTCAGCCCCAGCCGCGGCTGGCGATAGAACGGGTTGCCGCCCTCGATGAACAGCAGGCAGGCGGCGATACCGACCACCGGAAGGTAGATCGGCATGAAGGCCAGCACCAAAAGGATATCGAGCCCGCGCTTGCCCGCCCGGCGATAGACCGATCCCCGCCGCGGCAGGTCGACGGCCCTCGACGAAGCGGCTGCGGGGGCCCGTGCCGCCGCGTCGAGACCACGTATCGCGGGGGGCGCAGTTACCCGGGACGGAGCAGAATGAAGATAAAGGTCAGCAGCCACGTGACACCCCAACTGATTACACAAACACCATCACAAGGACGCAGAACCGGAGCGGCAACCGGGCCGGCAGGGCCACGCATCCAGACACAAACTTCCACCACCCCGGCCCTGCAGATTCAGGCCGGTAGACTTATCGGACTTTGGCGGCGGTCCTCATTAAAGGCAGAATTTTGCCTTGAACTTGACACAATTGAACCTAGCGAAACCCCGAAAATCTTAAACTTTCTAAATGGAAACAGTTTGTTTCTTAATATCCTATCACTACCGGTACGTTATTGTAAATAAAGCATTTTTGGATCAACTACGGCAGCCAACCTGACGTAAATGCACACCTTTCACGCAGAAGTGGTGTTCTCGCAAGCGGGGATAAAAGGCAAAATTTGGCCAGATTGTGCATTCTGGCCCAAAAGTTGCCACATTTGGCTGCCCGATTCCTTTCCGCTACGGCAACCCAGACCCGAGAATGTGACCGCCCCGCGGAGCCCCCTTGCCCGCCCCCGCCCGCAGGAGGCCCCTTGCAGCCGGTGGCAAATGGCCACTAGAACCGGGGACAGCCAGTATCCGAAAGGGCGACAGCTTGACCTCCGACACCAACCGCAGCCTCTGGCGGACCACCGCGGCCGACCCCGTGCCCTCGACCCGGTTCGACGCCGACGGCGAGGCCGACCTCGCCGTGATCGGCGGCGGCTTCACCGGCTGCGCGGCCGCGCTCGACGCCGCCCGCCGCGGCGCCGCGGTCTCGGTCTTCGAGGCCGATACCGTCGGCCATGGCGGCTCGGGCCGGAATGTCGGGCTGGTCAATGCCGGGCTCTGGCTGCCCCCGGACGAGATCATCGCCCATGCCGGCGAAACCGACGGCATGCGCCTGATGACCGCGCTGGCCGAGGGCCCGTCGAAAGTCTTCGACATCATCGAACGCGAAGGCATCGAGTGCGAAGCCACCCGCGCCGGCACCCTGCATCTCGCCCACGCCCCCTCGGGCCTCGACGACCTGCGCGAGCGCTTCCGGCAGGGCAACCGCCTTGGCGCCCCGATCCAGCTTCTCGACGCCGCGGAAACCGCCCGCCGCACCGGCTCTTCCAGGTTCCACGGCGCCTTGTGGGACCCCCGCGCCGGCACCATCCAGCCGCTCGCCTATTGCCGCGGCCTCGCCCGCGCCGCCATCGCCGCCGGCGCCCATATCCACGAGAACACCCCTGTCACCCGCATCAGCCGCGACAGCGACACCTGGGTGATCGAGGCCGCCGGCCACAGGCTCCGCGCCCGGCACCTCCTGCTGGCCACCAACGCCTATCACCGCGAGGTCAAGGGCGCCGCCGCCCCCGGCTTCGTGCCCGTCTGCTTCAGCCAGTTCGCCACCGCCCCCCTGCCCGACCGCCTGCGCGAAAAGATCCTGCCGGGCGGCGAGGGCTGCTGGGATACCGCGCTGGTGATGTCCTCCTTCCGGATGGACAAGGCCGGCCGCATGATCGTCGGCGGCATCGGCGACGCCACCGGCCCGGCCAGCCCGATCCACGCCGCATGGGCCCGCCGCAAGCTGCGCGAGGTCTACCCTGAGCTCGCCGACCAGCCCTTCGAGCATTCGTGGAGCGGCCGCATCGCCATGACCAGCGACCACATCCCCAAGATCGTCTCCTTCGGGCCAAACGCGCTGGCGGCCTTCGGCTATTCCGGCCGTGGCATCGCCCCCGGCACCGTTTTCGGCACTGCCGCCGCCAAGGCGCTCCTGACCGACGACCCCTCGCACCTGCCCCTGCCGGTGATCTCCGGCCATGCCGAGCGCTTCACCTCGATCCGTCAGGCCTATTACGAAACCGGCGCGGCCCTCACCCACCTGACCAAGCCGCTGCCCTTCACCTGAGCAGCCATCCCGCCGGGCCGGAACGTCGGCTTCACAAGATCCCCCGCAACCAACCGGTAAACTTCTCCAGCGGCGGCCTTACCGCCGCCTCCGACGGCCAGACAAGATAATACCGCCCCTCCACAAGGCTCGCCTCCCCGAAGGGCACCACCAGCGTCTGCCGCTCCAGCTCCACCTGCGCCAGGTAGTCCGGCAACAGCGCCACCCCCATCTCGTGCACCGCCGCCTGCGTCATCGTCGCGAACTGGTCCACCAGCATCCCGGTCACGCTGCCCCCCTCCACGCCATGCGCGGCAAACCACTGCTCCCACGCCCCCGGCCGCGTCTCCAGCTGCAACAACGGCAACTCCAGCAACGCCTCCGCCGAGCCCAACCTTTCCGGCGCCAGCCGGGGCGAACACACCGGCACCACCCGCTCCTCGCGGATGGGCAGGTATTCCACATCCTGCCAGTCCCGCCCCCCGAAATGGATCGCCGCGTCGAAACTCTCCTGCCCGAAATCGAAGGGCGCCAGCCGCGTCGACAGGTTCACCGTCACCTCCGGATGCGCCCTTGCGAAATCCTGCAGGCGCGGCGCCAGCCAATGCATCCCGAAGGCCGGCAAGATCGCCAGGTTCAGCCCGCCCCCCGTCGGGTTCGCCTTCAGCTCCAGCGACGCATGCGCCAGGTCCCGCAGGTACTTCCGCACCTTCCGGCAATAATCCTCCGCCGCCGGCGTCAGCTGCAGCCGCGTCCCCCGCCGCTGCACCAGCACCGTGCCCAGTTGCCCCTCCAGCACCTTCAGCTGCCGGCTCACCGCACTATGCGTCAGCGACAATTCATCCGCCGCCGCGCTGGCACTCCCCAGCCGGTCCACCGCCTCCAGGGCCAGAAGCGAACTGATCGAGGGCAGAAAGCGGCGCGGCGTCAGCATTGTGAGTTTTTCTCCAGGTTATGTCAGCAAGTTTCGCTTTTCCTTTCCCAAGATTCCACCCAAATTGCGCGCAAACGCGTCAAACAGGGCCCCTCACCACCATGACGAAAGCGAACAGTTCCGCCATTCACCGCCCGGCCGATCGCCTGTCGGGCATCGCCCTGTCGGAAATCGTCCAGATCTCCGAACGCGCCCGCCAAATGCGCGCCGAGGGCCGCGATGTCATCGCGCTGAGCACCGGCGAGCCCGACTTCCCCACCCCGCCCGAGGTGATCGAGGCCGCCCATCAGGCCGCCCTTGCCGGCCAGACCCGCTACACCCCCACCGCCGGCACGCCCGACCTGCGCGCCGAGGTCGCCCGCCTTGCCGGCACCGACCCCACCAACGTCATCATCTCCACCGGCGCCAAGCAGGTGCTGGCGAACACCATGCTCGCCACCCTCAACCCCGGCGACGAGGTCATCATGCCCGCCCCCTTCTGGACCAGCTATGCCGACATCGTCCGCATGGCCGGCGGCACACCGGTCGTCCTGCCCTGCCCGCTCTCGCAGAGCTTCAAACTCACCCCCGAGCAACTCTCCGACGCCATCACGCCGCAAACCCGCTGGCTGATGCTCAACTCCCCCTCCAACCCCTCCGGCGCCATCTACACCGCCGGGGAATACACCCAACTGGCCGAAACACTCGCCGCCCACCCCCAAGTCTGGGTCGTCGCCGACGAGATTTACGAGCATCTCAGCTACACCCCCTTCACAAGCTTCGCCGAGGCCGCGCCGCACCTCCGCAACCGCACCCTCATCGTCAACGGCGTCTCGAAAGCCTGGTCCATGACCGGCTGGCGCATCGGCTGGGGCATCGGCCCGGCCGAACTGATCCGCGACATGATCTCCGTGCAGGGCCAGACAACCTCCGGCGCCCCCTCCGTCTCGCAGGCCGCGGCGCTCGCCGCCCTGCAATCCGACCGGCAACTCCTCGAAGACCGCCGCACCACCTTCCTCGCCCGCCGCGACGCCACCATCGACGGCCTCAACGCCATCCCCGGCCTCACCTGCCCGGCCCCCGACGGCGCCTTCTACGCCTTCCCCGATTGCTCCGCCCTCATCGAAGGCCGGTTCGAGAACGACGCCGCCCTCTGCCAATGGCTGCTCGAGGAAACCGGCGTCGCCCTCGTCCCCGGCCGCGCCTTCGGCATGCCGGGCCACGTCCGCCTCTCCTTCGCCTATGCCGAATCCCAGATCCGCGAGGCGCTCACCCGAATGAAAACCGCCATCGACCGGTTGACCTCCGCCCCCTCCACGGCCTTCGCTGGCCACACCGGCTAACGACAGAACGAGGCGCCCCGATGGACAGAGCCCAGATCGTACATGACAACTTCCTGCGCCGCGTGGCCGCGGGCGACCTCCCCGCAGGCGCCCCCCCGGCCGACGGCCTGAGCCGCACCGAGGCCGTCTCCCTCTTCCGCTCGCAATGCCTCTCCCGCGCCCTCGACCGCCACAGCCGCGCCATGCAGAAGGCGGGCCAGGGCTACTACACCATCGGCTCCTCGGGCCACGAAGGCATGGCCGCCATCGCCGCCGCCACGCGCCCCACCGATCCGGCCTTCCTCCACTACCGCGACGCCGCCTTCCAGATCGCCCGCGGCGCACAGGTGCCGGGCCAGACCACCACTTGGGACATGCTCCTCTCCTTCGCCTGCTCCGCCGAAGACCCGATCTCCGGCGGCCGCCACAAGGTGCTGGGCTCCAAGGCCCTCAACATCCCCCCGCAAACCTCCACCATCGCCAGCCACCTGCCCAAGGCCGTGGGCGCCGCCTATGCCATCGGCCTCGCCAAACGCCGCCCGCCCGAACACCGCCAATATACCGAGGACGCCATCGCCATCTGCTCCTTCGGCGACGCATCGGCCAACCACTCCACCGCGCAGGGCGCCTTCAATACCGCAGGCTGGACCTCCTACCAGTCGATCCCCCTTCCCCTGCTCTTCGTCTGCGAAGACAACGGCATCGGCATTTCCGTCAAAACCCCCAAAGGCTGGATCGCCGCCAATTTCGCCCACCGCCCGGGCCTCAAGTATTTCTCCTGCGACGGTCTCGACATCTTCGACACCTACCGCGCGGCACAGGAAGCGGCCCACTACGTCCGCACCCGCCGCAAGCCCGCCTTTCTCCATGTCCGCACCGTCCGCCTCTACGGCCACGCGGGCGCCGACATGCCCACCACCTACATGCCGAAAACCGAGGTCGAGGCCGAGGAGGCCAACGACCCCCTCCTCCACTCTGTCCGCCTCCTCTCCCAATCCGGCGCGCTGGAGCCGCAACAGGCCCTCGACATCTACACCGACACCTGCACCCGCGTGGAACGCGTCGCGGAAGAGGCCATCACCCGCCCCCGCCTGAAAACCGCCTCCGACGTCATGGCCAGCCTCATCCCCCCGGCCCGCCCCTGCAAACCCACCAACGGCCCCGACGCCGCCACCCGCGAGGCCGCCCTCGGCCCCGACCTCAAGGCCCAGTCCGAGCCCCAGATCATGTCCCGCCTCATCAACTGGGCGCTCACCGACCTGATGCTCGAACACGGCGAAATCGTCATGATGGGCGAGGATGTGGGCCGCAAGGGCGGCGTCTACGGCGTCACGCAAAAGCTCATCACCCGCTTCGGCCCCGACCGCGTCATCGACAGCCTGCTCGACGAGCAATCCATCCTCGGCCTCGCCATCGGCATGGCCCAGAACGGCTTCACCCCGATCCCGGAAATCCAGTTCCTCGCCTACCTCCACAACGCCGAGGACCAGATCCGGGGCGAGGCCGCCACCCTGCCCTTCTTCTCCAACGGCCAGTTCACCAACCCGATGGTCATCCGCATCGCCGGGCTGGGGTATCAAAAGGGCTTCGGCGGGCATTTCCACAACGACAACTCCGTCGCCGTGATCCGCGACATCCCCGGCGTCATCCTCGCCTGCCCCTCGAACGGCGCCGATGCAGCCCGGATGCTCCGCGAATGCGTCCGCCTGGCGCGCGAGGAACAACGCGTCGTCGTCTTCCTCGAACCCATCGCCCTCTACCCCATGCGCGACCTGCATGACGAGAAGGATGGCGGCTGGATGACCACCTACCCCGAGCGTGGCGAAACGCTGCCTCTTGGCTCCGTCGGTCAACATGGCGAGGGCACCGACGTCGCCATCGTCAGCTTCGCCAACGGCCATTACCTCTCCCGCCGGGCCGCCAAGCGCCTCGAAGCCGACGGCATCACCACCCGCACCATCGACCTCCGCTGGCTCTCCCCCCTGCCGGAAGAGGCCCTGCTCGACGCCATCAAGGGCGCCAAACGCGTCCTCATCGTGGATGAAACCCGCCGCACCGGCGGCATCGCCGAGGCCCTGATGGCCCTGATCTCCGAAAAAACAGACCTCCCCCACGCCCGCCTGACGGCCGAGGACAGCTTCATCGCCACAGGCCCCGCCTACGCCGCCACCATGCCCTCCGCCGACAGCATCGTCGACGCGGCCACGAAACTCGTGAGGGGCTAGACATGAAAACAGCCGTCATCATCTGCCCCGGCCGCGGCACCTACAACAAACCCGAGCTCGGCTATCTCGGTCGCCACTTCCCCGACGCCGGTCTGCTCGCCAAATTCGACGCCATGCGCGACGACGCCGGCCAGAAACCCCTCACCGCCCTCGACGGCGCCGCCCGTTTCTCGCCCTCCGAGTTCACCCGCGGCGACAACGCCGCCGGCCTGATCTACGCGGCCACTCTTGGCGACTTCCTCTCACTCGATGGTGAAGAAATCCGCCCCGTCGCCGTCACCGGCAACTCGATGGGCTGGTACTCCGCGCTCGCCTGCGGCGGCGCCACCACGCCCGAGAACGGCTTCCAGATCGCCAACACCATGGGCACCCTCATGCACGAGGCCCTGATCGGCGGCCAGCTCGTCTACCCCTTCCTCGGCGACGACTGGCGCCCCGACCCCGCCCGCAAGGCCGAGCTTCTCCAACAGGTCGCCGACATCGACACCCGCGACGACCACACCCTCGCCCTCTCCATCGACTTGGGCGGCATGCTCGTCCTCGCCGGCGACACCAACGGCCTCAAGGCCTTCGAACAAGCCGTCCCGAGAATCGACGACCGCTTCCCCATGCGCCTCAAGGGCCACGCCGCCTTCCACACCCACCTGCAACGCCCCGTCGCCGAAAAGGGCCGCGCCGCCCTGCCGCAAACCCTCTTCACCCAGCCAAACCTCCCCCTCATCGACGGCCGCGGCGCCATCTGGTGGCCCGGCGCCACCGACACCGCCGCACTTTACGACTACACGCTCGGCCACCAGGTCACCGAACCCTACGACTTCACCCGCGCCATCACCGTCGCGGCCCGCGAATTCGCCCCCGACCTCTTCATCGTCACCGGCCCCGGCACCACCTTGGGCGGGGCGGTGGCGCAATCGCTGGTCCTCGCCAATTGGCGCGGGATCGGCAGCAAACAGGACTTCACCAAACACCAGAACGCCACGCCCCTTCTGGCCGGCATGGGTCATGCCGACCAGCGCGCGTGGGTCACGAAAGGAGACGCCAAATGAACCACCACGACGCCCTCACCGCCGCCGGCCTCACCGACGCCGAAATCACCGGCGGCACCCTCGCCGTCCGCTCCCCCATCGACGGGGCCGAGGTGGCGAAAATCCACGAAACCCCCACCGACAAGATGCCCGAGGTGATCGACCGCGCCCAAAAGGCGTTCAAGCAATGGCGCACCGTCCCCGCCCCGCAACGCGGCGAGCTTGTCCGCCTCCTCGGCGAAGAACTTCGCAACGCCAAGGAAGAGCTCGGCGCCATCGTCACGCTCGAAGCCGGCAAGATCACCTCCGAGGGCTTGGGCGAGGTGCAGGAGATGATCGACATCTGCGATTTCGCCGTCGGCCTCTCGCGCCAGCTCTACGGCCTCACCATCGCATCGGAACGCCCCGGCCACCGCATGTCGGAAACCTGGCACCCGATGGGCCCCTGCGGCGTCATCACCGCCTTCAACTTCCCCGTCGCGCCGTGGTCCTGGAACGCGGCCCTCGCGCTTGTCTGCGGCGACCCGGTCATCTGGAAACCCTCCGAGAAGACCCCGCTGACCGCCCTGGTCACCCAGCGCATCTTCGACCGCGCGCTGGCCCGCTTCGGCCCTGACGCCCCGGCCGACCTGCTGCAGGTCGTCATCGGCGGCGCCGACATCGGCGAGGCGCTGGTCAACAGCCGCGACGTCCCCGTCCTTTCGGCCACCGGCTCCACCCGCATGGGCGCCATCGTCGGGCCCAAGGTCCAGGCCCGCTTCGGCCGCCCGATCATGGAACTCGGCGGCAACAACGCCATGATCGTCGCCCCCTCCGCCGATCTCGACATGGCCGTGCGCGCCATCGTCTTCTCCGCCGTCGGCACCGCCGGCCAGCGCTGCACCTCGCTCCGCCGCCTGATCGTCCACCACTCGATCCGCGAGGAGCTGACCGAGAAGCTGAAACAGGCCTACGCCTCCCTCACCATCGGCGACCCCCGCACCGAGGGCACCCTCGTCGGCCCGCTGATCGACGAGACCGCCCGCAAGGAAATGGCCTCCGCCCTCAAATCGGCCGAGGCCGAGGGCGGCAAAGTCCACGGCGGCGGCGATGCCAAGGGCGTCGACGGTGGCGTCTACGTCTCCCCCGCGCTGGTTGAAATGCCCCGCCAGACCGAAACGGTGCAGACCGAGACCTTCGCCCCGATCCTCTACGTCATGGGCTACGACACGCTCGAGGAAGCCATCGAGTTGCAGAACGACGTCCCACAGGGCCTCTCCTCCTGCATCTTCACCCTGAACGTGCGCGAGGCGGAAACCTTCCTGTCGGCCACGGGCTCCGACTGCGGCATCGCCAACGTCAATATCGGCCCCTCCGGCGCCGAAATCGGCGGCGCGTTCGGCGGCGAGAAGGAAACCGGCGGCGGCCGCGAAAGCGGCTCGGATGCCTGGAAAGGCTACATGCGCCGCCAGACCTCGACGGTGAACTACTCGTCCGAGTTGCCGCTGGCCCAGGGCGTGAAATTCGACATCTGAGGGGTGTGGATGGAACGGTAACCCATCCATCAGAACCGCCAAACCATCTGAAGAACCCCGGCCAAAGGTCGGGGTTTTTCAATTTCGTACTTTAACGTACCCAACCCCTGATCCCAGCATCTCAACGCCCGAGAAGCCGCGCATCGACCGCTGACCGGCAGGCGATTGCCTGCAATCGCCGAGAGGTGGGCCGTGGTACGGCGAACCAACGGCAGTGGCCGCCACTTTATCCCCGCCATACCCCTGTGCCCTCACGACGGCGCGCCTCCCTCACCAAATCGCCGTGCCGCCCGAACGGCCCCGCGATGCGCGGCGGGCTTCGCCCTCGACTCCGCGCAAGGCACCACGCCCCCCCTAAAAAAACCTCCCCCTAGACAAACCTGTCCAATCATGCTCTCACCATTGGACAGAACTGTATAGAACCCCTCCGCGAGTCGCTGCACCGCGGCGGAGCAGCATAGGGAGCGTGCCATGAAATCTCACTACCGCGTCGTTGTCATCGGCGGGGGCGTCGTCGGCGCCTCCGTGCTCTACCACCTCGCCCGCGAAGGCTGGTCCGATGTCTGCCTGATCGAACGCTCCGTCCTCACCGCCGGGTCAAGCTGGCACGCCGCAGGCGGCTTTCACGCGCTCAACGCCGACCCCAACATCGCCGGCCTCCAGGCCTACACCATCGACCTCCTCTCCGAGATCGAGAAGGAATCCGGCCAGTCCGTCGGCATGCACATGACCGGCGGCATGACCCTGGCCGGCACCCCCGACCGCTGGGAATGGCTGCAATCGGCCTACCGCACCTTCCAGTCGATCGGCATCGAAGACGTCCATCTGATCACGCCCGAAGAAGCCGGCGAGCTCTGCCCGATCATGTCCACCCACGGCATCCTCGGCGGCATGTGGGCCGAGCGTGAGGGCTATATCGACACCACCGGCACCGTCCACGCCTATGCGGGCGCGGCCAAGAAACGCGGCGCACAGGTGATCGAACACAACCGCGTCCTCGAACTCAACCAGACCGCCGAGGGCTGGGAGGTCGTCACCGAAAAAGGCACCATCACCTGCGAACACGTGGTCAACGCCGCCGGTCTCTGGGCCAAGCAGGTCGGCCGCATGGCCGGCATCGAACTCCCGGTCTCGCCGCTCAACCACCATTACCTCATCACCGACACCATCCCCGAAATCGCGGCGCTGGAAAAGGAAATGCCCCTAGTCGTCGACCTCGAAGGCTTCACCTACATGCGGCAGGATCAGAAGGGCCTGCTCCTCGGCATCTACGAGATCGACCACCAGCACTGGATGATGGACGGCGCCCCTTGGGAATACGGGTTCGAGCTGCAACAGGAAGACCCCGACCGCATCGAGAACGAACTCACCCTCGGCTTCCAGCGGTACCCTGTCCTGCAGGAGGCCGGC
>Ga0189287_100208_pt1 | contig 26016 bp, 28 predicted proteins | sample UW86minimetaG_FD_130319 | JGI IMG/M metagenome (GOLD analysis project Ga0189287, IMG submission 130319) | Marine microbial communities from the Costa Rica Dome - UW86 mini metaG | ecosystem: Environmental > Aquatic > Marine > Oceanic > Photic zone | place: Costa Rica: the Eastern Pacific... | reverse complement strand
GCGATCGAGGTGGTCGCCGCGACACTGTCTGCCGGCTGGCTGGTGCTGGCGGCCGTGTTCTTTCTCTTCATGGACTCGGAAGCGCTGATCGGCGGTGCCGGCGGCGCGGCATGGTTCATCGTGGTAATGCTGGCCGTCTTCATGCCCGTGGCCATGATCTGGGTGGCGGCAACCGCCGCGCGCTCGTCGCGGGTTATGCGCGAGGAAAGCCAGCGGCTGCAGGTGGCCATCGACGCCATGCGCCACGCCTATATCACGCAAAGCCAGAACCGGAACGCGGTCAGCGAGCCATCGGTCTCGAAGAAGCTCGAAGAGATCGCGGCGGCCCAGCGCAAGACGGAAACCGCGCTGGCCACCTTCTCCTCGACCCGCCACGCGCTGGCCCCGCCGCAAGCCCCGAAGCAGATCGAGGCCGCCCCGCCGCAGGGCGACGCCCAGGTGGCTCTTCCGCTCGGCACCCCGGCCGAGGACATGCGGCCGCCACTGGCCAGCTCCGATTTCATTCGCGCTCTGAACTTCCCGGAAACAGCCGAGGACAAGGAAGGTTTCGCCGCCCTCCGCCGCGCGCTGAAAGACCGGCCCACGGCACAGCTGATCCAGGCCGCGCAGGACGTGCTGACGCTGATGTCGCATGATGGCATCTACATGGACGACCTCCGCCCCGACCTTGCCCGCCCCGAGGTCTGGCGCCGCTTCGCCGCCGGAGAGCGCGGCCGTTCCATCGCCCAGCTGGGGGGCATCCGTGACCGTTCCTCGCTGGCGCTGACCGCTGCGCGGATGAAGAGCGACCCGATCTTCCGTGACGCCGTGCACCACTTCCTGCGGATCTTCGACCGGATGATCTCGGCCTTCACCGAAACCGCCACGGATTCAGACCTGACCGAGCTGTCGAACACCCGTACATCGCGCGCCTTCATGCTGCTGGGGCGGGTGACGGGCACGTTCGACTGAAGGCGCGAAACGGCGCCGCGTATCATGATATTGCCAGCACCGGGTGTTCCGGGCATCATGCCCAACGGGCGAGGAGTGAGACCATGCGCAAGTTTCTTGTGGTTCTGGACGACAGCAAGGAGTGCCTGAACGCCATGCGGTTCGCGGCGATGCGGGCAGCCCATACCGGTGCGGGTGTCGAAGTCCTGGCGGTGATTCCGCCCGAGGAATTCAACCACTGGATCGGAGTGGGCGACATCATGCGGGAAGAGGCGCGGGAGAGGATACACGCGCATTTCGAGGTGTTCGCCAAGTGGATGCGCGACAAGCAGGGGGTCGACCCGGAACTGGTCATCCGCGAAGGCGAACCGGTATCGGAGATCATGGCACAGGTCCAGGAAGACCCGGAGATCGGCGTCCTGGTGCTTGGCGCCGGCACCGACAAGAAAGGCCCCGGCCCGCTTGTCACCCAGCTTTCGAAGAACTCCGGCACGCTGACGATCCCGCTGACCATCGTGCCGGGCGATCTGTCGAAGGAACGGCTGGAGGCCATCACCTGAGTAGGAAGGCCGCGTGAATATCCGGCGCATGGGCCTCGGGAGGGTCGATGGTATCAGGACTGGTAGCGCATTTTTCTTGATTTATGTGTCACTTGGCGCAACTCTGACGGCATGACATTCCAATCCACTCCGTTTCCCGCGCAACACGACCCCGCGCAGGTGGCGTTCCAGAGATCGGAACTCGGCATCATCCTGTCCCTATACGGCCGCATGGTCGCCGCTGGCGAATGGCGGGATTACGGCATCTCTTGCCTGCGGGAGGTGGCCGTGTTCTCCGTCTTCCGGCGCACGGCGGAAAACCCGCTTTACCGCATCGAGAAACGTCCCCGTCTGCGCGGTCGGCAGGGGCAGTATGCGGTGATCGGCATGGACGGGCAGGTCTTGAAGCGAGGAAGCGACCTGAAAACCGTTCTGCGGGTGCTCGAACGCAAGCTGATCCGGCCCGTGGAATAGGCGGGCGCGGCGCTGCCTGTCACAATTTAGAATCGTTCCAAACCTTGACAGGCGAAGCCATGGGGCGCATATCCGGTGCATCTTTGGAAAGGCGCGACCCATGTTCATTCAGACCGAATCCACTCCGAATCCCGCGACGCTGAAGTTCCTGCCCGGCCAGACCGTGCTGGACGCCGGCACCGCCGACTTTCCCACGTCCGAGACGGCAGGCAAGTCGCCGCTGGCCGAGCGCCTGTTCAAGGTTCAGGGCGTGACGGGCGTGTTCTTCGGTAATGACTTCGTCACCGTCACCAAGGCGGATGAAACCGAGTGGGACCACATGAAACCCGCCATCCTTGGCGCGATCATGGAGCATTTCCAGTCGGGCAAGCCCGTGATGTCTGGCGAGGCGGATGCCTCTTCCGGACATGCCGAGCATGATGGCGAAGATGCAGAGATCGTGGGTCAGATCAAGGAACTGCTCGACACCCGCGTGCGCCCGGCCGTGGCGCAGGACGGGGGCGACATCACCTTCCACGGGTTCGAACGCGGCGTCGTCTACCTGCACATGCAGGGCGCCTGTGCCGGCTGTCCGTCGTCGACCATCACGCTGAAAATGGGCATCGAGAACCTGCTGCGCCATTACATCCCCGAGGTGACCGAGGTGCGCCCCGTTGGGATCTGACACGCTCGTTCTTGGCCTTGACACATCGGCCGCGCATTGCGCGGCCGCTTTGCTGTCTGGCGACCGGGTTTTGAGCGTTCACACCGAAGAAATGGGTCGAGGACAGGCCGAGCGGCTGATGCCGCTGTTGGAAGAGGTGCTGGCCGAGGGCGGCGCAGGCTGGCGCGACCTGTCCCGGATCGGCACCGGTGTCGGGCCGGGAAACTTCACCGGTATTCGAATTGCGGTATCAGCGGCGCGCGGGCTGGCGCTCGCGCTGGATATCCCGGCGATAGGCGTGTCCACCTTCGACGCAATCAGCCTCGCCACCGAAGAGCGGCACATACCGGCGGTTCCTGCCCCGCGCGAGCAGGTCTACATCCGACCGGACGGCGCGGCGCCGCGCCTTGTTTCATTGGAGGAGGCCGAGCGCCTCGGTAAGCCGCTCGCCTATCCTCCCGAGCCCGGGCAACTGGCGCTGGCCATCGCCCGGGCAGCAACCACGGCGGATGTGCCTGCGCCCGCCCCTGCCCCGCTCTACATCCGACCGGCCGATGCGGCGCCGTCGCGCGATGCCCCGCCGGTCATCCTCGACGATGACACCTGAAGAGATGGCCACCTGCCACGCCCGTGCCTTTGCCGGTCAGGGGCGCGAGTGGGCGGCTCAGGAATTCGCCGACCTCCTCGACAGCCCGCACGTTTTTGCCGTGGGTTCCCCCCAGACCTTTGCCCTCGGCCGCGCAGTGGCAGACGAGGCGGAGTTGCTGACCATCGCGACCGACCCGGCGCATCGCCGGCAGGGGTTGGCCCGCAAAACGCTATCGGCTTTCGAAGCCACCGCCGCGGCGCGAGGGGTGACGCGCACTTTCCTTGAGGTTTCGGCGGGAAACGCCGCTGCCCTCGCGCTCTACCGGTCCGCCGGATACAGCGAGACGGGCCGGCGCAGGGGCTATTACCGGACGCCGAACGGGCCGGAGGATGCGCTGCTGATGGCAAAGCGGCTCGTCTGATCGAAGGCGCCGCCCCGGGCGGCTCTGTCGGATACCCCCTGCGGGAGTAGTTGGGGAAAGGTGAAAGCCGGTGCAACTCCTGCCCGGCGCCACGGAAGCGGGCCGGGGTTTGACGCGGGGGCAAGCCGTATCTTCTATTGACCCGAGGCGGCAAACGCGGGCTTACTTGCCGCCATTACATCGCGACCGCGCACGCGAAGAGGCCAAACCGCCCGGCGTGTGCAGTCAGGTTCAGGGAGAGACAGAATGACGATGATGAAGCACATCCTTGGCGCGGCGGCGACGCTGGCCCTCGGCGCGGGCGCCGCACTGGCCGACCCGGCGCTGATCTTCGATCTGGGGGGCAAGTTCGACAAGTCGTTCAACGAAAGCGCCCATAACGGGGCGCAACGCTGGGCCGAGGAAACCGGCGGCAGCTACAACGAGGTCGAGCTGCAATCGGAAGCCCAGCGCGAACAGGCGCTGCGCCGCTTCGCCGAGGCCGGCAACAACCCGATCGTCATGGTCGGTTTCGCCTTCGGCGAATCGCTGGGCGAGGTCGCGGCGGACTATCCCGACACCAAGTTCGCAATCATCGACATGGTGGTCGAAGAGCCCAACGTGCGCTCGGTCGTCTTCAACGAGCACCAGGGCAGCTACCTTGTCGGCATGATGGCCGCGCAGGCCAGCGAAAGCGGCACGGTGGGCTTCATCGGAGGGATGGACATCCCCCTGATCCGCAAGTTCGCCTGTGGCTACGTGCAGGGCGTGAAGGCGGTGAACGCGGATGCAACGGTGATCCAGAACATGACGGGCACCACGCCCGCGGCATGGAACGACCCGGTGAAAGGCTCGGAACTGACCAAGGCGCAGATCAGCCAGGGCGCCGACGTGATCTATCACGCCGCCGGCGGCACCGGCACGGGTGTGCTGCAAACCGCCGCCGACGAGGGCGTTCTCGGCATCGGCGTGGACAGTAACCAGAACCACCTGCATCCCGGCTCGGTCCTGACGTCGATGGTCAAACGCGTCGACAACGCCGTTTACGAGGCGATGACAGCCGGTCCCGAGATGGAAACCGGCATCGAGGTCATGGGTATCTCGAACGACGGCGTCAGCTATGCCATGGACGAGCACAATGAAAGCCTTGTCACCGACGAGATGAAGACCGCCGTCGACGAGGCCGCCGAGAAGATCGCCAGCGGCGAGCTCGAGGTGCATGACTACATGTCCGACAATACCTGCCCGGTCGAATAACCGCGGATGACGGGCGAACACGATACGGGGCGGCAGGCTTCTGCCGCCCCGGCCATTGAACTGAGGGGCATCTCGAAGGCGTTCGGCCCGGTTCAGGCCAACAAGGACATCTCGATCACCGTGGCGCCCGGCACGATCCACGGGATCATCGGCGAGAACGGGGCGGGCAAGTCGACCCTGATGTCGATTCTCTACGGGTTCTACAAGGCCGACAGCGGCAAGATCTTCATCAAGGGCCGCGAGACGCGCATCCCCGACAGCCAGGCCGCCATTGCCGCGGGCATCGGCATGGTGTTCCAGCATTTCAAGCTGGTCGAGAATTTTACCGTCCTGGAGAACGTGATCCTCGGGGCCGAGGACGGGCGGTTGCTGAAACCCAGCATCGCCAAGGCGCGCCGCTCGTTGCAGGACCTCGCCGACGAATACGAATTGCACGTCAAGCCCGACGCGCTGATCGAGGATATCGGCGTCGGCATGCAGCAGCGGGTCGAGATCCTCAAGGCGTTGTACCGGCAGGCCGATATCCTGATCCTCGACGAGCCGACCGGCGTGCTGACCCCCGCCGAGGCGGACCAGCTTTTCCGGATCCTCGCGCGGCTCAAGGAAGAGGGCAAGACAATCATCCTGATCACCCACAAGCTGCGCGAGATCATGGAGATTACAGATACCGTCAGCGTCATGCGCCGGGGCGAGATGGTGGAGACGGTGAAGACCTCCGAAAGCAGCCCCGAGCAGTTGGCGGAGCTGATGGTGGGCCGCAAGGTCCTGTTGCGGGTGGAGAAATCGCCCGCCAAGCCGGGAAAGCCGGTGCTGGAGGTCGAAGGGCTGAAGGTCACCGACAGCCAGGGCGTGGAGCGGTTGCGCGGCATCGACCTGACCGTGAGGGCAGGCGAGATCGTGGGCCTGGCCGGCGTGGCCGGCAACGGCCAGTCCGAATTGCTGGAGGTGTTGGGCGGCATTCGCGAGGCGCAGGGCACGGTGCGGGTGAATGGTCAGCCCCTGACCCTGAGCGGCAGCGGCGCCAATGGCCGCGACCGGCGGGCCGCAGGCATCGGTCACGTGCCCGAGGATCGCCAGCGCGAGGGCCTGATCATGGATTACACCGCGTGGGAGAACATGATCTTCGGCTACCACCGCGACCCTGCGACCGGTGGCGGCGTGCTGATGAACAATGCCGCCCTCATGGCCGGGGCCCGCGCCAAGATGGGCCGGTTCGACGTGCGCCCGCCCGACGAGAAGCTCTCGGCCAAGAATTTCAGCGGCGGCAACCAGCAGAAGATCGTCCTCGCCCGGGAGATCGAGCGCAACCCCGATGTTCTGCTGATCGGCCAGCCAACCCGGGGCGTCGATATCGGCGCGATCGAGTTCATTCACAGCCAGATCATCCGCCTGCGCGACGAGGGCAAGGCGATCCTGCTGGTAAGTGTCGAGCTTGACGAGATCATGGCGCTGTCGGATCGGATCGCGGTGATGTTCGACGGCAGGATCATGGGCGAGCGACGCCCGGACGAAACAGACGAAACCGAGCTGGGCCTGCTGATGGCCGGGATCGAAGGCAAGCCCGAGGACGCGTTCAAAGCGGTCGAGGAGGCGCAATTCGCCCAAGCGGCCGAGACCGAGGGGGAAAAGCATCATGGATAGGATGCCGGCTTGGGCGGACGCGGTTCTGGTGCCCCTCATCTCGATCATCCTCGCCGCATCGATTTCGGCGCTTGTGATCCTGTTCATCGGCGAGGACCCGGTCGCTGCGGTCAAGCTGATGGTGACGGGTGCGCTGGGCTCGACCTATGGCTGGGGTTACACGCTCTACTACGCCACCAATTTCCTGTTCACCGGCCTGGCCTTTGCCGTGGCAAGCCACGCGGGGCTTTTCAACATCGGCTCGGAAGGTCAGGCGATGATCGGCGGGCTGGGCGTGGCGCTGGTCTGCCTTGCCATCCCATGGCCGCACTGGGCACTGGCCCTGCCCGCCGCCATCGTCGGCGCAGCGGCGTTCGGCGCGCTCTGGGCACTCATCCCGGCCTGGCTTCAGGCGAAACGGGGCAGCCATATCGTCATCACCACCATCATGTTCAACTTCATCGCGGCCGCGGTGCTCAACTACATGCTGGTCAACATCCTGCGCCCGGCCGGATCGATGGACCCGGCGACGGCGAAGTTTCCCGAGGGCGCGCATCTTCCCACGGTGCATGATCTTCTGGCGCCTTTCGGCATCGCGTTCTCGAAATCGGCACCTGCAAATGTCAGCCTGGTGGTGGCTGTGGCCGCCTGCGTGCTGGTGTGGCTGTTGATCTGGCGGACGCGGTTGGGGTTCGAGATTCGCGCGCTCGGTCATTCGCAAAGCGCCTCGCGTTATGCCGGCATTCCGCCGGTGAAGATCGTGGTCATCGCGATGCTCATATCCGGCGCGCTGTCGGGCTGCATGGCGATCAACAACGTGATGGGCGAGGCCGAGCGGCTTATCCTGAACGCAACGGAGGGAGCGGGGTTCATCGGCATTGCCGTGGCACTGATGGGGCGCAATCACCCGCTGGGCGTGTTTCTCGCGGCGATCCTGTTCGGCTTCCTCTACCAGGGCGGGGCGGAGCTGGCGCTGTGGACGACGATCCCGCGTGAACTGATCATTGTCATCCAGGCGCTGGTGATCCTGTTCACGGGCGCGCTCGACAACATGGTGCGGATGCCGCTGGAACGGATTTTCATGGCAACCCGCAAGCGGAGGCGGACATGACCGAGCTCGCCCCCTACCTGCCCGGCTTCATCGCCGCCTATGCGATCCTGCTGGTGGGCGCGTCCTCGCCCGGCCCGGCTGTGGCGATGCTGTTGGGCATCTCGACGACACAAGGGCGCGGGCCCGCTTTGATCACCTGCTTCGGCATCGCCACCGGCAGCATGACAATCAACCTGCTGACGATGATCGGCGTCGGGCTGCTCTTGTCACAGGCGGCCTGGGCGATGAACCTGCTGCGGCTGGTGGGTGCGGCCTACCTGCTCTGGCTGGCCTGGGGGGCCTTCCGCAAGGCGCTGAACCCGCCGAAGGTGAGCGTGGAGGCCACGGCTGTACAGTCTGCCCCAGCGCTCTACGCGAAAGGTTATCTGTTGCAGGTCACGAACCCCAAGGCGATCGCCTTCTGGCTGGCGATCGCGGCCGTGGGCGCTGTGAACGGGGCCCCGGCGCCGGTGGTCGCGGCCTTCGTGGCTGGGGCCTTCGTCATCTCCTTCGCGATGCACGCGGCCTGGGCCCTCGTGCTGTCCTCCCGCCCGGTGCGCGCGGCCTATGCCGGCGGGCGCCGGTGGATCGAGGCCGGGCTGGGCACATTCTTTACCTTCGCCGCGTTCAAGCTGGCCACGGCAGAAAGGTAGCGCGATGGATTTCATGACCGTCCTGCAGGTGCTCGACAGCACGGTCCGGCTGGCCACGCCGCTTCTTTTGGCCTGCCTCGCCGGGCTGTTCAGCGAGCGGGCGGGCATTTTCGATATCGGCCTGGAAGGCAAGATGCTGATCGCCGCCTTTTTCTCGGCGGCGGTGGCGTATGCCAGCGGTTCGGTGTGGCTGGGCCTGCTGGCCGGAATCGGGTCGTCGATGTTGTTGGCGGGACTGCACGGGCTGGCCTCGATCACCTTCCGGGGGAACCAGCTTATCTCGGGCGTTGCGATCAACTTCCTTGCGGCTGGCATGACCGTGCTGATCGCGCAGGATTGGTTCGCGGAAGGAGGGCGCACCCCCTCGCTGATCGGCGCTGCGCGGTTCGAGCCGATCACCCTGCCGCTGGCCGAGAGCCTGAGGAGCGTGCCGGTACTGGGACCGGTCTATGCCGAGCTGATCTCGGGCCATACGATCCTTGTCTATCTCGCGCTCTTCTGCGTGCCGGCGACATGGTGGGTGCTGTTCCGCACCCGTTTCGGCCTGCGGCTTCGCGCGGTGGGCGAGAACCCGGCAGCGGTCGATACAGCGGGCATTTCGGTCGTGGGTATGCGCTTTGCGGCCGTCATGATCTGCGGCGTCCTGTGCGGGATCGCCGGCGCCTATCTTGCAACGGCCCTGCAGGCCGGGTTCGTCAAGGACATGACGGCGGGCCGGGGATACATCGCGCTTGCCGCGCTGATCTTCGCCAAGTGGCGGCCGTGGTATGCCTTGTCGGCCACGTTGCTGTTCGGGCTGCTTCAGGCGGTGGCCCTGCGCTATCAGAATATCGAGCTGGGCGGGCTGATCATCCCGGTACAGCTGATGGATGCGCTGCCCTACATCCTGACGGTCATCATCCTTGCCGGCTTCGTCGGCCGGGCGATCCCTCCGCGGGCCGGCGGCCAGCCATATGTGAAAGAGCGGTAGAGCGCGTTCCCCCTCCAGCTATTTGGCACTGCGACCTTGCGGGCCCGGCTGCCATGGGCGTAAGGGGAGAGCATGCACATCTACCTTCCCATCGCCGGTGTCGCGGTCAACGTGTTCCTGCTGCTGGGCCTCGGCGGGCTTATCGGCATCCTGTCGGGCATGTTCGGTGTGGGGGGTGGCTTTCTCCTGACGCCGCTGCTGTTCTTCATCGGCATCCCGCCGACGGTGGCGGTGGCCACCGGCGCGGCGCAGATCGTCGCGGCATCGTTCTCGGGCGTGCTGGCGCATCTGAGGCGCGGGACCGTCGATCTTCAAATGGGTACGATCCTGTTGGTCGGCGGGCTGTTCGGCGCGGCGCTGGGGGTGGTGCTGTTCAACTATCTCAAGGCGGTTGGGCAGGTCGATCTGCTGGTACGGCTTTGTTATGTCGTCTTCCTCGGGATCATCGGGGTGCTGATGTTCGTCGAAAGCCTGCGCGCCCTGCGGCGGTCGCGCCGGGGTGGCAAGACGATCCGCAAGAAGCATACATGGGTTCAGAAGCTGCCCTTCAAGATGCGGTTCCGCACCTCGGGCCTTTACATCAGCGCCATCCCGCCCCTGCTGGTCGGGGTCAGCGTGGGCGTGCTAGCGGCGATCATGGGCGTGGGCGGCGGCTTCATCATGGTGCCGGCAATGATCTACATCCTCGGGATGCCGACGAAGGTGGTCGTGGGCACCTCGCTGTTCCAGATCATATTCGTCACCGCCTTCACCACGATGCTGCACGCCACCACGAACCAGACGGTCGACGTGGTGCTGGCCGTCATGCTTCTGCTGGGCGGGGTGATCGGGGCGCAGGTGGGCACGATGATCGGTACAAGGATGAACGCCGAACAGTTGCGGGTTCTGCTGGCGCTACTGGTGGTCGGCGTCTGTTTCAAACTGGCGCTCGACCTGCTCCTGGTGCCCGCCGACCTCTATACCCTGACGCCCGTGATGAGCATGTAACATGCGGTTCGGGGTCGCCCGGCAACAGGCGAATATTCACGCAACTGTAAAGCCAGTTCACAACATGTGATCCGACCAGAACGGTTTGCAGCGGCGTGCTCGCTTGCATTGAGCGGGGACATGGGGCTAAGGGGCTTCATGCTGATATACCTTCCGATCGCCGAGGTATCCGTCAACGCCTTCCTTCTGCTGGGGCTGGGCGGGCTGGTCGGTGTCCTGTCGGGTATGTTCGGCGTTGGTGGCGGCTTCCTGATGACGCCGCTTCTGTTCTTCATCGGCATCCCTCCCGCCGTCGCCGTGGCGACCGAGGCAAACCAGATCGTCGCGTCCTCCTTCTCGGGCGTGCTGGCGCATCTGCGGCGCAAGACGGTCGACCTGCGCATGGGAACGGTGCTGCTGATTGGCGGCCTGATCGGCGCAGCGCTGGGTGTCGTGGTGTTCAACTACCTGCGCTCGCTGGGCCAGGTCGATCTGCTGGTTCGGCTTTGCTATGTCGTCTTCCTGGGCGTTATCGGCGGGATGATGTTCTTCGAAAGCCTGCGCGCGATTCGCAAATCGCGCCGTGGCGGCGGGGCCCCGACCCGGCGAAAGCATACTTGGGTGCAGGGCCTGCCCTTCAAGATGCGATTCCGCACCTCCGGCCTTTACATCAGCGTCATCCCCCCGGTGATCGTTGGCATCCTTGTCGGTATTCTGGCGGCCATCATGGGCGTCGGCGGCGGATTCATCATGGTTCCGGCGATGATCTACATCCTCGGGATGCCCACCAAGGTGGTTGTCGGCACGTCGCTCTTCCAGATCATCTTCGTTACCGCCTTCACCACCATGCTGCACGCCACCACCAACTACACGGTTGACGTGGCGCTGGCGGTGCTGCTTCTGGTGGGCGGCGTCATAGGCGCTCAGGTCGGGACCAGCATCGGCACCAAGATGAAGGCGGAGCAACTGCGCATCCTGCTGGCGCTGATGGTGCTGGCCGTCTGCTTCAAGCTGGCGCTCGACCTTCTGCTGCAGCCGAGCGAGCTTTACTCCATCGGCGCGCTCGGGGGGCACTGACCGATGGCGCGGCTTCTGGTCATTCTCCTGTTCCTTGCCCTGCCCGCCCGGGCCGAGGAAGTCGTGCTCGGCCTCAGCCAGAGCGAAGTGGCGATCACCGCCAATTTCGACGGTTCTCACATCCTTGTCTTCGGGGCGGTAAAGCGCGAGGTGCCGATCCCGGACGGCCCGCCGCTTCAGGTGGTGGTCGCGGTTTCGGGGCCATCGAAACCCGTGCTCGTGCGCCGCAAGGAACGGCGGTTCGGCATCTGGGTGAACACCGACAGCGTGCTTGTCGACAGCGCGCCGAGCTTCTACGCCGTCGCCACCAGCGGGCCGTTCGACGAAGTGCTGACCGATGTCGAGGACCTGCGCCACCGGGTGTCCATCGAACGGGCCATCCGCTCGGTCGGGGCCGCGATGCATATCCGCGGGGCCCAGAACTTCGCCGATGCCGTGGTGCGCATCCGCGAACGCTCGGGGCTCTACAAGATCGTCGAGGACTCGGTGGCCGTTGACCAGCAGACGCTGTTCCGTACCGCCATCGACATGCCGGCGAACCTGACCGAAGGGGAATATTCCACCCGCATCTTCCTGACCCGCGAAGGCAGGGTGGTTTCCGTCTACGAAACGACGATCGACGTGCGCAAGGTGGGGCTGGAACGCTGGCTCTACAACATGTCGCGGGAACAGCCGCTGATCTACGGGCTGATGTCGCTGGCCATTGCCATTGCCGCCGGTTGGGGCGCGTCGGCCGCCTTCCGGATGCTGCGGCAGGGCTGATCTTCCGGCAGGGGCAGGAACAGTCGCGCGGCACCCGCGTTTTTCCCGGATGACGCCCTTACCCAACCGTGCTACCTCACTGCCATGAGCCAGATGCCCTCGAAGGACGAAATCCTGAAGTGGATTTCCGACAACCCGACCCTCACCTCGAAACGCGATATCGCCAAGGCCTTCGGGATCAAGGGCGCCGCGCGGATCGACCTGAAGCGTGTGCTCAGGGAACTCGAGGATGAAGGCCATCTCGAGAAACGCAAGAAGACGTATCGCGACCCCGACAAGCTGCCGCCGGTGAGCGTGCTCCAGGTGTCTGGCCAGACCAGCGATGGCGAGCTTTTGGCCAAGCCGCTGGAATGGCATGGCGAGGGGGTCGAGCCGGTCGTCCTGCTGATCCCGCGCGCCTCTGATCCGGCGCTTGGCGAGGGCGACCGCATCCTCGCCCGCCTGCAGGAGGTGAAAGGCGAGGATCACCATTACGACGCCCGTTTGATCCGCCGCATCGGAACCAACCCGCGCAAGATCCTCGGCGTGTTCCGCAAGGGCGCCGAAGGCGGGCGGATCGTGCCCATCGACAAGGGCGACGGCAAGGAGTGGACAGTGGCGGCCGATGCGGCCGGCGGCGCCAAGGATGGCGAACTCGTCGAGGCGGAACAGGCCGGGCCCAAGGGCCGGATGGGCCTGCCAAAGGCGCGCATCGTCGAACGGCTGGGCGACCCCTCGGCGCCCAAGGCCGTGTCGCTCATCGCCATTCACCAGCACGGCATCCCCGACGATTTCCCCGACGAGGTGATCACCGAGGCCGACAGCATGAAGCCCGCCGGCCTGTCGGGCCGCGAAGACCTGCGCGACATGCCGCTTGTCACCATCGACCCGTCGGATGCGCGCGACCATGACGACGCCGTCTGGGCGCATGCCGATAACGACCCGAAGAACGAGGGCGGCCATGTGCTTTGGGTCGCCATCGCGGATGTGGCGCATTACGTGACCTCCGGCTCGGCGCTGGATGCCGAGGCGCGCAAGCGGGGCAATTCCAGCTACTTCCCCGATCGCGTCGTGCCGATGCTGCCAGACCGGCTGTCGGGTGACCTGTGCAGCCTGCACGAGGGTGTGCCGCGCGCCTGTATCGCCGTGCGGATGCAGATCGACGCGCATGGCCAGAAGGTCGGGCACCGCTTCGTGCGCGGGCTGATGCGCTCCGCCGCCTCGCTGAGCTACGAGGAGGTGCAGCAGGCGATGGACGGGGAGCCCAGCGACAAGTGCGGCCCGTTGATGGACGAGGTGATCAAGCCCCTCTACGCCGCCCATGCCGCCCTGCAAACCGCCCGCAACACCCGCCAGCCGCTCGACCTCGACCTGCCCGAGCGCAAGGTGGTGCTGAGCGACGAGGGCAAGGTGCTGTCGGTCAATTTTGCCGACCGGCTTGATGCCCACAAGCTGATCGAGGAGTTCATGGTGCTGGCCAACGTGGCCGCCGCCGAGACCCTGATCGCCAAGAAATCTCCCCTGCTCTTCCGCGTCCACGAGGAACCGCCGCCCGAGAAGCTCGACACCCTCCGCGAGGTGGCCGAGGCCGCCGGGCTGGTGCTGGCTAAGGGCCAGGTGCTGCGAACGTCGCACCTGAACCAGTTGCTGCACGCCGCCGAGGGCACCGACCATTCCGACGTCATCAACATGTCGACCCTTCGGGCGATGACCCAAGCCTATTACAACCCGTCGAATTTTGGGCACTTCGGTTTGTCGCTTCAGGCCTATGCGCATTTCACCTCGCCGATCCGGCGGTATGCCGACCTCGTGGTGCACCGGGCGCTCATCTCGGCCCATGGCTGGGGCGATGACGGGCTGAGCCGCGCCGACGAGGAGCAACTGCAAAGCACCGCCGAGCATATCAGCGAGACCGAGCGCCGCTCGATGACCGCCGAGCGGGACACGAACGACCGCTACCTTGCCGCCTACCTGTCGGAACGGGTGGGCGAGGAGTTTACCGGCCGGGTCAGTGGCGTGGCGCGGTTCGGGGCCTTCGTGCGGCTGGATGAAACCGGCGCCGACGGGCTGATCCCGGTGCGCGCACTGGGGCGGGAGTTCTTCCATTTCGATCGGGATGCCGGCACACTGATGGGGGCCGATACCGGTCTCACCATCGGGCTGGGGCAGCGGGTGACGGTGCGTCTATCGGAAGCGGCCCCGGTGACCGGGGGCATCGCGCTCGACCTGATCAGCATCGACGGCAAGGCTGTTCAGCAAGGCCAGAGCGCCAAGAGGGGCAAGTCCCGCGGCAAACCGGTGAAGCGCAAGCCCGCGCGTGCCGCGAAGAAGGACGCCAAGGTCAAGCGCAAGGTCAAGCGCAGCCGGCGCTAGATCGTCAGGACCAGCCAGCCGATATAGGCCACGTAGGCCGTGAGCAGCGCGGCGCCCTCGCGCCGCCCGACGCGCCAACCGGTGCGCGCGAAGACCAGGAAGACCACGGTCGCGGCCAGCATGACCCAGATGTCGAACCCGGCGATGCTGGCGGGCACGGCAAGGGGCGACACCATGGCGGTAATGCCAAGGATGCCGAGGATATTGAATATATTGCTGCCGACGACGTTGCCGAAGGCCACGTCGCCCTGCCCCTTGCGCGCCGCGATGACCGAGGTGACGAGTTCGGGCATCGACGTGCCGATGGCGACGATGGTCAGGCCGATCACCTCCTCCGGCATGCCGAAACGCCCGGCGAGAGAGATGGCACCCTCGACGAGGAACCGGGCCCCCAGCAAGGTGGCGCCAAGGCCGACCAGCAGGATCAATGCCGCGCGCCACGTGGCGCCCCGGGGCGCGGGCAGAACCTCGGCCTCGTGTTCGTACATGTCGGCGGCAGCGGTGTGCCGACGGCGTTCGATGAGCACCGTAGCGATGAGATAGGCCAGCAAGGCGGCGACGAACGCGGCCCCCACCAGCCGCCCGACACCCCCGACCATGACGGCGCCAACGCAGGCGAGCGTGGCCAGCGCCAGAACGCTGCCGTCCCGGCGCAGCACCTCGGGCGCCACGCCGATAGGCGCGATCAGGGCGCCGATGCCGAGGATGAGAAGGATGTTTCCGCTGTTACTGCCGACGATGTTGCCGATGGCGATGCCGGGCGAGCCGGCGAAAGCCGCTTGCAGGCTGGTCACAAGCTCCGGCGCCGAGGTGCCGAAGCCCACGATGGTCAGGCCGATCAGCAGGGGCGAGACACCAAAGGCCCGCGCCAGCGCCACGGCGCCGCGCACCAGCATGTCGCCGCCGACGAGCAGCCCGACCAGTCCAGCCAGAACGAGGACAATGTCCATTCCCGTGCTCCCTTGCGTCTTGGCGCCCGGAGACTGGGCGTTCAGACTCGGCAGATGCGCCTGCCCCGGTTGCCTTTCAAGGGTCCGTGACAAGGATATTTCAGGGGGGGGGGCGACGTCGTCAGAGGTGATAGGTCAGCGCATGCCGGACCAGGTGCGACAATCGCTCCGGCTCGATCTGCGCGGGCCTGTCGAAGAGCACCGCGCGGTTGCCGTCGAGCTTGTCCCACGCTGGGAAAGCCTGGGCGTAATCAGAAATGATCGTGGTCTGGCAATGGGCGAAAAGCGCGAAGCTTGCCATCTCGTGAAGCCCCAGACGCAGGGTCGATCCGGTTCGCGACTTCCGGGGCAGGTAGGCGGGCTGGCCCCATTTCAGCGTCTCTTCAAGCGGGCCGACCCCGGGCAGGCCGTGCGCCACGTCGAAGATCAGCCGGCGCAATTCGAGCACACCCAAGCGCGCATCGGGCGGGTAGCCAGCGATGACATCACGCACCGGGTCGGGCATGCCGTCGAGGCTCATGACGGGTAAAGCGCGACAACGGCGCGGTCGAGATAGGCATCGATCCGAGCGTCGTCGCGAACCAGCGCCTTCAGGTCCGTCTCGCAAGGCAGCGCGCGGATCATGTCGAGGACCGGCACGATGGCCGCGTCGGCAGAGCTGGGTTCCGGGCCGAAAAGGTAGTCGGTGTTGCCGAGCGTCTCGCGGATGGCCTCGAGATCACGCGCCATCCGGGCCAGCCGGTCGGCCTCGGAAAACTGGCCGGTGCCCTGCATCTCGAGCATGCGGCGGGTGCGCTTGCGGGCGGTCCCGGCGATCGTACCCCGTAACGGAACGGGCAGCGCCCCGAAGAACTGGTCGCGCAGCACCTCCCAGCATTCGTCGCGCAGCCAACGGTCATGCACGAGGCCGTAGCGCAGCCCGTCCTCGACCATCCGCACGAGCGCGTGGCTATGCGCCCGTTCGCCTGCGGTCAGTGCATCATCGAAGCCGGCGCCGCGTTCCTCCAGCCAGACCTGGATGCGGCCGCTGTCGGGAATCAGGGCTTCTGCCGTCTTCAGCACCGGCAGGCGGCCATAGGGCATTTTCGACGGATCGGTCGTGAAACTCGGCTCCCAGTCCTGCCCGGACATATCGAGCAGGCACATCGCCTTCAGGCAAAACGGGCTGAAGCTCGGGTGCCGGTCGTCGCCGGGAAAGGAAAGCAGGGTCAGCATGGGCGGTCTCTGGTAAAGGCAGGATCATCTGGACCCTATCAGCACTTAATGACAGTATCTGTCAGGAGTTCCAGCGATACTGAAACCATGAGCCGCACCGACAGACTGTTCCAGCTTATGCAGGCGCTGCGCAGCGTCCCGCCACCGGCGACGGCGGCGCAGCTTGCGGCCATGCTCGACGTGACACCACGCACCATCTACCGCGACATCGAGGCCCTGCGCGGGCTGGGCGCGGTGATCGATGGCGCCTCGGGCTTCGGCTACACGCTGATCGAGGATGCCGCGCTTCCACCTCTCAGTTTCGACACGGACGAGCTGGAGGCGCTGGTGCTCGGCCTGCGGGAGGTCGACCAGGTCGGCGACCCGGTGCTGGCCGCCGCCGCCCGTTCGGCGCTGGCCAAGCTGGGCGCACGCCTTCCTGCCAGCCAGGCGCATCGCCTGAAACACGCCGTCCTGACCGCGCAGCGCTTCACCCCCCTGCCCGAGCCCGGCATCGACGTCAGCCTGTTGCGGCAGGCCACGTGGGACGAGCGCACCATCCGCTTCGACTATACCGATGCCGAGGGGCGCGGTACGCAGCGCGAGGTCGACCCGCTTTCGGTGATCTACATGCAGGCGTCGCACTGTTTGCTGGCGTGGTGCCACCTGCGCAACGACTTCCGCGCCTTCCGGCTGGACCGGATGCGCGAACTGTCGCTTACCGGCGCGTCGTTCCGGCCGCGCCGGGTTCCGATGCTGCGCGCGTATCTAGCCGAAATGAGCTCGCAAGCACAGGAACGGGCGGCCGGATAGGGCCGAAGATCGCGCCACGATGGCGTGCACGCTTTCGCAAAACGCGTCTTCGCGTTACGATACCGCAAAACACCCATGAAAAGGGTCAGGTATGAGCAGCGAACTGATAACGGGACTCATGGCGGCATTCGCCACGGCCGGGATGGCCTTGGCGTCGCCGGTCGAAACTTCCTTGCGACCCAAGGCGCGGCCCGGCGGCAGCACCGAGGTGACGGCGGTCGCCGATACACAGGCCACGGTCTATGCCGGGCTGGCCCGCAGCATACGGCCGCTTGCGCGCCCGAATGATCTGGACACGGCCCAGGAGGCCCCGGTGTCCACCTCGCACGCCGGGTTCGACAGGTGGGTTCGCGGGTTCCGCGGCCGGGCGCAGGCACAGGGGATCAGTGCGCGCGTCTTCGACGCGGCCTTCAGCGGGGCGCACTATACGCCCGACGTGATCGCCAAGGACCGTAACCAGACGGAGTTCAAGAGCAACATCTGGGATTACCTCGACAATGCGGCGGCCCCGCCGAAGGTCGAGGAAGGGCAGCAGGCGATACGCCGCCACGACCGCACCCTGCGCCGGGTCGAACAGCGCTACGGCGTCGACAAGGAAGTCGTCGCGGCGGTCTGGGGGCTGGAAAGCCGGTACGGCACCCGGATGGGAACCTATCCGATGGTCGATGCACTGGCGACGCTTGCCTTCGACGGGCGTCGCGGCAGCTTCTTCGAGAAGCAGCTGGTGACCGCTCTGAAGATCGTGCAGTCGGGCGATGTCACCCTGCGCGATTTCAAGGGCTCATGGGCCGGCGCCATGGGGCACACGCAGTTCATTCCGACCTCCTACATGGCCTACGCGGTGGATTTCGACGGCGACGGCAAGCGCGATGTCTGGTCGGACGATCCCGGTGACGCGCTGGCATCGACGGCCGCCTACCTGCGGCGGTTCGGTTGGATTTCCGGCCAGCCCTGGGGTGTCGAGGTTCGGGTTCCCCGCGACCTGGGCAGCACGGGCGGGCAGCGGATGCCGTCGCAATGGGCGCAGCTTGGCGTCGTGGGCATCGATGGCCGGCCGGTGCGCGACCATGGCAGCGCGTCGCTGCTGATGCCAGCCGGTCGGAACGGTGCGGCCTTCCTTGTCTTCAAGAACTTCTCGGTCATCAAGCGCTACAACAATTCCGACGCCTACGCGCTTGGCGTCGGCCACCTGTCGGACCGCCTGAAGGGCGGACCGCCGATCCAGGGCACCTGGCCGCGCGGCTACGAGCCCCTGTCCTTCACCGACAAGATGGAGTTGCAGCGCCAACTCAAGCGGCGCGGTTACGATCTCGAGAAGATCGACGGCCTGATCGGCCCGAACACGCGCTCTGCCATCGTGGCCTTCCAGCGCTCGGCCGGGATGACCGCGGACGGCAACCCTTCGCAGGAAGTGCTCAAACGCCTGAAGGGTGGGTAGACGGGCTCAGATCCGCAGGAAGGGCTGCGCGATCCGCGGCAACCAGCTGTTGAAGCGAAGCGGCGCGTCGGTCGCGGCGAGGCAGATGCAATCCTCGCCGATATCGGCGATCGGCGTGTGATCGAGGTCTTCATTGGCGACTTCGATATCGCCGGGGCCGAAATGATCGACCTTGTCCTCGAAGGCGCCCCGGATCACCAGCGTCAGTTCGGTGCCCTTGTGGCCGTGGTCCGGCACGGCGGCCCCGGCGGGGATGTACAGTAGCCGCGCCGTTGCGTCGCCTTTCGTGGGCAGGATCGCTTGTTTGACACCCATGCCCACCGGCCGCCAGCGCACCGAGTCGAGATCGCCGCCGACATAGGCGCGCACGGGTGCGGGCAGCACACCGCCGCCCAGGGGCACATCCCTTTCGGCAGGTCGCGCTTCGGCCAAGTCGATCATCGCCAGCGTCGCGTCGAGGCTGTCTGCCGACATCTCTGCCGCGTCGCAGTTTTCCATCAGCGTACCACCGACGGTATCGAAAGCTCCCAGCCGGGCGCGACATTCGTCGCACATCGAGATATGAGCCGCCACGGCCAGGCTGAACGCCTCGGGCAGCGTGCCGGCCGAATAAGCCATCAGCAGCGCGTCGGTCAGGTGGTGTTTGATCGTGTCCTGTGTCATCGTCATCTACTTCATCGCGTGGCGCAGTCGGTCCAGCGCCAGCCGTATCCTCGATTTGATCGTGCCGAGCGGAAGCCCGGTTTCCTCGGCGATTTCACGGTGGCTCAGGTCGCCGAAATACGCCTTCTCGATCAGTTCCCTCTGTTTCGCCGGTAGTGCGGCAACCGCCTCTTCCAGCTTCTCTGTCTCCTGTTGCAAGGCCAGGCTGTCCTCCTGGTCCGGCTCTTCCTCGGGCCCCCATGGAAGGTCTTCCGGTTCGGGCCGCTTCATCTTGCGCAGCGCGTCGATCTTGCGGTTCCGCGCGATCGTGAAAATCCACGTCGCCGCGCTGGCGCGGGATGGGTCGAACAGGTGGGCCTTTTGCCAGACGGCAGCCATCACCTCCTGCGTACATTCCTCGGCCATGGCCGCATCGGCGCCCGAGCGCATCAGGAACGCCTTCACCCGCGGCGCGAAATGGCGGAACAGGGCGGCAAAGGCGGCCCGGTCGCGCGTCTCACGGATGCGCAGGATGCACGCTGACCATTCCAGTCCTAGGTGTTCTTTCTTTTCCTTCACTTTCACCGGTTCCACTACCGTTCTCTGGCGTCCCCGGGGAATAGCACGCCCGATCACGGCGGGCGAGACTATCGGTTCTTCCAGCGGTGCGGATTCACTGTACATGGTCAATCTACGGACGTCCCGACGCGGTGGATCACTGCCGAGAAATAATTTTCCGTTTTCATCCGATCCCTGACGGCCTGCGTAGAACCCTCAAGAACAACGAAACAAGGTATTGGGGAACGGATGCCGTTTGAGAGTGGCGCAATGACGCGCAGACGAGTTGCCGTGGTCGGAGCAGGCATATCGGGCATGGGCGCGGCCTATGCGCTGTCGCAATCGCAGGACGTGACCCTGTTCGAGGCAGAGCCACGGCTAGGTGGCCACGCCCGGACGGTCATGGCCGGCAAGAACGGCGACCAGCCGGTCGATACCGGCTTCATCGTTTTCAACCATGCCAACTATCCCAACCTGACCCGCCTTTTCGACGACCTCGGTGTGCCCGTGACGAAAAGCGACATGAGCTTCGGCGCGTCGGTGCGCGGCGGCGCGGTGGAATACGGCCTTGCCGGGGCGGCGGCATTCTTTGCCCAGAAGCGGAATGCGCTGAATCCGTGGTTCCTGTCGCTGCTGCGCGACATCTTCCGCTTCAACTCGCGCGCGCTGGACACGGTGGGAACCTGCCCAGACCTCTCGATCAACGAGTTTCTGCACCATGTCGGCACGGGCCGCTGGTTCCGCGAGTACTATCTCCTGCCGCTCACCGGCGCGATCTGGTCGACGCCGACGCGGCAGGTGGGCGCCTTTCCGGCAAAGGCGATGGTGCGGTTCCTGAAGAACCACGGCCTCCTGTCCTATGACGGGCAGCACCAATGGTACACGGTCGAGGGCGGCTCGGTGCAGTACGTGGAGCGGATCAATGCCGCGTTGCTGCGGCAGGGCGCGGTCATCCGGCCCGGTTGCCCGGTGCAGGGGGTGCGGCGCGACGCGACCGGCGTGTTCGTTAAGACCCGTGGCGAAGACTGGGAGCATTTCGACGATATCGTTTTCGCCACCCATTCCGACGACAGCCTCTCCCTGCTGAGCGATCCCAGCCCGGAGGAACAGGCCGCGCTCGGCGCCGTGCGCTACCAGCCGAACGACGTGGTTCTTCACGCCGATACCAGCGTGATGCCGCGGCGCCGCCCGGTCTGGTCGTCGTGGAACTATTCCGAAAGCCCGGCAAGGCGCGACGGCCAGATCGACATCACCTACTGGATGAACCGCCTGCAGCCGATCCCGGCGGATGACCCGCATTTCGTGACGCTGAATTCCAACCGGCCGATCCGGGAGGAGCTGATCTACGACCAGGTCACCCTGCGCCACCCGGTCTATGACCTTGCCGCCTTCGACGCGCAGGCGAAGCTGCGGGCAATGAACGGGGCGCGCAACACGTGGTATTGCGGCGCGTGGATGCGCGACGGCTTTCACGAGGACGGGCTGGCCTCGGGCCTTGCGGTGGCCGACGCGATCGTTGCGAAGAACGCGATCCCGATGGCGGCGGAATGAACCAGGTCGACCATATCGCCGGCCACACGTGGCACGGGCGCAAAGGCGCGGTCGAAAACGCCTTCCGCTACGGGATCGACTACGTGCTGCTCGATGCCGAGGGCGCGCCGGAGGCGCCCCGGCTGTTCGGTCGCAACCGGGCCGGGCTGGCGTCGGTCTGGGACAGCGATCATGGCGGGCCGCCAAAACACGGGCGCGGCCCGGCATGGGTGCGCGGGGTGCTCGAGACGCATGGGCTGGGCAGCCCCGCGCGCATCGAGCTTCTCGCGCAGCCCCGCATCCTCGGCCACGTCTTCAACCCGGTGGCGTTCTGGATCTGCCGCGACGGAGAGGGCAACGTGCCCGTGGTTATCGCGGAAGTTACCAACACCTATGGCGACCGCCATTGCTATCTCTGCCATCGCGAGGATCTTGCCCCGATCGGCGCGCAGGATCGGCTGAAAGCCCGCAAGGTTCTGCACGTGTCGCCATTCCAGCGAGTCGAGGGGACATACGAGTTCCGCTTCGACCTGCGCCCCGATCACATTGGGATCTGGATTGATTTCACCGGCGGCAATGGCGGCGTCACGGCGACCCTGGTCGGCAAGCGGCAACGCTTGAGCAACTGGAGCCTGATCCGCGCCTGCCTGCGACGGCCCTTCGGGTCGCGCCGGGTTTTGGCGCTGATCCACTGGCAGGCACTGAAGCTGTGGTGGAAGGGCGCGCAGTTCCGCGCCCGCCCCGAACCGCCAAGGCAAGAGGTCAGCCGGTGAATGCCGCGCCGCGCCTGCCTGCCTTCGGCCTGTTTGCCGCCATGCTCGCCGCGGCCGGGCTACCGCTCTACATCCACGCGCCGAAATTCTACGTCGACGAATACGGCGTCTCTCTGGCCGCCCTTGGAACGGTGCTGTTCGCGCTGCGGCTGATTGACGTGGTGCAGGACCCGCTGCTGGGCCGCCTGGCCTCGCGGCTTCAGGACATGCGGGCCGTTTCGGTGGCCATTGCCGTGATCACCATGGCAGGCGCGATGCTGGGCCTTTTCGCAGTCGCACCGCCCTTCGCAGCGGTCGCATGGTTCGCGCTCATGCTGACGCTGGTCTTCTCCAGCTTCAGTTACCTGACCATCTGCTTTTATGCCGAAGGCGTGTCTTCCGCCGCCCGATTGACCGGCCAGGGCCACCTGCAACTCGCCCGCTGGCGGGAAACTGGCGCGCTTCTGGGCATCTGCGCCGCATCTGTCGCGCCGGTGCTGATCGGCGGATATGGCGGGTTCGCGCTGGCCTTCGCCCTGCTGGCCGCGGTGGCGATCCGGTCGATGCACCGGGAATGGCGCGGCGCGGCGGTTGGCGGCGGCACGGGGTTTCTCACGGTCCTGCGCGACCCGGTGGCCCGCAAACTCTTGCTGGTGGCCCTGTTCAACGCCGCCCCGGTCGCTGTCAGTTCGACCCTCTTCCTGTTCTTCGTGGAAAGCCGTCTCCAGGCGCCGGGCTGGGAAGGCCCGTTCCTGTTGCTGTTCTTCCTGTCCGCCGCACTGGCCGCGCCCTTCTGGGGCAAGCTGGCAGAGACTGCCGGCGCAAGACGGGTTCTGCTGATCGGCATGGTGCTCTCCATTCTCTCCTTCGGCAGTGCCATCTGGCTGGGCGCGGGGGATACGTGGGCCTTCGGGCTGATCTGCCTTGCCTCGGGCGCAGCGCTCGGGGCCGACATGACGTTGCTGCCGGCCCTTTTCGCCCGGCGCATGGCCGAGATATCGCCGGGCGCGAGCGAGGCGTTCGGCCTGTGGTCCTTCGTGTCGAAATTCACACTGGCCTTCGCGGCGGTCACGCTTCTGCCCTTGCTCGAGGCCGGCGGCTTTACCGCGGGCGGAGACAACGGCGCCGGGGCGCTCTGGCTGCTCAGCCTGCTTTACGGCGCGGTGCCGTGCCTCCTGAAACTGCTGGCAATCGGGCTGCTGGCAACCATCGATTTCGGGGAAAGGACGGTTGCGGCATGACAGCTTTTACCTGCGCCCTTCTCGGGCTCTTTGTGGCGGTAACGGGCGTTCTCCTGTTCCACCGTATCACGGGCTTTCAGGCACAGCGCCCTGCCGACTACGCCGGTCAGTTCCCCGCCTTTGACCTGCGCACGCATCTCAACGGGGCGATCAAGTGCGAGGGCGTGATATACGGGCCGGCCGGCCGCGTCGCCTCTCGTTTCGTGGGGGATTTCGAGGCGACCTGGGACGGGAACCGCGGCGTGATGACGGAATACTTCCTGTATGACAGCGGCACCACCCAGACCCGCCAGTGGCGGCTGCAACTGGGCAATGACGGCCGCATCAGTGCCGAGGCCGACGATGTGATCGGCACCGGGCGCGGGCAACAACAGGGGCCCAGCGTGAATCTCAACTACACGATCCGCCTGCCGCGCGAAGCCGGGGGCCACGTGCTGAACGTGACCGACTGGATGTACCTCGCGCCGAACGGGGTGATCGTGAACCGCAGCCAGTTCCGCAAGTTCGGGATCAAGGTGGCGGAACTGTTGGCAACAATGCGAAGGGTAGACACGGTTTGACGAGTTTTTCGGGTAAGACATACTGGCTGGTCGGCGCCAGCGAGGGGTTGGGCGAGGCGCTGGCCCACAAGCTCAGCATCGAGGGGGCGACCCTTGTACTTTCCGCGCGCAACCGCGAGCGGCTGGAAGAGGTGGCAACTGCCCTGCCCGGCCGTGCCCGGGTGGTGACGGTCGATGTCAGCGACGAAGACAGCGTACGAGCTGCCGCCGAGGAGGTCGGAGAGGTCGACGGGCTGGTCTATCTGGCCGGCGTCTACTGGCCCATGCCGGCGACCGACTGGAATGCCGAGCACGGCCTGAAAATGGCCGATATCAACTTCACCGGCGCGTTCCGCGTGCTGGGGCAGGTCGTGCCCGGCATGGTCCGGCGCAATCATGGTCATATCGTTCTGACCGGCTCGCTGTCCGGCTTTCGCGGCCTGCCCGGCGCCGTGGGCTATGCCCCGTCCAAGGCCGGGGTCATGGCGCTGGCCCAATCGATGCGCGCCGACCTGTGGCGCACGGGCGTGCGGGTGCAACTGGCCAACCCGGGCTTCATCAAGACCCGGCTGACCGACAAGAACGACTTTCGCATGCCGTTCCTGATGACCCCGGAACAGGCCGCGACCGAGATGATCACCCTGATGCGCGACGAGAGTGCCTTTGACCGGCATTTTCCCGCCGCCTTCAGTTGGGTGTTCCGGCTGTCACGGTTCCTGCCGAACTGGGCCTACTACCGGCTATTTGCGTGAGATCAAAGACTCCCGCTAAGCTGAGAGGCGATGAACCTCTCCATACGCGAGAACGGGAGTTGAACCATGCTTGATATCAGCAGTTACAAAGTCGCCCAGGTAATCCTGATGGCGCGCGAACTTGGCCGCGCCGAGGGCGAGCTTCGGGCCTTCATCGACCGCCTGACCGAAGAGGAACAGGCAAGCCTTGTCGCCGTGATGTGGATCGGCCGGGGCAGCTTCGGCGCCGACGAGCTGGAGGAGGCGAAGTCCACGGCGATGAACGAGGCGACGACGCCGACGGCCGATTACCTGCTCGGCTCGCCGCACCTGTCGGATCATCTCGAGAACGGGATGGACGAGCTGGGCATTTCGGTGATCGACGACGAAGACGACCTCGTGCGCGGCGGCTGAAACGGCAGAAAACGCATCCGGATCAATGCCGGGCCGTGCTAGGCTTCGCGGGACACGCCCCAAGCAAGGCCCGGCCCATGACCGACCTTTCCCTGCCCGCCGCGCTGCGGATCATAGAAACCGCGCTGTCCGGCACGCGCTCTGGCCCGGAACGGCGAATCGCGGTCTGCGTGGTCGATGCCGGTGGCCATCCGCTGGCCATGCTGCGAGAGCCTGACGCGGCGCCGCTTCTGTCGCATATCGCCGAGGCCAAGGCGCGCACCTGCATCCTGTACGGCAAGCCCACGAAGACCGTGATGGAATGGGCCGACGAGACGCCGAACTGGTTTCACGGCGTGCGCGAGGTGGCCATGGCCCGCTCCGGCCTGCCGCTGACCGCCAGCAAGGGCGGCGTTTTCGTAAGAGATTCGGGCGGCAAGGTGCTGGGCGCGGTCGGCGTCGCGGGCGAGGCCGGGGAGTTCGACGAGGCCTTCGCCATGGCCGGGATCGAGTCGGCCGGCTTCGTGGCAGATGCCGGATGAGCGGCGTGTGTGATCTGGAACAGCCGATAGACTCCGTCACGTTGCCCGACGGGCTGGCATGGGAAGACGACTGGTTCGCCGTCGGCACTGTCGATGCTGACACCCTGGCGATCGGAGAGCCGGCCTATCACCAGAAGAACTGGAGTTACCTGATCACCGATGGCGGCGAGAGCCTGCTGTTCGACACGGGCTCCGGTCGGCGTTCCATCGGGCCGGTGGTGCATCGCCATGCCGATGTCTCGACACGCGCCTTCCCCTCGCACATGCATTTCGACCATCTCGGCGGCGTCGACGCCTTCGGCCCGGTCATCGTGGCCGACCTGCCCATGCTTCGGGCAATGGCGCCCGATAATGTGCTGACCCCGACGGAG